>ERZ761602.8013-NODE-8013-length-10859-cov-7.395872_pt1 | contig 10859 bp, 11 predicted proteins | sample MGYA00512165_ERZ761602 | MGnify/ENA primary metagenome ERZ761602 (study PRJEB28899, sample SAMN02445085) | bioreactor sludge metagenome | biome: EBPR sludge; isolation source: Thorneside wastewater treatment plant | place: Australia: Brisbane, Thorneside...
CAAGTACACTTGTCCGGCTCTTCGCGCAGGGTATGCACCAGCTGTGGCTGGCCGAGAAACCGCGCTCAAGTACACTCCCGGCCGGGTTTGGGCCTCGCGCCAATTGGCTGTGGCTGGCCGAGAAACCGCGCTCAAGTACACTGCGCCCGCCCGGCGCATGTTTTCAGCGTCAGCTGTGGCTGGCCGAGAAACCGCGCTCAAGTACACTGCGCAGCCGCTGCGACATTCCACGGAGCGGGCTGTGGCTGGCCGAGAAACCGCGCTCAAGTACACTGGTCTGTCGTATTGCGCCGCCGTCCCAGATGCTGTGGCTGGCCGAGAAACCGCGCTCAAGTACACTGATGGTGGCCGTTCCGCTTGACGGCAGATGCTGTGGCTGGCCGAGAAACCGCGCTCAAGTACACTTGTGAGAGAAGCGCACCCCGATTCAACCTCGCTGTGGCTGGCCGAGAAACCGCGCTCAAGTACACTAGCGGAAGCGCGACATAGATGTTGAATCTCGCTGTGGCTGGCCGAGAAACCGCGCTCAAGTACACTCTGCGAAGCGTGACCTACCAAGGCATAGCCGCTGTGGCTGGCCGAGAAACCGCGCTCAAGTACACTCCGGCTTTTCGGCCTGCCGCCTAGCCTAGCGCTGTGGCTGGCCGAGAAACCGCGCTCAAGTACACTGCTTCATGCATAACCCCCAGTTGTGGCTGGGGGTTACGCGCTTAAACCGTTCAAAAAAGCAGCAGTTGATGGGGTGGTTCTTCCGTTGGCTCATGCTCTTTTCCGAAAAAATTCTCCATCTTCCCGAACTGCCTGTCCGTCACGCTCAACAGCCGCACCTGCCCTTTGGGTGGCAGTTCGTCTTTGACCCTTACGCGGTAGGCTGCACTGGCTTCTTCGCTGGGGCAATAGCGCGCATAGACGGAGAGCTGCATCATCGTAAAGCCCTCACGCAACAGCGCCTTGCGAAAGCGTGTGTAGTTGCGCCGGTCCTTGCGCGTCTTCACGGGAAGGTCAAACATGGCAAACAGCCACACGGCGCGAAACCCCGAAAACAGGTTGAACTTCTCCAGGTCATCCATGGCCGACTTCATTGACCTGCCCTGCCCCTTGCAGGTTGGCCTGTCGCCTGGGCCCCGCCATGACTGGCGGGGCTTTCAAACTGCAGCACCGGCATAGGTCACCTCCGGAATCTTGAAGTAGCTCACGGGTTGTTCGCCCACCAGCACTCTGGCCAGACGTTGTGCAAGCCGCGCTACGACGTCAAACAGCGTGCGGGCCTCTTCCTCGCAGACGACGCGCTCAAGCAGCGCGCCGGCCATGTGCTGTTTGGCGGCACGGTCCAGCTCCTTTTCGTCGGGAAAGCGTTTGATCCATTGCAAAGCCGCGCGGTCGACGATGGGGCGCAAGGGCTCCATGAGGTCGTCGGCGAGGCGGAAGGCGTCATATTTGTTGTGATGGTGCAGGCCAAAGCAGGGGTGAAGGCCGCAGGCGCAAATTGCGCGGGCAACAATGGCGCGCAGCACGGCATAGCCGTAGTTGAGCAGGGCGTTGGGCCAGTCACCGTCGGCGTTGCGTGTGAAGCCCTCGGGCAGCAGTTTTGCGGCCGTGAGCGCGCCCCAGTATTTGCGGGCGCCCTGGGCTTCCATGTTGGTGACATCGCCGGATTTGACGGCGGGGATGAGCGCGGCAATGCCGGGGTCAGGCTGGTTGAACGCGGCCAAAAGCGCGGCCTGGGCGCGAAGCTTGGCGCGCACGACGCGCTTCCAGAGGCGTTTGCGTGTGGGCAGGGGCGTTTTCGCCTGGGATTCGTAGATGTCGCCCTGGGCGAAGTGGGAGGCAAGGGGCAGTGTCATGGAAGTGGGCAGGCGTCTGGCGTCGCAGGCAATGAGCATGGCCTTGCTTTCGGCGAGGCCCGCAAGCACGGCGAGCGAAAGGGAGACCTGGGGGTGCGAGGCGACGACGACGGCGATTTCAGCCAGCGGCACGGTGACATCGGGCTTGTCCTGGCGCGAGACGACAAGCAGGCCGTTGCGCGCGGCCAGGCGAGCAGGCTCATCGGAGAAATCGAGGATGCGCTCAGTCATTCACGGGCCTCACCTCGCCAAGGGGAGTGACAAGGACCTTTAAGGCGCCCCTTTCTTTGAAGAGGGTTGAGATGGGATCTCTTGGCGATTCCTCTTCAGGAATACTCATGTCGTCTCTGGCGTCCGTGTGCGCCACATGTTTGATGCGGACATAAGGGCCACTGGGCTTGTTCTCCGCGCTGAAGCCGCGGACAACGCGAATTGACCCGTCAGCCAAGTGCAACGCATCGCGCTTCATGAGTGCAAAGCGAAACTTGATGGCGCCATTGGCGAACGCGTCCTTTCTGATGATCGGCTTGCCCAGTCGCTTTCTGGTTGCCACGTCGAAGAAGCTTGCGGGGCGGTCTGCGAGCCAGTTTTCATCTGAATCCTGATAAATGCCAACGTGGTGGTTGTCGCCGGGCTGAGCGAGGCGTGCGCGTTCTCCCGTGCCAATCTCAATCACAGACACGGGCCGTTTGCCAATGAGAACGCGCCCGGCGCCATCGCGAATGGGTTGGAAGCCGGCCTTCGGACGGAATGTCTCATCGTGAAGCGGGCCAGTCGTCTTGCGTTCAACTGCGTGCGAAACGACGACGCCTTTGAAACCGTGGCCGAACTGATCCTTGACGTGGATGAACTCGTAGAGGTCGCGGTAGAACGTGGGCCATTGGGGCAGAACTTCGGCCTGAACGCGGCCCCACGAATAGCGCTGCTTCCCTTGATCCTGTCGCCGAGACTGGCGGAATGCCTCCTGAAGCCGGCCGACCAGCTTGTTCGGGTCCGTGATTGCAACAATCGCGGCATCCACCGCGTGGTGGCGGTGATCTTTGCGTTCCTTCTTGCGGCGCTCGCCCGAGAGCGGGTTGCGTCCATCACCGGGCTCACGGCTGCCACCATCGCGCAAGACGTGATTGACACTGATCCAGCCGTCAATGACCTTACCCTTGTCGGGTTCGGCATGTTTGATTTGGCATTGTGAACAAGGTTCACCAAGTTCGTCACGCAGGAGTGCCGTGATGGAACCGTTGCTCACCTGCAAGACGTGTCTGACACGCCCTGTGGGAATCTCGTGGGGCTTGTCCGGCGACGAGCCGTACAGCGTTGCCAGATAACCGAGCGCAACCTTCGTGATGTAGCCCGTTTGGGTCAAGTCGGCGTTTGTGAAGCGCTTCTTGTGTTCTTCCAGCGCGGCGTCGTCCATGAGGAACAGGCGCAGCTTGGGATGGCCGCGCTCATGGCGCTCGCCTTCCTTGGCTTGGGCGGCTTTGGGCAGTGTTTTGCGGCGCTTGCCGGTAGCCGAATTTTCTGGTTTGGGTTCAGGCGGGCGCTCGCTCGGCGTCCAGCGTTCCTCCTTCGTTGAATCGAAGTACTTCTCCGTCGAGCGGAACACGGCAACGTGATTAAGGATGTCGTGCCAGTTGCGCTTGAAATCATGCCGCGCCTGAAAAGGCGTGCGGCCGCCTTTGAGAATGTTGCAGGCCTTGTGCGCCAGCGTCAGGTTGGCGAAGGAGTTGTCGGGCAGGATGGAAGTCGGGATGATGTGCTCAATCTCGAGCGAATGAATGTCTTGCGCTTCATAGCCCAGGCCGCAATAGGGGCAGTGCCACCCTGCTTCCTGGGCGAGTTGGACTTTGCGTTTCAACTCGCTGGATGTCGTTTCGGGGTCAAGACCCAGCAGCTTTGCTGCGTTTTCGTTGGCCTTTCTGTTCATGTCCTGGCGCAGCTGAATGGCTTCGCGGCCTTCACGGTTGGTCTGCATTTCGCGGGTCATCTCGACGCGAATCAGATGGGGCGGTGTGCCGCCGAGCTTGACCTTGATGAGTTCGTTGACCACCAGCCGTAGCTGTGAGAGCGTGCGCTTGACGACGGGATTGTTGAGCGTTGGAAACACTTCAACAAGCGGTTTCAGCTGCGGCGTCGTGCCGGGGCCCATAGCGACTTTCCTGGCCACGTAGAGCATGTCGCGCGCGGTGCCTTCGGTGTGGCCGCGCTCCATGCCCCATGTGGGATGATTCAGCAGGTGCTTGAGTGCGGCGGTTGAATAGCGCGCATAACCTTGGGGCAGTTTCAAGTCGCCAAACGCCTTGGCGGGGCCTTCGAAACTGACCTTGCCAAAGCGCTCCTGAGCGAGCTGCATGGCGGACTTGCCGGGGTTGGACGGATTTTCGCGGCCCCTTTTTACGGCGTCAGCCCGGAGCTTGGCGCACTCCTCCACAATCTGGCTTGGCAACAGACCGCCGGGATTGGCGACAGTCATGCCATCGAGCTTCCAGCGTACAGCGCCGATGAATGCCAAAGCTTCGGGATCCTGACAGGCGTACCAGTCCCAGAACACTTCCTCGGCTTCCGTCATGCCACTGGGCGCTTTGGTCTGGCACATGCGCTGCCAGCGCTCGGCACCGAAGATCTCACTGAACTTTGCGGCAGTCACGTCGCCGATGAAGTGCTTGTGGGCAGGCGTAAAACTGCCTTTCTCCTTCTTCTGGTTGCCGCCTTTGGTCGCTTTGTTCCCGGTCTGAAGTTCCCAGTTGAATGCCGTGTCGGCATTGAGTGACAGTTCTTCGCGCGCTTGCTGCCAGCGGAGCGACTCTTGGCCGGACAGCAGCGCAACGAGCTTTGCCCTCAAGGATTCCGGCAACAAGCCGGTTTCGAGCGATGGGTCGAGCTGAACGGGCGTATAGTCTTGTTCGGCTGACCTACGACGAAAGACGCGAGTTTCGTTAACCATCTTCAGCATCTTGAATCGTGTGGCAAAGGGGTGGCCCGCCGGTGCCCGCTTGCGGTCGTATTGAAGCGGCCTAGAGCGGCTGATCTCATTCTTGCCGCCATCGCATTCGCGGCGGTGCTTGGTGTGGTTTTCAAGTTCGCAGGCGCCAATGAGGTGTGAGGCGTTTTTCAGTTTGCGCTGGTGGAAAATGGCCTTGAACACGGCCTCGCGCAGCGGAACCGTTTTGCCCGGCCGCCCCGGGTATTTCACGACAGGGCGGCCATTGCGCTCAATGACCTTTTCGCTGCGAGGTGGCACGTCCACGGTGGAGTTCAGGATGGCCAGCATGGCCGCATTGCCGGCGTGGTGCTTGAGCTGACTTTCCCAGATGAGATTGAACTCGGCTTTCAACATCTCGCGGGTCGTGCAGCGGTTGTAAACCTTGGCGCGGTTGCGCACGCGAAGCTGGTATTCCTCTGGTTTGCAGCCCTCGCTATCGATGGCCAAGGCGGTTGAGTCGCCCGTCAGGATGGCGGCATAGAACTCGCCCAACGTGGCGGGGCGCTCCAACTTGCGAGCTTCGCCGAACTTATTGAGCTTGACCTGCTGTTCAGCAACGGCCGCTTTGACCTTGCCGCTCTCGGACTTTGAGTCGTCGTCCTTTTTGGAGGCTCGTTTGGACTTCTTCTCCTCTGGCTTGTTCTCCTCAGCTTTGGGATTGTCATCGGCGCGGTTCCACCACACGCCGCGGCGTTGCGCCAGCGAGTAAAGCGCACGGCCTAACTCATGGGGTTCGAGCGCACAATGGATGGCACGGTCGCGAAGGAAGTAGGGCAAGAAGCGCTCGACGGGCAAATCGTCGCGCCGATACTTGCCGACGAGGCAGTTCGGGTCGGCCGCGGCCGGGCGACGGCCAGTGTCGGGATCTTTTGCGCCCAACTCCAACGTTTGAAGAGCCTCGTGTCGCGCGCGTTTGGTTTCATCCACCAAGCGCTGGCGATTGGCGGCCGAACCCTCGCCGCTGGGTGTGCGCGGGTGCGAGAGATGCTCGGGCAAGACGGGTAGCAGCCCAACTTTGGCCAGCAGGTTGTAAACGCGATTCAGGCGACGTGCGCGGCGTTCAAGATTGCGGCGGGCAAGGCGCTTCTGGCGCCGAGCCGAGGCGTGGCTCTCTTCTTTATCCCCTTGACCCTTGTTGGAAACGCCTTCCTCAAAAACCCTCACGCCGAGACCAATAAGTTCCTTTGACTCACCATCCTCACGTCGGACCAATGCCCAGCCCACCGACGCGATACCCAAATCCAACCCGAGGACGATTTCTGATGCCATGTGCTTCTCCGTATTTTTCACAAGAGAATACAACTTGACGCGACAACGGTATGAGATAAGTTGTCCGCAGTGTACTTGAGCGTGGTTTCTCGGCTTCCTGACACAGTAAGCTGAATTCCATCGCACCTCATTTGAGGCTCGTCGGCCCTGCGCTGACGCACTGCAAACCGCCGCCTGTGCGGCGGTTTGCGCTTTTTCAGGTCATCGGGACGGGCTGGAAATGAAAACGCACGGGCTTGCCCGTGCGTTTTCTGTGGAACATCGCTCAAGAGCAATACTGCTCGAAGATCTGGCGGAACTCGTCGGCCACCATGTCGGCGCCGCGTCCTTCAATGTGGCTGCGGGGAACAAAGGCCACCACCTTGCCGTCCTTGAACAGCGCCGCGCTGGGGCTCGAGGGCGGAATATCCGGGAAGTAGCTGCGCACTTGCGCCGTGGCGTCCTTCTCCTGGCCGGCGAACACCGTGTACAGCTTCTGCGGCTTGGCCTTGGCGGCCTTCAGCGCCTCGCTCAAGCCCGGGCGCGCGCCACGCGCGGCACAGCCGCACACGCTGTTGATGAACACAAGGGCCGTGCCCTTCTGGTTCTTGAGCGCGGCATCGACGTCTGAGGGCGTCAGCAGTTCCCTGGCGCCGTGCATGGTGACTTCATCGCGCATCTGGCGGATGGCAGCTTCAAGCTCGGCGGGCGTGGTGGGCATTCTCATGGCGGGTCTCCTGGATCGTGGGTGCATTCAAGCATGAACCAGGCTTCGATGGAAGTGGACGTATCTGGTCCATTTTGCGTGGAGCGCGGCGCCAAGGCTCAGGCCCTGGCTTTGGCGGAGCGTCGGGCGGCCTTCTCGCGCTGCTGCTCAAAGCGGGCGAACTCGCCCAGCGTCTTTTGCTGGATTTCGTCGAGATAGCGGTCGCGTACGCTCTTCCAGAAGTCGTGCAGGGGGCAGGCCCGGGCATCGCTGCACACGGCCTGACCCAGGATGCACTCTTCTTTCTTCTTGAGGTCGTCAAAGGGCGCCACGATCTCGACAAGCTGGATTTCATCGGCGTTGCGCGTGAGGCGAAATCCGCCCAGGCGCCCCCGGGTGGACTCCAGCACCCGCTGCCTCACCAGCTGCTGGAGAATCTTGGACAGGTAGTGCTGGGGGAGTTCGAGGTCTTTGGCGAGATCCTTGGCCAGGACGTACTCTTCACGGGGCAGGCGGGCGATGGCAATGGCCGCGCGGATGGCGTATTCGCAGGTCTGGTTGAACATCGTGTGCCTTGGTGATTGGCCATAAAAGGATACGTAAAGCGGATTTTACCCAGTTTGTTTTAGACCTCAACCACCGGCCTTGCCTTATCGCTTTCCGACCAACACGCCCCTGCGCAAACTGGCGGCATCGGCCAGGGCCGATGCCGCAACACGCGCGCCCCAAACAGCCCGACACCCGAAAACGGCATGCATTTTCGGATTCGCTGCCGGGGGGCCACGCCGGGTCGTTGCTGTGGCAGGGAGGTCCTGCCTTGGGCACTATTTGGGTTGGGCCTGGGGGGCGAGGCTGCCCTCGACGGGCAGGCCGGCCTCGCTCCATTCCGCGATGCCGCCGCGGTAATCATGAATGTTGGTGTAGCCAAGCTGTTCGACCGCACGGGCCGCCTTCGTGGAAGCGTCTCACGAATAGCCCGATCAGTAGAAGACCAGCATGGCCGCCTTGTCCGCTGGAAGGCCCTTGCCCGCCTGAGCTTCCGGCACCGGCAGGCTGGTGCTGCCCTTGATGTGCAGCTTTTCAAATGAGACGCGGCTGCGGTTGTCGTAGAACCCGGCGACAGCGCCCTTGGCCAGCGCTTCGCGCAGTTTCTTGAGCTCGATGGTGTGCATAGCAGTCTCCTGTTGCCCGGTGTGAGGGGCCGGGTTATCCCAGTCTAACGTCAGTTTGCGGCCCGGGCATTCCAAGTTTGGGGCGCGCGGCTAACCTGTGGCACCCGCAAGGAGATCCCATGGCCAGCTCGTTTTACACGGTGGAGTCGAAGTTGTCGGCGGCGGACGCCGCCAAGCGTCTGCAAGAGGCGGTGCTGAAGGAGAAGTATGGCGTGATCGACGTGCTGAACCTCAAGCAGATCATGGCCGGCAAGGGCGTGACCTACGATGATGAAGCCATCGTGGTGTCGGTGTGTGAGCCCAACTACGCGCGCAAGTTCCTGACCCTCGAAAACACTGTGGCGTCGTGCCTGCCCTGCCGCATCTCCGTGACCTCGCGCAGGGGCAAGACCTACATCAGCCTGCCGCTGCCTTCGGCCATGTTTGGCCTGTTCAGCAACGGGGAGCTGGCCAAGGCCGGAGCGGAAACGGAAGCGGCGCTCAAGCGCATGGTGGACGCCGCGAAGGCGTAGAAGGCCCGTGACAAGCGGCTCCAAGGAGAGCCTTGATTTGGGCTGATGGGAGCCTATTTTCGTTTGCCGTCCGGAATAGTGGACTGGTATAGTCTAATTTAGTGAGCGAGAGTCGCGGCCAGCCGCGAGGGGCGCCGAAGCGAGAGCAGACGACGCCGCAACCAGGAGAGGACCATGGCAGACCCCAACGAAAAGTGGGAAGACAATGTTCCGGGCAAGTGGTACGTGGACAAGACCTGCATTTTCTGCGGCCTGTGCCCCCAGCTTGCTCCCAGCAACTTCAAGGAGTCGGACGACGGCACGCACGACTACGTCTACAAGCAGCCCGAGACGCCGGAGGAAGAGGCGCAGTGTGAAGACGCCATGGCGCAGTGCCCTGTGCAGAGCATTGGCAACAACGGCTGATTGGGTAACGCCGCCCATGGGGCGTCCAATGCGGACCCGCACAGGGTCCGCATTCCATTTCGCCACGGACGGCCGCACGCCAAAGCTGGAGTTCCGCCATGCCTGAGCGCGACATCACGCCTTACATCATCGAGCAGCTCAAGGAGGGCCGGTTTGACTTCGCGGCCATCTTCGGCAACGACCACCCCGTCGAACTCGAAATCGGCATTGGCAAAGGGCGCTTCCTCATGAACGAGGCGGCCCGACGCCCTGACGTAAACTTCGTGGGCATCGAGTGGGCCAGCCGCTACTACCGCCTCGCCGCCGAGCGCGCCGCGGGCAAGCGCCTGTCCAACATCCGCTTTCTGCGCGACGACGCCGCCCACACCCTGCGCGAGAACCTGCCCGATGCCAGCCTCAGCGCCCTGCATATCTACTTTCCGGACCCCTGGCCCAAGTCGCGGCACAACAAACGGCGCCTGATTCAGGGGCCCTTTGTGCTGCAGGCGGCCCGGGTGCTCAAGGACAGGGCCCGGGTCTTTTTGGGCACCGATCATGCTGATTACGCCGAACAGATGGAGCGGGAATTCTCTGACCACCGCGACTTTACGCTGGTCAGCCGCCTTTTCGGAGACGAGGCGCCCGAGGGCATCACCAACTGGGAGCAGAAGTTCCGCAAAGAGGGCCGCACCATCTTCAAGTTCGAATACCTGCGGCGCGCGCGGGACTTGGCCGCCCCGGCTAGCGCCTGACGCGTTGATTTTGCCCGCCGTGGCGCTAACGTCTCTCAGCCTGCCCTGGAACTGAGATGGCCATACTCGGCATCGGAACTGACATAGTTGAAGTCAAGCGCATCGAGAAACTCCTCGCCGCGAGCCGCGAGGAGTTTTTTTCACGCGTCTATGCCCCGTCCGAGGTTGCCTACTGCCTGGCCAAGGCGCGCCCGGCCATTCACCTGGCGGCGCGCTTTGCCGCCAAGGAGGCGTTCATGAAGGCTCTGGGCACGGGCTGGGCGCGGGGTGTCGGCTTTGGCCAGATTGTGGTGGCCAACGACGAGGACGGCCGGCCGGGCCTGGAGGTCACGGGAAAGGCGCGCGAGCTTCTCGACGCCATGGGTCCGACGTGGCTGTGGCTGAGCATCAGCCACACCCGCGAGTTCGCCATGGCCACGGCGGTGATCGAGTCAGGCGTGACACGCAAACGCGCGGCCACCATGCGCAGGTCGCGCAACACGCGGGTCACATCGGAGCGCTGATGCCAACGGGAGCAGACATCCGCCGTTACGAGCCTGACCGCGACGAGTTCGGGGAGATGCAGCGCGCCTATCTGCGGCGGGCCCTCTTGTTCGGGGCGCCGGCGCTGGTTGTGCTGCTGTTTGTGTTTGTCACCTTTCTGGTGTGGGTTTTGACCTCGGCGCCGGGCTGGGTGTTCTTTCTGCTGGCGCTGCCGGCGGCCCTGGGTGCGATGTTCCAGCTTGTGCTGTTGTGGCTCGAACGTCCGGGCCAGACGCAGGACGCCGTGGCCGTGGAAGTCGGGCAGGGCCTGTTGCGCTTTGTCAACGACGAGACCGGCACGGTAGAGGAAGTGCGCTGGAAAGAGAGCCGCGGCGTGAGCGTGCAGCGGCGCTCTGATGCCGTGGAAATCGTGTTTCCCAGCGGCAGGCGCTCGCGAGTTCACTGGTTTGCCTACTCCGAGCGCGAGCAACTGCTCAAGGACCTGATGGCCCTCAAGGAAACACCCGCTTTGGAGTCCCGGCCTGAAGACACCAAGGCCCCGCCCAGGCCGGCTGAGACGGCCCAGACCAAGCCTGAAGACTCGACGGCCAAGAGCGGCAAATCAGCCAAGACCTCGACGAAGGCGCGCAAAAAACCCGACGAAGAAGAATGACTCACGCCAGGATTACTTCTGACCTTTGACCTCTGACTTCTGACCTCGAAAAATGCCCAAGCGCACCGACATCAAGAGCATCATGATCATCGGCTCTGGCCCCATCATCATCGGCCAGGCCTGTGA
>ERZ761602.8014-NODE-8014-length-10859-cov-4.252036_pt1 | contig 10859 bp, 7 predicted proteins | sample MGYA00512165_ERZ761602 | MGnify/ENA primary metagenome ERZ761602 (study PRJEB28899, sample SAMN02445085) | bioreactor sludge metagenome | biome: EBPR sludge; isolation source: Thorneside wastewater treatment plant | place: Australia: Brisbane, Thorneside...
TGGCTTCCTTGGGGATCTTGATGTCGCCCATCATCACCATGTTCTCCATACGCGCGAGGCATTCGCGCGGGGAGTTGGAGTGGAGCGTCGCCATCGATCCGTCGTGGCCAGTGTTCATCGCGGCGAGGAGATCGAAACACTCCTGCCCGCGAATTTCGCCGAGGATGATGCGATCCGGGCGCATACGCAGCGCGTTGATGACGAGATCGCGAATGGTGATCGCGCCCTTGCCTTCAAGGTTCGCGGGGCGCGTTTCCAGCGTCAGCACGTGCGGCTGCTGGAGCTGAAGCTCGGCCGCGTCCTCGATGGTGATGACGCGCTCGCCGGGGTCGATCATCTTCGACATGGCGTTGAGCATCGTCGTTTTGCCCGAACCCGTACCGCCCGAGATGACGACGTTGAAGCGGCAGGCGCCAGCGATCTTCAGCGCCGTTGCCATCTTCTCCGACATCGAATCGCCCTTTTGCATCATGTCGATGGTGATGGGCTTGGCGGAGAATTTACGAATCGAGATGGCGGTGCCGCGCAGGCTGAGCGGCGGCACGATCACGTTGACGCGGCTGCCATCGGGCAGGCGGGCGTCGGCGAGCGGCGTCGTCTGGTCGATACGGCGACCGACGCGGTTCACGATGCGCTGCGCGATCTGGAACAGGTGCTCCTCGTCGCGGAACACGATGCTCGCGAGTTCGAGCTTGCCCTTGCGTTCGATGAAGGTCTGGTTGGGGCCGTTCACCATGATGTCGGAAACGGCCGGATCGGCGAGCAGCACCTCGAGCGGCCCGAGGCCGAGCAGCTCGTCGACGAGAACCTTTTCAAGCGCGATCTGCTCGCGGCGGTTGAGCGTCAGTTTCAGCTCGGCGAGCACCTCGCCGATGATCGGCCGGAATTCCTCGCTGAGCTCGTCCTTGGAAAGCGTGGCGGCGGCTTCCGGATCGACACGTTCCAGAAGGCGCGGCAGCACCTGTTCCTTGATCTTGTGGATCGAGGCCTCGAAGCCTTCCTGCTGCGAGTTGACCGAACCGGCAGCGCCGCGCTCGCGCGCGCTGAGGCGCTGCATCGCATCCTGAACGCGGTCGCCGGTAAGTTCGAGCGCGGGCTCGGTGCTTTCCGGAGCGTCGTCAAGGTCGGGAAGCGGCTCCACGACCGGGGTGCTGCGCGATCCGCGCATGGGCGCCGCGTTGCCAAAGCCCCGACGCGGCGCGCTCAGTGCCGCTCCAATTCCAGCTTTTTTGCCGAATGCGCTCATCATGATCCCCTCGGCCGAAACCGTCGACCGCTGAGGGAAACTAGCGCGGCAAGCTTAGCAAACTCCTAACTATACCGACTTTTTCGGAACGAAAGGCGCGGTGATTTCCGCTGTCACGCGCATCGGACGGCGGCTTTCGCGGTCGAGCAGCGCCCATGTGGTGAGCGCGCGCACGCGCACCTTGCCGTCCGGCCCGGCAATTTCGACGAAGCGGTCATAGCGTGCGCCCTTGGGGGCGTCGCCGACCCACGTTCTGAGTGTCAGCGTTTCGCCAAGGTGGCTCGGCGCGCGGTAGTCGATCTCGTGGCGAACGACGACCCACACGACGTTCTGGGCAAGATCGGCGGGCGCGACGGCGTACCAGTGCGCGACGGCGACGTCCTGAATCCAGCGCACGTAGACAGCGTTGTTGACGTGGCCGAGCTCGTCGATGTCTTCGGGCGCGGGCGCCCTTTGCTGCGTGAAGGCGCCGGGCTCAGCGGCGTCCGTCATCGGCCGATCTGACTGATCAGGAACGCATATTCCTCGGCGTCTTCCTCCAGCGAGACATAGCGCCCGGACTTGCCGCCGTGCCCCGCGCCCATGTTGGTCTTGAGGAGCAGCACGTTGTCGTCGGTCTTGGCGGCGCGCAGCTTCGCCGCCCACTTCGCCGGTTCCCAATAGGTGACGCGCGGATCGTTGAGCCCGCCGGTGATGAGCAGCGCCGGGTAGGCCTGCTCGGTCACATTGTCGTAGGGGCTGTAGCTGCGGATGAGCGCGAATGCGTCCGCGTCCGCGATGGGATTGCCCCACTCCGGCCATTCGCCAGGGGTGAGCGGCAGCGTGTCGTCGAGCATGGTATTCAGCACGTCGACGAACGGCACGTGCGCGGCGACCGCGCCGTAAAGCTCGGGCGCCTGATTGACGATCGCGCCCATCAGTTCACCGCCCGCCGAGCCGCCGGACGCGGTGACGCGGCCGGGCGCGGCGAAGCCCTGATCGATCAGGAAGCGCGTGACATCGACGAAATCGTTGAAGGTGTTGGCGCGCTTCTGCAGCTTGCCATCGAGATACCACTGGTAGCCGAGATCGTCGCCGCCGCGGATGTGCGCGATGGCATAAGCGAAACCGCGATCGAGCAGCGACAGGCGGTTCGCCGAGAAGCCCGGTGGGAAGGCGAAGCCATAGGCACCGTAGGCGTAGACATGCAGCGGCCCGCGCCCGTCCTTCACGAAATCCCGGCGATAGACGACGGAAACGGGAACCAATGTGCCGTCGCGCGCGGGCGCCATCAGCCGCTCAGTCGCGTACTGCGAGGGGTCGTAACCGCTCGGAATCTCGCGCACTTTCAGGGTTTCGAGGCGGTCGTCGGCGAGGTGATAGTCGTAAACGGTGTTGGGCGTCACCATCGACTGGTAATCGATCCGCAGTCGCTCGGCGCGATACTCCGGATTGGTGGACAGGTTCGCGACGAAGCTGGCTTCCGGGAAGGCGATGTAGCGCTGGCTGCCGTCGTCGTAACGGTGCAGCCGGATCTGCGAGAGGCCGTCGACGCGCTCCTCGATGGCGAGGAGGTTCTCGAAGCTGGTGACGGACTGAATGTAGTGCCGGTCGCTGCCTGCGACGAGTTCGCTCCACTGGCTCGGCGCGGAGACCGGGGCGGTGACGATCCGGAAGTTCGGGTGCGTGTCGTTGACGCGGATGTAGAGCGTGCCTTCGCGTTCATCGACGTCGTATTGCCGATCGGCCACGCGCGGCGACACGAGCACCGGCACGGCCGCGAAATCGTCCGTCGGCAGCAGGCGCACCTCGCTCGTCGCGTGGTCGCCGGTCTGGAGCACGGCGTATCTGCGCGATTGCGTGCGGCCGATCTGGACGCCGAATTCCTCGGCCTCCTCGGTGTAGACGGCGCGGTCGGCGGACTGTGCGTCGCCGAGACGGTGGTGCCAGATCACCTTGGAACGCCAGTTCTCGTCGGCGTCCGTGTAGAGGAAGCTCTGCGAATCGGCGGCCCAGACGAGGCCGTAACGCCAGTTCTCGATTACGTCGGGCAGCTCGGCGCCGGTTTCGAGATCGCGCACGCGCAGCACGTAGCGTTCGGAGCCGTTCGTATCGACCGCATAGGCGAGCAGGCGTCCGTTCGGGCTGACGGCGAGGCCGCCGAGCCGGAAATAGGCGTGGCCTTCCGCGAGCTTCGGCTCGGCGAGGATCACGGTGTCGCTGCCGCCGGTGACCGACCTGCGATACCATGTGCGGTACTCGGCGCCCGCATCGAAGGCGTACCAGTAGAGGAAATCACCGTCGCGCTGCGGGACGCTCGAATCGTCGTCTTTCACGCGGCCTTTCATCTCGGCGAAGATCGTATCGATCAGGCCTTTCTGCGGGGCCATCACCGCTTCGAAATAAGCGTTCTCGGCATTGAGGTAGGCGAGAATTTCGGCGTCCGTCACCTGCGGGTAGCCGGGATCGCGAAGCCACGCATACGGGTCTTCAACCGTGATGCCGTGGTGCGTGAAACTGTGCGGCCTCAGGGCAGCGACGGGCGGCTTCGAAATCTCGGTCATGGCACTCCGGTCGATCTGGGCCGCGGGCGGCCGCAGGGAAGGTCCGGTGTGTTTGCGCGAGCGGCGCCGCCGCGGTCAACCGTTCAGGAGGCCTGCGCGACCTTGTCGTCCTCTATGCCCGGCACGCCGGGGTTCGATGGCGTCACCAGCCCGGCGTGCATGTCGATGTGCTCGGGGCGGCCGATCAGGAAGCCCTGGACCTGATCGCAGCCTTCGCGGCGAAGGAATTCGAGCTGGGTTTCGGTCTCGACGCCTTCGGCGGTGATCGGCACGCCGAGGCTGTGGCCGAGGCTGACGATGGCGCGGACGATCTTTTCGGCCTGCGGCGAGCGGCTGATCTCGTCAACGAAGCTGCGATCGATCTTGATGCGGTCGAACGGGAAGGCGTTCAGCGTCGAGAGCGACGAATAGCCGGTGCCGAAGTCGTCCATCGCGATGCGCACGCCGAGCGCCTTCAGGCGGCGCAGGTTCGAAAGGGCGCGCGCCTGATCGAGGAACAGCGCCGATTCGGTGATCTCGATTTCAAGCCGCGCCGGCGAAAGCCCGCTGTTGACGAGGATTTCGTGCACGCGGCTGACGAGCGAATTGTCCTGAAGGTGCAGCGCCGAGAGGTTCACGGCGACGCGGAACGGGCGTTCCCACTTCGCGGCCTCGAAGCAGGCCTGCTTCAGCACCCAGTTGCCGAGCGCGATGATGAGGCCGTTTTCCTCGGCGACCAGGATGAAGTCGTCGGGCTGCAGCAGTCCGCGCACCGGATGCTGCCAGCGGACGAGCGCCTCAAAGCCGACGATGCGGCCGTCCGCCATCGCGGCGAGCGGCTGATAGCTGAGCCGAAGCTCGCCCGCGTCGATGCCCTTCTTGAGATCGCGCGCGAGGCGGCGGCGGTCGCGGATCGCCTCGTCCATGTCGCGGCTGAAGAAGCAGGCGGCGTTGCGTCCGCCGCGCTTCGCCCGGTAGAGCGCCATGTCGGCGAAGGCGACGAGGTCGGACGCGTTGCCCGCGTCTGCCGGATACAGGCTGATGCCGACGCTGCCCGAAATCTCGACCTTGTGCTCTTCGTAAGGCACGGGTTCCAGCAGCTTTTCGAGCAGGCTGTGCGCACACTGCGCGGCTTCGGTCGGCTGCGTGCCGCCGTAGAGCGCGATGACGAACTCGTCGCCGCCGATGCGCCCCAGAAGGCTCGATCCCTTGGCCATGCCGCGCAGGCGGTTGGCGACTTCGGTGATCACGAGATCGCCGGCACGGTGGCCGTGGACGTCGTTGATGTGCTTGAAAAGATCGAGATCGATGAACAGCAGCGCGACCGGCTCGCCTTCCTGCGCGGCGCGCTCCAGCAGCGCGTCGAGGCGCGCCATGAAGGCATTGCGGTTGAGAAGGCGCGTGGCGCTGTCGTGCTGTGCGAGGTAACGGATTTCCTCCTCCGCCTTGCGCTGTGCGCGGAGGTCGCGGATCGCGTAAACCGCCTCGGCCTTGTCGTCGGAGAGGCTGCGCGTGCGGACCTCGACCGGGATCGCCTCGCCGTGGTCGAAGGGGCTGAGCAGCGCGTCCTCATTGCCGGTCTGGCTGTAGCCGCGCTCGAGCAGGTTCTTGTCGACCGCGCGGCCGACGACATCGTCATGGTCGGCACGGACGAGGTTGAGGAAGCTGGTGTTCGCGTCGACGATCTTGCCGTGCGCGGTGATCACGATGCCCTCGAAGGCACCGTTCGCGAGCCGCCGCAGGCGCTCGACCGCACGCTCGGCGCCCTTGGCGTCGACAAGCGCCGCGCCGAGGCCGGTGGCGATGACGATCAGCGTCACGGCGGCGATGGCGCCCGCGATGGCGAACTCCGAGATGATGAGACCGCCCGTTTCGCCCTTGCCCGGAACGATGTTGAGCGCGGCCATGGCGATGAAATGGAAGGCCGAAACCGCAAGGCCGAGGACAATGCCGCCGATGGCTTGGCGCCGCACTGTGCGCGCCGGGCCGGTAATCGCGAAGCCAGCGCCCGCGAGCAGCGCGCAGACGATGAACGCCACGGCCACGAGATCGCGATCGACATTGAACACGCCGTCGACGCGGAAATCCTTGAGGCTGGAGAAGTGCATCACCGTCACCGCGAAGGTGAGGATGATGCCGCCGAAGGCCGGGCGCACCCAGCCGTCGAGGTTGGCGGCGGCATAGAAAGCCGCGATTGCCATCGGCAGCACGAGAATCAGCGACGTGAGCAGCCCGACCGGGCCGTGCCCGGTCGGCACGCCGGGATGATAGGCCAGCATGGCAAGGAAATGCATCGCCCACGTGCCAAAACCGGCCGAAATCCCCGAGAGCAGGAGCCAGGTGGGCCTTGCCTCGCCACGCGCCACAAAACCGCGCGAGAAAAGCCGCACGGCGGTGAGCATCGACATCACGCAAATGATGACGGCAAGTGCCGTGAAATTCGGGTCGAACTGGCCGCCCAGCGCCAGTATGCGGTCCATCATTGCGATTGTTCCAGTCTCGATCTCGCGCCATATTGGCACGCGAAATTTAACAAAGCCTTGGCGCAGCGGCGCAGAATTGGCCGCACGGACCGCCTTTTGAGGAGTTTTCGATGTCGACTTACCGCGATCGGCTGGCTGCGCTGCGCCGCACGCTGGCGGAGAACCGCTACGACGGCTTCGTCGTACCGCTCACCGACGAGCACATGAGCGAATACGTCGGCAGCTACGCTCAGCGGCTGGCGTGGCTCACGGGGTTCGAGGGCTCGGCCGGGTCCGCCGTGGTGCTGAGCGGAGAGGCCGGCATCTTCGTCGACGGTCGCTATACGCTGCAGGTCCGCGATCAGGTGGATGGCACGCTCTACCAGTACCTCGGCGTGCCCAAAGTGCAGATCGCCGACTGGTTGGAGGAAAAGGTCGGGCCGGGGCAGCGCATCGGCTTCGATCCGTGGCTGCACACGCGCGGCTGGGCGGAAGCGACGGGCAGGCGCCTCGCGGCGAAGGGCGCCGAACTCGTTCCGGTGACGGATAACCCCGTCGACCGCGTCTGGACCGACCGGCCGGCACCGTCAGCCGAGCGCTTCGAGGTGCACGGCGAGGCGCTTGCCGGGCAGGCGTCAGCGGAAAAGCGCGCCGAAATCGCACGCTGGCTCGGCGAGAAGAAGGCGGACTGCGTGGTGATCGCCGCGCTCGATTCGATCGCATGGCTGTTTAACGTACGCGGCCGCGACGTCTCACGCACGCCCGTGGCGCTCGCCTTCGCGATCGTTACGGCGGACGGCAAGGCGCAGCTCTTCACGGCGCCCGCGAAGATCACGCCCGATGTCGTCGCGCATCTGGGGCCGGACGTTGCGCTTCTGCCCCCGGAAGCGTTCGTGGAGGCGCTTACGGCGCTCGGCAAGGCAGGCAAGGCCGTCGCAGCCGATCCGGCCACCTGCGTCGCGGCAATCTTTCAGGCACTGGAGGCGGGCGGCGCGCGCATCGTCGAGGCGCGCGACCCCTGCATCCTTGCGAAGGCGATCAAGAATCCAATCGAGATTGCAGGTACGAAGGCCGCGCATGTGCGCGACGGCGCGGCACTCTCGCGTTTCCTCGGCTGGTTCGACCGCGAGGCGCCGAAAGGCGCGCTCGACGAGATTGTCGTTGCCGCGAAGTTGGAGGACTTCCGCCGCGAATCCAACCTTTTGAAGGACCTGTCGTTCGATACGATCTCGGGTGCCGGGCCGAACGGCGCGATCGTCCACTACCGCGTCTCGCCGGAAACCAACCGCAAGGTGGAGCAGGACAGCATCTTCCTGCTCGATTCGGGCGGCCAGTATCTCGACGGCACCACCGACGTGACGCGCACGATGATCGTCGGCACGCCGACGGCGGAGATGAAGGACCGCTTCACGCGTGTGCTGAAGGGCCATATCGCGCTCGCCACGGCGCGCTTCCCGGTCGGCACGCGCGGCAGCCAGCTCGATGTGCTCGCGCGCCAGTTCCTCTGGCAGGCTGGGCTCGACTACGCGCACGGTACCGGCCACGGCGTCGGCAGCTTCCTCTCGGTGCACGAAGGCCCGCAGCGCATCGCTACGTTCGGCGGCGGCGACGAGCCGCTTGCGGCGGGCATGATCCTCTCGGACGAGCCCGGTTACTACAAGACCGGCGAATACGGCATCCGCATCGAAAACCTCGTGCTGGTCGTCCCGGTCGAGGTGGAGGGCGCCGAACAAACCATGCTCGGCTTCGAAACGCTGACGCTGGCACCGATCGACCTCCGCCTCGTCGATGCAACACTGCTCAGCGATGCCGAGCGGGCCTGGCTGAACGCCTATCACGCCCGCGTCCGCGAGACGCTGACGCCCATGGTTCCCGAGGACGTGCGCGGCTGGCTCGCCGAAGCGACACGCGCGATCTAGGTTGGGTCTGGCTCCCGCTCCTGCGCGACACCGCCGGGGACCTGTTCCGGTGCAGCACGGGACGCCGCCTTCCGGCGATGCAGATTCTGCCGCAGCGCCGCGGCGAGGCGGGCCTTGCGGTCGTCGGCAGGCGGGCTGGTCATAGTCCGGCATTTAACGGGATTCATGCGCTTTCGCCAAGCACCTTGCTTGACAAGGCGCCGCCTGCTCGCCCATAGGACGCCGCCCGCATGAATGGCATGCTGCCGTAGCTCAGTGGTAGAGCGCATCCTTGGTAAGGCTGAGGTCGAGAGTTCAATCCTCTCCGGCAGCACCATTCAGTCTGGGATTTCCTGTCCTGAGAGCAGGTTTCGCTCCGAGCCTGTGAGAATCCCGCGTTTCCGGGCCATTTTTCGAGGGTGGCTTCAGGACTTGAGGACAGAGACGCCGACGAGCGGCGGCGATCATCGCCACTTCTCGCACTTTATCTCTGACGGGCAGATCGGTGTCCTGATCTGGTATTGGTGCGGCTCAGCGGAACCCGAGGACGCGGCGCTGCTCGGGCCACGCAAGCGGCAGGTCCGCGATGCGCAGCAGGGTGCGGGCGGTAAGCTCGACCGGCTACCGCCCCTCGATGATGGCGGTGGCGATCTCGGGCGCGAGAAAGCGCAGCCGGGCAAGGCGGGCGAGATGGCTACGTCGCGCCGGGTTGGCGATGCGCTCGCCGGTGCTGAGCTGCTGCCACGCCGCCCAGCCACGTCCGACGAGATCGACAAGGCGCTCGTCGCGCTGCGTTGGCTGCTCGCTTGATACCGCGTACACGAGCCGCAACTCGTGCCCGCGGCGCTTCAAGGTCGAGGGCACGGTGAGATTGACGGGTTCATCCAGCGCGCCGGTGGGTAACGATATCCCGACCAGCCCTGCCAGCCGGTTGCGAGAGACCGTGACATGCAATGCGTCGGTGTCGACTGTGATCGAGGCATCGAGCATTTCGAGAACAGAACGCAGCTTTGCCGATGACAGGCCGTCAGAGGTGACGGCCTTCGCGGTGCTTGCAATGAGCATCATGTCGCCAAAGCCACCGAGTTCATTTGACACCCGTTGTGTATCATTAAGGAACTGCCAGCGACGATTGTCTCGACATCGCCTGCGGGTAGACGCCAACAGCCTGCCGCGTCCCGAGTAGCGGAGACATAGTAGCGATACCGCTTCTCGCCCCGGTTGCTGTGTGCGGGCCGAAGCTTGTGTCCGCTGGCATCATGGATGCGTCCCGCGAGCGCGCTTACCTGCCCGGATACGGGGCGAGAAGGGCTTGACGCAGGAAGAGGTGGAAGCCCTCTCGGGCTTCTCTCAGCAGTATCTCAGCAGCCTTGAGAACGGGCGGCGTAACCCGACGATCATTACGCTCTACGAACTCGCGCAGGCACTCGGCGTAAGCCATGTGGAGCTGGTAATGGCGCCGACATCTATCGACGCATTGTCTCATAATGCGGTAAAGCCGCGAGCCCGATAGCATTTCCCTCATTCAGGCTATGAACACCCCAATGCAGAGAACGAGCAAAAAGGAGGGCGGCACCCTTGAGGACCGGCAGGGCATCCAGTCCGTTGAAGTCGGGTTCCGTGTACTCGGTGCGCTGGTTGAAAGAAACTCGGCCTTGTCTCTGAAAGAGATTAGTGCGGCAGCGGGCCTCTCTCCCAGCAACACGCATCGCTACATGACCAGCCTGACACGTATTGGTCTTGCTCGCCAGATCAGCGACGGCCGATATGACTTGGGGCCGCTTGCGCTCCGGTTCGGCTTTTCGGCGCTGGCGCGTCTGGACGTCATCGACATCTGCACAGAGCGAATGCGGGCCTTCTCGAACGCGACCGATATTTCGACCATGCTCTCCGTTTGGAGTGAACGGGGACCGATCATCCTGCGCTGGGTACAGGGGTCGCAGCCTGTCTTTTCGACGATCAGCACAGGGTCGGTCATGCCATTGTTCGGATCGGCCACGGGTCAGATCTTTCTCGCCTATCAGGACAAGGGCCTGATCGACGCGGTACTGAAGGCGAATCGCAAGCTCTCGGCGCAGGTGGCCCGGGCGGACCGCATGCGCATGGTGGAGGATATACGCGCAGCAGGTATGGCAAGCGTGACAGGCGATCTGATTCCGGGTCTTCTGGCGGCAGCCTGTCCAGTGATAAATGGCTTCGGCGAGCTGGCAGCAGTCATTACGGCGGTCGCGTCGCACACCACACCGACAATCGAGAGCATCGAGCGCTTCAAGGTGTGCTGTCAGGACGCATCGCGCGATCTGGGCTGGCACGGAGCCCTTTGATCCGTAGCGGTCCAAAGGTAGCCTATAGTCGGCTTATGAAGGCTGATCTGGATGAGCGGCATGAAATGCCGGGTACGCCTCCGCGGTGGCGGCTTTCGCACACAGGAGCGGAAATGGCTTTAGATCGACATTGAAGCGCCTGGCATTGAACACCTGCGGGACCAGACAGAGGTCGACGATGCCCGGCCTGCTTCCCATGCAGAATACATCGGCGCGATTTCCCGCGAGCATCCTTTCAAGCGCATGGAAACCGCTGGCGACCCAACGAGCATACCACACATCTCGCGCGTCCGTATCCGCGCCGATTTCCGTTTCCAGATAGCGCAGCACGCGCAGGTTGTTGAGCGGGTGGATATCGCACATGATGATCTGCGCCATGGCGAGCGCCGACGCGCGTGCGGCCGGCT
>ERZ761602.8015-NODE-8015-length-10858-cov-6.016662_pt1 | contig 10858 bp, 10 predicted proteins | sample MGYA00512165_ERZ761602 | MGnify/ENA primary metagenome ERZ761602 (study PRJEB28899, sample SAMN02445085) | bioreactor sludge metagenome | biome: EBPR sludge; isolation source: Thorneside wastewater treatment plant | place: Australia: Brisbane, Thorneside...
AAGAGAATTTGAATTGCTTGAAAAAGAGATCAGCGACCTGTCAAAAGAAAAAGAGGTTATCACTGAAAAGCTGAATAGCGGCAGCTCACCTTTTGAACAACTACAACAACTTTCTGTCAGGATCGGGGAAGTTACCCGCCTGCTTGACGAAAAAGAACTTCGTTGGCTCGAACTAAGTGAAATCGAATAACTAATCTATTATACTCCCCCAAGCATGAAATTAAAAACCTTATCCGTTTATTGTCTTCTGTTGTACATATTTATTCTCGATACAGAAAAAAGCGCTGCACAAATCGTAAATGTAGAAAGTGCCCGGATGCAATCTGATACAGTGGGATGGATGGGCAGCTTCGGCACATCTTTTACTATGAACAAAAACAAAGTAAAAATATTCGGTGCCAGTGCAGATGCCCATCTTCAGTATAAAACCAGTAACGACCAGGGCTTATGGCTGATACTGGGCAATCTTAACTTCCTGAAAATTGAAAAGAATCGGTTTCTCTCAGACGGGTTACTCCATCTCCGCTATAACAGGAAAGTGAATGAATGGCTGCGCTGGGAGTTCTTTGGTCAGTTCCAAAACAATGAAGTCACACAGATAGACTCCCGTCTTCTCTTTGGTACCGGACCCCGTTTTAAACTGGCAAAGGCTAAAACATTCAAGCTATATGCAGCCAGTTTGTTTATGTACGAGAGGGAGAAAGAAGCTACAGATCCCGTCATCAGGCATAGTGATTTCAGGAATAGCAGCTATCTTTCATTTACCTGGCTGCCTAAAGACTATCTTGAACTGATCAGCACTTCCTATTTTCAGCCACTTCTTAAAAAATTCAGTGACTATAGAATCATGAACCAATTTGTGTTTAGAGTAAAAGCCACTCCGCATTTTTCACTTACTTTAAAATGGAATTATTTACACGACCGTTTCCCAGCTGGAACTGCACCCAAAACGATCTATAATTTTTCAACTGGTTTTACCTACGATTTATAGTCTTACTCAATGAACTCGCTATAAGCACGGATTGAATAATAACGATAACGCTGAGAGTCATACTTTGTTCCGCATAAAACCGAATGAATAAACCCGTTTAATTCTACTTGCTGAGTATGATATATACCCTTGTTTAAGTTGTACTTTAAGAAGAACTGAATCTTATTACCCTTGCTGCGTGCAATTTTCATGCTGTCTGTAGTGCTGTGATGAAAAGAAAAATGGTCTTCCATATCCTTAAGCATAAGGTGTGACCTGTACCAGGTTCCGCCGGTAGCAGATACCACCGATTTGCCATTGTACAGAGCCACACTGTCATTATACGCAAAAACATTCAGTGCCGCATCGCTGTTGCGCAATAACCAGTTTTTGATTTTGGTATAATAACTACTATCGTATCCATAATTACTATCAAGAAAACTAATTCGCTTAACATACTTTGGAATAATCTTTACTCCTGCCAAATAACCAAAAATGAAACTTCCGCCACCACTATGTCCATTCAGGTAAACTTGTTTCCTTTTGGAAAAAACAGACGAAACTGAATCGATCAAACGGGGAATTGTATCCCTGTAACCGCTGTGCTTTTGCTTCCAGGCAGGCCAGCTTTTATAACTATTCTCCAGGTAAACCACAATAAAGTTTTTGTTTTTTAGCTGTTGCCTTATAAAACTTGTTTGCGCCTTAATATGCTGAATATCGAAATGCCAGTCATCCCCTGGTTGCATTTTCTTACCCATGGTTTGCTCCGTCGTATTTCCGTTGGGAAGCGCATAGAAAACTACTATCGCTTTACGGAAAGCAGAAAAATCAGATGGCTTATCAATCGTTACTTTTATATCTCCGTAAACCCAAAAAGAATCAATAATGCTTTTACCTTTTTGACCGGCAGCCTGTAATGAAAAAAATATAGTAAGTGTATAAACAAACCGCATTATTAAAGATACCCAGATAAGCCAAATTTTTTTACCCTGCATCGTAGATTTCCTATTACTGTTTAGTTGCAAATAACTTTTTTGCATTCTATTTTTACGGCAGCAATTTACTCCGCTCCTATCCTTTTGGAATACCTGTTTATCCACTCCGGAAAAACCTGATTACTCAAATCTATTTTGAAAACTAAAATCAGGTTATGAAAAAATTTCGACTCATGTTACAGAATGAAGATGTACAGGCCAGGCTGGTGATCGCAGGTTTTGTGATCATGTTTGGTTTGGTAACATTGTTCTTCTTCTAAAAACCGGCAGATTATAAACTCTGCTTCACGATTTGAATCACCTGCTCCACTTCTATTTTTTCCATGCATTTGAAGTGGCCGAGGGGGCATTTCTTATACCCTATCTTGCTGCAGGGACGGCACCATAGTTTATTAACCTGAACCATGGTGTGAGGCACCATACTCACACCGTAATAAGGTGTCATGCCGAATGAAGGAACAGTATTGCCCCATAGGGAGATAATGGGCTTTTTATATGCAGCAGCTATATGCATCAGCCCGGTATCATTGGTAACCACCAGTTTTGCTTTCCGGACCAGGTCGGCACTTTCATTCAGTTTGAATTTACCACAGGCATTGTAAACCTTTATATCATCCACTGCAGCAATTTCATTTCCTGCGGTTACATCTTCAGGGCCTCCCAATAAAATCACAGGATGATTTAATTGCAGGCAAAATTCTTTCCACTTATGCACCGGCCATTGCTTGGTACCCAGGGCGGCACCAATTACACAAGCCACAAAACCGGCAGAATGTGAGGCCGGAATATCTTCTCTTTTCGTTTCTTCCTCTTTTGAAATAAAATAATCAAGCCCGGCCCCATCGTTTTTCACTCCAAACGATTCTACGGTTTTCAGGTAACGGTCTACAATGTGCACTTTCGGTAAAATATTCAGCTTCAGACTGGTGTAGATATACTTTTCAATATTCAGCTTATAAAAGGAAAATGATTTTTTCTTCAAGGCCGATTTAACCCGCAGTGTTTTGGTGTTATGATGCAAATCAATAATGTAATCGTAGTTCTCTGATTTCAGTTCTTCGATCATTAACTCCCAACTGTGTGCCAGCAAATGTATTTTGTCAATATATGGATTGTGCTGAACAACCGGGAGAAAAGAAGATTTTGTCAAAAAATGAACCTCTGCATCGGGCACCTGTTGTTTCAGGCATCGAATGACCGGAGTGGTGAGTACAATATCACCGATAGAAGAAAACCGTATGATAAGAAATTTAGGCACTCGATATTTATGGTGTCATTTCTTCCAGCTCAAGGAAGTTCATATCCTTATTGAAAGTTTCCTGGGTAAATAGTGCTGCAATTACCGTTATCACCATAATGATAATGGCAGCTATCCATCCGGCAGTAACATAATCAGTCACCATACGCAGGCCCTGGAAAAGCGGAAGAATAAAGATGGTAAGCATACCTCTGACCATATTGGGAATGGTAGTAGCCGCTGTAGCCCGAAGATTGGTGCCAAATTGCTCAGCACCCATGGTAACGAAAATTGCCCAAAAACCTGTACCAAAGCCAAGTCCTGCACAGATCCAGTACATCATTGACGGGCTTCCGTTCCATTGTACCGTAAAAAACAAAACCATAAACACTGCAGTAATGCAATAAAAAAGATATAGTGCTTTTTTACGGCTGCGGAACCACTGGCTGACAAAGCCTATCAGGATATCTCCCACCGAAATAGCAGCATACGCATACATAATGGCCCTGCCGGGATCAATCTCCCCGTGAATACCAAAATGTTTTCCAAACTCTTTTGAAAAAGAAACCAGCACACCGATGACAAACCAGGTAGGCAGGCCAATTAGTATACCCAGGAAATATCGCTTAAACCGATCCCGGTTATTAAACAGCATCAACAAATTACCCCGCTGTACATCCATTTTTTTAACCTCATGAAACATTCCGGATTCAAAAACTGAAATACGCAGTAACAATAATCCAAGCCCCATACCACCACCGATAAAATAACAGGTCCGCCAGTCAAAATTTTGTTTCATAATAAAAGCCACCACGGCTCCAGTCAGTCCAATGCCGGCTACAAACGAAGTGGCAATTCCTCTTTTGTTTTTGGGAATTAGTTCGGATACCAGGGTAATACCGGCACCCAGTTCACCTGCAAGTCCGAGCCCGGCAATAAATCTTACTATGCGGAACTGTAAAGTGTTTTCTACAAAGCCATTGGCAATATTTGCCAGTGAATAAAGAACAATTGAACCAAAAAGAACACTTAATCGTCCCTTTTTGTCTCCCATTATTCCCCAGATAATGCCGCCAATAAGCAAACCCGCCATTTGCCACATGATGATACCTTCTCCTTCTGAAGTGATTTGTTCCGGGGTTAAATTGAATGAACGAAGGCTCTCAATCCTTGTAATGCTAAAAAGCAACAAATCATAGATATCAACAAAATAGCCAAGCGCTGCTACAATAACCGGGATAGAAAGTATGCCATAGTTTTTTTGCTGGTTCATCCTCTTTTAAACGTTTGAATTTCCGGGTGGAGGTGGCAGTGGTTTCTTTCTTCCAGAGATCATCTTGATGATTACCGGGGCAGTTGTTACTAATACAATTCCCAATACAATTATTTCCAAATGCTCCTTCAGGTCAAATCCAAACTGCTGCAATATCCATTTTTGCAGGAAGAATCCGCCCAGCACCATCGTAATAACCCAGGCAAGGCATCCAACGATATTATAAAAATGAAATTTCTTCCTGTCCATTTCCACTATACCTGCGACTATCGGAGCAAAGGTTCTGATAAAAGGTAAAAATCGGGCCCCGATCACAGCAAGACCGCCATGCTTTTCATAGAAATCATGGGCCTGGTGAAGGTATCTTTTCTTGAAAAGCATCCTGTCACGCCAATGATACATGGCCGGACCTACCTTACGGCCCGTCCAATAACCAACGGCATTGCCGGCAATACCGCAGAGGGAGATCAGGCCCACCAGCACAAATAAATCAAGCCAGTATGTGTAAGGATAATCAAAACCAAAGTATTTTAAAAACTGGTATCCTAAACCCGGACCTGTTTCACCGGTCTTGGTTGTTATTTCATGAGCAAAAATTCCTGAAACAAACAATAAAGAATCTCCCGGAAGGAAGAAGCCAACAAATAAACCTGTTTCTGCAAAAACAACAAAAAGCAGCAGCCATAAACCACCGTTTTCCACATACCACTGTGGCTGTAATAAATTTGTCCAATGAAAAGCATCTAACAATATCAAATCCATTTTTCCTCTTTTACTTTTTTTATTTAATCCCTGATGGCATCAGCTTCTCTTTCACTAAAAGCTAACGCCTTTTTATCATCAAACTCACCTTCCCACCTGGCAATAACGCAACTAGCCAGTGTATTACCAATCACATTCACAGAAGTGCGGGCCATATCCATTAATTCGTCAATTCCAAAAATGGCAGCAATCGGCCATAATGGAAGCTGAAACTGGTCAGCAGTTGCAATTAATATCACTAACGAAGCCCTGGGAACAGCTGCCACACCTTTGCTGGTTAACATCAGTACTAAGCACATTGTAATTTGTGTGCCTATACTCATATGCATATTAGCCGCCTGCGCTACAAAAACCGAAGCAAGGGAAAGGTATAATGTGGTGCCATCTAGATTGAATGTATAACCGGTCGGAATGACAAAGGATACAATTTTTCTTGGCACCCCGAATTTTTCCATATTCTCCATCGCCTTGGGAAGCGCAGAATCAGAACTGGTAGTGGCAAAAGCAATAGAAACTGGTTCCCTGATAGCCTGTACAAATTTTTTTATTGGCAGTTTTATCATTAAAGCCACCGGCAGTAATACACCAAAGAGGAAAACAATCAATGCGGCATATAATGTTAATACCAGTTGAAAAAGGTTTTTCAAAATGTCTATTCCAAGATGCCCAACGGTGAACGCCATGGCAGCACCGATACCAATGGGCGCAAAGTACATGATGATGTTAGTAAACTTAAACATGGCTTCGGACAAACTCTCACAGGCCCTGAGCATTGGTCTTTTCTTTTCCTCTTTCAACATGGCAAGGCCTATTGCGAACAGAACAGAAAAAACAACAATTTGTAAAACCTTTCCATCATAAATTGCTTTTATAAAATTGGAAGGAAAAATATCAACGATATGTTCATCCCATGATAATGGTTTGGTTTCGGGCAGCTTCTCCAGCACTTCGGGCTGTATAATGCCTGTTCCAGCCTGTGAAATATTAATGGCAACGAGGCCAATAATCAGAGCAATAGTTGTTACAATTTCAAAATAGAGCAATGATTTCCAGCCCAGCCTCCCAACCTGTTTTAAGTTAGAATGCCCGGCAATACCAACAACCAGGGTAGAGAATAATAACGGTGCCACAATTGCCTTCACCAGGTTCAGGAAAATCTGTCGCAAAAATTTTAAATCCTGTGAAAAAGCGGGGTATTCATAGCCAATAAGAACTCCTAGTACCATAGATACCATGATCCATGCGGTAAGTGATTTTTTATACCAGGCATACACACACAATGCCGCAATAAATACCCACCTGCTGACCGAAAGTGCTGTTTCCGGAACGGCAGCAATATTGTACCAATAGATTACATGCAGTATAGATACGATAGTGAATAACAGTAAGGCAAGCTGCCCGGAACGGCGTCTGTTCATAGTTTAAACTGTGAAGTTTCAAAACTAAAGGTTTACGGTCAATTGGGAAAATCCCATGAAATAACCACCGGTAATTCTTTTGCCCCGCTTTTAGCGGAAATCTGTATTTTTCCCTCTTCATATTATAGAATCAACCCAAACCAACAAATAAAATGTCCGATCAGCACACCTCTTTTAAACCCACTCTCAGCTTATTTGATGGTACTATGATCGTTGCCGGATCTATGATTGGATCTGGTATTTTCATCGTTAGTGCAGATATAGCCCGCAATACCGGCAGTGCCGGATGGCTTATTGCTGTATGGCTGATCACTGGGTTTATGACGCTTACCGCAGCACTCAGCTATGGGGAACTCAGCGGTATGTTTCCAAAAGCAGGAGGACAATATGTTTATTTGAAAGAAGCCTATAATCCGCTGATGGGATTTTTATATGGCTGGAGTTTTTTTGCTGTGATTCAAACTGCCACCATTGCAGCAGTGGGTGTTGCCTTCTCAAAATTTTTGGCTTACCTGGTTCCGGAGTTGGGCAATAGTTATTTCCTTTTTGATGCTGGTATCACTAAAATTTATTCAGGACAATTAGTGGCTATATTCATCATTTGCCTGCTAACTTATATTAATTCAAAAGGAGTCAAAGAAGGTAAGTTTATACAAACATTATTTACATCTGCCAAGCTTTTAGCATTGTTTGGTCTAATTCTCTTTGGATTTATACTGGTAAAAGAAAGTTTTTGGGCTGAAAACTGGAAAACAGGTTTCTCTGCAATGCAGGACTTTGGGCAAAAAGACGCCACCGGCCAGCTACAGCCAACTTCCTGGACTGCTATTTCTGGCAGTGTACTGATGGGTGCTATTGCTGCTGCCATGGTTGGTTCTATCTTCAGCAGCGATGCCTGGAACAATGTAACATTTATTGCCGGTGAAATGAAGAACCCGAAAAGGAATATAGGCTTAAGCCTTTTTCTGGGCACCTTGATTGTGACCATTATCTATGTATCCGTAAACCTTATGTACCTGAATGTGCTGCCGCTGGATGAACTGGCATTTGCCAAAGATGACCGGGTGGCAGTGGTGGCAGCTAATAAGATATTTCCTTCTTTTGGCACCATCCTGATAGCGTTATTGATCATGGTTTCTACATTTGGCTGTAACAACGGGCTGATACTGGCCGGCGCCCGGGTATATTATACCATGGCAAAAGACGGGTTGTTCTTCAAAAACGTAGGCGAGTTAAATAAAAATGCTGTTCCCCAACTGGCATTATGGATACAATGCATTGCAGCAAGCATCTGGAGCCTGAGTGGTAAATACGGGCAATTGCTGGATATGATCTCTTTTGTGGTAGTATTGTTTTATATGCTTACCATCGCCGGTATTTTTATCCTTCGCAAAAAAAGGCCGGATGCCGAAAGACCTTATAAAGCCTTTGGCTACCCCTTTTTGCCTGTTTTATACATATTAATGGGTGCGGCATTTTGCACTCTCCTGATCATTTACAAACCACAGTTTACCTGGCCTGGTCTCATCATTGTACTCTTAGGAGTTCCTTTGTATTACCTGGCCATTTCCGCCAATAAAAAACAATCCTAGAATTTTGGTTTCAATACTTATCTTAGTCACTTAATAAAAACTAACGCATGAGTTTATTTGTCAGAAAACCGATGGATGCTTTGATGAGCGAAGCTGCAGAAACCGGTACACATACGCTTAAAAAAACATTGGGAGCAAAGGGGTTAATAGCCCTTGGAATCGGAGCCATTATTGGAGCTGGTTTATTTTCCATTACAGGTATGGCTGCAGCCAATCATGCCGGGCCAGCAATCACAATCTCATTTGTAGTGGCAGGCCTGGGTTGTTTATTTGCTGGTTTGTGTTATGCTGAGTTTGCTTCGATGATTCCGGTTGCTGGTAGTGCCTACACCTACTCTTATGCTACCATGGGAGAATTCATGGCCTGGATCATTGGCTGGGACCTTGTGCTTGAATATGCGGTAGGCGCAGCCACGGTAGGAATTAGCTGGAGCCGATACCTTGTCAAATTTCTTGATGGGTTTGGGGTCGCATTACCAACAGAGTTAACAGCAGGTCCCTGGAGCGGGGGCATCATTAATCTTCCTGCTGTATTCATTATCGTATTAATGAGTTTACTGCTGATTAGGGGAACAAAAGAGAGTGCATTTGTGAATAGTATTATTGTAATTGTAAAAATTGCGGTGGTACTCATTTTCATTATCCTTGGATGGCAGTACATAAATAACGACAATTACACTCCTTATATCCCTGACAATACAGGCAAGTTTGGCGATTTTGGTTTCAGCGGCATCATACGGGCAGCTGCCATCGTATTTTTTGCCTATATCGGGTTTGATGCAGTTAGTACAGCAGCACAGGAAGCCAAGAATCCAAAAAAGGATATGCCTATAGGTATTTTAGGGTCGCTGCTTATTTGTACCATATTGTATATTCTTTTTGCCCATGTGATGACGGGGGTTACCAGCTATACAACATTTAAGGGGCAAGATGGAATTGCTCCTGTTGCCGTTGCGATAGAGCATATGGGATCTCCAGATGCTGCAGGTGTCTATCATGCCGACTATCCATGGTTAAACCGTGCCATTGTTGTGGCCATCTTGTTTGGTTATGCATCAGTAATATTAGTGATGCTGATGGGACAAAGCCGTGTATTCTTCAGTATGAGTAAAGATGGATTGATCCCCAAAATTTTCTCAGCAGTAAATCCAAAAACTCAAACACCGGCTAAAAACAATTTCCTGTTCATGCTATTTGTAAGTGCTTTTGCAGCATTTGTACCTGCAGATGTCGTGGGTGAGATGACAAGTATCGGAACATTGTTTGCCTTTATCCTGGTTTGTATTGGTGTGTGGGTGATGCGTAAGAAAATGCCAGATGTACCAAGAGCTTTTAAAACTCCAATGGTACCTCTTGTCCCCTTATTAGGTGTGGCAACCTGTTTATTTATGATGATATTTCTGCCGATGGATACCTGGATCCGTTTACTGGTATGGATGCTGATTGGCCTTGATATTTACCTGGTATATGGTGCTAAAAACAGTCACCTTGGAAACGGAACCAGCAGCAGGAAGGGAATGAGAATGGCCCGCTACACAGGTATTGTTCTGGCTGTTCTCTTAGCGATAGTCGGGTTTTTACATCAAAATTCTGTAGGTTTTGATACTGACAGAACATTATTCTATATCTCTGTTGCTTTTGCTGTTTTTCACGCAGGGCTTTATGCCAGCAAACTTGGAAGAGCAGAGGACAAGAGTTAATTTGTTTGCCAATAACTGGTTAAACCGTCCCGGCTTGCGGGGCGGTTTTTCTTTTACCCCCATTCCCGTAGATTTGCAGCCTCAAAAGTGAATTGAACCATGGGAAGAATTTTTGAAGTACGTAAAGCCTCGATGTTTGCACGGTGGGACCGGATGGCCAAACAATTTACCCGTATCGGTAAAGAGATCGCCATTGCGGTCAAAGCCGGTGGCCCCGACCCTTCCACCAACGCTGCCCTGCGTCGTTGTTTCCAGAATGCCAAGAGTGTGAATATGCCCAAAGACAGAGTAGAAGCAGCTATCAAAAGGGCTATGGGAAAAGAAATGGAGAACTATGATGAGATTCTCTATGAAGGATATGGACCGCATGGCGTAGCAATACTTGTTGAAACAGCTACGGATAACCATGTAAGAACAGTAGCCAATGTAAAATCACATTTTAATAAAGGCGGGGGGACGCTTGGCAATAGTGGAAGCGTTTCCTTTCAGTTCAAGAAAATGGGAGTTTTTAAATTGAAACCCGAAGGATTGAACATTGAGAACCTCGAGCTGGAACTGATCGATAATGGCCTGGAAGAGATGGGAGAAGGTACCGGTGAAAATGGTGAGGATATAATAGTACTTCGTTGTGGCTTTACGGATTTTGGTAATATGCAAAAAGCCCTGGAAGATAAAGGCCTCACTCCTATCAGTGCAGAAGTGGAATGGATACCCTCAACCACGGTACCCTTAACTGATGCACAAGCAGAAGATGTTAGCAAACTGATTGAAAAACTGGAACAGGATGATGATGTACAAAAGGTGTTTCATAATATGGGTTAAACTATTACAACAAAAAACCGGATAATAAGTCCGGCTTTTTGTTGTAGTCCCTTTATTTACCGGCACCTTATAGAAATATCATTACC
>ERZ761602.8017-NODE-8017-length-10856-cov-133.601055_pt1 | contig 10856 bp, 8 predicted proteins | sample MGYA00512165_ERZ761602 | MGnify/ENA primary metagenome ERZ761602 (study PRJEB28899, sample SAMN02445085) | bioreactor sludge metagenome | biome: EBPR sludge; isolation source: Thorneside wastewater treatment plant | place: Australia: Brisbane, Thorneside...
ACAGTCTCTACCCTCACCACCCGCTACCATGGAATCTAAAATGAGAACTGCTGCGCGCCCGGTCGGCGATCGGCCTCGCCGGTGCTGCAGCGAAAGCGGCAGCAACAGCTTTCCGCCCTATAATGCCGAGCTTTTTGCAGGCCCAAACCGATGTGGTTCAAGAACCTTCAACTCTACCGCCTGCCGCAGGGATGGGCGGTCGAAGCCGAGAGCTTCGAGCAACAGCTTGCCCGGCTGCCGCTGCAGGGCTGCGGCACCACCGATCCGCGCAGCCTCGGCTGGGTGGCGCCACGCGATGGCGGGTCGCTGGTGCATGCCGTCAATCAGCAGTGGCTCATCGCTCTCGGGGTCGAGGAGAAGCTGCTGCCCGCTTCGATCGTCAAGCGGCTGGCGGGCGAGCGGGCCAGGGAGATCGAGGAAGTCGATGGGCGTCGCATCGGCCGCCGCGAGCTGCGCGAACTGCAGGAACAGATGACCCTCGAACTGCTGCCGCGCGCCTTCGTCCGCCGCCGCACGACGCATGCCTGGATCGACCGCGGCAACGGCTGGCTGGTCGTCGATGCCGCCTCGCCGGCCAAGGCCGAGGAAGTCCTCGAGCACCTGCGGCGCTCGCTCGACAGCCTGCCGGCGAAGGTGGTGAAGCCGTTGCAGTCGCCGTCGGCGGCGATGACCGGCTGGGTCGCTGCGGGCGAAGCGCCGACGGGTTTCACCCTCGACCAGGACCTCGAGCTGCGCTCGGCGGAGAAGGCGAGCGTGCGCTACGCCAACCACTCGCTCGAGGGCGAGGAGATCCGGCAGCACATCGCCGACGGCAAGGTCGTCACCCGCCTGGCGATGACCTGGAACGACCGCATCTCCTTCGTTCTAAACGACCTGCTGCAGATCAAGCGGCTGGCCTTCCTCGACATCCTCAAGGAGCAGTCGGAGAGCCAGGCAGACGACGCCGATGAACGCTTCGACATCGACTTCACACTGATGACCGGTGAAGGGGCGCAACTCCTGGCCGACCTGCTGACCGCCCTCGGCGGCGAGGCGCCGGTGACCGGCTGATTCACCGCCGCCGCAGGAACGCAAACGCCCCACCGGTCTCCCGGCAGGGCGTTTTCGCTGGCGCTTCTGCGCGGACGGCTACACGGTCACCGTATCCGCCACCTCGCTGAACTCCCTGATCTGGTCGAAGTTCATGTAGCGATAGACGTCAGCCGCCTTGGCGGTGACCGCCTGCACCTGCTCGAGATACTCGGCTGGGGTCGGGATTTCGGTCTTGCCTTCGAGGACCTTGCCGGCGGCACGGAAGTGGCCGCGCAAGCCGATGAAGACCTCGTCGATCTTCTCGCCGGCGACCGTCGACAGGAGCTTGACGTCGTCCGGATCCTTCCGGCAGGCAACCAGCGGTTCGAGCACGTCGGCGAGGTCGATCTCGATCACCGCCGCGTACTGCGCGCGTCGGAGTCGGCCTTGAGCAGCTCGGGGTTGGCGATCCACCAGGCTTCCATCGCCTTGATGCGGCGGCCGAGGGTGCGGGCAGCAGCAGGCGGTTGAGCCAGGAGTGGATGACGCCGTCGCCGGGACGCAGCGCGACACCGCCACGGGCGCTGATGAAGCCGGGCAGTTCGCGATGCATGCGCACGTCCGCCAGCTTCGGGCAGGCGGCGGTGTGGCAGAAGGACTGCATCACCATGTCGGCCGAGAAACCGAGGCAGGCCAGATCCTCCAGTTCGTCGCGTGTCATCGGGCCGGTGGTGTGCTGCGAGCCGACGGTCGTCGTCCGCGGTTCGCAGTAGGTTCCGGGCAGGATGCCCTTACCTTCCGGCAGACCGCAGGCGCGACCGACCATCTTCTGCGGCAGCGAGTAGCTCTTGCCCGGGTCGCGCGCTGCAAGGATCACCCGCCGCTGATCGCCGAGCTCGAACTGCACCCGCAGGGTGCCCGAGTAGCATGGCTGAGCAGCTCCTCGTCCTGCGACCCACAAGCTGGGACGAGCGGCCAAGCGATCAGGCGTAGCGGTCAAACTCGCTCTTGAGCTTGAGGTCGTACTTATTAGTCCGGTATGCGGGCCCATTGTAAACGGCCGCGAAGCCGGCCCAGTCCTGGGCTCGGAGTAGCGCCATGAGCGGGCCTTCGGCGCTCTGACCCTTCCGACGATACTTGACCAGGAACTCAAGGAACAATTCGATCTGGCCGTCTTCGGTTTCACTCCTCTTCACGTACTCGGCAACATTGTCGCAATCGCAATCGGCGTAGTTGAAACCCATGATCTGGAACATCCCCCAGGATGCAGCCTGGTCGGCAATGTCCGCGTGATTGAGGCAACCCTTTGGCACGGGCTCTCCGGCCAACAACCCGACCGCGATCTGCCGGGCCTTTTCCAGTCGCGACCACTCGGCGAGGCCACCCGCGTATCGGCTCCTGTCATAGCTGGGATATACCAGCGCAGTGTCCTGCTGTCCGAGTACACCCTTCGATATCCCAGCCTCCTTTAGCAGCCTGTAGAACTGATGGCCCTCGAACAGGATGCGCGGTTTGCCCTTCGACAGGAAGCCACTCCCGTTGGACTCGACCTCGCGCACGGCAAGCAGGTGGGCGAGCGTGAGGCCGTGCTTGGTGGCAAAATCCTCCAGAAAGCCGGTGGTCCGTCGCTCCGGAGTGACTTCCCGGTTCGACGCATCGCTTGAGTTCCCCTGCGAAGGTTGCGCCACCTCCAACGCGTTCCAGGTTGCGCCATCCACCACGCCGTTGGCCGGGACCTTGCCTCCAAAATGATCTTTTTGGAACTGAACGACCGCCATTTCGGTGTCTGCGCCGAAAATGCCATCGACGTCCAGTGTGCCATTGGGACGATTCAGCAGTTCCTGCAACCGCATTACGGCGCTGCGGTCCGTGCAGCCGCGGCGCAGCACAGGGTGCGAACCGAACCTCGTTGCCGGGATGAAAGCGGGGCCCGCCTGTTCGGTTGTGTCCTCGGTTGCCGTGTTGTCGGCAGGAAGAGCCTTTGGTTTGCGTACAGCCAGAACCTCCCAACTGGTTTCCGGATAAGCCGAGACGCAGACACTGTCCTTCTGATTGCCGCCCAACAGGAAATACCGCCCGGATACCACCTGCACGAGAAAGCCGACGTGGGCACCGGTTTGTCCAGGTTTGATGGACTTGACTTTTTCCGCAATAACGATGATCGAACCATACTGTTGCGCCGGGTCGTCTTCACCCCAGGTGCACCACGAGGATGCGACGGGTGTGGCACCGTCCGTGGCGATGCCGGCCTGGCTGAGCACCCATATGGCAAAGGATGAGCACCAGTGGGCATCGCCGGCTGCATTGGCCCCAGGTGCCTTGCGGTACTCCTCGATGCGGGGGCTGTTGTTGCGGCGGCCCGGGATCTCGGCCTGGCCGATTTCATGGATGGCGTGGGCCATCCATGAAGGCTGGCCGAAACGGGCCGGCAGCAGTTCGAGGTCCGAGGTCAGCCTGAGCAGCGTGGCGGGCCCGGCAATGCCGTCGCAGGTAAGGTTCTTGCCAGTCTGGAACTCGCGCGTCGCGGCCTCGGTGGGTTCGTCGAAATCCGGACTGTCGAGGGTCAATCCGGCTTGCAGCGGGTTCTTCAGAGTTGCAGCGAGTGCGTTCTTGTAGCGAATGACGTCTTCACCCGCATCGCCACGTTTGAGTTCGAGTGTACGAGCAGGGGCATCGACGATGCGTACGCGTGCCGATTCCGGCAGCGGAGCGATCTGCTTGTTGAGCAATTGATTGATGTGGCGCTCCTCGAGTTGCCACGGGGCATCGTCACCGCCGCCATGCCACTGATGGATTGCCTCCCGCGTAGCCTTGTCGAGTCGCCCCGAGAGGGGGGGCGACATGCCGATTCCGCTCTGGATGCGAATAATGTCGGCTTGGCTCAGGCGTGCTTCAGCGCTATTCAGCGCATCCGAAAAATAGGTAGCACCGCCACCAGCGGGACTGTTGACGCCGCCCGGCTGGGCTTCGCCCGCAGAAGATGCTGGGGGTCTGGCAGCCTGCGCCGCGCGCTCGGCCTCTGCCTCGGCAGACCGCTGGTTGCCGGATAGGCGGATGGCCATCAGACGACCGAGAGCGTTGAACCAGAACTGGCTGCCCAAGGACAGTGCGATGCAACTCAGCGTCCAGCCGAGCAATACAGAGAGCAGCCATGCGAACGTAAAAAATGAATCCACACCCTGGGTCGGAGCGTAAAGGTGAAAGCGTACATCCTGCAAATCGGGATCCCACCCCAGCGGCATCCCGAGTTCGCCACGGCGCGCGCGCGCGAACTGCTTGGTGCATTTCTGCTTTGCATCGTCCAGGGCAGTTTTCCGCTCTGCCTTTTCCCGGGCTGTAACCTCGGAAGATCGAAGCTTGGGATCGTCCATCTGCTCACAATACGGATCAACCGATCGTGCGATTGCCGGAAGCTGGGAGCGTGCACTCTTGATGGCGGATGCAAGGGCTTCGGAGATGGCCTTGTTGCTGGGGAGATTCTTCTTGTGCCGGGCGTTGTCGGCAGGGATTTCGCCGAGTATCTGCCCGAAACTGTTCTTGACTGCGATCAGTTCGTTGATGCACGTGCTCAGTGTTGGCGGTGGAGTTAGCTCATTTTTTTTCTCTGCTATATTGCACGTGGCATTCGGCTTGTCCTGCTGGAGTTTCCTCTGGTCCTGGCACGTCTGGTGCGTGTCGTCGCACTCCAAATGGGTGAATGCCTGCGCAAACCCCTTGCGCAAACCCACGAGGGTGTCATACCAATTGAAGCCGTCAGCACCACAAAATTCCGGGTTTCCATCGGAGCCCTTCAGCGATTCCCCTCCATTCTTGGCGCGGCAGCGTGAATTGACGAAGTCGCGAAATTCTTTGTCGTCAACGACGCCGTTGTGGAAGATGCCGAATGCGCGCGCCAGTTGCTGGTCGACCTCTTCTCGAGCCTGTTTCAGCGAAACGGCCTCCGTCGCGGGTGGCAGAGCGCGTGCCTGTTCCGCCGTAAGGGTGGGTGCTGACCCGGTGCGCAGCGTGTCTTCCGAGAGAGCGACCAGACTCTGGCGACTGCGCGAGTCGATCGACAGCATGCGGTAGACGAACACCGTATCGACGTTGATCGCCACAACCAGCAGCAGGGCAATGATCAGCTTCCATATCTCGACATTGCGCTTGTACCAGCCGCTGGAGCGTTCTCCGACCTCGGCGAACCAGATGGCGATTTCCTTCTCGAAACCTGTCCAGTCCGTTTCGTGGCCACGGTGCAAGGAACGCACCGTTTCCAGCAGCGACGGCGTGATGCTGCCCGGTTGTTTTGCGGCGGCCGCACCGCACAAGCTCAGAAACTGCGCGGGTGTCGCCGGAAGGGCGGTGATGCCCGCGACCTGCTGCAGCGTGGCGATGAACCCCTTGGCGAATACCGGCTCGGGGATCGCAGACGGAGCGCTCTTGCTGTCCTTCGTCTGGTTGTAGAGCGACAGAATGATGCCCTGGTTGAGAAATGACTGTACCAGTCTGTCGGCCGAAGGATCCTCCTTTCGCGATTTGGCGCCAAACGCCGATCTGAGCGCATTGCGCAGATTTTTCGACCGGGCCGAGAAGACGCCATTGACAAAATATTCGGTCAGTGCCGAGACGAAGATGCTGAAAACAAGGTAGATCAGCACGAGGCCGATCAGCACATCAATCGTCAGATTGTTCATGGCGGACCTCGATCAGGATCGAACGTGCATCAAAGAATGGAATAGAAGATCAGGCCGCCACTCGCTGTCACGGGCTGGCGTCCTTCTGCCCACGCCGGAACCGGCTGCAACCAGTCCGGGTGGTAATGGGTGACCGGGGGTGCAGGGGCCGATGCGCTGAGCTTTTCGTTGCGCAGATCGTCGGCGAGCTTGCGCGCGTATTCGTAGGCTCGGACGGACTCGGGCGGGTCACCATTGACCGCCGATGGCTCGCGCATGAGAGGCGCCGTATGGTTGGTCGGGTTCCAGCAGGGAAACTGGTTGGGGGAGCGGCAGACATTGCACAGTGATCTGCCAAACCAGGGATACTTCTTCAGGCGATTGAAAATCACCGAGGCAACGCACTCCATGGTTTGCTTGCCGCGCAACCCCGCTTCGGCCCAGATGGTCAGGGCGACGATATGGGCTTCGTCTTCCGGGTTCACCGCAACGGCGGGAGGCACAAGTGTGGACGGCCCGGCTTGCGGCGTTGATTCTGTGACGGGAACGAGCAACTGCTCGCCGCGTTGCAAGACGCGTACACCATACTCCGTGCAGATACGATCAATGTCGCAGAACACGGCGTTGTAGGTATCGGATGCTACTACGGACCCGCAATGCAGGCCAAGCAGATTACCCTCCGCATCCAGCACGGGGGCGCCGCTGTCCCCCTCATCGCAAGGAGAGTCGAGCCAGTAGCCGTGTCCATACTGCAAGGTGTAGGTACCAGCGTTGCCGAACAACTCGAGGCGGACTTCGTCGATCACTCCCACATAGCGACCGGTGACAACGTTGGACGACCTGTTGAGCCGCACAGGCTCGTTACTCTGCTTGGTTGAGCGGCGCACTCCGTTGGGCAACAGGTCCGGATTCTCACTGGCGATGCGCTGCGCGCACTGCGGGGAGACTTGCAGCAACGCCGCGTCGAGCGTGGTCACCTCGGCCACCTGCCGCGGCTTGCTGTGGATGACGAGCGCTGGCTCGTTGAGTCGGCTCCCCTGGCTGAGGATATCCACGTGCTTCACTGGGTGCGCGCTGGGATCCAGCACGACATGACCGCAAGTCAGCAAGAAAGGTTGCCGATCTGAATTCAGGCACAGGGCACCCGTGGTGCCTTGTGTCTGCGAGCCAGCCGGGCGCAAGCGGAAGCTTATGGAGTCTGCACGGGCATGGACGGACATCGCATTCTCACCCGACCGTTGCGCCTGTGGCTGGCGGCAACGATGCGCCGTGCGATCGCCGTTCGACCCTCCACCGAGAGCCCTAGAGACGATGCTCGGCATCACGACGCATTCCCCGTGTAGAGGTGCAGCCGGATCGGGCTGCTTTGCCGCTTGCCATCCGTGCTGACGAAAGTGAGATCGGCAAAATAGTCGGTTGCATTCTTGAGGTTTGCCGAATTGACGGTCAGACTCAGGACGGACCTGTTTCCATTGACTGAACGTTGCACGTTGAACGCCGTTGTGCCGCTTCCCGTGATCCGGTGTTCAGGCGGTGCGGCTTCGTCCTGTGCCTCGATGATAAAGGCGGGAGATGAGCGCGCGAACTCGATGCGCGCCACCGCCGGCGTCACCACGAGTGAGTTTCTGCCATAGATACCTGCACAGGCATCGGCCGCCTTTTTCGCTTCCCGCCTGAGCCCATTCACATAGTTGGTCATCGCGTCGAGTTCCGCAAGAGTGACCGTGAGATCGAGTTGCCGGGCAAGAAACTCGCGACCGTTGTCGCCATAGGCAAGCGCCGCGGTCGTCAAGTGGTCCCTCGGTGCACCGGATTGCGCGACTCCCGCGAATTGCGTCATTTCGCTCCCGACCTGCATGCCGCTCATCGCGCTTGCATCGGCGCTCGCCTGATCACCGGCCACGGCGTAGGCCAGTCGGTCGATATGCCTGATAAAGTCTATCGGTATCTGTTTCCTCTCGGTCAAGGCCATCTTGAGCTTGTCCTGCGATTCGGCAGAGCGCTGGCGGAGTTTTTTGAAGCGATCCAAGAACACTTCGCCGCCTGCCTTGCAGGACACGTGTGGACTCTTCCCTGCAGCAGTGATCTGCTTTAGATATTCGGAAGGCAGGGCGACAGCGGCGGGTTTGTCGCTGTCGCTGGTCTTGCAGCGATGTTGCTGAGTTTGTCGGACAAGGTTCTCGGCGGCTCCGGCTAGCTCCCTCTCGTTTCGCTGGGTTTGATGCAAGGCGATTTCAAACCTGCAGATGTCGGCAGTGGCCAGTTCGGCTCGCGCGAAAGCTGTGCCGTAACAGGATGCAGCATCGGCCGCGAGCAGATAGATGGCCTGCTGTTTTTCCGATGCCAGGATATCCGGGATGCGGTCGGCCAAGATCGCACCCAGGGCATAGTAGAGCGATGTGCTCGTTGCACCACGGATGATGTTGACACCACTAGCGATTGCGAGGGCATCGCGCAGTCTTCGACTCAGTTGCGACGTATTTCCGTAGGTTTCCGCCAGGCTGCGCCAAGACACCTGACGCTGAGCAAGGCGCTCCCTCGCTTGCTCCCATTCGTCAGCAAAGTCGCAGGTCGAGATGACAAGATGGATCTCTTCGCCGTCCGGATTTCTTCCGCTGCAGAGCAACGGCCGATATCCGGTGTCACATTCTCGCGTTACTCTGGTCGCAGCGCTTGCAAACGGCGCCGGCCTCGAGGTGGAGTCAAGGAACGGATACTCGCCGGAATTGCCGGCCCCCGACCGATTCGGCGTGGTTTCGGGAAAGATCGGCGGACGTCCGATCGGCGCGCAGGCGACAAGGCCGAGCGCCAATAGAACCACGAGTACGCGCCTACCCAGCTGGAGCCGTGCGTTCCGGGAAACGTGCCGCAGCACGTCCGTGGAACCTGGCGATCGCATTGGCTGAATGTGTATCGTCATCCCGGATGTCTCTTCGAAATGTTTTTCAACGAATGGCGTCCATCTGCCGCGCCAAAGGCACTGGACCCAAACTCTGACAAGTTCGCGACAGAACAACGCTAGTCGGTGCGCCTCCTGGACCGGCAGTGCACAAATGGCCAGTTCGATCATTCTTCCAGCAATTTTCCATGGCCAGCGTCACCCATCGTTCGTTGGGATGAAGAGAACAGCGCCCAGTACTGACAACAAGATTCTGCTGAAGGCTGCAGAGGTGGTCGTCGAGGCGGCCCACGCTCGTGGGAAGGACGTCACCCAGCCTCTTCCTCACATTGAAGCCCAGGAACTCCCTTGAAATCCCGGTTGGCAAGTTCTTCGGCCAGTCGTACGACCGCCGCCATGAGTTTCTCTCGGTAGTCTGGTTCGGCAGCCGCCAGCTTCTTCCGGAGAACGTCGGACAACACGAATTTCCTGTCCGAAATCTCTCGCACAACGTGGCGAAAAACGCCTTGCGCACAGCACCGGATCTTCAAGGCTTCTGTTTGGTCGATTCGCGTATATCCGCGTTTCGCCTTCTCAAAACCATAACTCCATGAATAATCTTCTTGGAAAGGATGGCCGCCACCGATCGTGACAGCCATTTCGTCGACGAAGGCGGTGACTCTTGCCACTGGACCGGCTTCCTTGTTCAGCAAAGAAGCGAAAAACGGAATCTGCTGGCGGAACAGGCTGTCGGCATCATCCTTTTCTGAGCGGCTTCCTCCGTAATAGTAAGCGACGTCGTGCATGAGCGAGGCCAGAACGATCGCCGCCTCAATTTCTGGAGTTCTGGCGCCGATTCCTGGGAACAGCTGACCGATCTTGCGGCTAAACGCCGCAAGCGCGGGCGGCGTGCTATCGGCGTCCCAAGATCTCTGAGGGTCAAAGGGCGTCAAGAGCTCCGTCGGTCGCGCCATTTCTTTGTCAAGGAAGGGCAAAACGTTCATCAAATGTCTTTCGAAGAAGAAAGTTCAGCCTTGAGGTCGCTGGATAGCCTAGATGCACATCCCCTCGCCTACAAGAGAGATCTTCGGGCAGCGCATGACAAAACGAGCGGATTCCTGCCTTCCCATGTTTGATCTCCCAATGGCTCATTAGCGACGCCGCTCCGGGACTCCCAAGGCGCCGACGATGGTGTACACCTCCCCCTCAGACAACGGTCGCCGCGGCAGAGAGCCCGAAAAAACAACTAGGTCCTGTAAAATCTTCGCCGTGTTTAACCGGGAACCGACCCGCTTTTCCGGGAGACAGCTATCAGCGCACCAGTGCCGCGGTCTTGGCAACCGTCGATGGAAAGGACTTTCTGGCCCACGACTCAGCAAGATTTTTTTGATCGTTGCACGGAAACCCGCAAGCTGGCAAGTGGAATACAATCAAATTATCTTATTGGAAAACCATCACCAAGGCGCAAGGGTTGTGGTCTGCGCTGCTATTAGCAGAACCTATCGTTGATGATTCGGACAGGTCCCAACTCATGGCTTTTGTCTCGTGGGTAAAAGAAGTACGGGTGCTTGATGGTGCGACGGATCTCCGGTACCGCGTTCCACTCGTAGAAGCCTTCGCGGCACGATGCCTCGCCAGCGCCGAGAAGCGGCGCGAAAAGCAGGCTTCTCTTCTTCGGTCTCTCCCAAGAACTGGCCAGACATTAAGTCCCTCGCCGTGGATCGGCCTTGCTTGCATCGAGCGCAAGGGCGGTCTCAAGGTGCAGCGCTTCGTCGCTGCCACTTGCGACTCCTTCCTCGCTCGACTGCGCGATCTGCTATTGGATTCATGCTATTGCCCCGGCAGGGCCAGCCAGGTAGCGACGTGCGCTTGCGCGAGCTGGCCGAGTCCGGCGCGCTCCGGGCGGGGTCGCTAGGCCAAGGGCGACGGGCATGGGCATCCTGATCGGTGGGCAGAGAGAAATAACTGCCCACACATGCAGCCCGTCGCGCAATGCCCCAAATAAGACGGCGCCCCGCGAGGCGCCGTTTCCGTGATCAGAAAGCCGAGTAGGCCCTACACCGCCACGGTATCCGCCACCTCACTGAACTCCCTGATCTGGTCGAAGTTCATGTAGCGATAGACGTCAGCCGCCTTGGCATTGACCGCCTGCACCTGCTCGAGATACTCGGCCGGGGTCGGGATGCGGCCCATCAGCGCACAGACTGCAGCCAGTTCGGCCGAGCCAAGATACACGTTGGTGTCGATGCCGAGCCGGTTCGGGAAGTTGCGCGTCGAGGTCGACATCGCCGTGCTGCCCTTGCGGATCTGCGCCT
>ERZ761602.8018-NODE-8018-length-10855-cov-7.607593_pt1 | contig 10855 bp, 5 predicted proteins | sample MGYA00512165_ERZ761602 | MGnify/ENA primary metagenome ERZ761602 (study PRJEB28899, sample SAMN02445085) | bioreactor sludge metagenome | biome: EBPR sludge; isolation source: Thorneside wastewater treatment plant | place: Australia: Brisbane, Thorneside...
GATGAAGGATATCAATCAGGCCCTGCTTTGAGGACAGGGGCAACACAAACTGGTACTGCACAAATCCTTTTTTTCCGTATCCCCTGTTCCAGTGAAGGATAGCGTCGAGCGGGTAAAAGAAAGGCTCATAAGGAACGATATTGCTGATTACCCTTTTAAAATTCTTAGCGTAATAAAGAAAATTAAAGGCTTTCACCGTAAAGGTATTCAGCGTCCAGGATGGCAGGTTGAACGGAAAGGCGATCCTTAATTTACGGGGAAGCTGAAGCGGCTGCTTCTTTTGTTTTTCGTTCAGCTGATCGATGGTAGCGTGCTCGCCGATGATCAGTATGCCTCTTCCCAAACTTTTCCCTTTGGTAAGGCAATCTATCCAGGCCATGGAATAGGTGTAGCTTTTATACTCTTCGAAAAAACCGAGCAGCTCTTCCAGGTTGCGCGCCTTCAACTGTTTTTGTTTGATATACGCCGTTTCAATCTTTTTCAGCCCGAATTTCACTCTCGTGATCACCCCCGTCAGTCCCATTCCTCCGCAGGTAGCTTCAAACAGGTCAGAATGAACAGAAGGCGAGCAGGTAAGCGTTGAACCATCGGCGATCATCAGGTCCATCTCGATAATATGGTTTGAGAAGGAGCCGTCGACATGGTGGTTCTTACCATGCACATCGCTGCCGACGGCGCCGCCCACCGTAATAAATTTTGTGCCGGGCGTAACCGGCAGGAACCATCCCTTAGGAACGATCACTTCTAATATCCGGTCGAGAGTTAATCCGCTCTGGCATTCAAAAATGCCGTTGGCAGCGTCAAAAGAAAGTATTTTGTCGTATTTAAGGGTAGAGATCGTATGCTCCGAAAGCGATGCGTCGCCATAGCAGCGTCCGTTGCCCCGCGGAATAAAATGATCGGTATTGTTCACCAGTTCAAGCAGCTGATCGCTGAAGCTGAACGCCCGCTCATCGCTTTTTATTACCGGGTAATTGCCCCAGTTGGCTATCTTTTTTTCCATCATTCAAAAAAAGTTAGGTCGCGCAAATATAAGATCACAAAAAAACTGGCCATCCATAGGAGCAGCGTAACCTGGATAAACCGGTCCTTGTATAGAATCTCTGTAGGAGAACCCGCTTTATTATGAATAAAGGTTATCTGCAGATAACGCATGATCCCGGCGATCACGAACAAGGCGGTATAGTACAGGCGATGCCCGAACTTCTCATAGGTAGCGTCAGAGACGGTATAGTTGATATAAGAAACGATAAGGATCGCACAAAATAAGGCCAATAAAGTATTCAGGAACTCAAGACTGTACCCCTTTATCGACTTGCGCATATCCGCTCCGGTGGCCGTTTTCAGCAGCACGTCGTCCCTTCTTTTGGCTATTGCCAGGAAAAGGGCCAGCAGGAAGGTCATGATGATAAACCATTCGGTCGTATTCACCGTCGCTACAATAGCGCCGGCCTTCACCCGCAGCACAAAGCCGGCGGCCACGATCAGGATATCAATGATGGACATGTTTTTTAGCCCGAAGGAATAGGCAAGGTTCATCGCATAATAGATCAGGGCAATAAAAAGGAATTTGCCGGTAGGATCGACCTTATACGCAAAAAAACCTCCGGAAAGCGTAAGCAGAACGCTCAGGATAAGGGCAGAAGATTTTTTGACTGCGCCTGAAGCCAGGGGACGCTTGTATTTCTCGGGGTGCCTTCTGTCGTCCTCAATATCCCGGTAATCATTGATGATATAAATACTGCTGGCTAAAAAACAAAACGATAAAAAGCCGAGGACCATCAGGTCTATCCTGCTCATATCGAAGAATTTTCCTGCAAAAAATGAAGGAACAAACAGAAAAAGGTTCTTAGCCCAATGTTTTGGCCTTAAAAGTATAATGTAGTGCTTCATGATTTCGCCCCTTGATTTTTCGGAAGCGCGCCCGCTTTTACCTTAGAAATCAATAGTAAGCCGCAGCTCAAGCGGGACCACAAGATAGTTCACAAAAGGTTTTGATGCAATATTATTGCCCGTTAGATTTGCAATCGCTAATTTGACCCGGAATTCTATTGATTACCTGAAGACCACTCTTTTATGAAACGTATTTTGTCTGCCGCAGAAATAATATTGATCATCGTCGTCGCGGTCATCCCCCTGTTTCCCAACCTGCCCTACAGGCTTAACAGCTACCTTTCCTGGGAGGGCGCCTACCGCATCATGCAGGGACAAATACCTTTTAAAGACTTCGGCATGCCCGTGGGCTATATGTACTGGGTCATCCCCTCGATCTTTTTTAAGCTTTTCGGCGCCCAGATGATCACCCTTATCAAGGCGCAGCTTTTTATCAACCTGCTGGCGGGATTTGCCTTCCGCTCCATCCTCAGGAACCTACAGGTTGCCCAGGTAATCCGTTTTGCAGGCATCCTGGTATTCTGCCTGTCCTATTCCCTTCCCAATTACTGGCCCTGGTACAACCATACCGTGATCGTATACGAACTGATTGCGCTGGCTTTTTTAATATCTTTCCTCACCGGCAAGCCCTCTAAATGGCAATACCTCTGGCTATTCCTTTCCGGCGTCTTTGTTTTCTTTTCTTTTTTCACCAAGCAGGACGGCGGGGCGCTGGCTTTTTTACTTTGCCTGGCGCTGCTGGCCTATGACGCGATTATTGAAAAAAGATGGGTCCCCATAACCGTTTTTGTCGGCGCCGTCGTAGCAACGGGTCTGATCATGGTCCTGCCCCTGCTCCCCTATGGCTTCGGTTACTGGTTTAACCATGGCCAGCCGCCGCATAGCTCCCGGATATCCATAACCGATATCCTTACCGAGTTTTTAATATCCTCGCAATGGCTCAAATTTTATCTGGCATTGATCGCGATCATCTTACTGGCAAGCGTCAAAAATCTCCAGGTATTTTTACAGAACAAGCGGCAAATGCTTTTTACTCTCCTCACGCTGGGCATCATTGCGGAAGCCGCCATTTTCCAGGTGACCAGCTACCTGCCGGTAGACAATAATATTTTTTACCATTCCTTTGCCATTGTTTATATCCTCTCCGGTCTTGTGGCATTACTGCCCATTAACATAGATACATGGAAATCGGCGATCGTCTTTACGGCGGCAATCCTGTTGTGGTGGAGCCAGTCGTACTGGAAATACATTGAACGTTTCGCGCTTCCTTCCTCTCCCGAAACCTATACCACCAACACGCACGCCGGATATACTTACGCCGACGTCGTTAACCGGAACACCTATATGATCGAGCTGGACACCACCGCCATCCCCCTTCATCAATGGCGGACGCCGGCGTTACGCTCATTCCATAAGGTATTGCTGCCAGGGCCTACCGTAGACGGCATTGAAAGATTGATGAACCTCGACCTCGTGAAAAACAACAAAAACCTTAAAGTGCTGAACATGTCGGAGCTCACGCCCCTGGCCGCTGAAATTCCATTTACCCTGGAAACCGGAAAAGACTACCCGCTCTGGTTCCATAAAGGAGTGGGCATGTTTGATAAGGAAACCAATATGTTCGTCGACCGCGTCAACAATAAATATTACGACCTAGTCATCTTTGAATACGTGCCTTATTCTAATAATTTTTATCCTTTCAAAATAAGAGAAGCCCTGCAGGAAAACTACTCCCGTATTGATACTTTCCCGGTTCCAAGAAACCCCTCTTCTCATGCCTGGGTAGAAATATACGTGCAGGAAAAATAAAGCAGATGGCGGGCTCGGCGAACATATTATCCAGTCCGATCGAATACCTGAAAGGCGTAGGACCCCAACGCGGCGATCTTCTCAAAAAAGAACTGAACATCTTTACCTTCAAAGATCTGCTGGAACATTTTCCTTATCGCCACCTGGATAAAACCAGGATAACGCTGATCAGGGAGATAAACCCCCAGATGGATTTTGTACAGGTTTCGGGCATCCTGCTCAATGCGGAGATAGTAGGCAATAACCGGATGAAAAGGCTGGCGGCCACGTTGAAAGACGCTTCCGGCGAACTGGACCTGGTGTGGTTCCAGGGCGTTAACTGGATCCACAAAACGCTGATCCCCGGCCAGCCCTACCTGGTATTCGGAAAGATCAGCTTTTTCCAGGGACAACCCCAATTATCGCACCCGGAAATAGAACCGATCACTCCCGAAAAAACAGAACAAAGAAATTTCCTGGAGCCGGTATATCCAAGCACGGAAAAATTAAAGGCAAGAGGACTGGGCGGAAGACAGCTTGCAAAACTTACGCATGCGCTTTTTACTATGATCGGGGAAAAAGATATCCCGGAGAACCTTCCGCCATCGCTGATCAGCGAGCTTAAGCTCGCCCCCCGGTTCCAGGCCTTTGTCCAGATCCATTTTCCTTCCTCGCCCGCTCATTACGAGCAGGCGTTAAAAAGATTAAAATTCGAGGAGCTTTTTATTGCGCAGTTAAGAATGGGGCTGATCAAAATGCAGCGGCATCGTTTTTCCAGGGGCGTCGTATTTGAACAGGTAGGCGAACTGTTTAATACCTTTTATGAACAACGCCTGCCTTTTGAGCTAACCAATGCGCAAAAAAGAGTGATCAGGGAGATCAGGAAGGATACCGGAAGCGGAAAACAAATGAACCGGCTGCTCCAGGGAGACGTGGGCAGCGGCAAAACCATTGTCGCCTTATTGTGCATGCTCCTCGCGGCAGATAACGGCTTTCAGAGCTGCCTGATGGCGCCAACGGAGATCCTTGCCAGGCAACACTTCCAGAGCATCGGCGCGTTGCTCGGCGCGCTGCCGGTAAATATCCGCCTGCTGACAGGATCGGTAAAATCGGCGGAACGCAAAAAAATATTAGCCGAATTAAAAGAAGGATCCGTAACATTTTTAATAGGCACGCATGCCATCATTGAAGACAAGGTCGAGTTTAAGAACCTTGGGCTGGCCGTGGCAGACGAGCAACACCGTTTTGGCGTGGCGCAAAGGGCCAAGCTATGGTCCAAAGCGGCCATACCGCCCCATGTGCTGGTCATGACCGCAACGCCTATACCGCGTACGCTGGCCATGACGGCTTATGGCGACCTGGACCTCAGCATTATTGATGAGCTGCCGCCCAATCGCAAGCCCATATTGACCGTACACCGGTACGATCGCGCCCGCCACGAGGTGATGGGTTTTATCCGATCCGAAATCGGCAAGGGAAGGCAGGCCTATATCATCTTCCCCCTGATCGATGAATCGGAAAAACTGGATTATGAAAACCTGATGAAGGGATATGAAAACGTAAAAGCATGGTTTCCTGAGCCCAGGTATTATATCAGCATGGTGCATGGAAAACAGACCAACGAAATAAGAGATACCAATATGCAACGTTTCCGCGACAATGATACTCAGATAATGGTCGCGACTACCGTCATAGAAGTCGGCGTAGATGTTCCCAATGCGAGCGTTATGGCGATTGAAAGCGCAGAAAAATTCGGATTGTCGCAATTGCACCAGTTGAGAGGCAGAGTAGGAAGAGGCGCGGAAAAGAGCTTTTGCATATTATTAACGGGCCAGGGTTTAGGCAGGGAGGCCCGTGAACGTCTAAACATTATGACGGCGACAAATGACGGATTTAAAATTGCCGAAAAAGACCTTGAGTTAAGAGGGCCGGGAGAAATTGAAGGCACCCGTCAAAGCGGCGCGCTCAACCTGAAGCTCGCGGATATCGTCCAGGACCGGCAATTGCTGGAAACAGCCGGAAGGCTTGCGCTCCGGATATTGGAGAATGACCCTGAATTAAAACTGCCCGAAAACGAAGGGCTGAAAAACTACCTGAAACTAACGGCAGGAAAGACGCCCTGGAGTAAAATTTCGTAAGTTTACGAACAAACGCAAGGGGATATTTCTTATCATTGCCATAACCAGCCCTAACCGCCCCGGGAAAGATAACATTTGCAGGATTTTAACGTTCTTATTAAGTACTTTGTAAAAAAGAAATCTTGGGCAGAAAAGCTTTACTTCCAGCGTTTATCCTCCTCCTGTTCTTTACAGAGATAAAGGCGCAATCCGCTTTTGAATTTATCGAAAACAAGGGCCAGTGGGATAGCCGCGTTCAATTCAAGGGAGAGTTTCCGACAGGCGCTTTTTTTCTTCAGCAGAAGGGGTTTACCGTGTTGCTGAATAATCCCGAAGACCTGCTTCGGTTAGGCGTACATCATAGCCATGATGAAAAAACGCCCGGAAAAGGAAAGACCGCCCAGAAAAAGAACAGCCGCCTTGATGTGGATCCCATTAACGATAACAGGAAGGGAAGCTCAGGCAAAATACTACGTTCGCATGCGTATGTGGTTGAGTTCACCGGCGCCAGCGAAAACGCGCAGATCGTTCCGGACAAGACGGTGCCCAGCGTAAACAATTACATTATTGGCGACGATCCCTCTAAATGGGCGTCCAATGTGAAAATCTATCAGGCTGTTCTGTATAAGAACATCTATCCCAATATCGACCTGCGTTATTATTCCGAGGGCGACCGGCTAAAATACGATCTCATCGTGCATCCCGGCGGCGATCCGCGGAGCATTGTCATGAAATATACAGGCGCGGAAAAATTATCTGTTCGCAATAAGGAGCTGATCATTAAAACATCTGTGGGAGAAACAAGGGAGATGTATCCTTATACCTTTCAGCCCGACGATGTTAAAGGCAGAAAGGAGATTCCCAATAAATACATTATCTCCGGAAACAATACCGTCAGGTTCGAATTAGGCGAGTATACAAAAACGGCTCCGCTGATCATCGACCCGTCGCTTATTTTTTCCTCCTTTACCGGCAGCACGGCCAACCAATACGGGTTCACGGCTACGCCGGGCCCCGACGGAAGCCTTTATTCAGGAGGCATTGTTTTTGCCCAAGGCTTCCCTACCACTCCCGGCGCTTTCCAATCTTCCTTTCAGGGGGGATCAGGAGATAAAGGCGTAGACATTGGCATTATGAAGTTCAGCGCCAACGGCTCCCAGCGGGTATATGCCACCTATCTCGGCGGCAACAACAATGACTTTCCCCATAGCCTTGTCTGCGATCCGCAGGGCAACCTGGTGGTCATGGGAAGATCCTATTCCAATAATTATCCCGGAACCAAGGTTCCTACCGCTGGCAACAGAACGCCTACGGACGCTAATATCGTTGTCACCAAGCTTAACAGCAATGGATCGGCATATATCGGCTCCCTGATTATCGGGGGGACCGGTCTCGATGGCGTAAACATTAAAGATCTACAGAACGGAGCGAATCATGGCGGCCAATCGCTGGTGAGGAATTATGGCGATGATTCAAGAAGCGAAGTGATCCTTGACGGAAGCAATAATATTTACATAGCGGCGCAGACCCAATCCACAGACTTCCCTATTTATGGAAGCGTTTCCCAGACAAGCCTGGGCGGAATGCAGGATGGCGTTGTATTGAAGATCAACCCCAATTGCACCTCCATTACCTGGAGCACTTACCTGGGGGGAAGCCAGGACGACGGCGCTTTTGTGCTGGAGCTGGACCCGATGACCAACAATATTTATGTAGGCGGAGGAACAAACAGCGCAGACTTTCCGGGAGATAAATCCGGAACCATCGGCTCCTCTTATTCGCCCGGCAGCGACCCTGCCAATCCGCTGCCCGATGGTTTTGTAGCTATTCTGAACAACAATGGCCAGCTGCTTAAAAGCACATATATAGGCACCAACAAACTCGATATCATTTACGGTTTAAAATTTGACAGGCTCGGATTCCCTTATATCATGGGCATCACCAGGGGCGCCTCCGATTGGACGGTCGTCAATGCCGCTTATTTCAGAGCGGGATCTTCCCAGTTTATTGCCAAACTGCAGCCCGATCTTTCGGGATATGTTTATTCTACGCTTTTCGGCAGCGGCTCTTCCAGGCCCAATATGTCGCCCGTGGCCTTCCTGGTAGACAGGTGCGAAAATGTGTATATCTCCGGCTGGGGAGGATGGATAGACGCAAGCAGGGAAGGAGGCGATCCCTATGATATGGCGGGCGTTGCCGGAATGGACGTTACCTCTGACGCCCTGAAAAGCATTACTGATAACCAGGATTTCTATTTTGGCGTGATCGCCAAGAATGCCACCCATCTTTTATACGGCACTTTTTTTGGCCAGGACGGCGGCGCCTATGGAGAACATGTAGACGGAGGCACCAGCCGGTACGACCAGCAGGGAGTTATTTATCAAGCCATGTGCGCTAACTGTTATGCAGAACCGAGCATAAGGTTTCCCACCACCCCCGGCGTGATCGGGCCGGTCAACGGCACCCGCCCTCAACCCGGCGCCAGGGCCGCCGGCTGTAACCTTGCCGCCGTGAAGATCTCTTTTAACTTTGCAGGCGTGGCATCGGGGCCAAAATCATTTTATAATAATGTCCCCGATTCGGTGGGATGTGCGCCATTCACCGTTACGCTTCGCGATACCGTCAGAAGCGGGAAAACCTTTGAATGGGATCTTGATGGAGACGGCATAACCGATACCATTACCAGCGGCTTTGAGCTGACGCATACATTTACAACCGTCGGCAATATCAGGTTAAGGCAGATCGCCGTAGACTCCGCTACCTGTAATATGCGCGACACCGCTTATATTAACCTCTATGTAAGAAACGACCAGGCCTTTCTCAGGATAGAAACAGAGAAACTCTTGCCCTGTGAAAGCCTGAGCTATGAGTTCCGTAACCTTTCTACCCTATCTCCCACCGCCAAACCCTTCGGCCCGGAAAGCTTTATCTGGGATTTCGGCGACGGAGTGAGAACGCCTCCCATAGGATCCGGCGCGGTAACACATAACTATACCTCTCCCGGAACTTACCAGGTAAAGCTGATCCTGGTAGATACGGGCTATTGTAATTCTATTGATTCGATACCCCTGGAACTGCGCGTGGCGCCGCTGGTAAAAGCGCAGTTTGAAACGCCCGATACCGGTTGTGCGCCTTATGAAGCCGTGTTTACCAACACTTCGCTGGCAGGGCAAATATTTACCTGGGATTTCGGCGATGGCTCGGGTTCCAACGAGGTTAATCCCACGCATCTTTACCAGAACCCGGGAACCTATACCATCACCTTAACGGCATTTGACGACGGCACCTGTAACAGAACGGATGTTACGCGTAAAACCATAACGGTTGCCAGCAAGCCTACCGCTGCGTTTACACATACTCCCGTTGTTCCGCAAGTGAACACGCCTACTATATTCTATAACCAATCGTCCCCCGACGGCGTCCTGTATAAATGGCTGTTCGGCGACGGGGATTCTACCATTAAGACCACCAGGGATACCACGCTTCACCAGTACAACGCCACCGGCGTTTATAACGCCTGTCTGATCATATACAATGCCGCGGGATGCACAGACACCGTATGTCATGAAGTAAGGGCGGAGATAGATCCGCTGCTGGATGTGCCGAATGCATTTACCCCCGGAAGATTTGGAAAGAACGCCCGCGTAAACGTGGAAGGCTTTGGTATAGGACGCATGGTATTCAGGATATACAATCGCTGGGGACAAAAAGTTTTTGAAACAAATGACCGGAGAATAGGATGGGACGGAACCTTTAACGGACAGCCTCAACCGATGGACGTATATGGATACACGCTGGACGTTGAATTTACCGACGGCACAAAGGCGAGGAAGGCAGGAGATATTACGTTGATCCGGTAACGCCTCGCCCGCCGGAAACGCGCGGCCTCCTTAAAACAAATTAGGGAACGCCAGCGGGTAGCCGGTATAAACAAAAATCTGAAACGCATGTACGCAACGTTTATCAATAAAAAGAAAGCCCGGAAAAAAACGGGGGATACGTACGCCGGCATAAAGGCGAAACGGATGAATGGGTTTGCGACAGGCCTGTTTCTTTTATTGACGTTGTTGACCGGGCTAGCCCCTAAAGCGCAGGATCTTCATTTTTCGCAATGGTTCAATTCCCCGCTTACTACCAATCCGGCCAACACAGGATTTATTCCCGACGCAGACTATCGCCTGGGCGCCAACTACCGCAATCAATGGTCGTCGATCATGACTGCGCCATATAAAACCATGAGCGTCTGGGGCGATGTGCAGGCTTTCCGGGACAGGATAGAGACCGGTTGGGTGGGGCTGGGAGGCGCGATCCTTCACGATGTCGCCGGTTCGGGACAGCTCACGTCTACCAAAATATACGCTTCCGTAGCTTACCACCAGGAAGTGGGCGAAGCGCATCTCTTGTCTGTCGGGTTTAACGCAGGCTGGGCCAATAAACGCATCAATTCGCAGCATCTTAAATTTCCCGACCAGTTCGACGGAACCTTTTTCGACAGTAAGCTGCCTTCCAGCGTTTACCTCGACAATCCCAGCATCAGTTACCTCGACATTCAGGCGGGCTTGAACTATGCCTATTTTCCTACAGATAAACTATATGTGAACGGGGGGCTTTCCGTGCACCATCTTAACCGCCCGCGGGAATCTTTTTTTGATGCGGACGCTACCGGAGTGGATAATCAAATACCCATGCGATATACGGCGTTTGTGAATGCCAGTTATAAAATGAGCGATGAGGTGATCGTCAACCCCATGGCTTATTATACCCGGCAGGCCAATTCCTCGGAGCTGGTGGGGGGAATAAACCTACAATACAACCTGTCCGGCGACGGCGAATCACAGTTGATCGGGGGGTTGTATGTACGCCCCGGCGACGCTTTTATTCCCATGGTGGGTTTCCAATGGAAAAATATACGGCTGATGTTCAGCTATGACGCCACTACCTCTTCCTTAAAACAATATAATAACAGTCGCGGCGCATACGAGTTTGCCTTACTGCAACACGGCATGTTTAATCAATACAACGGCGACAGGCGGCAATCGTTCTGCCCCAGCTTTTGA
>ERZ761602.8021-NODE-8021-length-10851-cov-6.968229_pt1 | contig 10851 bp, 10 predicted proteins | sample MGYA00512165_ERZ761602 | MGnify/ENA primary metagenome ERZ761602 (study PRJEB28899, sample SAMN02445085) | bioreactor sludge metagenome | biome: EBPR sludge; isolation source: Thorneside wastewater treatment plant | place: Australia: Brisbane, Thorneside...
CAAATAGTACAGAATGCTTTGCGATGCCGGCGCTGTGCCCGCGGTAAAGGCAATTAACAGGTAGCCTGCGTGGCTGATGCTGGAGTACCCCAAAAGCCTTTTAAGGCTGGTTTGAGCGAGCGCACCCAAGCTTCCATAAAGCAGTGTTACAGCGGAAATAACAGCGAAAGCGATTTGCCAGCTTTGCGGTAAAGGCGACAGACTCAGTTGAAAAAAGCGAATCAAAACGAGAAAACCTGCCGCTTTAGAAGCAACAGACAAGAAAGCTGAAACCGGAGCGGGAGAACCTTCATAAACATCGGGAACCCAAAAGTGAAAAGGCGCCGCCGCGATTTTAAAGCCAATGCCTGCGAAAAATAAAAGCAAGCCCAAGATACCTATCGGCGTTGACCATAAAAGGTTTTGCGCTGAAGCAAGACCTGCGAAAGAAAGCGTGCCGGTTTGTAAATAGAGCAAAGCAATACCGAAAATCATAAAAGCGGAAGCCACGGATCCCAATACGAGATATTTTAAGCCCGCTTCAATGGCTTTTGCGTTGCCGGGTGTTGCCAGCATATGTTGATTATGGGTCGCAAGAATGTGTCGACCGTAGGTCGCTAGGATATAAAGCGACATGGTTAAAATTTCAATCGCAACGAATAAGACGAGTAAGTGGGAGGCAGAAGCCAGAAAATAAAGACCAATCAGGGAGCTCCAAAGAATTAAGCCGAAACCTTGATTGTTTTGGGCGGTATTTTTAAGCTGTTCGCGGCTCATAAAAGCGACGACAAAAAAGACAGCCGTAAAAAAAACTTTAAAATAAAAACCAAAAGCATCGGCCACAGCCATACCGCCGAATCCCGCGCCAAATTTGTTTCCGAATAAAAATAAAGCCGCTCCTAGAAGTAGCGCGCCGACAGCCATCTCATTAAAAATGGAAGGGCGGTCTTTTTTCCCGGCAAGCACCGACTCCAAAATGAAATAGGCAAAGAAAACCAAAGTCATTAATTCAGGAACAAATAAAGATAAGTTTAATGCGTTCATAAAAGAGCCTCAATCGCGGGTTGAATAACCCGTAAAAGAATCGCCGGAAAAATACCGAATATAATCAAGCTAATCAGAAGGATTAAAAATGGAATTTTTTCTGAAAATTTGGTGATGTCAGCAAGTTCCGCATGGGTTCCCGGTTGCGGTGAAACCGCAGAGGCAAAATGGTAAGGTCCAAAACAAAGCGCCTGAACGGCGCGGATCATATAAACGGCGGTTAAAAGAACCCCCAGAATTCCGGCTGCGACGGCCCACGGAAAATCTTTCCACGCACTGATAAAAACCATGAGTTCGCCGGGAAAATTCGCAAACCCCGGAATGCCTGAGGATGCCATGGCCGTGAGCATGAAGCAAACCGCAAAGAAAGGCATCGATTTTCCGAGTCCGCTGAAAGCGTTGATTTCATCCGTTTGTCCGCGATCTTCCAAAACTCCGATGAGGGCAAAGGAACAAGCAGTCATAAGACCATGCGCAAACACAAGCAAGACACCGGCTGAGAGGCTAGCCGTATTCAGTGCGGCAAAGGCTACAAAGAGAGTGCCCATATGACTGATGCTTGAAAATGCCGCAAGATCACGCAGATTTTTTTGGCGTAAAGCGGCAAATCCGCCGTAAAGAATACCAGCTAAAGCCAACCCCGCGATCCACGGCGACCAGAACTGAAAACCCTCCGGCAAATACGAAACCGCAGTTCTTAACAATATATAAGGCCCCACTTTGACACCCGCATGCACCATCGCCAGCGAAACTGGTGAAGCTGAGTAGAAAGCCGGTGACCAGCTATGCAAAGGAAAGAGAGTCGTCATAACGCCGAAACCAAGGATCAATAATGCGGCTAGCCATTTTTGAGTTTCAGGCGTCAAAAGCGCCGCCTTGGAGGCAAGAATATTTTGGGTTTGTGTCAGGTCAAGGAAACCAGGGCCTAAAATATCGTAGAGATTCAACAAGGCGAATAACCCCACGACCGCGCCGGCAGTCATGTATAAAGCCACCCGAATGGCGGCATTTTCCTTTTTAGCGCGTATACCCGCAATACCCATCATGGCAAAAACCGGAATTAGAGTCATTTCATAAAAAACATAAAGAAAGAAAACATTGAGCGCCGTAAAAACGGCAAACATGCAGCCGGTTAAGAGTAAGTAGTAGAAAAGATATTCTTTCAAACGCGAAGTTGTGCGTATTGCGATCCAGGCACCGGCAAAAGTAACCAGTCCGTTTAAAAGACAAAAGACAAGATTGGTTCCATCGAGACCGGTTTGATACCAAATGCCTGCCTGAGCAAAAAAATCCCAGGCGCGGACATGCTGAAAACCGGATTGAGAAAAATCCCAGGTGCAAAACAAATAAAGAACTGCCGCCAAACAAATAGCGGTGGATGCAAGTGAAATGCCCCGCAAAGTTTTTACATTTTTTGACGGCGTGAGCGAAGTAAGGATTGCGCCCAAAAAGGCAATGAAAGGAAGCAGAGTCACAATCATGAGTTGCCTCCGCTTCCGATTAAATAACTGATCAAAATAATCCAGCCGATGACAAAAAACAAACCATAGGTCTGTATCCAGCCGTTTTGCATTTTTCGAACCACACTACCTACAGCGGTGACAAGCTTTGCGGTGCCTTCTGTTCCGAAAGCGACCAGTATTTTTCTTTCAAAAAAATCAGCGGCAATCGCCAGTCCGCCTTGAATCCGTGATACAAACCAATCATAGAAATGGTCGAAATAAAATTTTTCCTGAATGATTTTGACGGGAACCTGAAAGATGGCCGCATGGCGGTCTTCGGTTTTATTACGATAAAGCACAAAGCTTGCTAAAAGTCCGAACACAGCCAAACTCACGGAAAGAATCGCCAGCCAAAGCGGCGGATGCGCGGCATGGGAATCGTCGCTTAAAAGCGCTTGAAACGGAAGATAGCCTGCCGCGATAGAAAAAATCGCCAAAATAATCAAAGGGAGTGTCACAAGCGCGTTGTCTTCGTGAATGTCATGCGGATGTTTTCCGTGAGCTTTGGAAGCCGAAGAAAAAAAGACGACGGTGAGCACGCGTCCCATGTAATAAGCCGTCAGCATCACCACCACCAATGACGCGATAAAAATAGCAAGCGGTCCATGCGATGCGGCATTTAAAATTTCTTCTTTGCTGAAAAAACCGCTGGTGAAGGGAATGCCCGCTAATGCCGCGGTTCCGATTAAAAAGGTAATGACCGTAATGGGAAGTTTTTTAAAGCCGGCATTTTTTTGGGAGTTGAGCGTTGCGGACATTTGCCAAATATCTTGCGTGTGCAACGCGTGAATTAAACTGCCCGCGCCAAGAAAAAGCAATGCTTTGAAAAAAGCATGCGTGACGAGATGAAACATGCCCGCTTCCGGATGATGCAGACCGATCGCCATCACCATATACCCGAGCTGGGAGAGCGTAGAATAAGCTAAAACTTTTTTGATATCGTTTTGTACCACCGCGATGGTTGCCGCAATGAGGGCGGTGGCAACACCCGTCCAGGCAATGACCTGCAGAGCAACAGGACTCATTTCAAAAAGAAAGAATAAACGCGCCAGCATATAAACACCCGCGGCGACCATGGTGGCGGCGTGAATCAACGCGCTGGCGGGAGTCGGGCCTTCCATCGCGTCCGGAAGCCAAACATGCAAAGGAACCTGAGCTGATTTCCCGACCGCTCCCAAGAACAAACCGATACAAGCCCAGGTCAAAAGTCCGGAAGGCAATGCGTTTTGATGAAGCTTGGTTTCCAGTTCAAGAAAATTAAAAGTTCCGGTGCCGGTCTGAACCAAAATTCCGAAAAGAAGCAAAATGCCGAGCATCATGCCCGCATCGCCGACACGGGTAGTTAAGAAAGCTTTTTTGGAAGCGAGGCTCGCGCTGGGCTTCTGAAACCAAAAACCGATCAAAAGATAAGATGCCACGCCGACAAGCTCCCAGAAGATAAAAATTTGGATCAGGTTATTGGCCAACACAATTCCCAGCATTGCGAAAACGAAAAAAGAAAGTGCCGCAAAATAACGAGAGTAACCTTCTTCGCCCTGCATATATCGTGCTGAGAAAATGGTGACTAGCGCGGCAACGCCATTTACGATCAAAAGCATGATAAGCGCGATCGGATTGAGCAAAATACCCAATTCCATTTTAATACCCGCAAGATTCATCCAAGGCAGAGAAGCCTCAAGCGCCGTGCCGTAATGTCCCTGCGCGGCCTGAAATTGGCGAAAAAGGATGACGCTTAAGATGAAGGCCGCAGAGATGCTTAATACTGATATCCAGGCGGAAAGAGTCCGGAAAAAATCCTTTTCTTTGGATGCTTTTTCAAAAGGAATGACGAGCAGGCTGATTAATGCCGCTGCGGCCAAAGGTAATCCCAAAATAATCCAACAAAGATTCAGCATTATAAAAATTAGCCCTTAAGAGAGGTCGTTTGCTCGGTGTCGACTGTATTTTTTTCTTTAAAAAGAAGAACTGCGATTGCCAAGCCGATGGTGACTTCCACCGCGGCGATGACCATCACAAAAAAAGAAACGATTTGACCGTCGGTTTGTCCGTGCACGGATGAAGCGGTGATTAAAGCCAGGTTAGCCGCATTCAGCATCAACTCAAGGCATAAAAGCATAATCAAAATATGGCGGCGGACAAAAAGACCGAAAAGCCCGATGGAAAAAAGAATGCCGCTTAAGACCAAATAGTGCTCTGCTGTTGGATGAATCATGATTTTTTATTTTCCGGTTTAATCAGGGAAACTGCCGCGAAAATACCAACCAGAATGAGCACCGCAACCAGCTCAAATGGAAGAAGATAATTAGTGAAAAGATTTTTTCCGAGATTTTCAACCGTACCAGCCGCGTTTTGAAGCGCAGGTAGCTTGGATGAGCATAAAATTTTAACGATAAAGAAAGAAAAGATAAGTCCAGCTGCCGCAGTTAAAGCGAGATGAAGCGGTGAAAAGCGGCGTTGGATCGGAAGGGTTGTCGCGCCCAAGCCTTCAAGCATGATCACAAACAAAAACAAAACGAGCACGGCGCCGGCATAAACAATCAGATGGACGATAGCAACAAAGTAGGCATGCAACAGTGTGTAAAGTACGCCCAAGCAAATCATGCAGACTAAAAGAGCAAGCAGGGCGCGAGTCGGTTTTTTTACGAAAAGAATGCTGAGCGCGCTTGCGACGGCTAAAACGGAAGCGATCCAAAAGAAAACGGTTGCCATGCGCCGCCTAGTTTTTTTCCGAGAATGACTCGGTCATCAAAACGGCTTGGTTTTTTCTTGTTTCAAAAAAACCGGGGCCGACCGAAAAAACGCGGGTTTTTCCGCCTTTCTCGCGCAGCGTGAGACGCCCGCCCGCCGAGGAACTGAGCAGCGGAGCATGGTTTGAAAGCACGCCGAAATAACCCGATTCCGCGGGAACTTCCGCGTGTTCAATCTGGTTTTCGTACGCTTTACCCTGCGGTGTAATAATTTGTAACTGATAACTCATACTGTTTGTTTCTGTTACTGTTTCTTTTTAATTTGCGGTTGCGGTAAAGCCGCAGAAGCAAATTATTGTTTCATGCGCTCGTAGTTTGCAACGACGTCTTCGATGCCTCCGCACATATAGAAGCATTGCTCGGGGATATGATCAAACTCGCCCGCGATAAGCCGTTTAAAGCCCGCAATGGTTTCTTTGAGCGGAACATACTTACCCTTCAAGTTGCTGAACTGCTCGGCAACATGGAAAGGCTGTGAAAGAAATTTTTCAAGCTTGCGCGCGCGCGCCACAATTTCTTTGTCTTCCTGGGAAAGTTCGTTGATACCCAAGATCGCGATAATGTCGCGCAGATCTTTGTAACGCTGCAAAATACGCTGTACTTCGCGGGCGATATTGTAATGTTCTTCGCCCAAAATGCGCGGATCAAGCATGCGCGATGTTGAAGCCAGCGGATCACAAGCGGGATAAATTCCAAGCTCGGCGATTTGACGCGAAAGAACGGTCACGCCGTCCAAATGCGAGAAAGCGGTTGCCGGCGCGGGATCGGTTAAATCGTCCGCGGGAACATAAATCGCCTGAACCGAAGTAATTGAACCGGACTTCGTGGAAGCAATACGCTCCTGCAATGCGGCCATTTCGGTCGCAAGGTTGGGCTGATAACCCACCGCGGAAGGCATGCGGCCTAAAAGCGCGGAAACTTCCGAACCCGCTTGAGTAAAACGGAAAATGTTGTCCACGAAAAGAAGAACATCCTGATGCGCTTCGTCGCGGAAATATTCAGCCATTGCCAAACCGGTCAAAGGAACACGTAAACGGGCTCCCGGTGGTTCGTTCATCTGGCCGAAGACGAGCGCGGTTTTTTCATGCACGCCCGACTCATTGAGCTCAAGCCACAAATCATTGCCTTCACGGGTACGCTCACCGACGCCGCAGAAAACAGACACACCGCCGTGTTGCTTTGCGATGTTGTTGATCAATTCCATAACAATAACGGTTTTACCGACACCGGCACCACCGAACAAACCCACTTTTCCGCCCTTGGCGTAAGGCGCAAGAAGATCGACAACCTTAATGCCGGTTTCCAAAATTTCGGAAACGGGAAGAAGCTCTTCATAAGAAGGCGGTTCGCGATGAATTGGATAAGTCTTTTTAAGGTCAATCGGTTTATTTTTTTGCTCGTCAATCGGCTGGCCGAGCAGATTAAAAATGCGCCCCAGAGTTTGATTGCCGACCGGAACCGAAATCGGCGCGCCGGTATCAGCCGCTTTCATGCCGCGGACAAGCCCGTCAGTTGTCGCAAGCGCGATACAGCGCACGACATTGCCGCCGATATGCTGAGCGACTTCCAAAACGAGTTTGGACTTTTTGTCGGCAGACTCGATCTCGACCGCGTTCAACATTTTTGGCAGTTGATCTGTTTCGAACTCGATGTCCACACTGGGACCCATAACTTGTACTACTTTTCCGAATGACATAATTTCCTCCACAGTTATATTTCGTTTTTAGACATAAAGCCCAAAAACGCCGCAAGACAAGCTCGCGGCAACAAATAAATAAACCGGCTTTTACGCTTTTAGCGCTTGGGAGCCGGAAATAATCTCAATCAATTCTTTGGTGATCGCGGCCTGACGCGCTTTATTGCGGGCCAGTACGAGCTCATCAATCAATTCCGATGCGTTTTCAGTCGCCTGATGCATCGCGTTCATGCGCGCCATTTGTTCACTGACAAACGATTCAAGAAAGATTTGCCGAACCCGCATGCTAAAAACAGCGGGGACAAGCCGATCGAAAAGAGTTTCAGGAGATGGTTCCATAATATAAGCATCGTTCGATGCCTGTTGAGCCGCAGGCTCAGAGGCGGAATCAATACTGAACGGGAGCAACTTTTCGGTGACAGGCTTGAAGCGTGTCGCGCTGATAAAACGGCTGTACGTCGCGTATACACTGTCAACTCGTCCGGAAAGATAAAGTTCGGCGGCCAAGTTTTTAATTTCTACAATCGTGTTTTCAATTTCTGCGGATTTGATTTCAATAAATGTTTTTTCAATCGTGCGGCCGGATTTTTTAAGAGCGAGTACGCCCATTTTTCCGACACCGATAATGACCGCAGGCTCTTTCTCATTTTTTAAAAAAGTTTGAGCCGAATTGATCAAATCAAGATTGAGTGATCCGCAAAGACCGGTATCCGATGTGAAAACAAAAAGCGCTTTTTTCTTTTCACCGCGCTTGGACGAATTGCCGCCCAGCAGGGGATGATCAGCTGCGACACCGCTAGCGCTGACACGTTTCAAAAGTTGAAGCAAGCCATCGGCATAGGGCGCGCCTTCCAACACCATCTTCTGATAGCGCTTGAGCTTTGCCGCCGACACCATCTCCATTGCACGCGTAATTTTCTTCGTGTTGGAAATGCTTCTAATTCTGTTTTTTAATGTACGTAACTGACCGCTCACGGATTACCTGTTTTATTTGAATGTTGCTTTAAAGGCCGAAACCGCGTTTTTTAATTTCTCTTTGGTTTCATTCGACAACGCTTTCGTTGTTTGAATGTCCCGTATCGCGTCCGCATAATTTTTGTCCAAGAAAGCGAGATACTCTTTCTCGAAATCTTTCAATCGCTTCAACGGCAAATCATCCAGCGCGCCGTCATTGGCGGCCAAAATAATCACAACCTGTTTTTCGAACGGCATAGGCTGAAAAACATTTTGCTTGAGAAGTTCAACCATCCGCTCTCCGCGAGTCAGCTGATCCTTGGTGGATTTATCCAAATCCGTCGAAAGCTGAGCGAAAGCAGCGAGTTCACGGTACTGAGCCAAAACAAGGCGCAATGTTCCGGCGACTTGCTTCATCGCTTTCGTTTGAGCGTTGCCGCCGACGCGGGAAACAGAAAGTCCCACGTTAATCGCGGGACGAACACCGGCGTAAAACAAATCTGTTTCCAAATAAATCTGACCGTCCGTGATAGAAATCACATTGGTCGGAATATAAGCGGAAACGTCGCCCAATTGCGTTTCGATAACAGGCAGAGCTGTCAAAGATCCGCCGCCCAAGTCTTGGCGCACTTTTGCCGCGCGCTCAAGCAAACGGGAATGAAGATAGAAAACGTCTCCGGGATAAGCTTCGCGTCCGGGAGGGCGCTGAAGCAGAAGCGAAAGCTGGCGGTAAGCCACGGCATGCTTCGATAAATCGTCGTAGGCAACTAAAGCGTGGCGGCCATTGTACAAATCTTCTTCTCCGATGGCACAGCCAGCATACGGAGCCAAAAACTGCAATGGAGCCGGATCATCCGCGGAAGCGGAAACGATCGTTGTGTATTCCATTGCCCCTTGTTCTTCAAGCGTTTTAGCGATACCAACGACACTCGAAAGTTTTTGTCCGATAGCAACATAGATACAGTGAATGCCCGTACCTTTTTGATTGATGATGGTATCGAGAATAATGGCGGTTTTTCCGGTTTGACGGTCACCGATAATTAATTCGCGCTGTCCGCGTCCGATCGGAATCATGCCGTCGACGGCTTTAATGCCGGTTTGCAAAGGTTCTTTAACCGGCTGACGTTGAATGACGGAAGGAGGCAATGCTTCAATCGGGCGAAAACGATCGGTGACGATCGGACCTTTGCCGTCCATCGGTTCTCCAAGCGGATTCACAACGCGGCCCATTAAAGCGGGTCCGACCGGAACCTGCGCGATTTTGCCTGTGCGCTTAACCATGCCGCCTTCTTTGATTTTGCGGTCATCGCCCAAAATAACCACACCGACCTGATTCGGCTCAAGGTTCAAAACTAAACCCGTGGTTCCGTCTTCAAAGGTGACAAGTTCGCCGGCCATGACCGCATCGAGCCCGTAAACGCGCGCGATACCATCGCCGACTTGCAGAACATAACCAACCGACTCGACTTCGAGTTTGGATTGATACTTTGCGATTTCTTTTTCGAGCGCCTGTGTTACTTCATCTGCTTTCAACATAATAATTATTCCTTTCGCATTTTATTGCGCATTAACCGAATCGAGGTTGCGTGCTCAGCGCAGAGCTAAATTTAACACTGCGCGGTTGTGCGTTTAAAAACGCACAGAGCAAAAAAGACTCACACCGCAGCCGCGTAAAGTTTCTGCTTCATTTCCTGTAATTTCGTTTTATAACTAGCATCGACGACATGCTCGTCGAGTTTCAAAACAAATCCGCCGATCAGTGACGGATCGACTTTTGTAACCAAATTAATTTTCACGGGATGGCCCGCGTCGGCCTTAAAAAAAGACCGGCTTTCCAAAACAGAAGTAAGTTTTTTTTGCGCTTCGGGCGTAATCGGCGAAGCGCTGATATATTCGGCACGGCGCACGCCGCGTTTTTTTTCGGACAAAGATTGAAAAGTATTTTCGATTAAAGGTAAAATTTCAAAGCGCTTCTTCTTCAGGACCAGTTTCAAGAAAAGTCCCAGAACCGCGGGCGCATCCTGCGGCATAAGTTTTTTAAGCAGGTTTTCTTTTTCCTGCACCGGCACGACCGGGCTGTTCATGAACCGAGCAAAACGCGGATCCTTGTAAGCGGCATTCACGAACTCATCAAAGGTCTTTTCAATCTCAGCAGTATTTTTTTGGGCACTGCTGAGATTCAAAAGAGCGTTCGCATACTGCTTAGCAAGGATTCCGGCGTCTTTCATAGCGTCTTCTCAAGCTCGTCAACCAGCTGCGATGCTTTATCGCGCAGCTTGGCTTCGGTTAAGTTTTCGCGCAGAACCTTTTCAGCCACATGAATCGAGATGTCGGCGATTTCGCGGCGCATCGTTACGCGCGCTTTCGAAACCTCGAGATCAAGCGCGGCTTTTGTTTTATCAAAAGTACGCTGAGCTTCTTCACGGGCCTTGTCCTGCATTTCTTTCGCGATCGAGCGCCCGGCTTCAATGGTCTCAGCCATTTTCGCGCGAGTTTGCTCTTCAATTTGCTTCAGGTGCAATTCATATTCAGCTTTCAGTTTTTCCATGTCGTGTTTTGCCTTATCCGCATCATCGATGCTTTTGCGGATATGTTCGCGACGATCAGCGAGTGATTTCTGAATCGGACCCCAACCGAATTTTCTCAAAGTGAAAAATACGATGAGAAAAGCGGCGAGCTGGATAAAAACCTCAGCCGGAATGATATTTTGTTTAAAGAAATCCATACGTTTTAAGCGTTATCGATTTCGATTAAGCAAGCTTCATGAAAGCAATGATGAGCGCATAAATCGTCAAAGCTTCGATAAGTGCGCAGCCGACGATCATGGTTACCATGATTTTTCCGTGTGCTTCGGGCTGACGGCCGATTGCTTCCATCGCGGATGCGACGGCTTTACCGATACCGAGACCGCCGCCGAACGCTGCGATGC
>ERZ761602.8022-NODE-8022-length-10851-cov-4.741478_pt1 | contig 10851 bp, 6 predicted proteins | sample MGYA00512165_ERZ761602 | MGnify/ENA primary metagenome ERZ761602 (study PRJEB28899, sample SAMN02445085) | bioreactor sludge metagenome | biome: EBPR sludge; isolation source: Thorneside wastewater treatment plant | place: Australia: Brisbane, Thorneside...
CAGGGCACAGAGCCGCTTCGCACGCGCGAGCGTGGGCGGCTCTCCGCGCACGAGACCGCGTTTGGCGGTGCGCTCGGCGTGATCGGCGAGGCCGAGGCGCGCTCGCTCGGGCACCTCCTCCGCGTGCATGACCAGCACGCCGTGCACGAGCGGCGAGGGGTCGCCGCGCACGGTCCAGAGCGAGACGTCGGCGAGCAAGGCGCGCGCGAGGGCCTTCTCGATCGAGCTGCGTGGCGCGGCGGCCTCGCAGGGCAGGCTCGGAGACTCGGGGCCCACGTCGCCAGGTTCGAGCTTCTTCGCAGAGACGCGGTCGAAGAAGGCCGCAGCGTCGCCGAGCTCGGCGCGCAGCGAGGCGTCGAGCGGCGAGCCCGCGTCGAGGGCCCTCGCGAGCGCCTCACAGCGCTTGGCGCTCGCCTCGAGCGCGGCCTGCTCGGCGGCGACGCGCTCCCTGCGCGAGGCCTCGGCCCTGGCGTCACGCTCGGCCCGAGCGCGCGCCTCGGCGCACTCGCCGCGTCGCTGCTCGATGAGCTCCGTCTGCGCGCGTGAGGCGTAGCGCGCGAGCGCGGGAGGCGGCGCTGCGGCCGCGCAGACCTCGCTCGAGGCGAGCAGCTGGTCGAGCGCGCTCCTGCGCACGCGCACGACCACGATGAGCGCCGTGAGCACGACGATCAGCGCCGTCGGCACGGCGGCGGCGAGCACGGTGCGCAGCTTCTTGCGCCGGAGCGCGGAGGCGACCCAGTCGCCGCTCGCGAGGCGCTCGGCCGAGGCGGTGACGAGATCCGTGTAGCGGCCGAGCTCGACGGAGAGCTCCGCGAGCGGCGCGGACAGCGCGCGATCGCGCTGTACCTTCTTCGATACGCGCTCGAGCTGGATCGCGACGTCGGGCACCGTGCTGTCGACCGTCAGCTCGGTGACGAGGTCGAAGAAGCCGAGCTCACCGGCGTGGGCCCGCCAGGACTCGGCCGCGCGTGGTACGAGCTCGGCCAGTCGGCCGAGCGAGGCGGAGACCTCCGCCATCGGGAGCAGGCGCTCGACGTCCGAAGCGGACACCCCGGCGAGCGCGGCGACGGCGCGCGCTCCACCGCGGTAGGCCTCGCCGAGCTTCGTCGGCCACAGCGCGTCGAGGGCGGGCACGATCCGGTTGTCCGCGATCGACGCCGCGGCCTGCTCGAGCGGGCGCGCGGCGACGCCGAGGAAGCTCTCGGAAACGCGTCTCTGGGCGCTGGACATGCTCTGACGCATCCGTGTCGGCCGGTCTCTCCGGATGCGTCGCGGCCGACCGGCGGAGTGAGGCCCTGGCTCCGTTGATACCACGCGTCGCTCGGGCTGGGAGCGGCTCGGTTCGGGGCTCGTGGTAGCCTCGGCCTCCGATGCGGGGAGCGCTGAGGCCGTGAGCCACCGGGAGCCGGACGTCACCGCGACCGGCGCGACCGTGCTGGGCCCGCCGGCGCCTGGGGCGCTCGGGTCGAGCTCGCTGCCCGCGAGCCAAGGTCCACGTTCGGTCGACGCGCTCTCGCCAGCGCAGACGCTCGACGGTCGCTACCGGCTGGTCGCGCGCATCGGGCGAGGCGGCTTCGGTGACGTCTGGCACGCGGTCGAGCTGCTCTACGACGGCACGCCCTTGCGCGACGTCGCGCTCAAGCTGCTCGCGCCCGAGATCGCCGACCCGAGCTGGGCCGAGGAGGCGAAGCTGCTCGCCTCGCTCTCACACCCGTCGCTCGTGTCGATCCACGCGGCGGGCATCCTCGCGGGGCCGGGGCTGCCCTTCGTCGCGATGGAGCTGCTGCGCGGGGAGACGCTCGGCGAGCTCCTGGCGCGCAGGGGCAAGCTGCCATGGAGGCACGCGCTGCGCATCTGCCGTGACGTCGCCGCGGCGCTCGACGTGATCCACGCGAGGGGCGTCGTCCATCTCGACCTGAAGCCTGCGAACCTGTTCATCACGCGCGACGCTGCGGTGAAGATGCTCGACTTCGGCATCTCGGAGCGGGCGGGGGCGCGCTCGGGCCCTGTCTCTTATACACATCTCCGAGCGCACGCCGCTCGAGTCGGGGCGCTCCTTGCTCGACTCCCGGCTCGATCTGGGCTCGAGCGATCCCTTCGCGGCGACGGTGAACGCGGGCCCGAGCGCGCCGAGCTCCGAGGGCGCGCGTGCCGTCGTGGGCACGCCGGGCTTCGTCGCGCCCGAGGTGCTCTCCTACGCCGAGCCGACCTGGGCGGCCGACGCCTACGCCCTGGGCGTCACGCTCGCGCTGCTCGCGACCGGAGAGCTCCCTCAAGCGCTGACCGTGCCCGAGCCCGACGAGCGCGATCCCTCCTCGGCCGTGCGCTGGTGGAACGAGCTGCGCGAGGCCACGCTGCACGCGAAGCTGCGCGATCTCGAGCAGCTCGGTCTGCCGGGCGGCGTCGCGCAGCTGGTGAGGCGCCTGCTCGAGGTGGAGCCCGCGGCGCGCGGCGCTGGGGCGGGGCAGCTGCGCAAGGCCTTCGACGAGGCCTGGCAGAGGCCGTACGGCGCGCCGGAGCACCCGTATCCGGGCGCCGAGGCCTACGGCGCCACACACGAGGGTTTCCTCGGCGGGCGCTCGGACGAGATCGCGCGCATGGCGCGGCACCTCGAGTTCGAGTCGACGCTCGTCGTCGCCGCGCCCGCGGGTGCGGGCAAGACCTCGATGCTGAGGGCGGGCCTGGTTCCCGAGCTCGAGCGCTCCGGCATCGACGGCCGACTCGAGGTGCGTGTCGTGTGGCTCGACCTCGGCGAAGGCGACGTCGACGGCGCGCTGCTCGAGCTCCTGGGTCCTGCCTCCGTGACGCGCGTGGCCACTCTCCGGCAGGGTGATGGGGCGAGCGGCGAGCGAGACGACGGAGGCGAAGCCGAGGCGCCGAGCTCGCTCGCGCTCGCGAGGGGCGCCGAGCTCGCCGCGCTGAGCAGCCGGCTCGGCACGAGCGAAGAGGCGCTGCTCGTGGTCTTCGACCGGCTGGAGCTGCTCCCGGGCGCCGGGTCGGCCGAGCGAACACGCGCGCTGCTCGCCGAGAGCCTGCGCAGCGCACCGGTCGACGGTCTGCGCCTGGTGGGGCTCGTCGACGTCGACGGCCTCGAGGCCCTCGTCGGCTGCGCGGGCATCGGAGAGGCGCTGGCGCCCGCGCTGCGTCAGCTCGCGGTGCCGTCGGCTGCGCACGCGGAGGAGATCGCGCTCGAGCCGGCGCGTCGCGCGGGCTACGTCGTTCGAGGCGCCGAGTCGCTCGTCGCCGCCGTGTCGAGCGAGCTCGCGTCACCCGGCTCGAGCCTCGCCGCGGTGGCGCTCGCGCTGCGCGACTGGTTCGAGGCGGAGCGGCTGCGGTGCGGCGCGCGCGGTGTGCTCGACGGGCAGGCCCTCATGCGCGACGGCGGGGTCGCCGCCAGGGTGCACGCGGCGGCCGATCGGGCCTACCACGGGCTCGAGCCTTCCCTGCGCGCCACGGCCGACGAGCTCTTCGTGCTGCTCAGCACGACCGAGGGCCTGCCGGTGGCCGTCCGGCTCGAGGAGCTCTCCCAGGAGCTCGGCGACGAGGCGCGGCTCTCGCTCGCGCTCGAGCAGCTCGTCGAGCTCGGTCTGCTCCGCCGCCGAGGCGAGCTCGTCGAGCTCGCGCACGGCTCGCTCGCGGCGTGGTCGGTGCTCGCCCAGCTCCGCCTCTCCGCCATGGATCGGTTGAGCACCAAGGAGCGACTGCGTGAGGCGGCCGGCGCTTGGGAGAGGTCCGGGCAACACGAGGAGTACCTGGATCGAGGCGAGCTGCTGCGCGCGCTGGAGCGCTTCCACGGCGCGGCGCGGCGTCTGAGCGGGGTCGAGGTCGAGTTCCTCGAGGCGAGCCGGCGCAAGCTCCGGGCGCGCCGCGCGCGCTACGTCGCCCTGGCCGGCGTCGTGCTCGTCGCGATGCTCTCCGTGTGGCTCGGCAAGCGCTCGCTCGATGCGCGCAGGCTCGAGGCGGAGGCCGAGCAGGCGATCGCCGAGCGGCGGGCCCGCATCGCTCAGCTCGTCGCGCGTGCGCGGCAGTCGTCCGACCCCTACGAGCGCGTCGCTCTGCTCGTCGAGGCGCTGCGCGACGGCGCCGACGATCCGGCGCTGGGCCTCGAGCTCGCAGGAGCCTCGCGCGATCTCGCGCCGGCGCGCTTCCTCTACCACGGCCCGATCGACGGCGTGGACATGCCCTGGGACGAGCGCTGGGTCATCGGCGTCGCCGCGGGAGGCGGCTTCGTCGCGGTCGATCTCCGGCCGGAGGCCGGAGAGCTCGAGCTCGACGAGGCCGACGAGCTCGACGCGAGCCCGGAGCGCTTCGCCGAGCTCCGACGCAAGCCGCGCGTCCACGAGCTCACGCTCGACGCGCCGATCGTCGAGCTCAGCCCTCTCGACTGGGATCACGCGGTGTGGCTGCGCACGACGCGTGGACTCACGAGCCTCGTGCGGCTCCGCGAGTCGGGTGAGCTCGGGCTCGCCGACGTGGGGCCCTTCGCTTGCCGTGGCTCGGTGGTCGTCGCCGAGCGCGCCGCGGTCGCCGCTTGCCCGACCGAGCGTGGCTTCGGCGTCTGGGACTTCGGGCGCGGCGAGCGCGCAGAGCACGAGCTCCCCGTCGCCTCCCTCGCGCTCTCCGCCGATGGTGAGAGCGTCGCGGGCTGGTCGGGCCGTTCGCTCGTCGTCGCGCCGAGCTTCAGGCCCTCGGCGAGCCGCGTCGTGCGACGGAGCCTCGACGTGGAGCAGGCGAGCTTCTCGCCGCGTGATCGGGTGCTCGCCATCGCTTCGCGCGGACAGGTCCAGCTGCTCGATGCCACGGATCCCGAGCGGGTCCTGCTCGAGCTCGAGGGGAGCGCGGAACCTGGCGCGCTGCGCTGGGACCAGTCCGGGCTCGAGCTCGCCGTCTGCAGCGTCGACGGGAGCGGCGCCTGGCACCACCTCGGCCTGGGCGCGCGTCCCGAGGGTCGCGAGCCTCCCCGCGGTGGCTGCGTGCCCCGCTCGGCCGGCGCACCCGAGCTCGTGCAGTCGCGGCGCAGCCTCGGCGGGCTCGGCCGGCGTGAGCTCGGCCGCCACGCGAGCACCGGCGGCTTCCTGCTCTCCGATCAGCGCTTCGTCTCGCGCTCTCTCGTGTCGCTGCGCACGAGCGACGACTCGCTCGAGCGCGTCCTGCGCTTCGATCGACGCAGCGCCTCGGGCGAGGCCGAGCCGGTGCGCCCCGACGAGGGCGTAGCGGCGCTCGAGCGCTCCGGGGAGGTGGTCGTGCTCGAGCTCGGGCCCTCTTCGTCGGGCCTCGCCCCCGCGAGCCCGGAGCTCGTCGCGCTGCGCGCCCGGACCGGGGAGCGACTCCTGACGCGGCAGGGCAAGCTGCTCGGCGGCTGCGGCGACGGCCGCGTGCTCGGCTACCGCGTGAACGGCGACGCGTGGGAGGTGTTCGACGTGCTCTCCGGGGCCGAGCTCGCGAAGCTCGAGCGGCGACCTGCGATGGTGCTCGGTGTCGGCCCGCGCTGCGGTGCGCTCTACCTGCAGGACACCGACGCGCGCCTCTCCGTCTACGATCTCGCGACGCGGGAGCTGCACGCGGTCCAGACCCTCCCGGGCTACGTGCACGAGCTGGTCGCGTGCCGTCGCCACGACGAGAGCGCGACGTGGATGGCCTCCTCCGACGGCGCCGTCCTGCGCTTCGACGAGCGCGCGCGCGAGCTGGTCGAGGTCACGCGCGCGGTGCCTCGCGCCACGGCGCTCGCCGAGGGGCCCACGCCGGGCTCGGTCATCTACGGCGACGCGGCCGGCGTGCACCTCGCGCGCGCCAACGGCGAGGTCGAGCTCCTGCTCGGCGCGAGCGGGACGGTGCCCTGGACGAGCGCCAGGGTGACGCGTGATCTGCGCGCGCTCGTGCTGGCCTCTCCGGAGTCGCTCGCCGTGGTCGATCTACAGGCCGAGGCGCTCGTGAGCTCCCTGCCCGCGGGCGGCTACTCGCGCCTCGCCGACTGGGACGACGAGGGCTCGATGCTCGCGTATCCGGGCGACCTCGAGGGCACCCGCGCCGCGCTGGTGCTTCCCTTCGGTCGCGGCACGCAGCGCGCCATCGGCGCGCTCGCCTCGAACCTGCGCGTCGACGCGCGAGGCCGCGTCGTCTTGCCGCGCTGAGGCGGGCTGCTCGCGCGTCGCGTCTTCAGTCGACACTCGGCACGGTGGCGCGCACGAGTGAGGTCTGGCCGCGCGACGCGGGGACGCGCGCGTCGGAGGTCTTGAGCACGCGCAGCATGCAGCGCGCGGCGTCGGCATGCTCCGGTGAGCCGGCGGTCGAGGTGGCGCTGCCTCGGTCGATCTGGCCGTCCGGGCGCACGCGGAACTCGAGCGTGACGGCGTCGGGTGGCAACACCGAGCCGTCGGGCGCGCGGCAGCGCAGCACGAGCTCGGCGTAGAGCGAGGCGCGCAGCGCGCGCTCGGTCGACGCGCTCGAGAGCTTGGTCGGCGCCTCGAGCGCGACCTCGGCCGTGGCGCCGGACGCGGCCACGATGGGCAGGGGGAGGGCCGTGCCGGCGAGCCCGGTGTCCCGGCCCACGAGCGTGCCGCTCGGGCTGGTCGGCGGAAGCGCCGAGGGCAGGCGCGCGACGAGCTCGCGCAGCACCGCGGGGTCGGCGCTCGGCGGGGCGGGCGCCTGCGTGGCTCGTGGCGCGCCGCTCGTGGCGCTCGGCGTGGGGTCCGAGCCGCCGCAGCCCAGCAGCACGAGCAGGGCGCCGAGCCTCACCGGGCTCGACGCCGTCGCGCGAGCCGCTCTTCTCATGGCCGCGAGCACGCCCCGGAACCTAGTGCATGCCGCGAGCCTTGCCCATGCGCGCCCGTGCCCGCTCGCGTCGATCGGGCTCGGGCAGGGGAGCTCGAGTCCAGGCGAGCCTCGCCCGGCGAGGCGGTTTGCCCGCGCGCGTTCCGCGCTCTATACCGCCGCTCGATGCCCGCGCCCGAGAGCTTCCAGGTGCGCCTCGTGCGCGCGCGCACGCTCAGCCCGAGCGTGCGTGAGCTCGGCTTCGAGCGGCTCGACGGCGCCCCGATGCGCTTCGCGCCCGGTCAGTGGGTCAACCTCTTCGCGGAGCTCGAAGGAGGCACCACGAAGCGCTCCTACTCGATCGCCTCGCCGCCGCGCGGCGACTCCGGGTTCGAGCTCGCCGTCACGCGCGTCGAAGGCGGCGCGATGAGCGAACATCTGCATGCGCTCGAGCCCGGCCGTGAGCTGCGCGCCGTCGGGCCGCAGGGGCTCTTCACGCGCGACGCTGCCAGCGAGCGACCGGCGCTCTTCGTGGGCACTGGCACCGGGCTCGCGCCGCTGCGCAGCATGTACCTCGCCGCACTCGACCGGGGACAGGCGCCCCGCTTCGTCGTGTTGCTCGGCGTGCGCCACGAAGACGACATCCTCTACCGCGAGGAGCTCGACGCGCTCGAGCGGGCCCACCCCGGCTTCCGTGCGCTGGTCACCCTCTCCAAGCCGCCCGCTTCGTGGCAGGGGGGCCGAGGTTGGGTGCAGGAGCACCTCGCGAGCGCCTGGCAGCTGCTCGGCGAGCCGGAGGCCGAGGCCTACGTCTGCGGTCTCGACCGCATGGTCAAGGCGGTGCGTGGCCTCCTGCGCGAAGAGCTCGGCCTCGACCGCAAGCGCGTCCACCACGAGCGCTTCGACTGACACGCGCGCCTTCAGCGCCGAGCCGCGAGCCCGTGGGGCCCGTCGACGACGAGGCCCGCGACGCCGAGCTCGACGAGCGCGCCGGCGACCACGTACGCCGCGAGCCCGCTGCGTTCGCACACCGCGTCCACGTGGCTCGCGCCCGCGCGCACCGCAGCGAGCACCGCCTGCGCGTCGGCGCCGAGCGGCGTCGCGAGCGAGGCGGCGAGCTCGAGCTGCTCCGGCGCGCGCAGTCCGCGCGGGCGACGTGAGACACGTGGCAGCTCACCGCGGCCCTCGAGCACACGCAGCACGTCGCTCAGGTCGAAGATCGGCGTCGCGCCGAGCCGCAGCTCCTCGCGGGTGCCGCCGAAGGCGTCGCCCTTCGGCCAACGTGGCACAGCGCCCACCGGGCGGCCGAGCGTGCGCGCGGCCTTCGCGGCGTTGCGCGCGCCGCTCTTCTCGCGACACTCGACCACCACGAGCAGCGAAACCGAAGCGGCCAGCAGGCGGTTGCGCTCGAGGAACTGGTGCTCGCGCGCGGGTGCTTCGTCGGCGTAGCTCGAGAGCACCGCGCCTCCCTCCCTCGCGATGCGCTCGAACAGCGCCTCGTGGCTCGCCGGCGAGGGGCGCTCGAGCCCGCCGCCGAGCACCGCCACGGTCGGGCCTCGGCCGAGCGCGCCCTCGTGCGCGGCGGCGTCGATGCCGAGGGCGCCACCCGACCAGACCGCGACGCCCGAGGCGGCGAGCTCGGCGGCGAGCTCACGCGCGAAGGCGAGGCCCTGCTCGCTCGCCTTGCGCGTGCCCACGATCGCCACCCCCGGCCCACGCGGCAGCACACCACGCAGGCGCAAGCTCGGCGGCTTGGGCAGCTCACGCAGCCCCGGCGGGTAGTCGGGGTGCTCCGGTCCGAGGCTTCGTGTCTCCACGCGGGTCACATCGACACGAGCCCGCGGCGAGTTGCGTCGCCGTTTGCTCTCCGCGAACGCCCGGTCCAGAGTCGCGCGCCATGAACGACTCCCTCGAGGTCACGGTCGTCGGCGCCGGGCTCGCCGGCAGCGAGGTGGCCTTCCAGCTCGCCGAGCGAGGCATCCAGGTCGTGCTCGTCGAGATGAAGCCCCACAAGCGCACGCCCGCGCAGACGAGCGACTTCTTCGCGGAGCTCGTCTGCTCCAACTCGCTGCGCGGCGCCTCGCTCACGAACGCGGTCGGGCTGCTCAAGGAGGAGATGCGCCGCGCGGGCTCGCTGGTGATGCGCGTCGCCGATCACACGCGCGTGCCGGCCGGCGGCGCGCTCGCCGTCGACCGCGAGCGCTTCGGCGCCGAGATCACGAGCGCGCTCCGATCGCATCCGCGCATCCGCGTCGAGGAGCGCGAGGTGCTCGCCGTGCCCGAGCAGCGCCCCGTGGTGCTCGCCACCGGTCCGCTCACCGGCGAGGCGCTCGCCTCGGACCTCGAGCGCATCGTGGGCAGCGAGCGGCTCGCCTACTACGACGCCATCGCGCCGATCGTCGCGGCCGACTCGATCGACTGGGCGAAGGTCTGGAAGCAGTCGCGCTGGGGCAAGGGCGAGCTGGTCGACGCCGAGGCCCACGCCGAAGGCACGGCGCTCGAGCTCGGCGACGAGGCCTACGTGAACTGCCCCTTCGACGAGGAGGGCTACCAGGCCTTCGTGCGCGCCCTCGTCGAGGCCGAGAAGGTCGCCGCGCGCAGCTTCGAGGACCTGCGCTACTTCGAGGGCTGCCTGCCCGTCGAGGTCATGGCCGAGCGCGGCGAGCAGACGCTCGCCTTCGGCCCCATGAAGCCCGTGGGCCTCACCGATCCACGCACGGGCAGGCGCCCCCACGCGGTCGTGCAGCTCCGCCCGGAAGACGCCGCCGCCACCGCCTACAACCTCGTCGGCTTCCAGACGCGCATGAAGTACCCCGACCAGCTGCGCGTCTTTCGCATGATCCCCGGGCTCGAGGAGGCCGAGTTCTTGCGCATGGGCTCGGTGCACCGCAACACCTTCCTCCACGCGCCGACCCAGCTCGACGCCACGATGCAGCTCGCCCGGGCGCCCGGCGTCTACGTCGCGGGCCAGCTCTCGGGCGTCGAGGGCTACGTCGAGAGCGCCGCCGCCGGCCTGCTCTGCGCGCTCCTGCTCGCGGCGCGCCTACGCGGCGAGGAGCCGCTGCCGCCGCCCGTCACCACGGCGCTCGGCGGCCTGCTCACGCACCTCTCCCACGAGGGCCCGGGCGGCTATCAGCCGTCGAACATCCACTTCTCGCACGTGCCTCCGCTCGAGGGGCAGCGCAAGAAGCTCAAGAAGCGCGATCGCTACGCCGCGCTCGCCGATCGCGCGCTCTCGGACCTCGGGCCCTGGCTCGAGGCCGCCGTGCCCGCGCGCCTGCGCCCGCCGACGCCCTCGATCGAGAGCGCCGACCCTGTGTATCCTGCCGCCCCATGACCCGACCCAGGATCTCGCCGCTCCGCCTCCATGCGTGGCTCTTCGCCGCGCTCGCCCTCCTGCTCGCGCCTCGCACCGCGTCCGCCTTCGGCACGGTGAAGGTCGAAGGGGGCACGACGCTCAAGGAGGTCGACGGTCGCTGGAAGCTCAAGCTGGTCGTCGACTACGGCAGCATGCCGGACATCAACTTCGTGCCCACGCACTTCTCCTTCCAGATGCAGACGCTCTACGAGCGCTCGCTCACCGACGAAGGTGGCGAAAAGCCCGTCATCACCAAGAAGTCGCTGCAGAACCAGCAGCCGATCATCGAGAGCATGGACATCGGCTTCTCGGACGGCACCGGCAAGACCTTCAAGGTCACCAAGTTCAACTTCGTCATCCGTCGCGACCGCGGCTTCGAGGCCGGCGAGTACAGCCTGCAGCTCAAGCGCGCCGACGACGGCGCCAACATCGGCCAGAAGATCCGCGTCATCCTCGAGGGCGACAACCCCATCGTCGACCGGCGCTCGATCTCCTTCGTCGGTGGCAAGGAGCCGAAGAAGGACGAGAAGAAGGAGGCCCCGAAGGAGGCCGCGCCGAGCGACGAGGCCGGCGCTCCCTCTGGCGAGGCTGCGCCGAGCGACGCTGCGCCGAGCGACGCCGCGCCGGTCGACGCGCCGCCTCCCGTGGAGCCGAAGCAGGGCGGCTGCGGCTGCCGTGTGGCCGGCGAGCCGAGCGAGGGCGCGGGAAGCGCCGGCCTCGGCGCCGCGCTGGGGGGCGGCCTC
>ERZ761602.8023-NODE-8023-length-10851-cov-3.811504_pt1 | contig 10851 bp, 10 predicted proteins | sample MGYA00512165_ERZ761602 | MGnify/ENA primary metagenome ERZ761602 (study PRJEB28899, sample SAMN02445085) | bioreactor sludge metagenome | biome: EBPR sludge; isolation source: Thorneside wastewater treatment plant | place: Australia: Brisbane, Thorneside...
CGCAAGGAGTTCCTGCAGATCGTCCGCGACCCGAGCAGCATCGCCATCGCCTTCCTGATGCCGGTCTTCCTGCTCGCGCTCTTCGGCTACGGCGTGTCGCTCGACGCGGAGGACGTCCCGATCGCACTGGTGCAGGACGCCCCGTCGCGCGACGGCGCGGACTTCCTCGCCTCGCTGCAAGGCACCCCATCCTTCGCGCCCCGCGACGCCACCTCGATGGCCGAGGCGGAGCGGCTGCTGCGCGAGGGCGCGGTGAGCGGCATCGTGCGCGTGCCCGCGGACTTCCCGCGGCGGCTGCGCGAGGCCTCGGGGGCGCCCGTCCAGGTGGTCGTGAGCGGCGTGGACGCCAACACCGCGCGGCTCGTGCAGGGCTACGTCGAGGGCGCGTGGGGCAACTGGCTCGCGGCGCGCGCGGCGCGCCAGGGGCAGGAGGCGGCCACGCCCGTGGACCTGCAGCCGCGCATCTGGTTCAACGGCGAGCTGCGCAGCCGCAACTACCTCGTGCCGGGGCTGGTCGCCATCATCATGACGCTCATCGGGGCGCTGCTCACGGCGCTGGTGATGGCCCGCGAGTGGGAGCGCGGCACGATGGAGGCGCTCATGGTCACGCCCGCGAGCATGACGGAGGTGCTGCTGGGCAAGCTGGGCGCCTACTTCGTGCTGGGCACCGGCGGCATGCTCCTCAGCGTGGCCATGGCGGTGTGGCTCTTCGAGGTGCCGCTGCGCGGCTCGTTCTGGGTGCTGTGGGCGTGCTCGAGCCTCTTCCTGCTGGCCGCGCTCGGCATGGGGCTCACCATCTCGACGCTGGCCCGCAGCCAGTTCGTGGCCGGCCAGGTCGCCATCATCGCGACCTTCCTGCCGGCGTTCCTGCTCTCCGGCTTCATCTTCGACATCGGCGCCATGCCGCCGGTGGTGCAGGCGATCACGCACGTGGTCGTCGCCCGCTACTTCGTGGCCATCGTGCAGACGCTCTTCCTCGCCGGCGACGTGTGGGCCGTGATCGTGCCCAATGCCGCGGCGCTCGCGATCATGGCCGCCGCCTTCCTCGCCATCACCTGGCGCAAGTCGCGCAAGAGGCTCGACTGAGATGTGGCGGCGCATCCTCGCCCTCGTGCGCAAGGAGTTCCTCGCGCTCCTCAAGGACCCGAAGAGCCGGCTCGTGCTGGTGGTCCCGCCGCTCGTGCAGCTGCTGGTGTTCGGCTACGCCGCGACCTTCGACCTTCGGCAGGTGCCCATCGCCGTGCTGGACGAGGACCGCAGCGCCGCCTCGCGCGAGCTGCTCGCGGCGTTCGGGGCGGGCACGACCTTCGTGAAGGTGGCGGAGCTCGGGTCGGCCGCGGAGATCGCGCCGCTCGTGGACCGCCGGCGCGTGCTCGCGGTGATCCGCGTCGGCCCTCGCTTCGCCGACGACCTGCTCTCCGGGCGCCCGGCGCCGGTGCAGGTCGTGATCGACGGGCGAAACTCCAACACGGCGATGGTCGCCCTGGGCTACGTCCGCAGCACGGTGGAGCGCTTCAACGCCGGCTGGAGGGCCGCGCGCGGGCTTGCCGCCCCGCCCGCGCGCCTGGAGATGCGCGCGTGGTTCAACCCCAACCTCGAGAGCCGCTGGTTCTTCATCCCGGGGATCGTGGGCATGCTCACGCTGGTGGTCACGATGCTGGTCACCGCGCTCACGGTGGCGCGCGAGCGCGAGCAGGGCACCTTCGACCAGCTCCTCGTCACGCCGCTGCGGCCCGGCGAGATCCTGCTGGGCAAGGCCCTGCCGGGCTTCGTGATCGGCATCCTGCAGGCGACCCTCATCATGGTCGTCGCGCGCGCGTGGTTCGGCGTGCCCTTCCTCGGGAGCCTCGCCGCCTTCTACGCGGGCCTCGCGCTCTTCCTGCTGTCGGGCGTGGGAGCGGGGCTCCTCATCTCCTCGCTTTCGGCCACCCAGCAGCAGGGCCTGCTGGGCGCCTTCCTCTTCATGGTGCCCGCCGTGATCCTCTCCGGCTTCGCGACCCCCATCGCCAACATGCCGGAGGCGGTGCAGCTCGTCACCTACGCGGACCCGCTGCGCTACTTCCTCATCGTCCTGCGCCGCGTGTTCCTGGAGGGCGCCGGCTTCGCCCTCGTCGCCGACCAGCTCTGGCCGATGGCCGTGATCGGCGCGGTGACGATGAGCCTCGCGAGCTGGCTCTTCCGGCACCGGATGTACTGACGGGGCCCCGGAATGGAAAAGGCCGCCCGCGGGCGGCCCTTCCGTGCGGCGGGAAACGGCGGCGGCTTCAGCCCGCGGCCGGCTCCTCCGGCGGCAGCACCTCGCGGTCGGCCACGCTCTTGAGCTTCTCGCGGATGCGCGCGCTCTTGCCCGAGCGGTCGCGCAGGTAGTAGAGCTTGGCGCGGCGCACCTGGCCGCGGCGCTTGATCTCGATCGAGGCGATCGCGGGCGAGTAGGTCTGGAAGGTGCGCTCCACGCCCTCGCCGCTGGAGATCTTGCGCACGATGAACGAGGAGTTCAGGCCCTTGTTGCGGCGGGCGATCACCACGCCCTCGTAGGCCTGCTCGCGCTTCTTGTCGCCTTCGACGACGTTCACCTTCACGATCACCGTGTCGCCGGGGGCGAAGTCGGGGATCTTGCGCCCGAGGCGCGCGATTTCTTCCTGCTCGAGTTTCTGGATGAGATTCACGGTTCGTTCCTTTCGTTGTCCGGCCCTTTCCGGGCCGCTTCCGGCAGAGCAGCCCGGCGGGCTGGTGCGCGGCGGTTCTTCTTGCGCTACTGCTGTTGCTGCTGTTCCTGTTGCTCGCGCCGCGCCTCCTCGAGGAGCTTCGCGTCTTCCTTCGAGAGCGCCCGGCCAACGAGCAGGTCCGGCCGCCTCGCCAGCGTCCTTGCCAGGGCCTGCTTGCGGCGCCACTTCGCGATCGCCGCGTGGTTGCCGGAAAGCAGCACCTCCGGCACCCGCCTGCCCTGCCATTCCTCCGGCCGCGTGTAGTGCGGCCAGTCCAGCAAGCCGTCGGAGAACGAGTCCTGCGTCGCGCTCCCCGCGTCGTTCAGGCTCCCCGGCAGCAGCCGCACGACGGCATCCATCAGCACCATCGCCGGCAGCTCGCCGCCGGAGGTCACGTAGTCGCCGATCGACACCTCCCGGCCCACCCGGCGCTCGATGAGGCGCTCGTCCACCCCTTCGTAGCGGCCGGCGACGAGCACGAGGCCCGGCGACTGCGCGAACTGCCTGGCCACCGCGTCCGTGAGGCGCTCGCCCTGCGGCGAGAGCAGCACGACCTGCGGCGCTTCCACCCCGGCGGCGCGCTGCCGTGCCACCGCGGCGTCGATGCAATCCTCCAGCGGCCCCGGCAGCATCACCATCCCGGGCCCTCCGCCGTACGGGCGGTCGTCCACCGTGCGGTGCGGGTCGTCCACGAAGTCGCGCGGGTTCCACGCGCGGAAGTCGAAACGGCCTTCCTCCAGCGCGCGCCGCGTGATGCCGTGGCGGGTCACCGCCTCGAACATCTCCGGGAAGAGCGTGACCACGTCGAAATGCAGCATCACGGGTCGTACCCCGCTTCCCAGTCGACCGTGATGCGCTTCGCCTCCCGGTCCACTTTCAGCACGAAATCCGCGACGAAGGGGATGAGACGCTCCCGCTCGCCACGCACGACCAGCACGTCCGACCCGCCGGTCCGCAGCAATTCGTCCACCTGCCCGAGCGCCTCGCCCTGCAGGTTCACCACCGCGAGCCCCACCAGGTCCACCCAGTAGTACTCGCCTTCCGCGGCCTCGCCCAGGGCTTCCCGGGCCACCGCGATGTCCTGCCCCTGCAGCGCCTCGGCCGCGTCGCGGTCGTCGACGCCTTCCAGCTTCGCGCTCACCGCGGCGGGGCGGACCTTGAAGCCCTGCGGCACCGCCGCGACCCACCCCGATTTCGCGCGCAGCCACCAGGTGGGGTGGCCCGCCAGCCCGTCGGGCGACTGGGTGAAGGTCTTGAGCTTGATCCAGCCCTGGATGCCGAAGGGGCCGAGCACGCGCCCCATCACCACCAGCCGCGACTCGTCCCCCGCGTACGGGGTGCCGGCGGCGCTACTGGGCGGCGGCTTCGGGCTTCGCCGCGAGCTGGGCCTTGCCACGCTTGACCAGTTTCTTCACGGCGTCCGAGGGCTGCGCGCCCTGGCCGACCCAGTAGGCGACGCGGTCGAGCGCGATCCGGAAGGACGGCTCGTTCTCGGCGGCCTTGGGGTTGTAGAAACCGATCTTCTCGATGAAGCGCCCGTCGCGCGGCATGCGCGAATCGGCGACGACGACGGTGTAGTAGGGGCGGTTCTTCGCGCCGCCGCGCGCCATGCGGATGACGACCATTTATGGCTCCTGCCCGTTGACAACGGGTAACGGTTGCTGGAAACGCCCCCGGCATGAGCGCCGGAAGCGGAAAAGCCTTGCATTATAAGGGTTTGGCCCTTCCCGTGCAACGCCCCGCTCAGTCGCCCGCGGCGAGCGCCTTCACGAGGCGGTGGAGGAACTCGGTGCCCTCGACGAAGGACTTCACGGCCAGGCGCTCGTCGCGCCCGTGGATGCGCACCTCCCCGTGCTCGAGGAAGAGGCCCGAGACGCCGTAGGTGGGGATGCCGGCGTTGCGAAGCCGCGAGCCGTCCGTCGCGCCCGCGCTCATGAGCGGGACGACAGGGACGCCGGGCCACATCGATTCCGACACGCGCTCGATGGTGCGCATCACGGGCGAGCGCGCGTCGGTCGCCTCGGATGCGCGGGGCGCCCCGCGCGCCTTCACGCGCACCCGCTCGCCCGCCGCGCGCTGCAGCTCCCGCAGCACGAAGTCCGGGTCCTCCCCGGGCAGCAGGCGGCAGTTCACGACTGCCTTCGCGCGCTGCGGCAGCGCGTTCTCCGCGTGGCCGCCCTCGAGCTTCGTGGCCACGCAGGTGGTGCGAAGCTGCGCGTTGTAGCGGGGCTCGGACGAGACGCGGCGCAGCTGGGCGTCGTCGGCGCGGCCGGCCGCGACCGCCGCGATGTCGCCGGTGCGCAGGCCGACGCGGATGGGAGGCTCGGCGCCGTAGATTTCGCGCAGCGGGCCGTTGAGATTCTTTTCGAGGTCGTAGCTCAGCGCGCGCAGCGGCGAAAGGTAGAGACAGTGGATGGCGTCCGCGAGCTCGCCCGACTCGATGTTGGCGAGCCGCATGAAATGCGCGCGCGTGACGTAGCCCACGCGCGCGGGAAGCTCCAGCCGCGCCACGCCGGAGAGCGCCGCCGCGAGGTCGTAGATGGCGTTGTCGCGCGTGGGCACCGAGCTGTGGCCGCCCGGGTGCGTGGCCTCCAGGTCGAACGAGAGGTACATCTTCTCGCCCACCTGCACGCCGTGGATCCACGGCTTGCCGTCGCGCAGCGTCCCGGCGCCGCCCTCGTTCAGGGCGAACTCGGCGTCGACGAGCTCGCGGCGGTGGCGCAGCAGCCACGCCACGCCGTTGTGCGTGCCGCCCTCCTCGTCCGCGGTGAGGGCCACCACGATGTCGCGCTTCGGGCGGAAGCCCTCGGCGCGCAGCCGCGCGAGGTTCGCGACGAAGATGGCGGCCATCGCCTTGTCGTCGAGCGTGCCGCGCCCGTAGTAGTAGCCGTCCTTCTCGGTGAGGCGGAAGGGGTCGAGGCCGTCGGACCAGTCCTCGGCCCTCGCCTCCACGACGTCGATGTGCGCGAGCAGCAGCAGCGGCCGCAGCTCCCCGGTGCCGCGCAGCCGCGCCACGAGGTTGCCCTTGCGCGGCGCGGGCTCGACCACCTCCACGTCCTTCGCGTCGAACCCGGCCTCGAGCAGGCGCCGGGCCATCGCGCGCGCCGCGGCCGTGTTGTCGCCGTCGGGGTGCACGGTGCGGATTTCCACCAGCTCGCGGTAGATGTCCCGGGTGAAACGGTCGTGCGGCGCCGCCTCCGTCGCCACCGCACAGGCGGGCAGCGCGAGCAGCGCCGCAGCGAGCGCGCGCCTCACCGCATCCCCGGCAACATGCCCTTCATGCCTCGCATCATCTTGGCCAGCCCGCCGGAGCGCATCATCTTCATCATCTTGCGCATCTGCTCGAACTGGTTGAGCAGGCGGTTGACCTCCTGCACCTGCACGCCCGCCCCCGCGGCGATGCGGCGCTTGCGCGAGGCCTTGATCAGCTCGGGTTTCCTGCGCTCCTGCGGCGTCATGGCGTTGATGATGCCCTCGGTGCGGCGGATGGACTTCTCCTGCAGGTCCGGCGCCTGGGCCGCGGCCTGCGTGAGCTGCGCCGGGAGCTTGTCCATGAGGGCGGAGACCCCGCCCATCTTCTTCATCTGCTGGATCTGCGACTTGAAGTCCTCGAGGTCGAACTCCTTGCCCTTCCGGAACTTGTCGGCGAGCTTCTTCGCCTCGACCTCGTCGACCGACTTCCTCGCCTCCTCCACCAGCGAGACGATGTCGCCCATGCCGAGGATGCGCGAGGCCATGCGCTCGGGGTGGAAGGGCTCCAGCCCGTCCATCTTCTCCGAGACGCCCGCGAACTTGATCGGCACGCCCGTCACGGCGCGCACCGAGAGCGCGGCGCCCCCGCGGGCATCACCGTCGAGCTTGGTGAGGACCACGCCCGTGAGCGGAAGCGCCTCCGAGAAGGCGCGCGCGACGTTCACCGCGTCCTGGCCCTGCATGGAGTCGACCACGAAGAGCGTCTCGACGGGCTTCACGGCCGCGTGCACGGCCTTCACCTCGGCCATCATCGCCTCGTCGATGGCCAGGCGCCCCGCCGTGTCGACGATGAGCACGTCGTGGTAGTGCTTGCGCGCCCAGTCGAGGGCGTTGGCGGCGATGTCCACCGGCTTCTGCGTGGCGTCCGAGGGGAAGAGGTCGATGTCGAGCTGGCGGGCGAGCGTCTTCAGCTGCTCGATGGCCGCCGGGCGGTAGACGTCGGCCGAGACCAGCAGCACCTTCTTCTTCTGGCCCTTGAGGAGCCGCGCGAGCTTGCCGGCGCTGGTGGTCTTGCCCGCGCCCTGCAGGCCCGCGAGCAGCACCACGGCCGGGGGCTGCGTGGCGAGGTCCAGCGCGGCGTTCGTGCCGCCCATGAGGGCCACCAGCTCGTCGTGCACCACGCCCACGAGCGCCTGGCCGGGCGTGAGGCTTCCCAGGACCTCCTGGCCGAGCGCCTTCGCCTTCACGCGCGCGACGAAGTCCTTCACCACCGGCAGGCCCGCGTCGGCCTCCAGCAACGCCATGCGCACCTCGCGCAGCGCCTCCGAGACGTTCTCCTCGGTGAGGCGCGCGTGGCCGCGCATCGTCTTGATGACGGAGGACAGGCGCTGCGTCAGGGCGTCGAGCATCGGGGGGCCTGCGGGGGAATTGGTGTAGACTGAACCGCCTCGAAAATGCGCGATTCGGCCCTCTATTTTAGCACCGCCGCCTGCTGGCTCGCCCTCGCGGCGCTCGCCTGGCGGGCCGCCCACGCGCCGGCCGCCGCCGGCAACGGCGCCCCGGCCGGCGGCGCCTTCCGGCTGGAGGGCGTGCTCCTGCCCGTGGCGCTCGTGCTTCACGGCATGCTCGTCTACTCGGGCGTGCTTTCCGACGAGGGCCTGAACCTCGGCGTCTCCAACTCGATCTCGCTCATCATCTGGCTCACGGTGGCGATCTACTGGCTGGCGAGCCTCGCCGTGCCGGGCCTCGCGAGCATCCAGGGGCTGTGGGCGCCGGTGGCGCTTGTGGCCGTGATCCTGCAGGCGGTGGTCCCCTCGCACTACCTCGTGCGCCACGGAGGCGACCCGCTCTTCACGCTGCACTTCGCCATCGCGATGCTCGCCTACAGCCTGTTCATCGTGGCCACGATGCACGCGGTGGTGATGCTCGCCGAGCAGAAGTGGCTGCACCGCGGCATCCTGCCGCCGTTCCTGCGCAGCCTGCCCCCGCTGCTGGAGATGGAGGCGCTCCTCTTCCGCATCCTCTTCGCCGCCTTCGTGCTGCTCACGCTCACCGTGGTCTCGGGGCTCTTCTTCTCCGAGCAGGTGTTCGGCAAGCCGCTGCAGGCCACGCACAAGACCGTCTTCGGCATCGTCTCCTGGCTCATCTTCGGCTCGCTGCTGTGGGGCCGGTACTTCCGCGGCTGGCGCGGCAAGCGCGCCGTCTACCTCACGCTCTGGGGGTTCGCCGCGCTCCTGCTCGCCTACCTCGGCAGCAAGTTCGTCCTCGAGATCATCCTGCACCGGGGCTGACCTCCGGCCGCGATGTCGGACCACATTCCCCTGTCGTGGCTGTTCGCCGCGCTCGCCGTGATGCTGCTCGTCGCCGGCTTCTTCTCGATCGCCGAGACGAGCATGATGGCGCTGAACCGGAACCGCCTGAAGCACCTGGTGCGCGAGGGCAGGCGCTCGGCCCGCCTCACGCAGGAGCTGCTGGACCGGACCGACCGCCTGCTGGGCGTGATCCTCCTCGGCAACAACCTCGTGAACGCGGCCTCGGCGGTGCTCGTCACCGAGATGTCGATCCGCCTCTTCGGCGAGGGCGAGTACACGCTGATGATCGCGACCGCCTCGGTCACCTTCTTCATCCTCGTCTTCAGCGAGATCACGCCCAAGGTGATCGGCGCCACCTACCCCGAGGCGATCGCGCTCCCCTCGGCCTATGTCCTGTCGCCGCTGCTGCGGGTGGCCTACCCGGTGGTGTGGTTCGTGAACCTGTTCGTGCAGGGGCTGCTGCGGCTCATGTTCATCAAGCCGCCGGCGGACGAGGGCCAGAACCTCTCGATGGAGGAGCTGCGCACGCTCGTGCTGGAGGGCGGCAAGTTCATCCCCAAGAAGCACCAGTCGATCTTCCTCAACCTCTTCGAGCTGGAGGACATGACGGTCGACGACACGATGACGCCGCGCGGCCAGATCGAGGGGATCGACCTCGAGGACGACATCGACGACATCCGCACCGCCATCGCGACCGCCCACCACACGCGGCTGGTCGTCTACGAGGGCAGCCTCGAGAAGGTCGTGGGGATCCTGCACGTGAGGAAGTTCCTCAACGCCTCGCGCAAGGAGCCGCTGGACAAGGACGGCATCCGCGCGATCCTCAGGGACCCCTACTACCTCCCCGAGGGGACGCCCCTGCTGCAGCAGCTCACCAACTTCCAGGACCAGTTCCGCCACGTGGGGCTGGTGGTGGACGAGTACGGCGAGATCCTGGGGCTCGTGACCCTGCAGGACATCCTCGAGGAGATCGTGGGCGAGTTCACCAGCCAGAAGCCCATGTCCGGCAACCTCCTGCGCAAGGAGCCCGACGGCTCCGTCATCGCGGAGGGCACCTGCCCGCTGCGCGTGCTCAACCGCAAGGCGGGCTTCCACTTCCCGCTGGAGGGGCCCAAGACCATCAACGGGCTGGTGCTGGAGGCGCTGGAGGACATCCCCGAGCCCGGCACCGCGCTCATCGTCGCCGGGCACCCGGTGGAGGTGCTGCAGGTGCACGACCGGATGGTGAAGGTGGTGCGCATCCGCGCCGGCAAGCCCGCGCCCGCCGCCGCGAGCTGACGGGCGCTAGCGCCCCCCGGCGAGCGCCGCGGCCGAGTAGCGCGCGATGAAGCCGCGGTCGATGCGGTCCTTCCAGCGCCACGCCCAGCCGCCCTCGAACGACACCGGGCCGTAGATCCCCACCGCGCGCCTGCCGCCGCAGGAGACGAGCGCGAGGAACCGCGGCGACGGGATGAAGGTCGCGAGCGGCCCACCCTTGAGCGCCGCGAGAAGGTTGGCCACGAGCGGCGGCCCCGCGCGCACGGCGAAGACGCCGGCCTTCGGCCGCGGGTTGGCCGTGTTCGTGGCGCAGTCGCCCGCGCCGAAGACCTCCGGGTGCGAGACCGACTGCATGAAGTCGTTCACTTCGAGGAAGCCGCGCGGGTCGGTGGCGAATCCCGAATCGCGCAGCAGCGACGGCGCCGCCGCGCCCGTCACCCAGAAGGTCGCGTCCGTGGAGAACTCGATGGCGTCGCGCAGCCGCAGGTGGCCGGGGCCGACCTCGGTGACCGCGCAGCCCGGATGCGTGCCGACGTTGCGTCGCCTTGCCTCGCGCAGCAGCCGCCCGCGCGCCGCGGCGGGATACTCGGGCACCACCGACCGCGCATCCGTGAGCACGCGCACGTGGGGGGCGGCGTCTCCCGCCTCCGCGCGGAAGCGGTGGTCCATGGCGAAGGCGAGCTCGAGCCCGGCCGCGCCGCCGCCCACGACCGAGACGGCGTTGAGGCCCCCGTCCCGGGCGCGCGCGAGCACGCGCTCCCAGCCCTGCATGAAGCGCTCCAGCGGGCGCACCGCGATCGCGTGCTCCGCCACGCCCTTCGCGTCGCCGACGGCGGGCTGCGAGCCGACGTCGATGGAGAGCACGTCGTAGCCCAGCACCTCGCCGTTGGCGCAGATCACCTCGCGCATCGACGGGCTCACGAGCGAGGCCGAGGACTGCACCACCCGCGCCCGCGCGCGCGCGGCGAGCGCGAGGAGGTCGATGGCGCAATCGTCCAGCGCGTAGTGGCCGGCCACCCAGCCCGGGAGCATCCCCGAGTAGACCTGCCTCGCCGCCGGCGTCACGAGGGTCACGCTCACCGTGGGGTCGAGCGCGTCGCCCATCGCCTTCAGCACGTGCACGTGCGCGTGGCCGCCGCCGAGGAGGACCAGCCGCCTCACGGCCGCCGCTCCAGGCGGAAGTCGCCGAACCAGGCCGTCACGGCCTCGCCCGTCTGGTCCGTGTCGTTGCCGGCGGCGATGCCGGTCACGCGCGGCACCGGGCCCGGCCACTGCGCGCCGAAGGCCTCGCGGAAGTCGGCCTCGAGGTCGCGCGACTCCGCCGCCCACGCTCCCGGCTGGCCGCTGCGCAGCACCACGGTGCGCACGCGGTCCGTGTACGGGTT
>ERZ761602.8025-NODE-8025-length-10849-cov-11.413748_pt1 | contig 10849 bp, 10 predicted proteins | sample MGYA00512165_ERZ761602 | MGnify/ENA primary metagenome ERZ761602 (study PRJEB28899, sample SAMN02445085) | bioreactor sludge metagenome | biome: EBPR sludge; isolation source: Thorneside wastewater treatment plant | place: Australia: Brisbane, Thorneside...
ACGTGGTTCGTCTCATCCTCCTTGGGACTTCATCCATTTGCCGATATGAGCGAATAATTTTAAAGCCAAATTAACTTCATACACACCAAACAAAATAACCAGCACTCCAGCCACGGCACGCACTGCAGGGCGGCGAACAAAACCAGCCAGCGTCGCTGCTGCTGTTCCCATTGCCAATAGGGCCGGCAGCGTGCCCAACCCGAAGCTGAGCAGTAATAACCCACCCTCCCGCGCTCCCCCAGCGCCAACTGCCCAAATCAGGACACTATAGACCAGCCCACAGGGCAACCACCCCCAAACCAGACCGATACCTAGCGCCTGTAGCGGGGTGCGTATGGGCAGTAACCGCCGCCCCAAGGGTTCGATGGCCTGCCAGAGAAGGCCGCCGGCCTGTTCCAGCCAGCGGAGCAACGACCACCAGCCGGCCAGATACAGCCCTAACAGGATCATAAACAGCCCGGCAAGAATTTGCAGACCCAATTGAGCGTGATGCAAGGAAACCAGATGCGCTGTCCAGCTCCCGATGCCTCCTGCTAACGCTCCAGCAGCGGCATAGCTGAAAATTCGTCCTGCGTTATAAGCCAGCAAATACGGCAGGCGAGTGAAAAATGGCTGTCCTGGCGCTGACGGTAATCCTAAGGTCAGCGCGCCGACAATACCGCCGCACATCCCAAAACAGTGGATGCCGCCGGTCAGTCCAATCAGAAAAGCCGCAAAAAGAACGGTTAGCGAATCCATCAATGGAATCTGCACATACAGGCTGTTATTACAGTGCGGCTGAATACCATCAAACCCTCCTTTTCAAGAAATATCATCAGTCATGATCGCAGCATTATTGCTTCTTAAGCGCTTGTCTCATCAATATCAGGTACCGTGATGCCAAATTGCGCTGGGATTTTCGTATAAAAGACACGGATTTTTTCCGCTTTAAGCCGATCGAGCAACTTTTGAGCCTCGTCATCGGCTACGATAAACTCTACCTCTACCGTCAGTGTCCCGGCCAACTCGAAGAAATGATCTTCATGCAACTGATGATGCTGGCCAAAACCAGCCATCGCCCGAAATGCCGACCCCCCGCGAATACCCATTCGGTTGGCTTGTTCCAGCAGCCATTCCCATAACAGCCGATGGTCATGACGCTGGTTTTCACGAACATAGAATCTGAGAAATGAACCACCCATTGCCAACCCTCCTCTCTAGCGATGACTGCATGCTTCCACCTCGCCAATCAACTCTCAGCTTCAGTGCCTGAGCAGAACCCCGCGAACTGTCAGGATACCGAGAGCGGTCATCGCCAGCGAACCGAGCAAATGCGCGCCGACCGCCGCCAACGCCCAACCGAGCTGGCCACGCGTAAGCAACGTCACGATCTCAATTGAAAAAGTGGAAAACGTAGTAAGCGCCCCCATGAAACCCGTAATGACCAGTAAGCGGATTTCTGGTGGCAGGCTCGTGTTAAGCGAGAAATAGGCGACCGCTACTCCAATCAAATAACCGCCGATCAGGTTAGCTGCCAGGGTACCGAGAGGTAAGGCTGGAAAAATGTGATTGAGCGTTATGCCCAGCCACCAGCGCAAGCATGCGCCAAAACCCGCGCCGCTGAATACCGCAATGAATGCGTAGAAACCCATGCCACCCCACTCTTATTGACAATTCGCAAGCTATCCTGGCAAGCATTGGTTAAAATTCGCGGGCATAACTCTCACCTTGGAGATTGCTATGAATATGGCTCAGAACGTCGGCTCAGCCGACAAGATCGCCCGCATCGTGGTTGGCGCTCTGCTGATCGTCCTTACCCTGATGGGAACAATTGGCGTGTGGGGCTGGATTGGCGTCATACCCATCGCTACCGCACTGATGGGTTGGTGTCCGGCTTATACGCTGTTAGGCATCAAGACCTGCCCAACCAGCAATCCGCCTAATCCTGCTGACTAACAAACCTATTGTTCTCTATCCCGCAAACGGCCGCATCAAGCGGCCGTTTTTTATAGTGACACCAGCCGGACTTGCCTAATCGGGCCATTGACGGCACTGCCATCCACCTAAACCGTGGCAACCGGTTAAATAGCAGGTATATATAGCAAACATTAGGCTAGTTGCCCAATCTCCTCATGCCGGAAAAAGTCCATCAATTTCTGGAGTTGGCCGGTCTGTTCGTGGATGGTCTGGCTAGCTGAAGCAGTCTGATTGACCAGGCCCGCGTTCTTTTGCGTGACTTGATCCATTTGCAGGATTGCCTGATTCACCTGTTCAATACCGCTGGCCTGTTCACGGGTGGCCGCCGCCATTTCAGCAACAATATCACTGACTTTTTTAACAGCCATCAAAATCTCTTGTAAGGTTTGCCCAGACTGCGCTACTAACCGGCTGCCATCCTCGACCTTAGAAACACTGTCAGTGATGAGAGATTTGATTTGTTTGGCAGCGTCGGCACTGCGTTGCGCCAGTTTACGCACTTCCCCAGCGACAACGGCAAAGCCCCGCCCTTGCTCACCAGCCCGCGCCGCTTCTACTGCCGCATTCAATGCTAACAAATTGGTTTGGAAAGCAATTTCATCAATCACTCCAATGATATCAGCGATCTTACGGCTGCTCTGGTGAATAGCCTCCATCGCTGTCACGGTTCGTTCGACAACCTGTCCACCCTGCTCAGCTTGAGTTCGCGCTGCACCCGCCAATTGATTAGCCTGACCGGCATTGTCAGCACTGTTTTTCACAGTGGAAGTTAACTCTTCCATACTCGCAGCAGTTTCCTCTAGTGAAGCTGCCTGCTCTTCGGTACGCTGGCTAAGATCGCTACTGCCACTGGCGATATCTTTTGCAGCGTCACTCACCTGATCAATCGTCTGCATGGTGTTGGTTACGATCCCTCGTAACTGTTGCACCATAATCTGCATCGCCGTAAGCACTTGGGCCACCTCGTCACGTCCGCTCACCGCGACGTCTTCGCTCAGGTCGCCGTGAGCCACCTTTTCCGCTGTACTCACCACATGTTTGAGCGGATTGACAATACTATTAGCGATCCATAAACCACCCACCCCCAACAACAGCAGTAACACCAGCGTACTCCCACCCATTTTCCCGGCATCATGCCAAAACTTATCTTCGATATCATCGACATAAACACCAGTACCAATGACCCAACCCCAAGGCTCAAATCCCTTGACGTAAGAGAGTTTGGGAACAGGCTTTTCGGCACCTGGCTTGGGCCACATATAGGATACAAATCCACTGCCTTTTTGTTTGACCGCGCTCGCCATCTCGACAAATAACAGCTTACCGGTTGGATCTTTTACGGTATTAAGCTCCTTGCCGTCTAATTCCGGCTTGATAGGATGCATGACCATTCGCGGACCCAAGTCGTTAATCCAAAGATATTCTTGTTTTTCATAACGCAAGGTTTTGATAATTGCTGCAGCCGTTTTTTGCGCTTCCTCCTTACTCAAGGTCCCGGCAACGGCCAAATCATGATAACGCTCCATGACCCCCATCACGGCCTCAACTAAATGCCGTAATTCCTGCTCACGATCACTGATCATCTGGTTTTTAAACGCATTAAGATAAATGATCGTTCCAAAACAGATCGCCAAAAACGCTATACCTAGCATAGCCCAAATACGTGTCGCTATTTTGAAACGACTTAGAAAGGAATTAGCAGTTTTCATTAATTTCTCCTCTGATCAAGTTCTCTATTTTTGGAACTTGAGGTTCTTTAAACTGTTCACTTTGATAGTGACTTCATCAAATTTATCAGATAGATAAGCCTTAGTATTGGCTTTCGCAATATCTATCTGCATCGCAGAGTTGCCAAATCATGCCTTATAAACACTACAAGTTTAGATGATTTTAAATGCATATTTAGTGTATTTAGATAAAAATTTGTGATCATTCGTTAGACAAATATTGAGATAAGACTGCCGCCAACAGGGGGAGCAAATACATAATGGAACCCGCCTCGCAGCAAGCTGCGAGATCACTGCACTATTACTGCATCACCTGTCCCTGCTCTCTATCCTAACTTCTTACAAGGGACATGGAAGTTCACCGGCCATCTACTCCCGTATCATCTGCCCCTGCTCTCTATCCCGGCTCGTATCCAGCGACCGGGCCAATCCAACCAGGGTAACCCTTGATGCCGATCGCCAGCAGTAGAGTCTTTGAATTCCAAGGAGCCGGCGCAAGTTCAGTATTAACCCGGAAAGGTGGCTGGCGACTGCCCGGCAAGGGATAATCGTAATCGAAATAATTGACCCGTTCTTCAACCCGTACTGTGTCTTGCGGTGGTAACCGGCCTTGGTTCAGAAAGCGCCAGACGTTAGCGTAAGCACCCGTATCGACATCAATGCTAAACGTTGAAACCGGCTGCCCGGCGGCGCGTTTGACCGGATTATCTTCCTGATGGGCATATTGTTCACCGCCGACGGGGTCGCTGGATGCACGCAGTGCATCGAGTCGCTCCTGCCTTGCTACGCTTTGGAAACCAGCGGCCTGTTCGGCTCCCAAGCCGGTTTTTGTTTGAACCTTGTTAAATAGCACAGGGCTCCGCGATACAGAGGCAGGAGCCGCTGGCATTGACGAAGAGGGGGAAGACAGCCGTTCTGCTTCGCCTGACAAACGCGGGCGGTTAATGGCTGGTTCCGTTATCGCCTGATCACGCTCTTCGGTTTGCCGTTTGACTTCTTCACCAGCAGCCGGTTGCGCCATTTTGGCGCCGGTCATTGTTGGTCCAGCAGGTGATTCCGCATTAGGCGAACAGCCTATTATCAACAAGATAACGGCGAACATGGAGAGAGAAATTAACAAGGTCCGGTTCATGGCGTCCTCCACAGGGGGGTGAGATTCATTTCCATAAACGCCGGATATCAGTGAATAGGGTTAAAGATGAGCCGATAAACCTTATTTTCTTCTCTAAAAAATGCAACATACTCAAGAAAACATGATATTTATCATGTATCTGTTCTTTTGACGCGTAACCCGGCAAGGTAGGTATCGATAATACCCGGTGCGTAGTCGGTAAGCGGGAACAGGCTGGGTTCCAGCGTCCAGTTGACCATCAGTCCATCAAGCAGGGCCATAACGCCTACCGCTGCTTGGTGAGGGCAGACGATTGCTGACAACTGATTGCGTTCCTGGGCACAACGCATGGCTTCTTCTAACAGGGCGATAAACCGGCGTCCGCATTCCAGATGGCTATCACGAATGACAGCCATTTCATCCACGTATTCGCACTTGTGCCAAGCAATTTCTAGAACCCGCTGATACTGAGGATCACATGCTAATCGCTGTAAGAATTCCACCGTTAGATCATGAATAAAACGTAACGGATCGTTCTGCGCCAGCATCCTGGCCTGACAAATCTCCTCTGAATCGAGAACCCGGCGGATCATGGCATCGTATAAATCAGCTTTATTACGGAAATGCCAATAAATCGCACCTCGGGTCACTCCAGCTTCGGCGGCAATGTGCGTGAGGGAAGTGCGGGAAACTCCCTGGCGTTGAAACACTTGTTCAGCAGCATCCAGAATCCGGTGACGGGTTTCCTGGGCCTCCTCCTTCGTCTTTCTCACCATAGCTTTTTCCTCACGCCTCTTGTTGCAAGAGATTCCTTCCCCAGCCTGCCGGGAGTGGTTTGGCTTTTATATAGGTATTTACATACATTCTTGAATGTATGTACTATACAAGGCAACAGCATCTCCTTCAATCCTGGCTTAATAAACGTCAAAACCCCATACGCATGATCAAGAAAATCCTTCTGACCCTTGCTGGCCTGTTGCTGGTGGCCGGGGCACTGGCCGGTTTGAAAATCTGGCAATTCCAAACCATGTTCGCCGCCCAGGCGAATTCTGCGCTGCCGCCGACGACTGTCACGACCGCCACTGTCAAACAAGATTCCTGGCAACCCACCCTTGACGCCATCGGTTCCATGGTTGCGGTGCAAGGCGTCATGGTCAACACCGAAGCCGCTGGAATGGTAAAGCGGATCGCCTTCGAATCGGGCGCGGCCGTACGCACTGGGCAACTGTTGGTAGAGTTGGACGATGCTGTTGAACAGGCTCAATTACGTTCGGCTATCGCCAGTGCCGAATTGGCCCAGCTCAACCTAAAGCGGGTCCGTGACCTGCGGCCTCGCAACATGGTTTCGCAATCCGATGTCGACAGCGCTGAAGCCCAGGCCAAAGAGGCCAATGCCCAAGTTGACAATATTAGCGCGGTGATCGCCAAGAAAAGCATCCATGCACCCTTTGCCGGACGATTAGGCATCCGCCAAATCAATCTTGGCCAATTCCTTGACACCGGTTCGGCTATCGTGACTCTGCAAACTCTGGACCCGATCCACGCCGATTTTGCCTTGCCGCAACAGAATTTCCCGCAACTGCGCACCGGAATGGTAATACGCGTCACCAGTGATGCCGCACCGGACCAGTCTTTTGAAGGTAAGCTCAGTGCAATCAGCCCCGAAGTCGACACCCTAACCCGGACGGTCCGGTTACGCGCTACCCTCGCCAATCCCGATGGACGATTGCAACCAGGCATGTATGCCAATATCACTGCCCTGTTACCTGTTCAGCAACAAGTGTTAATGATCCCGGCCACTGCTGTCCTCTACGCCCCTTATGGCGACTCGGTATTCGTCGTTAAGGAGGAGAAAGATGAAAAAACTGGCGTCAGCAGCCAAGTACTCATGCAAAAATTCGTGCAACTGGGAGCATCTCGTGGTGACTTCATCATCGTGAATTCAGGATTAGCCGCTGGCGAGACTGTGGTCAGTACCGGGGTATTCAAACTGCGCAACGGCATGAAAGTCGTGGTGGATAACCAACTGGCGCCGGATTTCCAGATTACGCCCACGCCCACCAACTCCTGATCTTCACCATGAAATCCTTCACTGATCTGTTTATTTCCCGGCCGGTGCTGGCGATGGTAGTCAATCTGATCATCATCATTGCTGGCGTCCAGGCCATTTTCACCCTCAATGTCCGCCAGTACCCGCGCAGCGACAACGCCAGCGTCACCGTCACCACAACTTACGTCGGGGCCAGCGCCGAATTGGTGCGCGGTTTCATCACCACGCCGCTAGAACGCGCCATCGCTGCCGCTGACGGCATTGAATATCTAGAGTCACAGAGCGCGCAGGGACTATCGACGATCCGCGCCCGCCTGAAGCTGAATTACGATGCGACCAAGGCGCTGGCCGAGATCGGTTCCAAGGTCGATCAGGTGCGCGGCGATCTGCCGCCGGAAGCCGAAGTGCCTGTGCTGAATATTGAATCCGCCGACAGTGAATTCGCCTCAGCCTATCTGAGCTTCTCCTCAGACATTCTGCGCCAGAATCAGATCACCGACTATCTGGTGCGGGTGGTGCAGCCGCGTCTGACCGCCCTGGAAGGCGTTCAACGCGCCGAGATTCTAGGCGCACGCACCTTCGCCATGCGCATCTGGCTCAAACCGGACCGTATGGCCGCCCTCAATATCAGCCCGGCGCAAGTCCGGCAAGCGCTGGCGGCCAACAATTATCTGGCCGCCATCGGCCAGACCAAAGGTTCGCTGGTGCAGGTCAACCTGACCGCCAATACCGATCTGCGTTCAGCCGGGGAATTCGAAAACCTGGTCATCCGCGAACAGGACGGAGCGCTGGTGCGGTTGAAAGATATCGCCAACATTGCGCTTGGCGCCGAGGATTATGATGCCGAAGTGCGTTTTTCCGGGCAAACAGCAGTGTTCATGGGCATCTTCCCGTTGCCTAACGCCAACGCCATCGACGTGATTCAGCGGGTACGCGCCGAAATGGCGCTGATCGAAAGAGATTTGCCGACCGGATTGTCCACCCGCATTGCCTATGATGCGACCGACTATATCAACAACGCCATTCACGAAGTGATCAAAACTCTGACGGAGACCCTGTTAATCGTCGTGGTGATTATCTTCCTGTTCCTCGGGTCGCTGCGCTCAGTCATCGTGCCGGTGATTGCCATTCCTATCTCATTGATTGGCGCAATTTTTTTGATGCAGGTGTTCGGTTTCACTATCAATTTACTGACCTTGCTAGCTATTGTGCTGTCAGTCGGGCTGGTGGTGGATGACGCAATTGTGGTAGTGGAAAACGTGGAGCGCCACCTGCGCGAGGGTCAACGCCCCTTCGACGCAGCGATTCTTAGCGCGCGGGAACTGGTTGGGCCGATCATCGCCATGACCTTGACCTTGATAGCCGTTTACGCTCCCATCGGCCTGCAAGGCGGGTTGACTGGCTCACTGTTCCGCGAGTTTGCCTTTACTTTGGCCGGCGCCGTGACGATTTCCGGTATCGTTGCCTTGACCCTGTCGCCCATGATGGCGTCGAAGTTGCTCAACGCTGAGGATGAACAGCACTGGTTACCGGCGCACGTCAATGCCGCTTTCGACCGCTTGCGGACTTTTTATGGCCGTCTGCTGGACAGGGCGTTGACCGTGCGTCCAGCGGTGTATCTGGTTTGGGCAGCCTTGTTTACATTGGTGCCGCCCATGTGGATGTTTTCGGCGCAGGAACTCGCGCCAGGCGAGGATCAGGGCGTGATCTTCGGCATCGTCAACGCGTCGGCCAACGCCACCCTCGATCAGACCACCCAGTTTGCCAATGCCGCCAATGACGTTTTTATGGGGATACCAGAGACCGATTTCACGTTTCAGATTACCTTCCCCACCTCCGGTTTTAGCGGCATGGTGACCAAACCCTGGAGCGAACGCGCGCGCACCGTGTTTCAAATCCTGCCCGAGGTGCAGCAAAAGCTAGGGCACATTCCCGGTATCGAGATGTTTCCGGTCACGCCGCCGGCGTTGCCCGGCGGCGGGCAGTTTCCAGTTGAATTCCTGATTGCCTCGACCGCTGACACCCAAGAAATTCTCACCATCGCCCAGCAGGTGCAGGCCAAGGCAATGCAAAGCGGGATGTTCGCGTTTCCACCCATGATCGATGTCAAGATCGATCAGCCACAAGCCGAGATCGTCATCGACCGGGACAAAGTCGCTGACATGGGGCTGAATTTGCAGCAGGTGGGCGCGGACCTGGCGGCAGCCGTAGGCGGCAACTTTGTTAACCGCTTCAATATCGCCGGGCGCAGTTACAAAGTCATTCCGCAGGTGGAGCGGGTCGACCGGCTGACCCCTGGGCAACTGGAGAACCTTTATGTGACCGGTCCAAATAGCCAGCTGGTCCCATTAGGGACGGTGGCCACAGTCCGCAACCACACAGTTCCACGCTCGCTCAACCGCTTCCAGCAGCTTAATGCCGTCAAGATAAGCGGCGTAGCAGTGCAACCGCTCGATCAGGCACTGCGTTTTCTGGAAGACGAAGCAACCAAGCTTATGCCGCAGGGGTACGTGATTGACTATACTGGCGAATCGCGACAATTGCGGCTGGAGGGCGGCAACCAGTTTCTTACTACGATGGGACTGGCTATCGTACTCATTTTCCTGGTGCTAGCAGCACAATTCAACAGCTTCCGCGATCCGCTGATCATTCTGCTTGGTTCGGTGCCGTTGGCTATGTTTGGAGCGCTGCTTTTCACGTTCCTGAAAATGCCTAACCCCAACATTCCCTTTGCTTTCACCGAAGGTTGGACCACCACTCTTAATATTTATTCTAAGGTGGGATTGGTGACGCTGATAGGGCTGATCGCCAAGAACGGTATTCTCATTGTTGAATTTGCCAATCATCGCCAAATCGATGGCGGGTTGAGAAAACTGGAAGCTGTATGCGAGGCAGCATTGATCCGGTTGCGGCCGATACTAATGACCAGTGCTGCGACCATTGCCGGTCACTTACCGTTGACTCTGGTCAGCGGCGCCGGCGCGGCGGCCCGCAACTCTATCGGCCTAGTGCTGGTGGGTGGTATGGCTGTGGGAACGCTGTTTACCTTGTTCGTGGTGCCCGCGCTGTACATGCTTTTGGCCAAAGATCATGCTCATGATCGAGACACTGCCATGGCGGCGACGGCAGCAAGCGAGCATGCTTCCTCTCCAGTGGGTACGTCATTTTAGGAGTCACTAGGAGAATCGACATACGCCATATCTTGCAGGCAATGCAGTTTCAACTATAATGTGACAGTCATGCATCATGATTGCAACATGGCTTATGTCGAATAATACGAACCCAAACCACATTCCTTCCTCGTTCCATTGGAGATTTTTTAAATGAGAAAGTTAGTTCTGAACTTGAGCTTCGGAATCCTAGCTGCTTTGGCTTGTACCAGCTACGCTTTGGCTGCCTTTCCGCCTCCCATCTGTCAGAAATTCGAAGGCACGCTCACACTATCTATTGATCCAGCCTGTCAAATTTTGACTCGATCCGACACCCGCATATATTTCCCCGATTTGTTGTTACCCAATGGTCTATCCCAGTTTCTAGGGGTGCCTGGTACCTGCTTCACAGGCACCATCACCAATGGTAAATTAGATAATCGGCCCGTGACAGGTACTTCTTATTCAGGGCAAACCACTCATAACTTAGAGTCTCCTGCGCAATTTTCGGCGGCCACCACGCTGGTCTTGACTAACCCAAATGAATCTCCGATAGGAAATATCTATTTCCGGGATGCCGGCCTCTTTACTGATGCGGCTGGATCAGTTAGAGAACAACTGGTAGTTGTTGGGGCCAACGGGCTGTTCTGGGGAGTCAAGGGGACCGTGCAGATCGCTGGCAATGAATTTATTGGCGCTCCAGTCACTGGCCAATTCTGCCGATAATCCACAAGCTCTTCAAATCCAAGGATCTCTCGGACAGTAGTTAGGGAGTCCTCAGACAACAGAAAAATCGTAATCAACGTCAGTTCTGGATAAGGATGGGGAGATGGCCCCCGGTGTGGAACCTGTTAAG
>ERZ761602.8026-NODE-8026-length-10849-cov-10.475820_pt1 | contig 10849 bp, 9 predicted proteins | sample MGYA00512165_ERZ761602 | MGnify/ENA primary metagenome ERZ761602 (study PRJEB28899, sample SAMN02445085) | bioreactor sludge metagenome | biome: EBPR sludge; isolation source: Thorneside wastewater treatment plant | place: Australia: Brisbane, Thorneside...
CTGCGTTGAGGGCGCGGTCAAGGGCGGGCGAAGCCCGGCGAAGCGTACCCTTGAGGGCGTCAGAAACGCCAATACGCTCAAGGGCTTGGGGCTGGTTGCGGCTTTTCGCGGCCAGCGCCCGAGCCCGTCCGGCGGCAAGGACTTCACCGCCCTTGGGGGCGGGGCTAGGGCTGGGGCGCCCGCAGGGCTCGGCAGGGGCCTCCGCCTCACTGGGGTCGGTTCCACACGAAACGACCTAAACCCCCTGTGTCAGAGTACTTGTCGCCTCGATAGAATCTGAAACTTGGGGGCGATAGCGAGGTAGCGAAATGGCACGATACGGGCAAGCGATGAAGGATCGAGTGGTGGCGAGCTTGCTGCCGCCGGAGAGTGTGGCGATAGGGACGGTGTCGCAAGAAGTAGGGATCTTGGTGAGAACGTTGGAGCGTTGGAGAGGCGAGGCGCTAACCGGCTGCGTTTTCGCGGTCCGCGTTGAGCGACTTGCAGGCGGCCACCCAAGTCTCGGCGTTGGGCAAATACAGTCGGGGATGTCGTGTCGTACCTTGGCAACGAACTTTTTTGGCAAGAATGATTGTGCTACCTCGTTAGCGTGTTTCCCAGACGACATCACGCCGCTGAAATCGTCCGCCCTGTATTCTCGCAACGCTTTCTACTAACGGTTATAAAACGAACCACGCCCGTCGAACGATTCCGGCATGCAATCCGCAATGCGCTCTGCAAATGGCGGGGGAAACGCTCATGGCTTTCATGACCTGGGGTGTATCCACCAGTCATTACCGTTAGGCGATGGTGGAAAACTGTGCGAGCGCGCTCTCCATCTCGCGGATATCGGCAGGGCGGACGACGCGCGCGACTTCCTGGCCATGGTGCATGAAGATCAGAGTCGGCCAGAGCTTGACATGAAATGAACGCCCCAGGAGGCGGCCGGGGCCGTCTTCCACCTTGAGGTGAGCAATCAGCGGATGGCTGGCCAGAAGCTCTGCGATCAGTGGTCTGGCAGCACGGCAGTAACCGCACCACGAGGCGCCGAACTCGATGATTGTGGGTTCTTGGAGAGCATCGATTTCGCTGCGCGACGGTTCGCTCCGGGTGGGGTTTGACGAGGTGTTCATAGGCTCTCGGGCCGGCGTTTGAAGACGGTGTCAGCTTAACATCGCTGGGCGCGTTTCTGCGCGTCCCGTCGCCCTCAACACATTCGTGCTGCCGGCCGGTGGTAGTATCGTTCGCTCTCGGCTTGGTGATTTGCTTGCACTGGATGACTCTGAGAATCGACCTCAAAAGCGCCATTCTGGCGCTCTCGGACGCCCTCGATCTGGTCGGCGTCAACGACTGCCAGCACGGCAAACGGGTGGCGATGATCGCCCGCGAGACGGCGCTGCTGCTCGGCCTTCCGGAACAACGCCTGGACCGGTTGGTCTGCGCCTGTCTGCTGCACGACATCGGAGTCTCTTCCACCACCGTACATCGGCGCTTGTTGCGTGAAGGCGACTGGGACCACCGCCATGCGCACTGCGAAACCGGCTATCGACTATTGCTACCTTTCGCGCATTTGTCGCAATTAGCGCCGGCCATTCGCTACCACCATACGCCCTGGGTCGATCTGCCGGCGGACCTCGCCGAGGTCGATGCGCTCGATAGCAATCTGATCCTGCTGGCTGATCGGGTAGATGCGCGGGTGTTGCAGCGGGGGCTGGATAATCCGCTCTTCAAGCGCGCAGGGATCAGCGAGGACATCGCAGCGTTGGCCGGACGCGAGCTGTCGCCAGCGGTCGCCGAAGCTTTCATGGCCGCAGCTAGCCGGGAAGCGTTCTGGATCGCGCTGGTACCGCGCCATGTGCAGCAATATCTGCGCGATGTGCCGCTGACCGAGTGGCGGTTGACCATTGATTTCCCGCAGTTTCGCCACGTGGCGCGCCTGATTTCGAGCATCGTCGACGCCAAGAGCCACTTCACGGCGGCGCATTCGCTCGGCGTCGCGCAGCTTGCCCGCTACCTCGGCGAGTGCGTCGGCCTGGCAGGCGATGTCTTGGCGAAGGTCGAGGTGGCCGGGTTGATGCACGACGTCGGCAAGCTCTGCGTTCCCGATGAAATCGTCGAAAAACCCGCTTTGCTGACGGCGCTGGAGTTCTCGGTCATGGAGCGGCACAGTTTCGAGACCTACCAGATCCTGCGCCACATTCCCGGCCTCGGGGAGCTTGCCGAGTGGGCGGCTTTTCATCATGAAGCGCTCAACGGCCACGGTTATCCGTTCCACCACGGCGCTGACCGCTTATCCACCGAGGCGCGCATCGTGGCCGTCGCCGATGTCTTTCAGGCGCTGGCGCAGGAGCGTCCTTACCGCGGTGCGCAGCCAACCGAAGAGATTCCGCGATTGCTGAGCGACTTCGTCAGTAAAGGGGTGCTCGATGGCGAGCTCGTGGCGCTGGCCTGTGACGATCTCGACCGCAGCTGGCGGGCGGCAACGCCGTTGCCAATCACGAGGACCTGCGCAGGAGACGATGACGGCGAACCGCTTGCCGCCCTGAGGTGCTCTCAATCCGCCTCGACCCAATGACGACAGCGCGCGACCGCGCGCCGCCAGCCCTTGAGCAACGCCGTGCGCCGGTCGTCGGACATGCTCGGTTCAAAGCAGCGTTCGGTGCGCCACATCGATACCAGCTCGTCTTCGTCCTGCCAGAAGCTCACTGCCAGACCGGCCAGGTAGGCGGCGCCGAGGGCCGTGGTTTCGGTGATCTGCGGGCGGACGACCGGCACGCCGAGGAGGTCGGCCTGAAACTGCAGCAAGAGATCGTTGCGAGCTGCACCGCCATCGACGCGCAACTCGCGCAGGTGGTCGCCGGAATCCACTTGCATGGCTTGCAGCACTTCGACGCTCTGGAAAGCAATCGCTTCCAGCGCCGCGCGGGCGACGTGCGCGCGCGTGCTGCCGCGGGTCATGCCGAGTAGGCCGGCGCGGGCGTAGGGGTCCCAGTACGGTGCGCCGAGACCGGTGTGTGCGGGGACCAGGAAGACGCCGTCGCTGCCAGGCACGGAAGCGGCCAGGGCCTCGATTTCGTCGGAGCTTGAAATTAGGCCCAGATCGTCGCGCAACCACTGCACGATGGCCCCGGCCATGAAGATGCTGCCTTCGAGCAGATAGGTGGTCTGGTCCTGCCGCTGCCAACCGATCGTCGTCAGCAGGCGCTGCTTCGAGTCCATCGCCTGCTGGCCGGTGTTCAGTAGCAGAAAGCAGCCGGTCCCGTAGGTGTTCTTGGCCATGCCCGGCGCAAGGCAGGCCTGGCCGTAGGTGGCCGCCTGCTGGTCGCCGGCAATGCCGGCGAGTGGAATCGGTGCGCCGAGCAGCTCGCTGTCGATGTGCGTGATGACGCCACTGCTGTCCACCACCTCGGGCAGCACGGCGGGTGGGATGTCGAGCAAGGCCAGCAATTGCTCGTCCCAGCAATGTCGCCGGATGTCGAAGAGGAGGGTGCGAGAGGCGTTCGAAGCGTCGGTGACATGAGCTTTGCCGCCCGATAGTTGCCACGCCAGCCAGCTGTCGACGGTTCCGAAAGCGAGTTCGCCGCGCTCGGCGCGGCGGCGTGCGCCGGGGACGTGATCGAGCAGCCATTTGAGCTTGGTGCCCGAGAAATAGGCGTCGATGACCAGCCCGGTGCGTTCGCGAAACAGCTCGGCGTGGCCGGCGCGCATGAGTTCGTCACAAGTGCCAGCCGTCCGTCGATCCTGCCAGACAATCGCCCGATACAGGGGTTCGCCGCTGATGCGATCCCAGAGCAGGGTCGTCTCGCGCTGGTTGGTGATGCCGATGGCGGCAATCTGGCTGGCGCTGATGGCCTTTTCACGCAGCACCGCTTGCGCGACGGACAGCTGCGTCTGCCAGATCTCCCTGGCGTCGTGTTCGACCCAACCGGCCTGCGGATAGTGTTGGGTGAACGCCTGCTGCGCGGCTCCGACAATAACTCCGTCGCGCCCGAAGAGGATGGCGCGGGAGCTGCTTGTCCCCTGGTCGAGAGCGAGGATCAACTGCGGGCTGGCTGTCGGTTTCATCGGGCAATCCCTCGTGGCGGAAGGCATTGGAGCCTGCGAGAACGCTGACCGTTCTGGCGAGCGCGGTGGTAACGCTACTCCTTGACGATCAGCTCGGCGATCCAGCGCTTGAGTTCGCCGACTGCCGGATCGTAGCGCTCGCAGGCCATCAGGCTTTGTCCGAAGACGTAGGCGTAGAGCAGCAGGCTGCGGCTCTTGGCTTCGTCGTCGGAAAGGCCGCGGCGGACAAAGAGTTGGCGCGTGCATTCGAGGCGCCAGGTATCGACTTCCTCGACGATGGTCGCTGCCTGGGCGTCGCGCCGGGCCCATTCGCGGACCGCCAGTTCGATCGAGATGCCCTTGCGGTTGCGCGTCGCGCTATAGACGTCGATCAGATGCAGCAACTGTTCGCGCTCGCGACCAGGGCTGGCGCCCGTCTGCTTGTCGATGTCACGGATGCGACCGTCGCGCCAGGTTTCGAGGACCCCGTCGACCAGATCCTGGCGGTCCTTGAAATGCCAATAGAAGCTGCCCTTGGTGACCCCGAAATTCTTGGCCAGGACTTCGATGCGCATCCCCTGCACGCCTTGTTCGGCGAGAATGTCGATGGCCGCTTCGATCCATTCGTCACGGTCGAGCGTTACGCGGGCACTGGTCTTCTCGGCTCTCATCCTGGTCTGCTTCCTTCATTGGTGTCGTGCGCCGGGCGAGTGCGCAGGCTTGCTTCCCGTGACCCGGCCTGCAGGCGGCGATTGGCAGCTGTAGGGCACTTGCTGCGCACCATCCATACGACATGGTATGGCTTATTGTCCGGTCACTGTTCGGCAATGTCAAACCCTTGCTGCCGGCTTGACGAGCGGTGACCATACTTCGGAGCGGGGCTTTCCTGAATGGCGCAACTGAGGCAATATTGCTGGCTAGCGTCACGCTGTCCTCGACGACGGTATTGACAGCTGTTTTACCATACGGTACCGTACGCCATCCATACGACAGAGTATGGCCTGTTGTCGGGTCAACGGTCGGTCCTGTCATCCGCGAGCGGTTTGCTTGGCCGCGTTCGATGTCGATTACCTTGAAGTGATAAAGGAGAAAGTTTTGAAGATTCTCGTTCCAGTCAAACGAGTGGTGGATTACAACGTCAAAGTGCGCGTCAAGGCCGACGGCAGCAACGTTGATCTGGCCAACGTCAAGATGTCGATGAACCCTTTTGACGAGATCGCCATTGAGGAGGCGGTACGACTCAAGGAAGCAGGGATCGCCAGCGAAGTGGTGGCAGTTTCGGCCGGCCTGGCCAACTGCCAGGAAACCCTGCGTACGGCGATGGCCATTGGCGCCGACCGCGGCATCCTGATTCAGAGCGATGTCGATTTGCAGCCGCTCGCCGTCGCCAAGCTGCTCCAGGCGGTGTGCGAGAAGGAGCAGCCGCAGGTCGTCATCTGCGGCAAGCAGGCGATCGACGACGATGCCAACCAGACCGGACAGATGCTGGCCGGCCTGATGAACTGGCCGCAGGCGACCTTTGCCTCCAAAGTTGTCGTTGCCGGCCAGCAGGCGACGGTCACCCGCGAGATCGACGGCGGTCTGGAAACCATCGAAATCGCCCTGCCGGCGGTATTGACTGCCGACCTGCGCCTCAACGAGCCGCGCTATGCAACGCTGCCCAACATCATGAAGGCGAAGCGCAAACCGCTGGAAACGACCAACCCGGAAACGCTGGGCGTCGACGTCACGCCGCGTCTGAAAACCCTGAAGGTCGCCGAGCCGCCGAAGCGCAGCGCGGGCATCAAGGTGGCTGATGCCGCCGACCTGGTGATGAAACTCAAGACTGAAGCGAAGGTGATCTGATCATGGCCATACTCGTCATTGCTGAACACGACAATTCCTCGATCAAGGCGGCAACGCTCAATGCCGTTACCGCGGCGGGCAAGATCGGTGCGGACCTCCATCTGCTGGTTGCCGGCAGCGGCTGCGCGGCAGCCGCCGCCGCGGCGGCGAAAATCGCCGGCGTCGGCAAGGTCCTGCTCGTCGACGCTCCCCACTACGCCGACCAGTCGCCCGAGAACCTTGCCGCACTGGTCGTCGCCAACGCCGCTGCCTATGGCCATATCGTCACGGCGGCAACGACGGTCGGCAAGAACTTCATGCCGCGCGTCGCGGCGCTGCTCGATGTCGCGCAGATCTCCGAAATTGTCGCCGTCGAGGCGCCGGACACCTTCGTGCGCCCGATCTACGCCGGCAACGTTTTGGCCACCGTGCAGTCCAGCGATGGCGTCAAGGTGATCACGGTGCGCGCAACCGCCTTCGAAGCGGCAGCCGAGGGCGGTAGCGCCGCCGTGGAGAATCTGGCGGCTGGTCCGGATCTTGGCCAGAGCAAGCTCATCGATCGCGAGTTGACTAAGTCCGCGCGGCCGGAACTCACGGCCGCCAAGATCATCGTCTCAGGTGGTCGTGGCATGGGCAACGGCGACAATTTCCACCAGTTGCTCGAGCCGCTGGCGGACAAGCTCGGTGCGGCGCTGGGCGCCTCGCGGGCGGCAGTCGATGCCGGCTTCGTTCCCAACGACTACCAGGTCGGCCAGACCGGCAAGATTGTCGCGCCGCAGTTGTACATCGCGGTCGGCATCTCGGGTGCCATCCAGCACCTGGCGGGGATGAAGGACAGCAAGGTGATCGTGGCCATCAACAAGGACGCCGAGGCGCCAATCTTCCAGGTTGCCGATTACGGCCTGGTCGGTGACCTCTTCGAGGCCTTGCCGGCCTTGCTCACCGAGCTCGGCTGAGCAAAATCAGGCGGCGGGCGGCGTGAACCTGCCGGACGGCCTACTGGGTGGTGGCTGGATTCTGCTGTCCTGGGTTCTGTTCGTCGCCGTCGCGCTGCTTGCCTTGCGGCGGGCTCCGTGGCACGTCCTGGCGGACAGCGTACGTCTGAATGCCTTCCTGGCGACGATCGTTGTCCTGATCGTGCTTTGGCACCTGCAGGCCGGGGTCAGACCCGGTCTTTCGCTGCACCTGCTCGGGGCCACGGTGTTTACCCTGTGCTTCGGCTGGGCGCTGGCTTTCATCGGCCTCTGCCTGGTGCTGGTCGGGCTCGGACTCAATGGTTTTGCCGGCTGGCAGGCCTTTGCCTGCAACGCCTTATTGATGGCCGGGGTTGGTGTCGGCGTGAGTCGTGTCCTGCATCGGCTAGTCGATCGGCTGCTGCCGCAGCACTTGTTTGTGTACATTTTCTGCAAGGGCTTCTTTGCCGCGGCACTGACGATTGTGGCGGTCGGCCTGGCGGCTTGCGCGCTGTTGCTGCTGGCAGGGATCTACGATGGCGATTACCTGGCGAGCGAGTACCTGCCGTATTTCCTGCTGCTTGGTTTTTCCGAAGCTTGGCTGTCGGGCATGATAGCCACCCTGTTTGCCGTTTATCGACCGGAGCTGCTCGCCGATTTTGACGATGCCCAGTTCCTCGGAAGAAAGTGATGGCTGTCCACGAAGGCGGCCGCATGCTGGATTCGCCGTCGGATTAGCACCCGGATTAGCACCCGGATTAGCACCCGGAACTGCATCCCCCAACGGTCTTGAAAATGCTGGCCGTTTCCCCTGGCAATTCAAAAGGAGAATGAAATGAGTGAATACATTGCCCCAATCCGCGATATGCAGTTCGTGCTCAAGGAACTCGCAGGGCTCGATCAGGTGGTGCAGCTACCGGGTTGCGAAGAGGCGACGCCGGATCTCGTTGACGCCGTTCTCGAAGAGGCCGCCAAGTTTGCCGAGGAAGTGTTGTCGCCGCTCAACATCCCGGGTGACCTCGAAGGCGCCAAGTGGCACAACAAGGCGGTGACCATGCCGGCCGGCTTCAAGGAAGCCTACCAGCTGTTCGCCGAGAGTGGCTGGACGGCGCTGGCCTGCGAGCCGGAGTGGGGTGGTCAAGGCTTGCCCAAGCTGGTGGCGGCGGCCGTCTCCGAGATGTGGAAATCGGCCAATCACTCGTTTTCTCTGTGTCCCTTGCTGACCAACGGCGCCATCGAGGCGCTGGTGCTGACCGGCTCCGACAAGCTGAAAAAGGACTATCTGGAGAAGATGGTCAGCGGCGTGTGGACCGGGACAATGAACCTCACCGAGCCGAATGCCGGCTCCGACCTGGCTGCCGTGCGTACCCGTGCCGAGCCACAGGCCGACGGTAGCTACAAGATCCTCGGACAAAAGATCTTCATCACTTACGGCGATCACGACATGGCCGAGAACATCGTCCATCTGGTGTTGGCACGGACGCCGAACGCTCCCGAAGGCGTCAAAGGCATTTCTCTGTTCGTCGTACCTAAGTTCATGGTCAATGACGACGGCAGTCTTGGTGAGCGTAACGACGCCTACTGCGTGTCGATTGAGCACAAGCTCGGTATTCACGCCAGCCCGACGGCGATCATGGCTTTCGGCGACCATGGCGGCGCCGTCGGCTACCTGGTCGGCGAGGAGAATCGTGGGCTCGAGTACATGTTCATCATGATGAACGCCGCGCGCTTCGGGGTCGGTCTCGAAGGCGTCGCTGCTTGCGAGCGCTCGTATCAGCGGGCACGCGACTACGCGCGTGAGCGCATCCAGTGCACCGACATCGGCGTGCGTGGTGGTCCGAAAGTGGCGATCATCGCGCATCCCGATGTACGTCGCATGTTGATGACCATGCGCGCGCACGCCGAGGCGACCCGGGCCCTGGCCTATGTCGTCGCCGCCGCCCACGACGCGGCCATTCACCATCCCGACGCCGCCGAGCGCAAGCGCAACCAGGCCTTCGTCGACCTGATGATCGGGGTGGTCAAGGGCTGGAGCACCGAAAGCGGGGTAAGCATGGCTTCGATGGGCATCCAGGTGCATGGCGGCATGGGTTACATCGAAGAAACCGGCGCCGCGCAACACTTGCGCGATGCGCAGATCTCGACGATCTACGAGGGCACCACCGCTATTCAGGCCAATGACGTGATTGGCCGCAAGATTGCCCGTGAAGGGGGGGCGACACTGCAGGCGCTGATCGCCACCATGCGTACGTTTGACGCCGAACTGGCGGGGCAGGCGGGCGATCATTTCCTTGCCATTCGCAAGCGCTTGACGGACGGCGTCGCGGCGCTGGCAGAGGCCGGGGACTGGGTGGTGGCCACCTATCGCGATGACGTTCGCGCGGCATCGGCGGGTTCCGTTCCCTTCCTGACCTTGCTCGGCATCGTCGCCGGCGGTTGGCAGATGGCTCGCGCCGCCCTGATCGCTCAGAGCAGGATAGACGATGGCGATGCCGATCCCTTCTACGCGGCGAAGGTGGTCACTGCGCGTTTCTACGCCGACCACATCCTGTCGCGGGCAAGAGGCCTGGCGAGCAGCATCACGGACGGTGCCATCGGTGTGATGGCCTTGCCGGAAGACATGTTCTGAGTCGATTCCATGAGGAAAGCGGGTAGCCGGCAGGTTTTCCCGTCTTCCACGCGCGCCGGCGATTGCCAGTCGTCGGTGCCCTCTGGCCAAGGCCAAGCAGCTGCAGTCCAGCAAATACAGGAAGCGTAATGCCCACCAGCCAACGCAAGCTCGTCCAGACCAGCCTGATGTCGATCCGCTGGGGCGACATGGATGCCTACGGACACGTCAACAACACCATCTTTTTCCGCTACATGGAGCAGTGCCGCGTCGAGTATCTCGAAACGCTCGGCTTCAAGGTGCTGCCGCAGGGCACGGCCCCGGTGATCATCAATGCCGCGTGCACCTTCCTGGCGCAGCTCAACTACCCGGGCATGGTCGAAGTGCGCATGTTCTGCGGTCATCCCGGCCGCAGCAGCGTGCAGACGCATTACGAGCTTCGCTTGCAGGGAAGTGAAACACTCTTTGCCACCGGCGATGCAAAGATCGTCTGGATGGACGTGGCCACCGGCAAGTCGGTGCCAATTCCCGATGAGTGGCGCGCGCAGTTGTCGTAAACGCATTTTCCGATCGCAGTAAGGAGGAGGGGGAATGGATCAGCAAGCTCTCTGGCGCCCGAGCGCCGAACGCATCGCCGGCGCCCGGCTCAGTTCTTTCATGACCGCCGTCAACGCTCGCTGCAACGCTGCTTGCACGGACTACCCCAGCCTCTGGCGCTGGTCGGTAGCCGAACCGGAGGCATTCTGGACTTCTGTCTGGGACCAGTGCGGCGCGCTCGGCGAGCGCGGCGAGAGTGTTCTCGAAGACGCTGATCGCATGCCCGGCGCGCGCTGGTTTCCGCAAGCGCAACTCAATTACGCGCAGAATCTGCTGCGCGGCGGCGCAGAACAAAGGGGCTCGGCCGACACCGACGCGCTGGTCTTCTGGGGTGAAGACCAGGTCAAGCGGCGTTTCTCGAACGCCGAGCTGTACGCCGAGGTATCCCGCTGCGTGCAGGCGCTGCAGGCTTGCGGCGTCGGTCGTGGCGATCGCGTCGCCGCCTACCTGCCGAACATGCCGGAAGCGCTGATCGCCATGCTGGCCACGGCGTCCCTCGGGGCGATCTGGTCGTCGGCGTCGCCCGACTTCGGGGTTCAGGGCGTGCTCGACCGCTTCGGACAGATCGAGCCCAAGGTGCTGCTCTGCGTTGATGGCTACTGGTACAACGGCAAGCGCGTCGACTGCATGGCCAGGAACGTGCAGATTGCCGCGCAGATGCAGACCGTCGAGCGCTGCCTCGTCGTTTCCTACCTCGATGCTGCCCCGGATGTGGCAGCGATTCGCAACGGCCAGCGCTACGTCGACTTCATTACGCCCTTCAGCGCCGCTGAGATCGACTTCGTAGCGCTGCCTTTCGAGCACCCGCTGTTCATCATGTTTTCCTCGGGAACCACCGGCGTTC
>ERZ761602.8028-NODE-8028-length-10847-cov-9.934859_pt1 | contig 10847 bp, 12 predicted proteins | sample MGYA00512165_ERZ761602 | MGnify/ENA primary metagenome ERZ761602 (study PRJEB28899, sample SAMN02445085) | bioreactor sludge metagenome | biome: EBPR sludge; isolation source: Thorneside wastewater treatment plant | place: Australia: Brisbane, Thorneside...
CAAGAAAATGCCCAGTCACCACGCGAACTTGGCGAGGCCGTTGGGCTAGGTCCTGTGCCGAGCATGGAGTGTGGGAAAAGCATCACCCTCCCTGACGCCCAGCGCTAGCCGGCGAGGCTCCGGGTCACTCCCGGCACTCCTCGGTGTCGGTGTACTCGCCGTACTCGTTGACGCACTCGCAGCGGATCTCCAGGCGCTGCCAGGTGGTGAAGGGGTCCGTGGGCGACCATTGCTTGCACAGCCAGGCCCGGGAGCAGGGGTCGCAATGGGCGAGGTTGAGGTAGTCGTCCTCGTCGCAAGGCGCACCGCGCCAGTCGTACTCGCAGACGGTGGGCTCGGTCACGCTGGTGTCAGGGCTGGTGTCGGTGGGGTCGGGCTTGCTGGTGCAAGCGAGGAGGAGGAAGAGGAGGGCGGGGGTCATGGCTGGGCCTCGGAAAGAGCAGAGGGAGTTGCCGGTAGCAACGCTTGGTCCGGGCAGTCAACGTTGTATTGAAAGGAGTCGGTTATGCACTCGCACAGGAGCCCATGCTCCTTCTGCCAATAGATCGTTGGATCGCTGGACGTCCTCTCTCCCGCGCTATTTACAATGTTGCATTCATCGCAGTAGTAGCGGGCACGCCACTGCTTCCCTGCGGGGGCCAGGTCCCAGTTGGGACAGCCGTCGTCCGTACCGCCATCGGACGTGGGGCTACGGCTCCATTGCTCGGCCGTTCCAGACACCGGAGGCGCCCCCCCAACATCGCAACTCAACAACAGCAGGACGATGAACACACGGATCAGCGCCATCACGACCACCAGCGTTGATGGGTCTCGACCCGAATCGAGGCGAGCTGAGGGCCAAGCCTGGCGATGGCGGGGAGATCCAGATCGAAGATGCGGAAGTTCTGGCCGCCGTCGCTCTGCAAGAGGAGCTTGTAGGCAAGCGGCTGGACGATGACGATGTTGTCGTTGCTCATGTGGGGACCCTGTGGTGAGGAGGCCCCGGTGAGGAGGCCCCGGTGAGGAGGCCCCGGTGAGGAGGCCCCGGTGAGGAGGCCCCGACTCTTCCAACGATATCTCGATGCGAATTCGAGTGTCAAGCGAGGATCAACGACAAGGCCTCTCCCTCACCGGAAGCCCAGCGTCACCCCGCGCCCCCCCGCCCCGCATACCAGGCCTCGACCCAGCGCCGGAAGTCCTCGCCGCGGCCGACGCGGGCCAGCCAGTCGGGGTTCTCCAGGTACCAGTCCAATGTCTGTTCCAGCGCCTGGTCCAGGTTGTAGCGCGGCTCCCAGCCGAGCTCGGCGCGGATGCGGTCGGCGGCGGTGTGGTAGACGCGGTCATGACCGGGCCGGTCGGCGACGTGACAGATGCGCGCGGCGTGCGGGGCCGCGGCGGGGCGGCGGAGGTCGAGCAGCGAACAGAGCCGGCGGACGAGGTCGAGGTTCTCGGTGCCATCCAGCGGGCCGACCGCGTAGCCGAGGCCCTGCCCGGGCGCCTCCAACACGGCCAGGATGGCTCGGCAGTGGTCCTCCACATGCAGCCAGCGCCGGATCTGACGGCCGTCCCCGTACAGAGGCAGGTCCTGGCCGGAGAGCGCCCGAAGAATACAGAACGGGACCAGCTTCTCGGGGTGCTGGCGCGGGCCGAGGTTGTTGCAGGACCAGGAGAAGGAGACCGGCAGGCCCCAGGTGTGCTGGTAGCTGCGGACGAGGTGGTCGGCCGAGGCCTTGCTGGCGGCGTAGGGCGAGCGCGGGGCGAAGGCGCTGTCCTCGTGGGCGACGTTGGAGTCCTGACCGCGATCCCCGAAGACCTCGTCGGTGCTGACCTGGTGGAAGCGGGTCGCGCGGTCCCCGGCCCAGACCTGGCGGGCGGCCTCCAGCAGGACCCAGGTGCCGAGCACGTTGCTGCGCACGAAGGCCCCGGGCCCGGCGATCGAGCGGTCCACATGGGTCTCGGCCGCGAGGTGCAAGACCGTGTCGATCGCCTCGGCCTCGAAGAGCTCGCGGACCAGGGCCTCGTCGGCGATGTCGCCGCGCACCAGGCGGTGCCCCTCTCCCCCGGTGCCCTCCAGGTTGGCGGTGCTGCCGCCGACCCCGTGCAGGCGGTCCAGGCTGACCAGCCGCCAGTCGGGCCGCTCGGCCCGCAGCAGGCGCACCATGGCCGAGCCGATGAAGCCCGCCGCGCCGGTGATCAGCACCGTCCTCATGGGGTCTCGCTCCAGGGGGCGAGGTCGCGCCAGGCCTGGCCGGCCCGATCGCGCTCGGAGAGCAGCGGCGGCTGCGTCAGCGGCCAGTCGATGCCCAGCTCGGGGTCGTCCCAGGCGAGGCAGCGCTCCCAGGCCGGCGCCCAGGCCGCCGTCAGCTTGTACGAGACCAGGGCGGGGCCCTGCGTGACGTAGAAGCCGTGCGCGAAGCCCGGCGGGACCCACAGCAGCGTCGGCTCCTGCGCCGAGAGCCGCATCGCGGCGTGTCGCCCGCGGGTGGGCGAGCCGGCCCGCAGATCGACGGCGACGTCGAAGATCTCGCCCACCAGCACCAGGAGCAGCTTGCCCTGGGCCTGCCGCTCCTGGAAGTGCAGGCCCCGCAGCACCCCCTGCTCGCTTCGCGAGAGGTTCTCCTGGGCGAAGGCCACGGGCAGGCCCTCGCGGAGGAGGAGATCGGCGCGCCCGCTCTCGCAGAGCCAGCCTCGCTCGTCGGCCCGCCGGTCGAGGGCGAAGAGGCGCACGTCGGGCAGGGCGGTGGGCAGCGGGCGCATCGTCGAGGGGTGTAGCACAGGAGGAGGTCGCGAGGCGTCTTTCTGGGCCCCTTCGGCGCGACGGCCGGGCTGCGCCTCGCTACAGATGCGCCATGAGCCCCCACCCCCAAGCCAATCCGGTCGTCGAGACCGCCGTCCGGGCCTGGCTGCACAAGCAGGGCCCCATGCCCGCCGAGGACACCGACCTGCACGAGGCCGGCCTGCTGGACAGCGTCGCCCTGGTCGACCTGCTCGGGGTGGTCGAGGCGGCCACCGGCCAGGAGATCGACCTGCTGGAGGTGGAGCTCGATCGGCTGACCACCTGCGCCGCCGTCGTCGCCGAGCTGAGCCGGGTGCTGGCAGGGTGTGACTAGCTAGTGCCTGGCACTAGCTAGTCACAAGACGAAGGGGATGTCGCCGTCCAGGCCGGTGGCGGCCCAGCGGCCCTCGGCGACGAGCCCCGCGGTGTCGGCGCGCTTGCGGGTTCGCAGGAAGTGGCTGAGGTGGTCCCGAGGCACCGGGTGGCCGCCGCGGCCGGCCAGCAGCGCGCTCAGCTCGGCCCCGCAGGGCGGCGCGTACAGCAAGCCGGCGCCCAGCTCGCGGGCGTGCTCGGCCGCTCGACGCAGCAGCGGACCCGCCGCCGCCTGCTGGCCGTCGCCCACGCAGAGGTCCACCAGCCGGAGCTGCAAGCCACGCTCGGGCGAGGGCTGGTGGGGCGCGACCAGCGCGAAGCCGGCCAGCTCGCCAGCCTGTTCAAGGACGAAGGCGGCCGCCCCAGGGCGCTGATCGGGATCGGAGAGGGTCCAGCGCAGGCTGGCGGCGTCCCGGGCCCGTCGCAGGCCGGGGCGGGCCCCCACCTGGGCCCAGAGGCGATCGAAGCGGGCGTCGATCTCGTCGGGCCGGAGTCGCTGGACTCGCGCCGAGGCCCAGGTCCGCGGCACCCGGGCCCGGCCGCTGAGCAGCCTCGCCAGCCGGCTTAGCGGGGCCAGCGCCGGGGACCAGCCCCGCTCCCGCAGGGCCATGGCGTCGCGAGCCACCCAGACCGTGCCCTCCGCGAAGCCCGCCCCGAGGGGCACCTCGGCCTTGAAGCTGCGGTAGGCCGCCTCGCTCTCGGCGTTGGCCGAGGCGGTCAGGAAGAGCTCCGGCCCGGCCTGCTTGAAGAAGGCGGCCAGCAGGCGCAGGCTGTCCCCGCGGGCCCGCGGGTCCACCACCCAGCCGGTGCAGGTGGCCGCCAGGAGGGGCCGACCGTCGAGCTGGTAGTCCAGCAGGATGTTGCCGAGGTAGCCCTGCACCCCGCCCTCGTCCTCCAGCAGCCAGCCCGCCACCGGGTGATGGCGCTGGTGGGCGGGGTTGTCCTCGAAGAGCCAGCGCCAGCCGGCCTCCGAGGGCGCCTTGAAGCCCACGGTCCGCAGCAGGCGCACGCAGGCCTCCCGATCCGCGAGGCCCGCCGCTCGCAGGGTCTCAGCCATGCAAGGAGGCCGCCAGCGCCCCCCGATCGATCTTGCGGTTGCTGTTCAGGGGCAGCTCGTCGAGCAGCACGAAGCGGTCGGGCACCATCGCCGCAGGCAGCCGCTCCTGCAAGGCCGCCCGCAAGGCCGCCTCGTCCGGCACCCCCTCGCCGGCCAGGAAGGCGACCAGCCCCTGCGCGTTGCCCCCTCGCATCGGGTGCGGGATCACGGCGACCAGCGAGGTCCCGGCCGCCTCCCGCAGGGCCGCCTCGATCTCGCCCAGCTCGATGCGGTAGCCCCGCAGCTTGACCTGGTGATCGACCCGGCTGAGGAAGTGCAGCATCCCGCTCTCGTCCCGCTCGACCCGGTCGCCGCTGCGGTACCAGGGCCAGGGATTCCCGGGCAGGAAGCTCTCGGCGGTCTTCTCGGGCAGCTTCCAGTAGCCCAGCCCGACCTGCGGCCCGCTCAGCCAGAGCTCGCCCACGCCGGGCCCCTGGACCTCGCCCCCGGCCTCGTCGACCAGCTTGTGGCTGTGCCCGGGGAAGGGCAGGCCGATCGGCACCACCCCGCGGCGGCACTCGGCGTAGGAGGTCTCCGTCCAGCGATAGAAGGACAGCTCCATCGTCGTCTCGGTCGGGCCGTAGACGTTGAAGAGGGGGCTGTTCGGGGCCGCCAGGGCCCAGGCGCGGGCGGTGTCGGCGGGCAGCGGCTCGCCGCAGAGCATCGACATGCGCAGGTTCGGGAAGACCCCTGGCCGCAGGGTGCCCTGCCGCTCCATCATCATCGCCGCCGAGGCCACCGAGAACCACCAGTGGATGCCCTGGTCGCGGATGAAGCGGGCCGGCGCGACGAGCTGGCGGGCCGGCACCACGCAGAGGGTCGCCGCGCTCCACCAGGCCTGCAGCATGTCGTGCAGGGCGATGTCGAAGGTCAGCTCGTAGGTCGTCGCCACCCGCTGGCCCGGCTCGGGCGCGCCGACCTGGGTCCGGAAGTTGTGCATATAGGTGGCGAAGTGCCCGTGCGCGATGGCGACGCCCTTGGGCTGGCCGGTGCTGCCGGAGGTGAAGACCAGGTAGGCCAGCTCGTCCGGGCGCAGCGCGGGCGAGGAGAGGGGGGCGAGGCCGATGTCGGCGGCGCCCACCAGCTGGACCCCAGGGTGGGCGAGGCGCAGCGCGGCGGGCACCTCGCCCTGTGGGAGCAGCACCCGCTCCACTCCCGGGCAGAGCACGAGCAGCTCGGCCAGCAGGCCCAGCGCCTCCTCTCCGACCACCAGGACCTGCAGCTCGGCCTGCTCGATCACCGAGGCCGAGCGCGCCGCCGGGTTGTCGGGGTTGAGCGCGACGTGGGCGGCGCCCGCCCCGAAGACCGCCAGGCTGCCGGCGTAGGCGGTCAGCGAGCGCGAGGCCAGCACCCCCACGCGCGCCCCGCGCACGGGCCCGAGGGCCGCCGCGATGCCCCCAGCGATGGCGCAGAGCTCGGCCAGGGTCCAGCGCTGCTCGCCGATCTCCAGCGCGGTCGCCTGGGGGTGCCGATCCAGGGCGGCCAGCACCCCCTCGACCGGGGTGGGGGCCAGGAACTCGGGGATGGGCAGGTTCATGGGCATCGCTCCGCGCGCTGCAGAGACCGTAACGATTCCAAGATTTTGCATCCACGAGCTGCACGACAAAGCCCGCAAAGCCGGTCATGGACGGGGCTTCAGAGAAGGGGGGGGCCGTGATGGACCATGGACAGGGCCATACCGGAGGAGAGGGGGGCGGATCGGTACAGGATCAGGACCCTCATGGAGAGGACCCTTCCCGTATGCCCCATGAGGGCGAAAGAATTCGTACATGCCCATGTTGCATTCCCCATGGCACGGAATACCATTGCGTTGACGCGTCAACCAAGGCGCGTCGCCGAACTCCCTCTCGTCCCAGGAAGGACAGTCATGAACAAGAAGGAACTGGCCGCCAAGCTCGCCAAGAAGACCGGTCTCTCGCAGGCCAAGGCCCTCGAGGTCATCAACGTGATCTTCAGCGCCGAGCCCCGCGAGGGCATCATCGCCGTCGAGCTCGACGCCGGCCGCAAGGTCACCATCCCCGGCTTCGGCACCTTCGCCACCAAGAGCCGCGCCGCCCGCACCGGCACCAACCCCGCCACCGGCGCCAAGATCAGCATCTCGGCCAAGAAGTACGCCTTCTTCAAGCCCGGCAAGACCCTGCGCGAGCGCGTCTCCGAGTAGTTCGCCTGTCGTGGGCCCCCTGGTTCCGACCTAGGGGCCCAAGGCACCCCGTCCCGGTCCGCCGGGGCGGGGTGCTGTCGTTAGAGGGGCCCGATGCGCGTCGCCCTGGTCCTGCCCCCGCTGACCCAGCTCAACACCCCCTTCCCTGCGACCGCCTACCTCGCCCGCTTCCTGCGGGACCGGGGCCTGCCCTGCACCCAGTGGGATCTCGGCCAGCAGCTCGTGCTGAAGCTGCTCTCGGCCGAGGGCCTCACCCAGGTCTTCGACCAGCTCCAGGACCGGGACGAGCTGCCCGAGCCGGCCTGGCAGGCCCTGGCCGAGCGTGAGCGCCACCTCGCCGCGGTCGGCCCGGTCGTTCGTTTCCTCCAGGGCAAGGATCGCAGCCTGGCCCGCCGCCTGCTGGACACGCCGCTGCTGCCGCGCGGCCCGCGCATGTCCGCCGCCGACCCCGGCCTCTTCGGCGCGCGCAGCACCGACGACGCCGCCCGCCACCTCGCCACCCTCTATATCGAGGACCTCTTCGACCTCGTCGCCAGCACGGTCGAGCCCGGCCTGCAGATCTCCCGCTACCAGCACCACCTCGCCGTCGGGGCCGAGAGCTTCGCCCCGCTCGCCCAGCGCCTCGGACAGACCAGCCTCGTCGACGGCTGGCTGGAGGCCCTGCTCGACGCGCAGCTCGACGCCGCCCCCGACGTCGACGTCCTGGCGCTCTCCGTGCCCTTCCCCGGCACCCTCTACGGCGCCCTGCGCCTGGGCCGCCGCGCCCGCGCCCGCGGCCTCGCGGTGATCATGGGCGGGGGCTACGTCAACACCGAGCTCAGGGAAGTCCAGGAGCCCGGCCTCTGGGACTGCGTCGACGCGCTGTCCTACGACGACGGCGAGGGGCCGCTGCTGGCCTTCCTGGAGCACCACCGGGGCGGCCCCGACCTCCGCCACCGCACCCGCACTCGTGATGGCCTGCACCAGGCGACCGCGGCCCGCCCCGTCACGGTGCCCGCCGCCTGGTACGGCGACCTGGACCTGGGCGCCTACCTGGACGTCGTCGACAGCGCCAACCCCGCCCACCGCCTGTGGGGGGACGGCCGCTGGAACAAGATCACCCTGGCGCACGGCTGCTACTGGAAGCGCTGCGCCTTCTGCGACATCCAGCTCGACTACATCGGCCGCTACGAGCCCGCCCGCATCGAGGGCCTGGTCGACGCCATCGAGGAGCTGGTCGAGCAGACCGGCCAGAGCGGCTTCCACCTCGTCGACGAGGCCGCGCCCCCGCGCCTGCTGCGCGACCTCGCCCTCGCCCTGCTCGCCCGCAAGCGGGTCGTCTCCCTCTGGGGCAACATCCGCTTCGAGCGGGCCTTCACGCCCGACCTCTGCCGCCTGCTGGCTCAGGCCGGCCTGGTCATGGTCAGCGGCGGCCTCGAGGTCGCCAGCGATCGCCTGTTGACCCTGATGGACAAAGGCATCACCGTCGAGCAGGCCGCCCGCAGCGCCTGGGCCTTCCAGCAGGCCGGCGTGCGCGTCCACGCCTACCTGATGTACGGCTTCCCGACCCAGACCGCTCAAGAGACCGTCGACAGCCTGGAGATCGTCCGCCAGATGTTCGCCGCCGGCCTGCTGGACAGCGCCTTCTGGCACCGCTTCGTGCTGACCCGGCACTCCGGCGTCTACGCCGATCCCGACCGCTACGGGGTGGGCCTGCCCGCGACCGAGGGGCGCTTCGCCGGCAACGACCTGCCCCACGTCGACCCGACCGGGGCGGACGCGGACCGCTTCGAGGGCCTGCTGGAGCCTCCGCTGCACGCCTGGATGCGCGGCCAGGAGCTGGAGCGGCCGGTGCGACTGCCCGGCCTGCCCCGCACGAGCGAGGCCCCCGACCGCATCGCCAAGGCCCTGGTCGAGGAGGAGGAGCGCGGCGAGCGCCTCGTCTGGCTGGGGGGCGAGGTCCTGGAGGGCCAGGGCGAGCTGATCCTCTCCAGCAACGAGGGGCTGGTGCCGCTCAGGGGCGGACCCGCCGAGCGCGAGTGGCTGGCCGAGGTGCTGGACGCCGCGAGGCCGGGCGCCGAGCCCCTGCGCTGGGAGGAGGCCCGCGCGAGCTTCCCGGGAGGGGCGGGGTCGCTGAAGCGCATGATGCGGGTCGCCCGCCAGGCGGGGCTGGTTCGGGTCTAGCCCGGCCGCTCGAAGATCAGCACGACCTGCATGGGCCGGTAGTCGTCCAGCGCGCGGACGAGGCGGAAGCCGTGGGCCTCGGCGAGCGCGCGGATGGTGGCGGGAGCCAGGGCCCGAGGCGCATCGGCGGGGCTGTCGTGATCGATGACGACCAGGCGTCCGCCGGGCGCCAGGGCGCGGTGTACGCTGTCCAGGAAGGGGCGGACGCGGGCCTCGACGTGCGCGGGGTCGCCGGCCTGCGCGTTCGTGGCGATGGCCTTGAAGACCTCGCAGAGCAGCACCACGTCGACGCTGCTCTCGGGCAGGCCGATGTCGGCCTCGGTCTGGAGGACCGCCTCGACCTGGGCGAGGCCCTCCCGCTCGGCGATGAAGCGGATCATCCGCAGGAAGCTGGGGTCGATCTCCGTGGCGTAGACCTTGCCCTGGGGACCGACCGCCCGGGCGATGGGGAAGGTGAACCAGCCCTCGCCGGCGCCGACATCGGCCACCCGGGCACCGGGGACCGCGCCGATCTCCGCCAGGAGCTGCGTGAGCGGAGGCGCCTCGGGCCGGCCGGTCCACTGGGCGAGGCGGTCGGCGCCGTGGCTGAGCCAGGCGATCTGTTCAAAGGCCGGGGTGTCCTCGGGCATCGGGGGCGGCGGGCCGCAGTCGGTCCCCTGCTCCACACAGACCAGGTGGAGATGGGCCCGGATCAAGGCCAGGACCTCGGGCGCGGGCCGGGTGAAGAACCAGGCGTAGACGGAGGCCCGATCGGGATCGGCGCGGGCGAGGATGGCCTGCTCGGCATCGGGCCGGCCGGCGAGGCGCTCGACGAAGGCGGCGAGGTGGAGATCGAAGGTGCGGTAGGGCGAGCGGGCGACCACCTCGGACAGCGCGTGCCGGGCCTCGCCCAGGGCGCTGGGGTCCTCGACCGAGCGCAGGAGGGCCCGCTCGGCCCAGAGCGCCTCGGCGGACCAGGCGAGCCCCTCGGGTTGGACCGTGGGCGCCGGAGGGGCCGGAGGGGCCGGAGGGGGCGGCGGCGAGGTGCAGCCCAGCAGGAGGAGCAGCGGCAGGGCGAGGCGAACCATCCGTGCATTCTAGCCGGTTAGCTCCTCGCATGGACTACGAGGCCATCGTCGTGGGCGGCGGGGTGATGGGGCTGTCGACCCTCCGTCACCTCCAGCGCCGCGGCTTGCGGAGGGTGGCGCTGTTCGAGCGGGATCGCCTGGGCGGACCGCTGGGCAGCAGCCACGGCACGAGCCGCATCACCCGGGCGGCCTACGAGGATCCCCTCTGGGTCCGGCTGGTGCTGCGGGCGCTGGCCGAGGACTGGCCTCGCCTGGAGGCCGAGCTCGGCGAGCAGCTGATCTTCCCCCGGGACGGACTGTTCTTCGGGCCGGAGGAGGGGATGTTCCCTCGGTACGCTCAGGCGGTGGTCGAGGCCGGCGCGGCGGTCGAGGGCCTCAGCCGGAGCCAGATGGCGACACGCTTCCCGCAGTTCCGCCTGCTGCCGGGCGAGGGGGCGCTCTGGGATCGCACCGCCGGGGTCGTCGCCGCCAAGCGGACGATGCTCGGCCTGCGGGCGCGCTGCCTGGAGGAGGGCGCCGAGCTTCGCGAGGGCGAGGCGGTCCTCGAGGTGGACCCGGCAAACGCCTCGGTGCGGACCCGCGGGGGCTGGCTCCAGGCCGAGCGGCTGGTGCTCTGCGCGGGCCCCTGGAGCGCCGGCCTCGCCCCCCACCTGGGCCCCCTGCTGCGCCCGACCTTGCAGTCCGTCGGATACTTCGAGGTCGCGGGCGCCGCGGACTTCCCCGTCTGGGTCTGGCTGGGCCGCGGCCTGCACGAGCATGTCTATGGCCTGCCCGCCTTCGGCCACGTCGGGATCAAGGCCGCTCTGTACGACACCGAGACGGTCATCACCGACCTCGACGAAGCAGGGACACCTCAGGTGCAGCCGGTGCGCGACTTCCTCACCCGCCACCTCAGCGGGACGCTCGGGCCCACCCTGCACGCCGAGACCTGCCGCTTCACCTCCACCCCGCAGGCCGACTTCGTGCTCTCGCCCTGGCCGGGCCGCCCGCGGACCGTGGTCGGGGCGGGCTTCTCGGGCCACGGCTTCAAGCTGGCGCCCCTGGTCGGCCGGGTGCTGGCGGAGCTGGTCCTGGACGGGCGTACGTCTGTGGAGGAGGTGGAGGGCAACCGCGGACGGTTCGCGGGGTAGGCCAGGCAGCCCCCCACCGGCCCTTCGGGCCACCTCCCCCCGCGAGCGGCTCATCATTACCCACATTTCTCCCCGCTACGGTATAGGGACGCAAGTCGCCTCG
>ERZ761602.8029-NODE-8029-length-10847-cov-4.538825_pt1 | contig 10847 bp, 10 predicted proteins | sample MGYA00512165_ERZ761602 | MGnify/ENA primary metagenome ERZ761602 (study PRJEB28899, sample SAMN02445085) | bioreactor sludge metagenome | biome: EBPR sludge; isolation source: Thorneside wastewater treatment plant | place: Australia: Brisbane, Thorneside...
GATTCCCTCCGTTCGAAATCCGGACGAAACGCTCTATGTCACCATGAGTGCGTCCTATGCGCGGGAAGTCATTCAACGATACGAAGGCGATGTTCGCGATCGAATAGAAAAAGTTTACCAACAAGCTTTTAAATCCGGAAAGCTTCGTCATTTCGCAATTACGGATGTTCTCGTAAAGCCGAATTGGAGAAATGATGGCACTCAGCAATATGTGGCTGCCTTCGAGTTTGATTTTGAAAACCAACCGAACTTCTTTCAAAAGGCCCTCAAATTTACGGGACCTCTGAAAGATCTTTTAGGTCGTCCCGCCGATCTCGTTTTTGGAATGACCCTTTTCAATGTGGATACGAAGAAATTTCAACTCCTCATCCCTCTAGACATTCAAGTGGAAAACTTTGTCGAAAATCGAGAAGGTAAAAGAGTCATCACGGGATATAAATTGTCACTCCACTCTGATTTTCCACCGGAGAATTTGGGCAATGTCTTGGATCGGGGTCTGCGCTTCCTTTTCAATTTTAAGAGCGTAGGTGAGCGCGCATTCAAGGCGGCCTTCGACAGAGAAATTAGAAACTTTAAGGAGAGTCGAATCGTCCCTCAAATCGACATTCTTTCCAGTGTTCCTGCGGACTTTAAAGTAGGGCGTGTGCAATTCGTAGGAGCCCGCCCGGAGGGGTCGACGGAGCCGCCTTCATTTCAAGGGGCTTTTTTCACGGTAGATTTCAATGCTTATGATGAGCATCTTCTTAAGAGCGATCCCGTCATTCAGGTCGACCGACCTCTTCCTTAATCTATCTAATTTGAGTACGAAGACGCTCGATGTTCGTCTCTGATTTCGATTATGACGTCCCCCCTGATTTGATCGCGACCAAAGCTATTCAGCCTCGATCGGCGGCAAAGATGTTGGTGATCCGTCGAAAGAGTTCCCATTCGCCTTTTCAAGACTCCACGTTCCTCCACCTTCCTCAGTACTTGAAGCGGGGTGATCTTCTTGTGACCAATGATACCCATGTCATTCCCGCTCTCTTTTTTGCGAAGCGAACAACCGGTGCGCAGTTGGAAGGGCTTTACTTGGGACCCACAGAATCGGAATGCATTCAGGTTTGGCTCAAAGGCAAAGTAGTCTCGGGGGAGCGAATTCAATTAGAAGATGGCCGCTATGTAGAGGTCGTGGCGCGACATGAAAAGGAGGCGATCCTTAACGTCTCGGAGTCGGCTTTTCGAAGTTATTTAGATGTTCACGGACGGGTCCCTCTGCCCCCCTATATAAGGAGAGAGCGAGAAAAGCGCGCGGAGGACGAGGGCTCATGCGATGAAGAAGATTATCAGACGATGTTTTCCCAAAGGAATTCGCTCATTTCGGTCGCGGCTCCGACGGCATCTCTTCATTTTGATGCAGAACTTTTACAATCGCTTGAATTGGCAGGAGTGGAGCGACTGAGTGTTTCTCTTGGAGTGGGTGCCGGTACTTTTGCGCCTCTCGAGAATGAAGCGCTCGAGAAGAATCAACTTCATCGTGAACCCGTTCGAATTCCGCCCTCCGCTTGGACGCGGGTGACGGAGCAAAGGGCTCGAGGGGGCCGAGTCATTGCAGTGGGAACAACGGTCACGCGAGCGCTCGAATCCGCAGCTCTCCGGACCGAGCGGGGTGAGTCCCCAGAGGATTTTTATACGGATCTTTTCATCTATCCCCCCTATTCGTTTCGGGTGGTGGATGGGCTCATCACCAATTTTCATTGGCCGAAATCGAGCCTATTGGCCATGGTAAGCGCATTCCTAAGCGGCGGCAGTGGGTCTGAGAAAAATTCGTTGGCTCCCAGCTGGAGAGATGTCTATGACTATGCGATCCGAAATCAGTATCGGCTTTTTAGTTACGGCGATGGGATGTTCATTGAATGACTAATTTTCACGTTAGGCAGGAAGATAAAAAGACCTTTGCGAGACTGGGGAGGCTCGACCTTAAGCATGGCGCGCTTGAAACGCCTGTCTTTATGCCGGTGGGCACCTACGGAACGGTGCGTGGAATCTCCTCCTTCGAATTGCGCTCCACCGATTCTCCCATCATGCTCGCCAACACTTATCATATGTATGTGCGAGCAGGGACGGATCTCATCGGAAGGATGGGAGGGCTTCATTCCTTCATCGGATGGGATCGACCCATTCTCACCGATTCAGGTGGCTTTCAGATTTTCTCTCTGGCTCAGCAACGAAAAATTACGGATGAAGGCGTGACCTTCAAGAATCCCGAGAATGGCGACACTATTCATTTGAACCCGGAGAAAGTGGTTCAAATTCAAGAATGTTTTGGATCGGACGTCATGATGGTTCTCGATGAATGTCCTCCCGCCACGGCAACACCTTTTGAGGTGAAAGAGGCCGTCGAGCGCACCACGCGCTGGGCCGAGCGCGCGCGAGCAGCCAGATCTCGAAGTGATTTAGCTCTTTTTCCGATCATTCAGGGCGGAAGTATTGATGAACTCCGTCGAAAGTCTCTGCGCGATCTTTTACAGCTCGAAGTCGGCAGGGATCCTTGGGAAGGAATCGCCATCGGGGGAATGAGTGTGGGTGAAGAGAAAATGACTTTTGTTCGCACCCTTCACGCACTTCGAGGTGTTCTTCCGACCGATCGACCTCATTATTTGATGGGCGTCGGCACTCCTCGCGATTTGGTTTTTGCGGTTTCCTGCGGCGTGGATATGTTTGACTGCGTGCTTCCATCTCGAAATGGACGGCACGGCATCGTCATGACCCGCCATGGCCGGCTCAATTTATTCAATGCGCAATATCAAGAAGATAAGCGTCCGATCGATGAAAATTGCCGATGTGACACCTGCAAAAATTACTCCCGAGCATTTTTGAGACACCTTTTGATGATTGGCGACGCGCTCGGCGGCAGACTCGCGACCTTGCATAACATTGTCTATTTCTTGGACCTCATGCATGAGATTCGTGGCCGAATAGCCGATGGAAGTTTTTCAGACTTTGCCAAGGAGTTCTTGGAAGATCCTAAAAACATCTTTCTCGGAGTGGAAAAGACGGTAGAGAGCTACCCGGAAGCGGGCATTTTAGCTTTACACTCGTAAGGCTTCTTCTTACCTTCATCCCTATGAAATTCATGACAATTTACAGCGCTTTGGTTTCTCAGGCGCAACCCACGGCCGCTCCTCAGGGGATGGACTGGGGGACTATTTTGGGTTTGGTCCTCATGTTCTTGGTGTTTTATCTCTTCATCATTCGTCCTCAGGGTCAGAAGGTAAAAAAGCATCAGGAATTTGTGAATTCACTGCAAAAGGGGGATGAGGTGATCACCCAGGCGGGGATTTTTGGAAAAATTCATTCCATTGCGGACAATATCGTAACTCTCGAAGTGGATCAGAATGTGAAGATCCGGGTGGAGCGACAGACGGTGGCGTCGAAGGCGCCATCTGGAGTCGAAAAAGCGAAGTCCTCAGTAGCGGCCGTCGCGGGAAGGTAATTAAAATGCGTTTAGCCATCATCTTTGGGACTTTGATCCTTTCCTTACTCATTCTCATTCCGTCGTTCACGCCGGAAACATTTTTTCTGAATCGCTATCTCCCCGCAAAGAAACTCAATTTGGGTTTGGATCTTCGCGGTGGAATCCATGTGGTCCTCGGTGTTGAAGTGGAAAAAGCGCTCGACGTGGAAATCGATAAATTCATGGGAGATCTCCAAACCCGAGCGAAAGATAAAAACATTCCTATCTCCACGATTCAACGCGCTCAGGGAGAGCGAGGGATCAACTTAACATTTGCAAATCCACAGGATGTGGCGAGTTTTGAGACTCTTTTGAAAGACTTTTACGGAGTACTGACGGTGGCCGATCAAACGAGCACCTCCATGGTGGTGAAGCTAGAGCCGCAGCATGAAGCGCAAATTGCGCAAATGTCTTTGGAGCAGGCAAAGGAGATTATTCGCAGTCGAGTCGATGAATTCGGTGTGGCAGAGCCCGTCGTTCAAATTCAAGGATCGGACCGCATCTTGATTCAGTTGCCAGGAATTCAAGATCCCGAGCGAGCGATCCAACTTATTGGTCGAACGGCGCTGCTGGAATTTAAGATGGTCGACGATTCGATGAACATTGGCCAGTTAGAGACCATCGTCGATAAAGCTCGGGAGCAAGCGCAGTTTAAAAACAATTTTACACGCGCAGATTTGGAGCGGTTGAACAAAGTCGTCAAGGCGCAGTTGCCCGCTGGCACTGAAATTAGTTTTGAAAAGCGTGTCGATCCAAGGAGTAAAGAGGTGGCGCTGACGCCTTATCTCTTGAAAGAACAAACAGTTTTAACCGGATCAGGATTGGAAGATGCGCGCGTTTCTTACGACGACAATACGAGACGCCCGGAAGTTGCGCTTCGCTTCACGAAGTTAGGAGCTGAAACTTTCGAAAAGGTGACTGAAGCAAATGTGGGAAAATTGCTCGCCATTACTCTCGACGGAGTCGTAATGAGCGCGCCCGTCATTCGACATAAGATTCCTGCATTTCAAGCGGCGGCAAGCATTCAACTTGGAAATCGAAATCAGCAAGAAATGATGAAAGAGGCGAAGGATCTTTCCCTCGTTCTTCGAACCGGTGCGCTACCCGCTCCCGTGGAAATTTTAGAAAATCGGACTGTGGGAGCGAGTTTGGGCGAAGACTCCATTCGCCAAGGAATTTTTGCCACATTGATTGGCGCTCTTATGGTGATCCTTTTCATGATGATTTATTACCGATGGAGTGGCTTTTTAGCCGACGTCGTTTTGGTGGTTAATATTTCGATGTTGCTCGCGATGATGGCTTTGTTTCAAGCCACTCTGACATTGCCAGGTATCGCCGGGATCGTCCTCACCATTGGGATGGCTGTCGATGCAAATGTCATTATTATCGAGCGGATTCGCGAGGAAATGAGGGCCGGCAAAAGAGTGCGTGCAGCACTAGAGGCTGGTTACATGAATGCTCATCGAGCCATTCTCGATTCCAACCTGACGACGGTGATCGCCGGTGTGGTTCTTTACAATTTTGGGACGGGTCCCATTCGAGGATTTGCGGTGACCCTCATTTTGGGTCTTGTCGCGAACTATATCGCATCGGTTTGGTTCTCGCGGTGGATTTATGACTGGTATTTAGCGCGAGTCAATGTGGAAAGACTCTCAGTCTGAGAGTGTTGGAGAGAAGATTAGTATGTTCGAGTTAATTCCTTACGGCACAAAATTTCACTTCATGAAGTATCGTTATATCCTGGTGACGTTGTCGCTGGTTGTAACGATCGCTTCATTTGCCATCATGGCCACCAAAGGATTTAAGTTTGGAGTCGACTTTGCAGGGGGAGTGGAAATTATTCTGGGAATTCCAAAAGAATCCAAAGTGGATGCGGAGCGCCTCCGCTCGGCACTCGCGAAGGCAGGAATTCCCGACGCCTCGGTTCAAACATTTGGAGGAGATCAAACTCGGCCTCTGGACGAATATATTGTTCACTTTCCCGCGAATTTTTCCGAAGAGGGATTGATTGAGGGGAATCTTGCAAAAAGCTTTAAGGCTTTTCAAAAAACGCCCGATCAGCCTGTGGTGTCCAAATTCCGATTCTCAGGATTGGAACGCGCTTATCTCACGTTGAACCATGATGTAGCTTTCAATGACTTGAAAAAAGCTGTGGAAGCGACAAGCTTCGGAATTTTAGAGCTCACCGATTTTCAACCTTTCGGTCGGGATTCATCGAGAGAATATCAGCTCAGTTTTAAGAGTATTCAGACAAAGCTCCAAACGGACCTCAATAAGGACCTTGCAACAGATGCTTCAAAGGGAGTGGAAATTCAAAAGGTAGATTTTGTGGGCGCCAAAGTGGGAGCCGATTTAAAGGTCGCGGCACTTCTCAGTATTTTAATTACGACTTTATTGATCTTCATTTATATCTTCCTGCGCTTTGACATTGTCTATGCTCCGGGCGTCGTGCTTTCGATGATTCACGACGTGAGTTTAACGGCGGGAGTTTTCGCTTGGTTTGGAATGGAATTCGATCTAACAACCGTGGCCGCCTTGCTGACTTTGGCGGGTTATTCCATCAATGACACCATCATCGTCTACGATCGGATCCGTGAAGTCGCGGGCTCTATGAAAGGAAAGGCTTTTTCGGAAATCATCGATATCGCGATCAATCAGACGCTAGGACGAACCATTATCACATCGGGAACTGTTTTTCTTGCAACACTGGCATTGTATCTTTGGGGTGGTCCGGTCATAAATGGTTTCGCATTTGCCTTCCTCATTGGCGTGATCGTAGGGACCTATTCCTCCGTGTTTGTTGCCGCGCCGGTCATCTTGTGGATGGAGCAATGGTGGAAGGGCCGTGAAGTAAATCGTCGAAAAGCGGCCGCCGCGTAGGACGAGTGATGGAGGAAGCCTCCAGGATTCCGAGTTCCTTTGCGAGAGGGTATTCTCCAGTTCTGCGAAAACTTTTGTGGACGCGCGGGTATCAAGCGGAAGAAGCCGTCGATGCATTTCTCAATCCGTCGCTCAGTCAGCTTCCTACTCCCATTGATTCTCTTTTAGATCATCGAGAGGCCATTCAAATTCTGCTTAAGGCGCGAGAGCGAAAGGACCGCGTGGTCGTCTACGGCGATTACGATGTCGATGGGACGACTTCGACCGCTCTTCTAGTTTCCATTCTTAAAGAATGGGGTTGGAATATTGGATACTTCATTCCTCATCGAATTCGAGAGGGCTACGGGGTCACCGCAGCAGGAGTGGAGTCAATGCTTTCGCGAGAAGCAGATTGTAAGGTGGTCATCACATGCGACTGCGGAATTGCGTCGCACGAGGGAATTGCAATTCTGAAAAACAAGGGCATTGGCGTGGTGGTGACCGATCATCACGAGGTTCCTGCGACGCGAGTTTCCGCAGATGCCGTGCTCAACCCTAAGCAGCTTGATTGCAATTATCCCTTTAAGAAATTGGCGGGCGTGGGAGTGGCTTTTCTTTTGATCGTGGGGCTTAGACGAGCACTGGAACTTCGCGACTACGCTTTGGCGCCTTGGCTGGATCTGGTGGCCATCGGAACGGTCTGCGATTGCGCGGAATTGGTGGGTGCGAATCGTGCACTCGTAAGTTTAGGGCTGGATCGAGTAAGAACGAGTTCACGCTTGGGAATTCAAGCGCTTCTTAATCAAGTGAACCTAAAAAATTCTCGAAAAATGAAATCGCAAGATCTGGGATTTTTAATCGGCCCACGTTTGAATGCCGCAGGTCGTGTGGGCGAGCCCGATCTTGGCATACGCACCTTACTTGCAGACACACCAGGGGAGGCCGCATTTCTCGTCGGACAGCTTGAGGAGCAAAATTCGCTTCGTCGTCGTATGCAAGACGAGCAAGTTGCGCGAGCGATCGCGATGGCGGAGGAAGCATTTAGAAAAGCGCCTACTCAAAAGGGCGTGATCGTTTCGGATTCCAGTTTTCATTTGGGCGTCGTTGGTCTTGTCGCGTCAAAACTTGTGGAGCGATTTGAAAGACCCGCGTGCGTGCTTGCGAAATTGGACGATGAACATGAGCTGGCCAATCTCACGGGTGGCGTGAGTGCAAATACACTTTGGAAGGGATCGCTGCGCGCCCCAGGCGGCTATCATCTCGCAGCAGCCTTAGAAAAATTAAAGGAGTTGAATCCCTCGCTTTTGAAATCCGCCGGAGGCCATGCACTTGCCGCAGGAGTCGCGATGGAAGACAGTAGCCAAGCGGAGTTCCGGCATTTGTTCGAATTGGCGATGAGCGAGCAAGCGGAATCTAAGGTGAGCGTAAGCGGCGTCGAAGAGTTGGAGTGGGATCACTTTGAACCTGCAATGTTGTTGGAAGCGCTCGATGCTTTCGAACCTTTTGGAATTGGAAATCCACCTTTCATGTGTCGCGTTAATTCGTTTTCGATCGAGCGCGTGCAGCGCATGAAAGAGATTCATGTCAAGCTCTGGGGAAAACCCCGACGATCTAGCGGCGCAGCATTCTCTGTTTTACAATTTAAAACTCCCTACGTTACGCTATGGCAGAGTTTAGAACGCGGAGGGGTTGCCGACATAGATTTTTTGGCGGAAGTCGCCGAGAATGAATGGAACGGCAAACGAAGTTTGGAACTTCGTTTGAAGCAATTACTCCAAGTGAGGGTGGATGGCCAAGTTAAGCAAATACACTTCGACGCGATCGAGCAGTCGCGCCAATCGGATGCGTCCCGCGAAGGCGAAAGCCTACGACAAGCGAAGGGACGTTCGAATTCCGATTCAGCTCAAAGTGGACGTGGAAAGTCCAAACGACCATTACCTGTTTGAATATTCCTCGAACCTTTCTGATAATGGCATTTTCATTCAGACCGAAGATCCGCTCAATCCCGGCACCGAAGTCACCATTCAATTTGCACTGCCGGATGAACACTTGATTCGCACCCGCGGTCAAGTCGTCTGGGTCACCATGGAAGAAGAGGGGCACGAGTCGGGAATGGGGATCAAATTCCTCGGTTTGAAGGCCGAAGATCGCAATCGCATCCTCGCCGCGATCAAAAAACTCGCGATTCTGTAATCGATTTCACTGAAACAGACTTTCAAAAACGCCCCTTTCCCGGGGCGTTTTGTCTTTGCTAGGCTTTTGGGAATGAAAACGATCTACTTTTTACTCCCGCTTCTTTTTATTTCGGTCGCAGTTTTTGCCCAGGATGACGATGAGACTTCCATTAAAACTCAAACCAAGTCTCACGCCAAAGAGGGTGTCATCGTCATTGAAAAGGGCGATCGAGGAATTTTGAAACGGGGTCGGAAGGCGAAAGTGGAAAGTGGCGATTCCGAAATTGTGGGCGATGAAATGGCCACGCCCCAAGCGGCAAAGCGCGAATGGGATGCTCGCTGCACTTCTTGGAAGAATGAACTCCGCACGATGAATGGAAAAAATTTGCTCGTGGCCGATTGTGGTCGTCCGAAAATGAAATCGGAAATGCGCCAATCGGAAAAATCTTACACCTACGAGTCCATTGCGAAGTATAAAATTCGCGTCGTCGATGACGAGGATTGATTTCCTCTGACTTCTAAAGCTGGGCATATCAGCGTTTTGCTGAAGGAAGTTGTTCGCGATCTTTCGTGGGCAGACATCTCTGCTCGAGTCGCTGATTTTACGGTGGGCGGAGGCGGTCATCTTGAAGCGCTCTTAAAAAATTCTTCGGAACCCGCTTCTATCTTAGCCGTCGATCAAGATCTCGATGCCATTGAACGCTGCAAAGTTCGACTGGCACCTTGGACCACGAAGATTTCTTGGACTCATGCCAATTTTTCTGAAATTCGAGCGTCTGAGCATGGGACTTTCGATCGCATTTTAGTGGATCTCGGCGTTTCGTCGTTTCAGCTCGATCAAGCCGAGCGAGGGTTTAGTTTTCAGAAAGAAGGCCCGCTCGATATGCGCATGAACGCAAGTGATACGGTCGCGCCTGCTTGGCAACGCTTAGCGCAGTGCAGCGAAGAGGAGTTAGCTGACGTATTTTTTCATTATGGGGAAGAATCTCGCGCCCGAAAATTTGCAAGAAAATGGATGGAGATTCGCGGTCGGTCTGAAATTAAGACAACCGGCGCATTCGTCCGCTCCTTTGGTTTTGAGCTGGATTCCAAGGATCGACAGGGTCGTCATCCGCTCACTAAAATCTTTCAAGCGCTAAGAATTTGGGTGAATGACGAGCTTGGATCGCTAGAAACACTTATCGAACAGCTGCCAACACTTTTGAATCTTCACGGCCGGGTAGGAATTATAACGTTTCATAGTTTAGAGGATCGTGCAGTAAAATGGGGCCTGAGGGAGAGTTTGAAGCCTCTTCATAAAAAGCCCGTGGGGCCTACCGATGGAGAGATCGAACAAAATGCGCGAGCGCGATCGGCAAAGCTGCGAGTGTTTGAAAAGCTTTGAAGGTCGCATCGAGGGGGACGACCGCGATGGTAGTGTCAACGACATGGAAGACTTTGGGGGCGATGGCCCTTGGCGGTTTTGTTCTTTTCTCCGCAGGCATGATCGTCATTCGCTTGAAGATGACCGAACTCGCCTACGATTTTGAAAGCATCAAAAATGAAGAGCGACGCTTGCATGAAGAGCAAGTGAAGCTGAAGGCGGCCTTGAGCGAAAAGCTCTCGCCCGCCAAATGGAAATCCGATGGTTTCCGTGAACCCGAGCCTGAGCAGGTGATAGCAATTCCATGAGTCATTCTAGAATTCGAGCCACACTTTTATTTGGGTTGTTAGCGATAGGATTTACAGGCGTCGTTGCAAGAGTCGTCCAATTTCAACTAAAGCCGGACACGCGCTTACGTTCGCTCGCGAACACAAAGGCGAAGTTAAGCCATCAAGCCGAGGCGGGAGAAAAACTCGTAAGCCGAGGGGCGATCGTGGATCGCACTGGAAAAGATTTGGCATTGAGTGTGGTCGTTCGATCCTACTTTGCGAATCCCAAGCAAATTAAAGACCCTTCGCGCGTGGCAAATCAATTGGCGCCGCTTCTGCAAGTTTCATCTGCCAAACTGCGCTCGCTTCTTCGCCAAGATCGTTTTTTTGTTTGGCTGAAGCGCGAAGTGGATGAGTCCACGTCTGAGCGCATCGAGGGCCTGGGGATTGTGGGCGTGTACTCTCGAAAGGAAACGAAGCGCGTGTATCCCCATGGGCAGCTGGGCCAAGAAGTGGTGGGGATCTCGGGAGTTGATGGTGTGGGTCTTGAGGGAATCGAGAAGTCCTACGATTCCTATTTGCGAAGCAGTGACGAATTTCAAACGCGGGGCATTCGCGATGCGCTCGGTCGATTGCTACTCTTCGATGATTTTGAGCGCGAGTGGTTTCAGTCCCATCATGTGGTAAGC
>ERZ761602.8031-NODE-8031-length-10844-cov-5.114468_pt1 | contig 10844 bp, 11 predicted proteins | sample MGYA00512165_ERZ761602 | MGnify/ENA primary metagenome ERZ761602 (study PRJEB28899, sample SAMN02445085) | bioreactor sludge metagenome | biome: EBPR sludge; isolation source: Thorneside wastewater treatment plant | place: Australia: Brisbane, Thorneside...
GTGTGTCCATTGTCAGGAACGTCAGCCATGTTGAAGATTTCAACATAACCTTCACGGGTACCCTTCGCCTTGTCGGCGGCGGACGCGGAAGCCGGCAGACGGTCCGTCACAAAGGCGGTACCGTCAGCATTGGTGGCCACGGAAGCGGGCAGCGTGCAGGACTTGTCCGAGGTCTTCAGAACCGAGCGGCCATCAGCGCCTTGGCTGACGGCGGCGGACCACTGGTCACCCTTGGACAGGAACAGCGTGAAGTCGAAAATGTCGTCCGAGTTGGCGGCACCACGGAAACGCACCTTGACAGCTTTGCCGTTGGTTTGATCGTGGTTGACGATGCTGATCAGCGTTGCTTGACCGTTCTGGGTCGTGAAGTAAGGCACGATCAGCTGGTGACCGACGTCACGGCCGTTGAATTCCAGCACGGTCGCGGTCGTACCGACCAACACGCCCGGGAACGAACCAGCGTTGGCACCGCTAGCCAAACCGAGCCCACCGATCATGGTAGCGATGCTCAAAGCGAGAATATTTTTTCTCATACAAAGACTCCAGTTGAAAAGTTAGTAAGCGCAACCAAGAATGGTCAGAACGCCTATTTATGGTAGCACAAGGAAGTTCGGGGAGGGCGTTCGCAAGAGGGCCCGTCGCCCGGTTGTTGAGTATTTGCAACAGATTGATGGCTGCTTGGCTTCACCCTCCTCTCCCATTGATCCGTTTTTGTTGCGCGGGCAGCGTCACAGGCGGATGAACAGCCACCACTGTCCGTCTTCCTTGACCCAGGTTTCGTCAAAGTGGGTACTGATCTTGTCGCCCTTGCGTCCGCCAAGGATGGGGGGACGCTCGACGCGGATGCGAGCAGCGCATCGGACTTCGCTGTCACAGCTCGAACCAACGACTGCCGCTTTGTCCAGGGTCGCTGCCGCGCCAAAGCGCGTTACATATTTGTCGGCGGTCAGCAGCTTGCGCACGGAAGGTGCCAGATATTCGTAGGCTCCCTTCACGTCGCCCTCCAGCATCAAGGCCCATCGGGCTTGCGCCCGCTCCAGTACGAGTGCCTCGGGCTTTGGAGTGAAACTTGCACAGCCCGCAAGAAGGGTCAGCGCAACCAAGCTTGCCATGCCGATGCGTTTCAATCGGCGTCGTGGCAATTCACTCGCGGTTGTCAAAGTCGTAACGCTGCTCATATCAGTTGATGCGATGGAAGTTTTTAGTTCAGGGACAGGAAAATCTGGCCGTTTCCCTAGGCTTTCAGCGGTAACCTCCGCCGACGCCGGGATCCTGAGCCGGAATCGCGGGTGCGCCGGATTCGTTTCCTTGTGGAACCAGACGCAACCCTTTCATGCGGGCTTTCATTTCTGCGCTGAGTGCACCGATGTCCTGGTCGCTACGAACGACCTTGGGCGCAATGATTACCAGCAGCTCGGTACGATTCGCATTGTTCGACTTGGTTCCGAACAATGCGCCGAGCACCGGAATTTCATGAAGCAGCGGTACACCGCTTTCTCCGCTGGTACTGTTGTCCTTGATCAGACCACCCAAAACGATGGTTTCGCCCGAGCGAACGGCAACTTTGCTTTCGATCTGTCGCTTGAGAAAGCTGCGCTGGCCCGTTGCAACGTCAACCTGTCCAATGTCCGTGACTCCTTGCTTGATCTGCATGGTGACCATGTCGCCCGCATTGACAGAAGGGGTGACTGCGAGGTCCAACCCGGTATCTTTGAACTGGATGTTGCTGGTTATCACGCCGCCGGCAGTCACAGATTCACCAATGCGAACCGGCTGCTGGTTGCCGACTGTGATGTTGGCGGTGTGGTTATTCAGGACCATCAGGGACGGGCTTGAAATCACCTTGACCAGCGACTTTTCGGCCAAAGCATTCAGTATCGCCCTCACGTTCCCTGCCGAGTTGCGCAGGGTGTAGGAGAAACCGGCCCCTGTCGATGCCAAAGCACCACTCACCGCGTTACTCAAAAGGGAAGTTCCCGTCTTGCCATTGCTTCGGTAGTCGGTGAACATCCATTGCAAACCGTACTTGAGATCATCATTGAGTGTCACTTCGATGATGCTTGCTTCTATCAATACCTGGGCGGCCGGGACGTCGAGTCGTTTCAATGTCGCCTCTATGCGTTGGTACTCCACGCCCGTCGTGTAGACCAGTACCGCGTTGTTGATTTCGTCTGCGATCACTCGGGCGCCTTGCCCCAGATTCACCGTCGTCAACGCCGACCCGGCCGCGTTGCCACCGCGGACCTGTGAAGCCGGTGTGACGGACGCTGCGCCCCCCGTCGTACTTGTGGCTTGCGCCAGGCCGGGCGAGACAGCGCTGGTCGGTGGCGCCCCTGATGGCTTGGATTCACTGGCAAACAAGGCCCCCAGCAGGTCGGCCAGTTGGCGCGCAGATCCATTTTGAACGGGATAGACGAATAGCTGTGGCGATGCGGAATTCAGCCCGGGTCGATCAAGCTTCTCAAGCCATTCGCGCGCAGCGTCAAGGTAGGCAGCTCGCGGAGTTACCACAAGGACACTGTTGAGGCTTTCCATCGGGATGATTCTCAACGCCCCATGGAGGGGAAAGGCCTCAGAAATGCCCCCGCTTGCACGCGCTGCACCAGCATTTGCCGGTGTTTCCGGCCCGGCTCCGGCGCCGCGAACGGCCAATGGCACATTGACAAGCTTGAGGGCGGCTTCGACGTCCTTGATGGAGAGATGCTTCAGAGGAAAGATCCCCATCGACATGCCCTTGAGCATGTCGACATCGAAAGTTGCGATGAGGTCCAGCCATCCCTCTGCCTGAGTGCGACTTCCGACCAGCACCAGCAGGTTTCTCACGGTGTCGATACGGACGAGATTTTCGGCTGGAACAACAGATCGAAGAATTGTGGCCATTTCCGACGCGCCAACAAAGCGAAGTGGGACAAGGATCGCGCCTTGTCCCGGAGGTAATGGAGACTTGGCGTCAAATTGTCGGACGACCGGTGCAATGGCGCGCAGCGCCTCAGGCCTCCCAATGTGATAGGTGCCCCTGGCGTCTCGCAACAACTGCAATCCATTCGCCTGCAAAGCAGCCTCCAGCAGAAACACCGCGTCATCTGGGGCTACATCTGCATTGGTTGCAAGGGTCACCCTTCCGACAATCGGCGGATGCAAGACATAGTCAACCTTCGCAACATCCCGCAATACGATATGGACTACATCGATGAGGGGGGCATCCTCAAACTTGAAAGACGCAGGAGCCCCGCTGAATGGGGGGACCGATTTAGCCGGTGACAACACCTGGTCGGTACCACGATACAGCCTTTGTTCCGCCTCAATGCTGACTTTTTTTGTTGGATTCGTTGACAGCGTGCCCTCGGCTGCCGCGGGATACAAATACAACATTAATCCTGCAGCCAATAGGGCGCACAATGTTCTTCTATATGACATGTTAATCCTATGATCTTGACCCAAAAGGTCAATCGGTCACTGGTGGCAATCCGGCTTTTGCACGCACCTCATTTCGACGCCGCAAACGATCCCGCGCCTCGTCAGCCATAGCGCGCCGAGTGTCTTCCGCGGACGCAATGCCCTGACCCGTCGAGGCATTGCCGGTTGGCTCGCCAGGGGAATTCACGACCGAAGCATCATTTCCCGCTGGAGCGACTGCGGCCTTCTTCAGGGATATCGTTCGCGTGTCACCACTGCGCTCGAACCGTGCTTCCCGTCCTTCGACTGCTGCGAGCGTCCAGTCACCAACACTTTCACCGGTGCGAACACGCCGCGTTTTCCCCTCGATACGCGCAATGAGCCCGCCACCGTCACCAGTGACGAAGATCCCAGAAATTTGTACGTTGTCGAGGACATCCGGCGGTGGCAGAGCAACAACTGAATCGACGGTCGGTACGGCTGAGGGAGGCCGCCGCTCCAAAGAGAACAACGGACGCTCAAGAACCACCAACGCAGCACCAATCGGGGCAGATTCCCAAGCAGGAGTCTTTTGAACCACATACGGAACATTCTGGCTTACTGGTGGGGTCCAGCGTGGCAGCAACAGGCGTCCGTCCGGCCCGATCCACTGAACAAGAAGTGTCGTTGAAATGGCAAAAAGCAAACCCACCAAAACTATGGTTGGCGACAATCTCATTGAAGTATCCGCTGAACGCTGATTTTCATGTTACCACTCATTCTTACGGGCTCCTTCGGTTTGATAGCACCTGCGCTTTGCAAACTCATCGAACGAACAAACAATCGCGGAGAATGACTACTCAACGATTCAAGGGCATTGTAGATCTTCTCATAGGTTCCCTCTATTCGAATATCCAAGGTAACCTCCTCGACACCCCCGTCAGTCTTCACAGGCAATATGATGGTAGAAATGACCTCGACGCCCGTACCAAGAAGCATCGATTTGATGGCCTCCTGAAACTCATTGGAGAATTTATTTATGTCAATACTTGTAACATATAATCGCTTTTGTAGTTCAACATTTGTCTCAGCCAATGACTTTGAAAAGTCAGGACCCGAAACTTGCAGCGATTTTTGGCGAGAATAACGCACGTTGATCTGTTCAATCTCCTTCTCGATTCGTGAATTGAAATTGAACAATATATACCCCGGCACACCAATAAAAAATATGAGCACAAACATCGGGAGGATGAGCGCAGAAAACCGACTTATCGCAATTGCTTGAGTAGCAGGCACCATCATTTTCCTCCCGTCTTGACACTGGAGAGGCCCAAGATCAACTGAAACGTTTCACCCGACGCCCCTGGCGCTTTAGTGGCAGGAGCAATGGCTTTAACTTCAGCGATCTCAGGTTCGCTGCTCAACTTCGCCATCAGGCTCGCCGAATTTGGTGCTTGTCCATGTATCCGAATGCCCTCGGAAGAAGTCTCGATGCTATATAAAAAGGAATTATCTGGAAGCAACCGAGTAACGGTAGACAAAACTTCAATGGGAGGATAATACATTTTCGATCGTTGATCAAAAACCGAGATAAAGTCCTGCCGACTCAATAACTGCTCCCGCAATTTTTCTATTGGCAAGTTGTCTTTAGTAAGTTTCGAATATTGGACCTTGGCATCTTCTAGACGATACCAATTTTTGAGGACAGGAGTAACGGTCAAACCGTAATTAAGAACTAGAATAGCCAATAGCAACGTGAAGTTAAATATTGTCCTACGCCTTATCGCCATTCTCAACTCCCCTCCCCCCTCCCAATCAGATTCAATCAGCATTCCTTCAGGGGACTCAAACATCACTGCGGGTTCATTGCGAAAATAGGTAGAAGCAATCTTTTCCAACTCAGCCCTTACAAATGACTTCGAGGACAAATAGATGTTCACACGTTGGCAATTCGAACGATAATATGATATCCAATCTATCCCATACACCGTTTCCTGAACCTCAAACGGAGATTTCGTCATGTTCTCCAATTGAACCATTCGATCAACTTGATCGTCGGTGAGTCTATGTTTGATTTCCAACTGATAACATAAAACGACGCTATCGGGGAGTACGACAGCAGAGTATGAGGCTTTCTGCTTCGAGTCACCAGCAAGCCTCCCATTGGAATGAAGGCGATCATAGCGACCAACCAATTGCCCATCCTTGAATAGGGCAAACGGTACACGCCCTTTTAGAAAGCCAAATGAACGATAAACAGATGCCAGATAGAGGCCTAAGACTTTACCGAGAGAGCCTCTTTCCTTTATGCCCGTTATAGAACTCATCTGTTTATCCCTAATTCAACGCCCAATCCGGAATAAAATTGATAACTCCAATATTTACTCCAAGGTCTTTCATTACTCTCTCCACCAGAGCCGTAACCAATCCACCATACACGAACTGGTAACGCAGATTGCTTCGCATTAGCGTCGTCTCGAAGGGGCACAACTCTCGCAACGAACTTCCTGACCACAGAATCAGTGAAATTGAACCTGCCAACAGACTCCAATTCCGGCATTGCGATATCTTGCTCTCGTCTCCGAATGAATTCCTCTGCAGCTCGTCGATCATTCCGGTATATGATAAGCAGTACATCAAGTGGCGCGGTTCTCAAATTCACCAAAGGACTTCCCTCTGTAGCTGCGAAAATCAAACCTTGGATTCGTTGAAAATAGGAATAACGCATACCTGGCACTTTCAACAAGTCTTCATTTACGGCAAACGAATATTTCGATCCCAATTCGCGGGTGGAAATTCTATAATCAACGACAGCCTTCGCCATTTTTGACGCAGAACTACTATCGAGGCCTGAACCATATTCAAAAAGATCAACCAGCAGAGCCTCGGACGCCAACTCAATATTAATCAGACCCGAACTTGAGAAAATCTCAACAAGAAAAGATCTACCTTCAAAGTCCCGTCTTACGGCCGAGTAAAGCGGAGGCGCTATTTCATTACGCTGATTCAGGAGTTCGAATAGTCGCATTCTGATTACACTATCAGCTCCTGCCATCGCATGAAGAAGCTCCACATGGAAAGATTTCTCTTTCAACTCGTTCCGTTGAACAGATAATATAGAGTTAAGAAGCAATGCAAGGGAGGCTGCTATCCAAAGCACAGCAACCAAGACAAGTCCGGATTCACTTCTGTTACGACGTGACACAAAGGTCATTCGGGAGTACTCATTTCGCCGCCTCCCCACCAACTGAAAAAACGCCATCGCCATTCATTCCGAAGACTTTGGGCACCAAAACGATATCAGGCCATTCGCCCCATTGGAGAGCCACCTTAATTGTAATTCTCTTTATCCCGCTGGGATTTTCAATAAAGGCGAAATCATTCAGAACCTGGACCGAATCCTTGGATGCCTCGATTTCAATATCAAACTTTGATACATCGGAAAGGATCAAACGTCTCGTCCAAGAGTGCGGATCCGCATTGGTACGCTTCAAAAAGTCATCGCGCTGCGACGTTATCATGGAGAAATAAACGATTCCTCCCTTTTCTTTAGAAATGTCCTCTATCGCAACCTTCATACGATATAGACCACCAACACCTTCGCGCCCATGAAGATAACCTGTCCATTCGAGGCCGTGAACTTTGAATATAGTATGACTCTTATCAATGTCAGGCTTTTTCACAACCGTGCCATTACTGAACAAAGTACCGAGTGTAGTTCGGAATAAGTTAGAGACGGCCCATGAAATCTCCCTTCGATCCGCGCCCCCCTTCACAATTCGTTCTAGCTGCCCGACGCCGAAAAGGGAACTTGTCAGTAACAACAATACCAAAGAAAGAACAGATATTGAAACAAGAACTTCAATTAACGTAAAACCACGAGGGCCGGTCGGCAAGCGTGGCTCAATCAAGCCATACAAACTTACCCCCAGGAAGTTTTTTTGCAATATGTAATTCAGCTACTGATAGAAATTTTGTTTGCATATCTTTTTCGCCGCATTCCACTTCTACTGTGAGATGACATACCTCATAGTCTCGAACCGCAAAACTTCTTTGTGCATCACACCGCGCTTTCCAACTACATCCTGAATCAAACCCATCCTTTTGATTGCGCAGCACTTCGTGTGGGTGCACATTGGCGAGTACATTTCGCACAGTTTCGACATTGTTGGCACGGATATTCAGACTTTTCTCGGTTCTAGCAATATCTGCGCTTATTCGATAAAAAAAACCTATAGAAGCCACAACGATCGCGAGCGCAACCAGGACCTCAACAAGGCTAAAACCTTTTCCCTGCTTCATATTATTGGCTATGAGCGTATCCATCCCTCTTTTCTGAAATAGCTCCGGTCAACCAATCGATCTCAATCCTTGCTGCTGCACCACTCTCTCTGATGAACACTATCGTTCCTCCAGTGGAGCCACCTTCCGGGAAGAAGTGAAATTCATGTTTCTTTGTACGCACTTCCCCAACGAGGCCACTGGTGACTTCAACCTTAATATTAGGCGGCAATGACTTTTTTTCCGAGATAGAAGTACCAAAGGTACCTTCTGATACATCGAGCCAAAAATAGCTCGCACCACCATTTATCCTATTACTAACCATCCTTACCTGCTTCAAATCAGATATGACCTCCGATATCAGCGATTTGAACTGAACAGCATCCCGAAACCTCTCGTAGTAGCCCGGAACTAAAGCCGCAAAAACAGCGGCGATAGTAATGACGACAAGGAGTTCAATTAACGTAAACCCCAGTTGTATTCCCTTGTTGCCATCGAATGATACGCCCATGAAGAGAATCACCTGCTCTTAATATCAGCCGCCTCTCCCTCACCACCAACAACACCGTCGGATCCATGAGATATTATCTCTATGATCCCATTTTTGTTGGAATAGATAAATGCTTTACCCCACGGATCGTTCGGGACTTGTCCTTTAAGATACGGTCCATTCCAGCTATTTAAACCTTCAGGCTTTGTCGTCAATGCCGCCAATCCCTGTTCCGTCGATGGATAACGTCCGACATCAATTTTGTATATCTCTAGAGCTCGTTCAAAATCTGCTATCTGCACAACGGCGGTTTTCGATTTTGCGCCTCCAAGCTGATTTAAAACTCGAGGTCCGACCAAAGCAGCAAGCAATCCTAGTATTGCGAGCACAACCAAAAGTTCTACCAGGGTGAATCCGAGAGGATGATTAGATTTCATAGGTATATCAAACAGCAAATTCGTTAATTGAAAGTATCCCTAGCAGAATCGCAATAATAATTACCCCGACAATGATTCCTAGGAATAAAATCATCAAAGGCTCAATCAGCTGGAGAACTCTGCTTATCTTTGCATCAAATCGCAAAGAAAGAGTCTCAGCCATTTGATCACATGCGGATTGTAACCTTCCAGTTTCCTCGCCGACTCTGATAAGTCCGATCGTCACGCTATCAAAGGCATTTGTACCTGCGAGGCAACTTGAAAATATCTTTCCTTCTCTTAGTTCCTTCGTTATAGATCCCAACGTTGTCCGAAGTTCAGAATCACTGATGCTCAGCAGAGATGTTTCGAAGGCTCTTGGCAACGACAAACCGGACTTCAACAGACTTCCTAGTGCGCTCAGGAAAATGGCACAATTATATTGGTTGATCGCAGAACGAATAATGGGAATTCGTCGAGCAAATTTCGCAAGCACTTCTTTCCAATTATTGACGTTAAAAAATCGAGGCGCGAAAGCTACGAATAGACAAAGAACGATGACAATCTCAAGAAAATTTGCGCGCATTGCCGAAGAAATAGCCATCGCACTGACTGTAAGAAACGGCAACTTATCGCCCATGCCTTTGAAGATATCCTCAAATTGAGGAAGCACGAAGCCAAACATCAACACGACAGACAAAATTGCGATAAACGCAAGAATAGATGGATAGATGAGCGACGAGACAAGTTTCGACCTCATCACCCGACGCCGAACCAAATGTTGGTCTATTCGTTCAAAGGCACCAAGCATATCTCCGGACAACTCGCCGCCGCGAACCATTCCTAAAAAGAATGAATCCTCAAATCCCAATCGTTCAAAGGATTCAGAAAGGGATATACCCGAGCGAATTTTCTTTTCTAGTTCTGAAAGCAACGCTTGCTTTTCCGTATCGCCTTCCGCTTCACACAATATTCTGATCGCTTTGGCAAGATGAACACCCCCACGGGTAAACAATGCCATTTGGCTAACAAAGCCCTCCAAAAACGCCTGTTTAGTCGCCTTAGGCTTCTGAGTAAAGAAGCTCCTGAAGCTTCCATTCGCTCCTTTCAATTTCCTTCTATGCCTGGGATCCTCTGTTTTCTCTAATGCTTCAGCGACCCGCAGTTCTAACACAGTAAGTTCACGATTTTTCAATTCGACGAGGGCCTGCGCAGCTGTCTGACTATCAATAAATCCAGCTACCCTCTCAGCCGCTGAATCGAGTGCGACAAAGGCATAATTCACAGATCTGCCCTCAATCCATGCCGGAGCGAACGACCTCTTCAAGCGTCGTAAGCCCGGCTCTCACTTTCTCTAATCCGTCTATGAACAAAGTTCGATGACCTTTCGTCCTTAATACTTCTTCGAACTCAACGGTGTCGATATCTTTCGACAACATGGAACGGACCAAATCGTCAACCACAATCAACTCACTAATTACTGTCCTTCCTCTATAGCCCTTCTGCGCACAATGTTTGCAACCGACGGCCTTGAAAAAGGTCCCCCCTGTCAAATCCAGATCACCGTATTTTTGATAAAGATCCGAAACTTCAAGTTCGTTTATCGGGGCCTTACATTTGTCACACAGAACACGGATCAACCTCTGGGAAAGTACTCCAATTAGCGAAGATGAAATTAAATAATGTGGAATACCAAGATCTTTCAGCCTAACTATCGCGGAAGCGGCAGTATTAGTGTGCAGGGTGGACAGTACAAGGTGTCCGGTTAAAGCGGCTTGCGTAGCAATCTGAGCTGTTTCGGAGTCTCTCATCTCACCAACAAGAATCACATCTGGATCTTGCCGAAGAATTGAGCGTAGAGCGCGACCAAATGTCAAATTGATACTAGCCTGTATCTGTATCTGGTTAATTCCCTCAAGCTGATACTCGACGGGATCTTCGATCGTTATAACTTTCAGCTTAGAAGAATCAAAGGCTGACAACGCAGCGTACAGGGTCGTAGTCTTCCCCGAACCCGTAGGGCCGACGACCAAAATTATTCCGTGTGGACTACTCAATAGTCGGCGAATTTCACCTTCCCTCGTAAGGTTGAATCCAATCGATCCGAGCTGAACTCGCATTCTTGATTTGTCCAACGCACGCACGACAAGACTCTCCCCGGTCACTGTCGGTATTATCGAAACCCTAAGATCGAGGTCATTCCCTTTAATTTTGCTTTGAATTCTGCCGTCTTGGGGAAGCCTGCGTTCGGCAATGTCCAAGCCCGCCAAGAGTTTAATTCT
>ERZ761602.8032-NODE-8032-length-10843-cov-3.743048_pt1 | contig 10843 bp, 9 predicted proteins | sample MGYA00512165_ERZ761602 | MGnify/ENA primary metagenome ERZ761602 (study PRJEB28899, sample SAMN02445085) | bioreactor sludge metagenome | biome: EBPR sludge; isolation source: Thorneside wastewater treatment plant | place: Australia: Brisbane, Thorneside...
GAGCATCTCATCGTCGCGCCGATCCTGATCCCGCTCCTCGCGGCGGCGCTGATGCTGTTCTACCAGGACCGGCAGCGCCGGGCGAAGCGGATCATCAGCTTCGTCGCCTGCATCGCGCAGCTCCTCGTCGCGATCGAGCTCCTCGACATGGCCAAGAGCCCGCCGGGGGACGCGGGGGCGGCGACCTACCTGCTCGGCAACTGGGCGCCGCCCTTCGCCATCGTGCTCGTGGTCGACCGCCTGTCGGCGCTCATGGTCCTCCTCACCTCGGTGCTCGCGCTGCCGGCGATCGTCTTCGCCTCGGCCCGCTGGGACGGGCGGGGCCAGCACTTTCACAGCCTGTTCATGTTCCTGCTGATGGGCATGAACGGGGCCTTCCTGACCGGCGACCTCTTCAACCTGTTCGTGTTCTTCGAGGTCATGCTGGCCGCGTCCTACGGGCTGATGCTGCACGGGTCCGGCACGCTGCGGGTCCGGGCGGCGCTGCACTACATCGCGGTGAACCTGACCGCCTCGCTGTGCTTCCTGATCGGGGTTGCGATCCTCTACGGCGTCACCGGCACGCTCAACATGGCCGACCTCGCCGTGCGGGTCGCGGCGCTCAGCGACGCGGACCGGCCGCTGCTGCTCACCGGCGCCTCGATCCTCGGCGTCGCCTTCCTCGTCAAGGCGGCGATGTGGCCGGTGTCGTTCTGGCTGCCGGTGACCTACATGGCCGCCGCGCCGCCCGTCGCCGCGATCTTCGCGGTGATGAGCAAGGTGGGCTTCTACGTGGTGCTGCGGTTCTCGATGCTGCTCTTCGGTGCCGATTCCGGGCCGGTCGCCGGCTTCGGGGCGGGGCTCCTGGTCGCGGGCGGCTTCGCGACGCTGACCTTCGGGATGATCGGCGTGCTCGCGAGCCAGGGCCTCGGCCGCGTGGCCGGCTGCTTCGTGCTGGTCTCGTCGGGCACGGTCCTGTCGGTGGTGGGCATGGTCGGCCTCGGCGGCAACGCGACGCTGCTCGTCGGCGCGCTCTACTACATGATCAGCTCGACGCTGGCGATCAGCGCGCTCTACCTGATCATCGAGATCGTCGAGCGCGACCAGGGCGCATTCGCGTCGATCATGGCGGTGACCGCCGAGGCCTATGGCTTCATGGACGAGGGGCCCGACGACGGCGAGCAGGAGGTCGGGATCGCGCTGCCCGCCACCGTCACCGTGCTCGGCCTCGCCTTTGGCGCCTGCGCGCTGCTGCTCGCCGGGTTGCCGCCGCTCTCGGGCTTCATCGGCAAGTTCGCGATGCTCTCGGCCGCGTTCAACCCCGGCGGCATGACCGCCGGCGGCAAGATGCCGCCCCTGGCCCTCGTCTTCAGCGTCGTGGTGATCCTGTCGGGCCTCGCGGCCCTGATCGCCCTGACCCGCGTCGGCATCCAGACCTTCTGGGCCGGCGAGGATCAGCAGCGTCCGCCGGTCGCGCTGGTCGAGCTCCTGCCGGTCGTGTCGATCATCATGATCGCCGTGGTCATCACGGTGCAGGCCAATCCGGTCCTGCGCTACATGCGCGAGACCGTGGCCGACCTGCGCGACCCGAGCGTCTACGTGGGCGCAGTCCTGAGCGCGCCGCGGGCCGGGGAGGCCGAGGACGAATGACCCGCCTCGTCCCCCATCCCATCCTCGCGGTCGGCCTCGTCCTCATGTGGCTGCTGCTGACGCGTTTCTCGCTCGGCAACCTCATCCTCGGCGGAGCGATCGCCTTCGTGGCGGTGCGCGCGCTCACCGCGCTGCAGCCGTCGCGGGTGCGGTTGCGGCGCTGGGACCTCATCCCGCGCCTCGTCCTGATCGTGATGTACGACATCCTGCGCTCGAACGTGGCGGTCGCGCGGCTGATCCTGTCCGGCGGCCGCGGCTCCGGGCGGCGCTCGGGCTTCATCGAGATCCCGCTCGAGCTGCACCACAGCGTCGGCCTCGCCATCCTGGCCGTGGTGTTGACGAGCACCCCCGGCACCGCCTGGATCCAGTACGACACCGGCCGCGGCATCCTCCTGCTGCACGTCTTCGACCTCGTGGAGGGCGAGGACTGGGTCGACCTGGTCAAGAACCGCTACGAGCGCCTCCTGATGGAGATCTTCGAATGAGCGCGAGCATCCTCTACACGGCGACGACGATCGCCCTCGTCCTGCTGGGGCTCGCGATGGCCTGCGCGGTGTGGCGGATGATCGTCGGCCCGCGGGCGCAGGACCGGGTGCTGGCGCTCGACGCGCTCTATATCGACGCGATGCTGCTGCTGGTCACGCTCGGGCTGCGGACCGGCAACGTGTTCTTCTTCGAGGCGGCGCTGGTGATCTCGATGCTCGGCTTCGTCGCGACCGTGGCGCTCGCCAAGTTCCTGATGCGCGGCGAGGTGATCGAATGAGCCATCTGGATGGCATGCCGCTCTGGGCGTCGATCCCGGCGGCGATCTTCCTGCTCGCGGGGGCGGGGCTGACGCTGATCGGGTCGATCGGGCTGGTTCGGCTCAGGACCTTCTACGAGCGCATCCATGCGCCGACCCTCGGCACGTCCTGGGGAGCGGGCGGGATCGTCATCGCCTCGATGATCGCGTTCACGGCCATGGAGAGCCGGCTGGTGGTGCACGAGATCCTGATCTGGGCCTTCGTCACGATCACGACGCCCGTGACGCTGATGCTGCTCGGCCGCGCCGCGCGCTATCGCGACGCCGATTCCGGGCAGCCGCTGTCGGAGGCCGCGGCGGAGCTGGCCGTGGAGACCGGGGAGGCGGACCCTGACCGCGCCTGAGGCCGGCGCGCTTGGGGCTTGCCTGCGTGTCTGCTGCGGTGCACCATGCGGCGATGACGCAGAAGCTCAGCATCGCGGTCGTCGAGCAGGACCATGACCGGGCGCTCATGATCGTCGACGGGCTGCACGACGCCGGCGAGTTCGACATCACGGTGATCGGCGACGTTTCGGGCCTCGCGCGGCGGCTCGCGGCGCTCGCGCCCGACGTGGTGCTGATCGACCTCGAGAGCCCCGACCGCGACGTGCTCGACGCGCTCACCCATGCGTCCAATCCCAGCGACCGCCCGGTGGCCATGTTCGTCGATCGCTCCGACGACGGCGTCATGCGCGCCGCGATCGAGGCGGGCGTGAGCGCCTATGTCGTCGGCGGCCTCAGCCGCGAGCGCATCCGTCCCGTGCTCCAGGCGGCGATCACCCGCTTTCACGTGGTCGCGCGGCTGCGCTCCGAGCTCGCAGCCACCAAGGCCGCGCTGGAGGAGCGCAAGCTCGTCGACCGCGCCAAGGGGATGCTGATGAAGGCGAAGGGCCTCAGCGAGGAGGAGGCCTACGCCGCGCTGCGCCGCACCGCGATGGCGCAGGGGCGCAAGGTGGCCGACGTGGCGCAGGCGCTGATCACCGCGGCGGACCTGCTGAAATGAGCCGCGTCGTGGACCTCGGCTACGTGCCTCTCCTCGACGCCGCGCCGGTGATCATCGCCGCCGAGATCGGCTTCGCCGCCGAGGAGGGGATCGAGCTGGCGCTGCACCGCGAGATGTCCTGGGCCACCCTGCGCGACCGGCTGATCTGGGGCAGGTACGACGCCGCGCACATGCTCGCGCCGGTGGTGGTCGCGCAGACCGCCGGGATCGGGGTGGGCGACGCGGCGGTCGACGCGCTGATGGTGCTGTCGGTGAACGGCGACATGATCGGCGCCGCGCCCGAGCTTGCCGGCCGGGTCGCGGCGGCGGGGGGCGGCTTCCTCGACGCCGCCGCCACCGGCCGCGCCCTGGCCGAGGCCACGGCGGGGCGGCGCCTGCGCTTCGGCGTGCCGTTCCCGCTGTCGATGCATGCGGCCCTGATCGAGTACTGGCTGGAGCGGACCGGCCTGCGCGCCGGCGTCGGCCTCGTCACGATTCCGCCGCCCCGGATGGCTGCGGCGATGGCCGCCGGCGAGATCGACGCCTTCTGCGTCGGCGAGCCCTGGGGCAGCATCGCGGTCGAGGTCGGGGCGGCGCAGCTCCTGCTGCCCGGCGCCGCGATCTGGGAGTTCGCGCCGGAAAAGGTGCTCGCCATGACCCGGCGCGCGCTGGAGGACCGGCCGCTGCGCGCCGCTGCGCTGATGCGCGCCGTCTGGCGGTCGTCGCGGTGGCTCGGCGACCCCGCGAACGCCATGACCGCCGCCGAGATCCTCGGCCGCGCCGCCTATCTCGACGTGTCGCCGGAGCTGCTGGAGCACACCATCACCGGCCGGATCGTGGTCGACGGGCAGGGGACCGAGATCCGCGTGCCCCGCGCCATCGAGTTCTTCGCCGGGGCCGCCAACTTTCCCTGGCGGAGCCAGGCGCTGTGGATCGCCGAGGGCCTCGCGCGCCGCACCGGGGCCGATCGCGCCCGGCTCCGCGCCGCCGCCCGCGCCTCGTTCCGCGCCGACCTGTTCCGGCAGGTCCTCGGCCCCATCGGCGCCGACCTGCCGGGCGCGTCCGAGAAGCTCGAGGGGGCGATGGCGACCCAGACCGCGGTGGCCTCGACGCTCGGCAAGCTCCTCCTCGGCCCCGACCGCTTCTTCGACGGCGGCCGATTCGACCCCGTCGACGGCGACTGAGGCCGCAGGCCGCCCCATGGGGCCGCCGCCGATCATCCTGTAGGCCAATGCGCCTTCGCATTTGCACACATGTTGTGCATGTGCGAATTATCTGCCGCGACAGCGTGATTTCCGCTTGCCATGCGCGACGTCGATCGCGCATGAGTTGAGCATCGGTTCAACGGCGAGCCGAGCGACAGTTTCGCCCCATGGTGGGGGCGCCCCAGGCAAGGCCGCCTGATCCACGCGCGACGAACGCGCCGGATCGGCGGCCTTTTCGTTTTCTCCCCCTCCCGGGCCCCGGACCTCCGGGCCCCAGCCAGCCACGCCAAAGGACAGCCATGTTGCGCCATCTCCTTGCCGGCTCCGCCCTCGCGCTCGTCGCCGGCGCCGCCGCTCAGGCCGAAATCCTCATCCCCGAGAAGGACGAGCTCACGCTCGGCTTCATCAAGCTCACCGACATGGCGCCGCTCGCCATCGCGGCCGAAAAGGGCTTCTTCGAGGAAGAGGGCCTCTACGTCACCCTCGAGCCGCAGGCCAACTGGAAGGTGCTGCTCGACCGCGTCATCTCGGGCGAGCTCGACGGCGCCCACATGCTCGCCGGCCAGCCGCTCGCCGCCACCATCGGCTACGGCACCGCGGCCCACATCGTCACCCCGTTCTCGATGGACCTCAACGGCAACGCCATCACCGTGTCGAACGCGGTCTGGGAGGCGATGAAGCCGGCCATCACGACCGACGCCGACGGCAAGCCGCAGCACCCGATCTCGGCCGCCGCGCTCAAGCCCGCCATCGAGGCCGCCGAGACCGCCGGCCAGTCCTTCAACCTCGGCATGGTCTTTCCCGTGTCCACCCACAACTACGAGCTGCGCTACTGGCTCGCCGCGGGCGAGATCGCGCCGGGCTACTACTCGACCGACGACACCTCCGGCCAGATCGACGCCGACGTGCTGATCTCGGTCACGCCGCCGCCGCAGATGCCGGCGACGCTCGAGGCAGGCACCATCTCCGGATACTCGGTGGGCGAGCCGTGGAACCAGGCGGCGGTGTTCAAGGGCATCGGCGTGCCGGTCATCACCGACGCCGACATCTTCGCCAACAACCCCGAGAAGGTCTTCGGCCTGACCGCGGAGTTCGTCGAGCAGAACCCGCAGACCACCCTCGCGCTCACCAAGGCGCTGATCCGCGCCGTCGAGTGGCTCGACGCCGACGACGGCGCGAACCGGCACGAGGCGGTCGAGATCCTCGCGCGTTCCGAGTACGTCGGCGCCGACGCCGAGGTCATCGCCAACTCGATGACCGGCACCTTCGAATACGAGAAGGGGGACGTCCGCCCGGCGCCGGACTTCAACATCTTCTATCGCGAGAACGCGAGCTACCCGTTCTACTCGGACGCGGTCTGGACCCTGACCCAGATGCGCCGCTGGGGCCAGATACCCGAGAGCAAGCCCGATGCCTGGTACGACGAGACGGCGCGCGCGGTCTACAAGCCCGAGATCTACGAGGAGGCCGCCCGGCTTCTGGTCGAGGAAGGCCTGATCGACGAGGCCGACGTGCCCTTCGGCTCGGACGGCTACAAGGCGCCGACCTCGGCCTTCATCGACGGGGTCGAGTACGACGGCCGCAAGCCGACCGAGTATCTCGGCAAGCTCCCGATCGGGCTCAAGGACGGCCAGACCGTCTCGGCCGCCGGCGTCCAGGGCTGAGGGAGGGAACGATGACCATCGCGATCGACACCCCCGACCCCAGCGCGGAGGCGCGCCGCGCCCGCCGCACGGCCCGCGCCGCCCGGATCGCCTCCGTCCTCGAGACGCTCGGCCTCGGCTTTCTCGCGCCTTTGGTGCGCGCGGCCGCCGGGGACGACCCCGCCGGCAACCTCAGGAGCTTCGCCCGACTCCTCGGGATACCGCTCTTCGCCATCGCGCTCTTCCTCGTCGCCTGGGCGCAGCTCGCGCCCCGGGTCGACACCTCGCTCGGCGCGCTGCCCGGCCCGGCGCAGGTCTGGGCCCAGGCCGTCGCGCTCAACGACGACTACCGGCTCGAGCAGGACAAGCGCGCGGCCTTCTACGAGCGCCAGGACGCCCGAAACGCCGAGCTGGAGGCCGCGGGCCAGGGCGACCAGGTCAGGACCCGCGCCTATACCGGCAAGCCGACCTTCTATGCCCAGATCTGGACCTCGATCCAGACGGTGATGTTCGGCTTCGCGCTCGCCACCATCATCGCGGTGCCGCTCGGCATCGTCTGCGGGCTGTCGCCCAATGTGAACCTCGGCCTGACCCCGATCATCCAGATCTTCAAGCCCGTCTCTCCGCTTGCGTGGCTGCCGATCGTCACGATGGTGGTATCGGCGGCCTACACGTCGGACAACCCGGCATTCTCCAAGAGCTTCCTCGTCTCCGCGATCACCGTGACGCTGTGCTCGCTCTGGCCGACGCTCATCAACACCGGCCTCGGCGTCGCCTCGATCGACAAGGATCTGCTCAACGTCTCCAAGGTCCTGAAGCTCTCGACCTGGACGAAGATCACCAAGCTCGTCCTGCCCTCGGCCCTGCCGCTGATCTTCACCGGCCTGCGCCTGTCGCTCGGGGTGGGCTGGATGGTGCTGATCGCCGCCGAGATGCTCGCGCAGAACCCCGGCCTCGGCAAGTTCGTCTGGGACGAGTTCCAGAACGGCAGCTCCGACAGCCTCGCGCGGATCATGGTCGCGGTCCTGACCATCGGCGTGATCGGCTTCCTCCTCGACCGGATCATGTTCGCGATCCAGTCGGCCGTCTCCACCACCACCAAGCGGTGAGCGCCATGGCGATCCTCGAGCTCGCGAACGTCACCAAGGGCCACGGCGGCGCGCCGGTCCTGAGCGACGTCACCCTCTCGGTCGAGGAGGGCCAGTTCGTGGCCATCCTCGGCTTCTCCGGGACGGGCAAGACCACGCTGATCAACCTCGTCGCGGGGTTGAGCACGCCCGACAGCGGCAGCGTCGCCTTCAAGGGCGCCGCCGTGACCGAGCCGTCGCCGCAGCGCGCGCTGGTCTTCCAGTCCTACGCGCTGATGCCCTGGCTCTCGGTCGCCGACAACATCGGTCTCGCCGTCGACGCCGTGCACAAGGGCAAGCCGCGGGCCGAGCGCGCCGCCATCGTCGATCGCTACATCAGGATGGTCGGCCTCGCCCACGCCCGCGACCGCAAGCCGGCCGAGCTCTCCGGGGGCATGCGCCAGCGCGTCGCCGTGGCCCGCGCGCTGTCCATGGAGCCCGAGATGCTCCTGATGGACGAGCCGCTCTCGGCGCTCGACGCGCTCACCCGCGCCAACCTCGCCGACGAGATCGAACGCATCTGGGAGGCCGAGCGCCGCACCGTGCTCATGATCACCAACGACGTCGACGAGGCGCTGATCCTCGCCGACCGCGTGCTGGTCCTGAACCCCGACGGCACGATGGGCCCTGACGTCAAGGTCACGCTGCCCCGCCCGCGCGACCGCATGGCGCTGAACGACAACCCCGTCTTCAAGAGCCTGCGCTCCGAGATCACCCAGTACCTGATGGACGTGGGCATCGCCGCCAAGGCGCCCGCCGTCCGGCGGCTGCCGGTGGTCACCCCCCGCCACGCGCTCCCCTCGGCCTACGCCAGGGCGACGGCCACGGCGACGGACGCGCGCTATCTGCAGTTCTCCCAGCTCTACAAGACCTACGCCACGCCCAAGGGGCCGCTCACCGTGGTGCGCGACTTCAACCTCACCATGGCGCGCGGCGAGTTCATCTCGGTGATCGGCCATTCCGGCTGCGGCAAGTCCACGGTGCTGACCATGGCGGCGGGCCTCAACGACATCTCCGCCGGCGCCATCGTGCTCGACGGCACCCACGTCCAGGGCGCCGACCCCGAGCGCGCCGTGGTGTTCCAGAGCCCGAACCTGATGCCCTGGCTCACCGCCCGCGAGAACGTCGCCATCGGCGCCGACCGGGTCTATCCCAAGGCGACCCGCGCCGAGCGGCAGGAGGTGGTCGAGTACTACCTCGAGAAGGTCGGCCTCGGGGACAGCATGGATCGCCTCGCCGCCGACATGTCGAACGGCATGCGCCAGCGCGTCGGCATCGCCCGCGCCTTCGCGCTCTCGCCGAAGCTCCTGCTGCTCGACGAGCCCTTCGGCATGCTCGACAGCCTCACCCGCTGGGAGCTGCAGGAGGTGCTGATGGAGGTCTGGTCCCAGACCCGCGTCACCGCGATCTGCGTCACCCACGACGTCGACGAGGCGATCCTGATGTCCGACCGCGTGGTGATGATGACGAACGGCCCCGAGGCCACCATCGGCCGCATCGTCGACGTGGACCTGCCGCGCCCCCGCACCCGCAAGGCGCTGGTCGAGCACCCGGACTACTACCGCTACCGCGCCTCAGTCCTCTCCTTCCTGGAGGAATACGAGCACGGCGCCCACCCCAAGAAGGAAGTCGCGTGATGGCCGCCGTCATCGACGCTTCCGCCGCCTCGACCTTCATCCTCGCCACCGAGGTCTGGGCGCCCGGCCCCTCGGGCGACGTCCTGCTCCGCGTCGACGGCGTCTACGGCCCGCTCGAGGCCTTCGGGGCGGTCGCCGAGGAGCACGGCTTCTCCCGCGGCGAGGGCCTGCCCGGCCGCGCCTGGAAGGAGGGCCGGCCGATCGTGATGACCGACCTCTCCAACCCCGCGTTCCTCCGCCGAGACGCCGCGGAGGAGGCGGGCCTCGCGGCCGCCGCCGCGATCCCGGTCTTTTCGGGGCCCATGCTCAAGGGCGTCCTCGTCCTCTTCTGCGGCCGCGACGAGGAGCATGTCGGGGCGATCGAGGTCTGGCGCGGCGACGACGCGACAATGACGCTCGACGGCGGGTTCTACGGCGCCGCCACGGCCTTTCGCGAGGTCTCGGAGGCGACCACCTTCCAGCGCGGCCAGGGCCTGCCCGGCGGCGTCTGGGGCGCGGGCGCCCCGATCCTGATGCGCGACCTCGGGTCGAGCGCCGGCTTCGTCCGCTCCGCGAGCGCCCGCGCCGCGGGCCTGACCACCGGCCTCGGCTTCCCCGTCGCGACGCCTTCCGGCGTCCCCTACGTGGTCACCCTGCTCTCCGGCCGCGCGACCCCGATCGCCCGGCGCTTCGAGATCTGGGACGCCACGCCTGCCCGGCCCGGCCGCCCCGCGGCGGCGACGCTCGCCGACGGCCTCTGCGACGTCGAGGGCCCGCTCTGGCGCGCCGAGCGCAGCCTCGCCGCCTGGCAGGGCCCGGTCGGCCGGGCGCTCGCCACCGGCGCGCCGGTGGCCGAGGTCAATCCCGCCGGCGCCCTCCGCCACGCAGGCATGGTCGCCCTCCCCCTTCACAGCCATGGAGAGGTGACGCGCGTCGTCGCCTGGTACTTCTGATGCCAAAGGACACCGCAGCCCTCGAGAAGCTCGTCGTCATCGGCGCCGGCATGGCCTCCGGCCGCGCGCTGGAGCATCTGTTCGAGGCCGACCCGGAGCGCTTCGAGGTCACGCTCTTCAACGCCGAGCCGCGCGGCAACTACAACCGGCTCATGCTCTCGCCCGTCCTCTCCGGCGAGAAGACCTATGACGAGATCGTCACCCACGACGACGACTGGTACGCCGCGAACGGCGTCGAGACCCGCTTCGGCGAGTCGGTGACCAGGATCGACCGCGAGCGCAAGGTCGTGGTGACCAAGGCCGGCGAAACCCCCTACGACAAGCTGCTGATCGCCACCGGCTCCTTCCCGTTCATCCTGCCGCTGCCCGGCAGGGACCTCGAGGGCGTCATCGCCTTCCGCGACATCGACGACGTGGGCAAGATGCTCGACACCGCCGCTCTGCCGCAGGCGAAGGCGGTGGTGATCGGCGGCGGCCTCCTCGGCCTCGAAGCCGCCGCCGGCCTGCGCCTGCGCGGCATGGAGGTCGTGGTCCTGCACGTCACCGGCCACCTGATGGACCGCCAGCTCGATCCCTCGGCGGCCTACCTGCTGCAGAAGGACCTCGAGCGCCGCGGCATCAAGGTCCACTGCAAGGCCAACACCAAGGCGATCCTAGGCCAGAACCGGGTCGAGGCGGTGTTGCTCGACGACGGCGTCGTCTACGAGGCCGACATCGTGGTCATGGCCGTCGGCATCCGCCCGGAGACCCGCATCGCCACGGACGCCCACCTCGAGGTGAACCGCGGCATCGTGGTCGACGAGGCGATGCGCACCTCCGACCCGCACATCCTGTCCATCGGCGAATGCGTCGAGTACGGCGGCGCCGTCTTCGGCCTCGTCGCCCCGCTCTACGACCAGGCCAAGGT
>ERZ761602.8034-NODE-8034-length-10841-cov-4.834693_pt1 | contig 10841 bp, 18 predicted proteins | sample MGYA00512165_ERZ761602 | MGnify/ENA primary metagenome ERZ761602 (study PRJEB28899, sample SAMN02445085) | bioreactor sludge metagenome | biome: EBPR sludge; isolation source: Thorneside wastewater treatment plant | place: Australia: Brisbane, Thorneside...
AGCAGGGGACTCATAATCCCTTGGTTGTAGGTTCGAGTCCTACAGGGCCCACCAGATAAAATAAGGGGTTAGGCGAAAGCTTAACCCCTTTCCTTTTGCCCGTTGTCCACTGGTTGTCCACTGGCCAGCGAGCAACCGCGATTGTTCGCCACAAGTGGGAACGATTCGACACCCAACAACTCCATTGCCCACCGGGTCGGTGCGTCGTCTGGATTGAGTTTCGCCGCATCCAAACCCAGCAGGTATTCACGCGCGATTTTCGCCGCCCGTTCGGGCGTAAAATCGGCGAACGGGTTTGTGGCTGCCCGGTGGGTTTCCAGTTGGGCGATGCGGGATTCAAGGCGCATTCCGACATTCCTCGTAGATCGGTCGCAACTTGCGAGGCTCCCGACAGGCTTGCTCAAATCCGGCATCCGACAGTCCCGCGAGAGCGGATTGCAAGAACGCCTCCAACTGTTCGTCGCTCATTGCCCTCGACGCCCGTTCGGCGGTCGAGAACCGGCGACTCTCCAGCTTCTTGGCACGCGACTCAAACGCGCTCATGCGCGCCGACCTCGGGTTCGGCACTCGATTCTTCAAGGCGATTCTCGGCGTTCACGGTCGGTTTTCCGTAGGGGTTTGCCCGTCAGATTGAGAACATAGTTGGCGGTCTCCGGGTCGCCCTCCCGCCGTTCCCGGCCGTCTTCATCCATCCAGAGCAAAGCCAGCGACCATCCGCCATCGCGTTGCCGTTCGAGAGTGACCACCCGTTGCTTGAGGCTCATACCGCGTTCCGCACTCGCGCGAGCACGTTGTCATCCTCCCGCGCCGCGTCCAGTGCCGCCGCCAGTTCCACCGGCGATAGCGCGCGCAACCGGTTCGCCAACTCCAGCAAGCCGGGACTGGATCGGCAATCCCTCTCGACCTCCGCCAGAGGCGCGGTCGCCAGCCAGCGCCCCAGCCAGACCGCGAACGGGCCGGAGTCGTCGCGGGAACCGTGGCGGGTTTCCAGATTCGCGATGCGCGATTCGAGCGTCACTCCCACTTGCCCTCCAGCGCCGCAATGCGCTTTTCGAGTTCGTCGGTTTCGATGAGCTTGGCCAACGCCGCCAAGCCTTGCAGCAGGGCTGCCGCTTGCCCTGGCGCCAAGTTGCCCGCCATCAGCGCCGCCGCCACCGCCCGCCCCTGGTCGGACAGGCTGGCGCCATCCATCGCCACCGGAGCCGGGAGTTCCACCGACTTCAACGGCGGAACGGTGCGCTCCAACAGCAGCTTGGCCGCCGCCGTGTCGCCGCTCAAAGCGTTCGCCGCCAGCACGTCCAAGATGGCGGGTAGCCGTTTCTCGATGCCCGCCCGCAGTTGCGTCACCTTCCCCGTGCCCGGCTTGCGGCCGTTCGGGTTGCCGGATGTGCCTTTATGCCAAGTCATCTTGCTGAACCCTTGCTTTATCAGGTTTCGCGGGAGCGAAGCCCCGCAACGCTCGCCAACATCGGCTATCCCCTGGTCTCTCCCATCTATAAAAAACCCGTAATTTCCGTAATTTCCGTAATGTGGCTTTATAAATCATACAGTTACGCATTACGGAACCGCGAAAAACCCGTAATGCATTCCGTAATGCCGACCGTGGCGCCCGCTGTCCATTACGGAATGCATTACGGGTTCGCGCGCCGAACTCACCGAATCCGTAATGTATAATATTTTGAATGATAAGCATATTTTTCAGAAAATTACGGACATTACGGAAATTACGGATTCTGGAACAGGAGAGAGAGCATAGACTCAAGAATCCGTCCACACCGCATCCGCCAGAAAAGCCAAAACCCGCTCCGACTTGCCGCCAATCCAGACGGTGCGGGTCGTTTCCTGTCCGCTCTCGGTCGGGTTGCCGAGGAGCAGCAACCCGCGTTGCTGGCATTGTCTCCACAGGGCACGCGGTCGGATGTTCAGCGGGCTGTCGCCTTTGCGGAGCGCTTCGTTGACGATTTCCAGGGTGGGAACGGACAACAGATAGAGTTCCCTCTTGGCGGGTTTGTGCCAGCCGATATGGCGCCCGCGTAGCGGGTCCGGGGCGTGGCCTTTCTCCCCGTCGGCCGTCAGGGGTTCCACATGCGCCGCGCCGCTGGCGAGCACGTCCACCAGCGCCGCCCGGAACCGTTCGGCGGGTTGGCTGTCCGCGACGTGCCGACCGTGGCGCCGCGCCAAGCCCATCAGGGTGTCCACCACCGGCAAGGCGGGAACGGTCGAGCCGCACTCGCGCCAGTGGCGCATCGCGAGTTCCATCCCCACCAGCAGGAACGCGACTTGTTCGGGCGCCCGTCCATCCAAGCCTTGCTGCAACGCCTTTGCCCGGTAGTCTTCCCACGCGCGCCGGCATTCGGTGACGGTGGCTTCGTACCGAGTCGCCAGCCCTTGGACGAAATCCGCCATGCAGCGAGACAGCAGCCCGGACCGCGCCGCCGCTTGGCACCCCGACAGCCGGGCAAGGTTCACCTCGCCACGCTTCAACGTCACCCCGAACAGCCGGGCGTTGATGGACTCGCCGAGGGGCCACTGTTCGGCGGTGCCCACCACCAGCCCGCGCGGATACCGTTCCGGTCGCCGCGACAAATCCGCCCGCAATCGGCCGCGCCCTTGGCGGTTGCCCACGCTGCGAATCACCCGGCTGGCCGTCGCGTCCAGTTGGTTTTGGGCGGGCGCCGATGGCTGGGGCGCGTAGTCGTCGATGACCGCCAAGGTATCCGCCAACGCGAACAGCTTCCCCTCGATGGCGTTCGCGGAATCCAGCCACGAAGCGGTCAAGGAAACTCTATCGATGGCCGCGCCGCAGTGCCCCAACAGGACCGCCGCGACGCTGCTTTTCTGGCTTTGCGACGGGCCTTCCAGCCACGGCATGAAATCGACGCTCAAGGCTTGGGACAAGGGCGCCAGATAGACGCAAGCCAGCAAGGGCAGAGTCACCGCCAAGGGCGCCATATCGAGACAGGACATGGATGCCGCCGCCGCTTCGCACCGTTCTTCCGGGCTCGCCGATGGCGCCGGGAGCGCGTAGCGGGCCAAATCGCCCAAATCCACTTCGACGCCCGCCACCGGGCCAGCCTTGCCGATGGCGCCGCCGCCGTGCAGATACAGCCACTCGCCCGCCACCTTGCGCCAGCCGGTATGGGTGTAGACGGTGCGCCGCTCCACGTCGCCCGCCGCGTGGGAAAGGTGCTGAATCGCCGCCCGCAGCTTGTCCTTGGTCGCCATGCCGGGCTCGACGATGCAATGGCTTCCCCAATGTTTCGCGGGCCAGCCCATCCCGTTGAAGGTATCGAAGCCGACATGCACCGCCGGCAAGGGCCGGCCGCCCTGTTCGCCGTCCAAGGTCAGCAGCAAATGAACCTCTTGCCCGTCATCTCGCGCGATTTCCGCCACGATGCGCGCCGCGAAGTTGCACAAGGGTTCTTCTTGGGGTTCGCCGTTGCGGTCGAAGCCGATGGCCTTGATACCGCTGGTCGTCGCCACGTAGCGCCCGGCTGGCCTTGCTGTCTTGCCTTGCGGGCGATCCGGCCGTTCGGGTTCGCGCAGCCAGTCAACCGGGGGCGGTTCGCCCGTGGCTTCCGCCAGCGCCAGCAATTCCGCCGCCAGTTCGCCGCGCCGGTCTTCCGGTATCGGGTCGAAGCCGTTCCAGCCGGGCAACCGGGCCGCCAGCCAGTCCGCCGCGTCTCCTTTCTCGGGAAGGTCCGGCAAGCGCACCACCCGGACTGCGGGAGCCGGGCTCAGCCGAGACAGCGCCTTGCAGGCCGCACGGGCGTACTCTTCTCCGGGCTGGTCGTTGTCCGGGAGCAGGTAGACGATGGGGGCGCCGGCCAGCGCCGCCCAATCGCCGCCCGCCGCCTTGTTCGCGCCGCCCTGAGCGGATACCGCCGCCAGCCCCAGCGAGTGCAGCGCCGCCGCCTTTTTCTCGCCTTCCACCGCGAACACTGGGGCGTGGTGCCCGTTCAGGCGTTCGGCGCCGAACAGCACGGGAGCGGAAGGGCCGCCCGCCTTGAAGCCGTGACCGTTCGGCTTGAAGTAGGGGATGACCTGCTTGCCGTTGTGCGCGGAATCGAAGCGGGCCACAACCCCTTGGGGTTCACCCGCCGCGTCGCGATACCACCAGCAGGCTTTGAAGTCGTAAAAGGTGCCGGCCCGGTCTTTCCGGCGTTCGGGGATGAAGGAAGGTCTTGCAGTCGAGTCTTTCATGGGCTGTTCCGATAGGGCCGGGGACCGGGTAGAATTCCCATCGTTCAGGTAGGAATTCGCCCGTTCCCGACGGTGTTCAGGTCATGTCGTGGGGAGCGGGTTTTTCTTTGAGCCACGCCACTAAAGCCCGCCGTTCCTCCTGTTCGATTTCCACGGCTTGACGGTAAACGTCCATGTCCAGACAAAGGCCGATGGCGTCTTGCAGGATGGTGGCGAGCACGTCGGGCGGGAGTGCTTCCGCCTGCACGGTTTCGCCCGTGAAGTTGCGCCGGTCGGTTGTCTTGGGTGGGGCCGTGGGCAGCCCGTGGCGGGCGATGTGGTCGGGAGTCACGGCAAGGCGCACAAACTCCGCATCACCGCCGAATTCGCCGATGAAAGCGCGCACGTCTTCATCCAGCGAGCCGAAAATGTGAACGCCGCTGGGGTCGTGGTCGCCGATGTGCAGGACGCGAACGCGACCGATCCGAGAAAAGGCTCGCGCCATGTCGTGCTTGACGGTCACGGAATCGAAGCCGCCCGAACTGTAGACGGGGATGGAGTACGGGTCGCACACCCTTTCCAGTTGCGGCGCCATCCCGCCCGCTTCACACCAGACCGCCAGTTGAACGGGCTGCCCGCGCTGGCGGTCGATCCGATACCCTTCCGCCGTGGAAACCAAAGACCACTTCGCCCCTTCGAGGCTTTGCCAGCCCTGCCAGCGGGCGCCGTGAAAGCCGTCATCACGGATGGCGCCGAACGAAATCAGCCGCGCCCGTCTCGCCTTGTTCATCGTCTCGCAAAGCCGCTCGTAATCCTTCTCGGTCTTCTGGAATTGGTGGGCGCCCACCAGCCGATAGAACACTTGCCGCAAGGTCAGCGGCAAATGGTTTTGGTATTCCTCCAAGACGGTTTGCACCCGTTCGATGAGCGCCCGCGTCTTGGCTTGCGGGTTCCATTCGATGAAGCCACGGGGCCGGCCGTGAATCGCGGTTGCCAGCACGGTCAATTCTCCAAGGTCAGGTCAGCAGATAGCGCCGCGCCAAATCGGTCACCGCTTCGCGAAACGACAGCCGGTTGAGCTTGGCGTGAAACGAAATGAGGTCGCCTTTCTCGCTGCAGCCGAAGCAGTGAAATCCGCCGCTTTTGAGGTTGACGGAAAGCGAGGGGGCGGTATCGCCATGCAGCGGACACACCGTCAGAATCCAACCATTGGCGTTCGGCTTGCCTCTCATGGCCGGGAGCGTCTGGCGGTAATAGCCCTCGGGGTCGATTGCGGCCTTGAGGGTGTCGGCGGAAAGGCGAGGCATGGTCAGGCTCCCTCAATGCCGCGCCAGGCTGGGCATGATTTCTTCCATGAAACCCCGGTAGCAGGTGATGGCGACCAGCGCGCCGTAAGGAATCTCGGGATCGGGCTGCGTCGCCAGCCAGCAGGCCAGCAATTGCAGGTCGGCTTGCGCCCGGTAAACCGCGTCGATGAGATTTTCGCGGTCTACGCTGATGGGCGTATCGCTGCGATAGCGGACGCGCGGGGGAACGTCGTGACGGTGGTCGGCAGCCATGATTTCAACTCCAAGAATGGATGGTGAAACCCGGCTTTTGGGCCGGGCGACCGGCGGGGGTAGAAAACTGCAAACCAGTGCAGCACCACGCCTCGCGGTCGCGGTCTCCCGCCAGCCGCCCGATAGAGGCGGACCGACAGCCGGAATCCGGGGCGGAATCCGGGCATGAAAAAAGCACGTTGACGGAGTGCGGGGCCGCTGGTTTGGCGTTTTCTACGCGCCAGTTGCAAGGATAGGTCGAGGCGCGCATCAGTGCAACCTCGTTCGGAGTTGGAGCAGGTACTGCGTCGCCAAGGTGGCCGCCCGGCTGTTGCCGTGCTTGTCGGGGTGACAGCACAGAAGCAACCGGGGCAGGTGCTCATGCAGGTCATCGGCGATGGTGGCGCGTTCGCGAAGCGCGCAAATTTCAGCTTGGCGCTCCATCGCCATTTCAAAGAAATGCCGGGCTTCGGCGTGCGCTTGCCGCAATTGGCCGCGAAGGTTCGCCGCCTCGGTTTCGGCCGCTAGGGCGCGCGAATTCGCCTGTTCCAATTCGGCTTGGCGTTCCGAATCCTTGCCGCGCTTGAAGCAGGGGATGCAGAGGGTTTTCCAGGTTTCGCCCTCTTCGCGGAAGAACCCCTTACCGCAGTCCGAACAGAGGGCGCGCTTCACACCGGCAAACTCAATTGCACCGGGCCGCCCGGTTTCCAGCCGGCCGGGAGCCGGTAGACCACGGGCGGATTCAAGTCGGTATCCGGGCCGGGGTTTGGCATGGGCCGCGATTCGATGGGCCAGCCTTCCCGCCGCAAGCGGTAGATGTGGGCGCCCAACCGCCAGCCGCCGCGCCCGCCACAGGCTTTCACGAGGTCGGGATGGGCGATTGCCACTCCGGACAACAGCCGCTCCTTGACCCAGCGGCATTGGGTTTTTCCTTCAAGCCGCCGCATCGCTCGTGTCATCTCGCCCGTAACCCGCGAACCGTCGAACTGCATCGAGAAAAAATTGCAGAGAAGGCTCCATCATTTCAAAGTCGCCAGGGGCAAGCTCCATTCTCAGTTCAGCCCGGTAATCATCGATGAAGGCCTCAACAGTTTTCGGGGTCACGTCATCTTCAAACAGCCGCATCATGGCCGAGAATTGCGGCGGCAAGCTCTCGTAATAAGCGGGTGACTCACTCATGGCCGCCGCCATTCCGCGCCACACAGTTGAAAAACTCCACTTCGTCAATCAGCACGCGCCGGCCGCATTTGACGAACGCGGGAGCAAAACCATTGCTCTCCCGGTGAAACATCAAGTGACGTAGGCCGCCGACTGGTGGCCAAGGATAGTGCCGATTCCAATCACTGAGCGGAATCAGTCGGGGAATGACAGAGACAGTGCTCGCGCTTTCAGCAGACTTCATAGAGTGAACTCCTATCGCAATTGAACTCAGGGTTTACAACAGCGTTGCGCCGTTGATTGCGATAGTAGACAACGAATCGGGGGGGATGAAAATTGGGGGAAAATTGGGGGAAAATTGGGGGAAAATAATCACCCCCCCATTTGAGTTATTTCAGAGGATACTCGGGGAACAGCGCCCAAATCGCCGCGCCCTTGCCATGTTCAGGCTTGGCGCCACGTTGAAATTGACACTTGCCTTTCAGGTATTCATCCGCCAGATTTTGAGTATTCATGTAGCGAAATGGCGGATGGTAGGCGTTCAACAGCTTGTGAAATTCCCGCTTCGTTCCTGGAAGCGAACGCCGGTTAAATCGTGCGGCGTGGTCGGCCGCCCGCGTGTCGAGTTCATCCAACAGGCGCAACAGCGCCGCTTTATTAGCCGCCGCGCCCGATTCGGGCTTGTCCGGTTCGTCCGGGTGGAGAGCGGGAGCGGATGGCGTTGGGTCGGTAGCCGGTTGGCCGGGCGCATCCAGCCAAAACAAATCCTCGCGGCGGACCGGCTTCCAACTTTCGAGGTCCAGGTAAAACTCGCGGTCGGGAAACAGGTCCGGCCACAGCCGATGCAGTTCGGCCGGGTCGGGCGGATACAGCCAATTGATGTTGCGAGATTCGCCGTCTCGCAGCACGTAAAACGCTTCCTGCCCGTCCAAAAACCAGAACCCTTCAACCAACAGAAGCGGGGAATCTTTGGGCGGAGTTCCGTCGCGCCACCAACCCTCAGTGTATTCGTCGAAGCCGCTCCGGCCGGGAGCGGGGTTACCCGGCACCAGACGCGCCCGCAGGCGATGCGCTTTGATGGCAACTCGCAACCGGCCATCGCGCGCTTGCCATTCGAGAGAGTCCGGTTCGGGATGGGTGTCCAACCGTTTCCATCGCCGGTAATCGCCGGCCAATCCCACCGGTCGCGCGTTGCGCGTGCGCGGACGGCCGAAAGGCTCGTCGGGCTCGGGCGATTCGACGATGTGTTGCCGATTAGGAATTGCTGTTGTGCCTTCGGAGACAGACGGGTCGGTTGCGAAAAACTCCACCGGTGCCGGAGCTTGCCATATACGAATTCTGGAACGGGCGGGCGGGTCCGATTGCAGGTTGCGCCACGCCAAATAATCGCGTCGGCCGATGAAGTCGGTTCCCGGCAAATATCCATCGTCATCCACCTCCAAGCGCGCCGGGATTTCGCCACACTGAACCGCTAAATCAATCAGCCGCTGCCAGTCCTCGCGGTCGGCTTCTCGCGGCGGAGGGACAGGAAACTCCAGCATCACGATGTCGGAGATTGCCAGGTCATCCCCACGCCGTGCCCGTTTCTCCACTGCATCGCGAACCGACAAGCCAAGGCGCTTTTCGATTTTTTCCGCTTGCTCCAACAAAAACATCGACTCGGACAACGGCGCATCCCGGTAGAGCGGATGCGGCCAAAACTCGAACGGGCTGTTACCCGCCCGTTGGATACGCTCGGCTACGAGGCTTTCGTTACAGCCCCAGCGGGCGGCCAGTTGCCCGTGGGTCAGCCAGCGCACCTTGGGCTTGAACGCATCCAGCGCCTTGGGCGAAAAAAACAAATCGTCGAATTTTAAGAGGCTCGATGTGGTATCCCCGATTAGAAACGCTGTGCCGTGAACCGCTGCCGCACTGCGTTCTTCGGGGTCGTCCGGCAACACGGCGCGGCGATAGGCAGGCAATACATCTTCCCGGTCAGCGCCATCCGCAAAGGGGTAGGAGTTGCTGACCCACATCACAACCTCGCCGGGGGTGGTATCCGGGAAGCGTTCGCGGAGTCGCGCAAAGGCACTCTCAAAAGGAACGAGAGTCCGCTCATTCGCTGGCAGCCGTTCTGGGTTTCCAGTATCCTGCTCGCCCGTCATGAAGCAATCTCCAAGGCCGATATGACAAGGGGCGATCCCGGTAGCACGGGATACCGCCCCAACCTGTTTTTAAGCCGCCGTCTCCTTCACCCTTTCCTTCACCTTCCCCGTCACGCGCCCTGTAGGCCGTCTACGGGCCGAATGGCGCCACCCTCAAGCGGCTTGCCGCCGGTATTGGCGAACGTCCAGGCGCACGCCGGGTTGCAAGGTCTGTTCGGTCAACTCCAGCAATCGCGCGGATACCGCATCCTCGAAGTAGCGCTCCCCGCAGTTGTCGCACACCAGGGCGGGAACGCCTTCCACCACCAGCAACGCGCCTTGCCGGTCCACCGTCACCGACACCGGTCGGGGTTGCAGGTCTCCGGTCTTGCAAATCACGCATTTCATGGCCGCTTCCTCTTAAAGTCGGGTTCCCACAAGGCGGGTTCCGGGCGGTAGACCGTGATGACGATTTCGGCGTCGTCGCCGGCTGGCGCCGCCACCACATGCAGGGGTTGACCTTCAATCCAGTGCAGCAACAAGCGGCTGGGGTACGGCGTGTCTTCCGGGTAATGGCGGATGACTTCGCCCTGTTCCAAGGCCGCCTTCACGTCTTGATGGCGTATCCCGCGTTCGGCCATGCGCAACAAGGCGTGCTCTCGGAAAATCAGGGCTTTCATGGCGTCGCCACCCGGTTCGCGCCTTGCCGGTTCAGCCGAATATGGCCGCGTTCATCCGCTCCACCACGCCGGCTTTGTGCGACTCGGACAGGTGGGCGTACCGCTTCACCATCGAAAGGGTTTTGTGCCCCAGCACGTCCGCGATTTCGTTCAGGCTGGCGCCGTTCATGGCGAGATAGGACGCCGCCGAATGGCGCAAGTCGTGGAAGCGGAAATCTTCGATGCCCGCCTGTTTCAGCGCCTTTTCCCACGGCTGGCGCAAGCCCATCGGCTTGTCGGGGTTCGCGCCGGGCCACAGCAGCGGGGTATCCAAGCGGCGCCGGGTGCGGGCGTGCTCTTTCAGCAGTTCCAGCGCCTTGCCCGCCAGCGGAACGCCGCGCCGTTCGCCGTTCTTCGTCTCCCGCAAGGTGAGCCAGCCGCGCGCCAAATCCACGTCCCGCCATTCCAGCGCCATGATTTCGCCCGCGCGCATCCCGGTGGACAGGGCCAACACCGCCACGGGGAGCAAGTAGGGATTCGCGCTGGCTTCGCACGCGGTCAGCAGGGCCGCCCGCTCCTGCTCGGACAGGAACCGAACGCGCCCGCGCGGTTCGCTGGGCTTGGCGACTTTCCGCATGGGCGAGTCATCGAGCCACTGGTATTCCTTGACGCCTGTCGTCAGGCAGTGGGACAGGGCCGCCAGATACCGCACCACCGTTGCGGGGGCGCGGGGCGTATCGTCGGGATGACCGGCCGCCAGCTTGTCCCGATATTCGGCGATAAGCGGCGGGGTCAGGTCGGACAGGGCGCGAACGCCAAGCTGGTTTTTCCACCACTTCAGTTGGCGTTCCGTGTGGATGGCGTCCCGCTTGCGGGGGAGCACGTCTTTGGCGTAGCGGTCGATGAGTTCCGCCAAGGTGTGCCGCTTGGCTTCCGAAGTCTTGAAGTGCCGCCCTTCCTTGATGGCCGCTTCCGTCTGTTGCCCCCAGCGCCGCGCATCCGTGAGCCGGTCGAAGCTGGCGGTCTGCACCGGATAGCCCTTTATCCGAACCCGGACCCGGTACGTCACCTTGCCATCGTTCGCCGTGTGCCTGTTGACGCTCGCCATCGCCGTTCCTTTAAGGTTCAGACCATGGCGAAAGCCTACGGTAATCGGCGACAAACCACAACAAGGGATTTGC
>ERZ761602.8036-NODE-8036-length-10839-cov-3.359421_pt1 | contig 10839 bp, 8 predicted proteins | sample MGYA00512165_ERZ761602 | MGnify/ENA primary metagenome ERZ761602 (study PRJEB28899, sample SAMN02445085) | bioreactor sludge metagenome | biome: EBPR sludge; isolation source: Thorneside wastewater treatment plant | place: Australia: Brisbane, Thorneside...
GACGAAGCGTCCCGCGCCGCCCGCATCGACGAGCGCCATCAAGCCCGATCTCCACCCGAGCCCGTACGCCAGCTCGCCCCCATCGAAGTGAGCCGATCGAAGTGAGGCCGTCGAGATGAGAGTGCGCGGCGGGAGCTGCTACGTTCCTCCACGCGTGAGAACGCGTGCAAAGAGCGCCGCTCTCTGGCTCCTCGTCGCCGCGGGCTGCACGGCGTTCGAGGGCCTCGAGCCAGGCGGCGTCGCGCCGCCGGCGGGCGGGGGCGGCGCGGGGGGCGAGGCGCCCGACGCGCCGCGCAGCCTGCTCCCCGTCTACGACGCCGCCAACCTCTGCTCTCTCGTCTTTCGCTGCCCGACCCTCGGCGGCTCGATCCTGCTCTCCACCGGGCTGCCCCTCGTCGCGACCGACGCCGACGCGCGGCCCGCCGTCTGGAACTACTCGGCGTGCATCGATTGGCTCACCGCGCCTCTCGAGAGCGGGCGCGCCGGCTTCGAAGAGCTGCGCGACGCGATCCTCCGCATCGCGCCCGCGACGACGTGCGACGACGCCGGTTCACTGCTGGCCTTCGACGTGGCCGAGGACGCGGCGGCGGTGTGCGATGGGTCGGGCGGCGGCGGCTCGGGCGGCGGCTCGGGGGGCGGCCCCGAGGGGGCGTGCACCGGGCCGGGCGCGGTCAGCTGCCCCATCGGGATCACCAGCCAATGCGACGACGACGTCTTCGGCGTGAGCAGCGAGTGCAAGGTCTCGGCCGAGGGCGCCGTCCGCTGCGCGCTCGATGCGGCGTGCACGACCCCCGGCGTGACGTGCGACGGCGCGTTCGTCGTCGACTGCTCCGCGAGCGGCCTCAAGACAGCGCTGTCATGCGAGCGTTACGGCCTCTCGTGTCAGAGCGGCGCGGGCTGCGTGACCCCGAGCGGCCCCGTGGCCTGCGACGCGTTGGGGCAGCAAGCCTGCGGGGTGGGGCAGCGCGCGCAGGCGTGCGCGGTCGGGTACCCCTCGAGCCTACGCATGGCCGAAGTCGACTGCTCGGCCATGGCCATGTCGTGCCGCGCAGAGGGCAACACCGCGCGGTGCGCGCCCGCGGGATGCTCGCCTTACGAGACGGGCGCGAACCGCTGCGACGGCCCGACGACGGCCGTCGTCTGCGTGCAGGGTGAATCGATCACGATCGACTGCGCCCTCTTGGGCAAGGTCTGTCTGCCGGAGAGCATGGATGGCTCCCAGAGCGCACACTGCGGCTAGGCACATTGGGGGCTAACATGCTTTTGACCGTGACCCCGCCTCGTGTGTCCATTCGGTCGATGCGGATCCTCGCGGCGACCCTCCTCCTCGGGTGCGGGCTCGACCCCGAAGGTGGGCTGCTATCGGCCGAGGCCAAGCTGATCGTGAACGATCACGAGGACAGCGCGGAGGTGCTGGGCGTCGGCGTCACCATCGCCGCGGCGCCGGCGCTCGTCCTGACGCCGGCCACTGTCACTCTCGCCGATGCGGTCGCGGCCCAGACCAACCTGGAGATCTCGGCCCAGCCGCCCGGCTGCCTCGCGGTCGAGACCGAGGGCAACCGCGTGACCTACACGATCGATCGGTGTACCGGCCCTTGGGGCCGCGTCGAGGTGAGCGGCGTGGCGGTGGCGACGTTCTCGCCCGGCTCGGAGACGGGGGCGTTCGTCGTCGACGCTTCGTCCGACGGGCTCACCATCAACGGGGTATCGGCGGCCTACGCCGCCACCGCCGAGATCCGCGTGGCGAGCGGCGCCCGCACGGTCGACTGGCAGGGGGCGTTCTCGGGCAGCACCGCCGACGGGCGTCCGGTGGACCACGAAGCCGACGTCCGCCTGGTGCTCTTCGACGACGGCGCGGCCTCGCTCGAAGGGCAGAGCTCGACCAAGGTGGGCATCCGCAGCCTCGAGGTCGACATCCCCGAGCTGATGCGGCGCGGCCCCCCGGGGACGTGCGCCGAGGGTACCGTCATCCTCGAGCGCAAGCTCGGTTCGCTGACGGTCACGCTGACGTTCGATGGAACGAACGAGTACGTCGCCAAGACGAGCCGCGGCGGGCGCGGGACGTTCGAGCTCCCGTGCACGCCCGCGGGGGCCGAGTGACCGAAGAGGAGCTCGTCGCACGCGCGCGCGGAGGTGATCGGGCAGCCCAAGACGATCTCGCGCGCCGGCATCTGCCGCTCGTCGTGCGCCTGGTTCGCCGCTACGTGCCGCCGGCGGATGCCGAGGACGTCGCGCAGCGCGCGATCTTGCGCGCGTTCGATCGGCTCGAGGGGTTCCGGGGCGAGTCGAGCTTTCGCTCGTGGCTGCATCGCATCGCGGTGAACGTCGCGCTCAACCACGTGCGCGACCGCAAGCGTGAGGTGCCCACCATCGTCGATGAGGCGGATCTCATCACGAACACGTTGGGTACGGCTCGCCTGGTCGCGCGTGAAGCCAAAGCGAAGCTCTTGCTCGCCCTGGAAGATCTGCCACCCAAGCAGCGACAGAGCGTGGAGCTCCGCCTCTTTCGCGATCTGAGCTTCGCCGAAGTCGCGACAGAGATGGGGACATCGGAAGAATCCGCGAAAGCGAACTTTCACCACGCGATGAAGCGGCTGCGCACGCACCTCGACAGCTGAGCCGCGTGATTCGCGGTTGGCCCGAGGTTTGCGCCGTTGACGAAGATCGGTCGCGCCGATACGCACACTTGATGTCCGCGGCGAGCCCTCCAAGTCGGCGCACGCGGGGGGCGCGCCTCAAGCTCGTCGCGCTGATCGGCGCGATAGCGCTGGGCCTGGGCCTGGTTACGAGCACCTCGGCGATGCCGTCGTTCGAGAGCCTCCTGGGCCGCGTCCGGGGCGCTTTCCACAAGAGCGCGGGCGCGGCCCAGAACGCGCGCGTCGCGAGCGAGCCGGCGCCGCTTGCCAAGCCGACCGCGACCGAGCCTGTCGCCAAGGTAAAGAAAGGTCGGAACACCGTCTCCTGGGGTGTGATGATGGTGCCCGAGGCATTCGAGCCTGGGCCCGACGGCAGCTACGACCTCATCATCCACTTCAACGGGAACGTCGATCTCACCCTCGAGGGGCTCGACCGGCTCGACATCAACGCCGTCTACGTCGTCATCAACCTCGGCATCGGCTCGAGCGTGTACGAGCAGACGTTCGCGGGCCCGAGCTCGATTCAGACGCTCCTCGACCGCGTGCCGGCCGAGCTGAAAAAGCGCGGCCTCCCGAACCCGCGGCTGGGCCGCCTCGCGCTCACCGCGTGGAGCGCGGGCTACGGCGCCATCATGCAGATCATCGCGCAGCCCAAGTTCGCCGAGCAGGTCGACAGCATCGTCCTGCTCGACGGGCTCCACACGTCGCTCAAGAAAAACAGCCTCGAAGCCGACCCGCTCATGCTCCAGAACATCACCGCGTTCGCCAAGGCCGCGGTCCGGGGCGAGCGTCTCTTGACGATCACCCATTCGAACGTCGAGCCGATCGGCTACGCGAGCGTGAAAGCCTCGACCGATCTCATCCTGGGCGATCTGGCGCTCGAGCGCAGCCCCGCGAGCGGCGCGACGATCATCCCCGACATGGCCTCGGTCAAGGGCGTGCTCCCGCGCGACGAGATGGTCGCGCTCGTACCGGTCAGCACCGTCGACGCCGGCGCATTCCACGTGCGGGGCTACAAGGGCAACGAGCCCACGCACCACATCTCGCATCTCTTGCAGGCGTCCGAGATCGCCTTCCCCACCCTCGCCGCGCGCTGGAAGAAGCGGTAGCGCTGCGCCCCGTCGCGCGGTAGAGCGTGGGCGTGAAATGGCTCTTCCGTCGTTCGCCCTTCCTGGATGACGTCGCGCTCCTGGCCGTCCGCTTCGCCTCGGGCGGCCTGCTCGTCTTGCACGGCCTTTCGAAGATCCGGAACGGCACCGACGCGTTCGCGGCGAACCTCGCCCAGAAGGGCCTGCCTCTCCCGACGTTGATGGCCTACCTCGCGACGGCGAGCGAGCTCATCGGCGGCGCGCTGATCGTGGTCGGGCTCCTCACGCGGCCAGCGGCGGCGAGCCTCTTCGTCACGATGACGGTCGCTTGGGCGACGACCCACGCGCACCAAGCCAAGCTGGCCGGCACCGGCGGGGGCGTGCCGTTCGAGTTCCCGTTCTTTCTCTCGGTCGTCTTCTTTGCGCTCACCCTCTCGGGCGGCGGCCGCTTCGCCCTCGATCGGCGTCTCGGGTAGCGAACACGCCCTCGGGCGGCGCGCCGCGGAGGCTCCGCACCGACGGGTCGAAGCCGTAACCGGCCGGGGTTCGGAGCAGCAAGCCCGCGAGGCCATGATCGCGGAGCCACCCGATCGCGGCGTAGACCCGGGCCCGCGCGACCTTCGGCTCGAGGTCTTCGCCAGGGTACGCGGCCGCGAACAGGCGCTCGGCGTCGACGCCGTCGTGAGGGTCGCCGAGATGGCACGAGACGAGCGCAGCGAGCACGCGCTGCGCGGCGACGTTCGATGTGCCATCCACCCAGCCCGCCGCGGGCGGCCGGAAGGCCCGCGCGTCGTCGCTGACGACGAGCGCGCCCGGATCGAGCGACTCCTCGGTGGGCGGAGGCGCGACCACGGCCGCGAGGATGCGAAGGAGCGTGCGGGCGTCGTCGGAGCCCGCGGCGAGCTCGGTCGGCTGCGCCGAAAGCGCGTCTACGGCGGCGTGGTCGCCGCCGGCCCACGCCACGAATCCACGCGCGACCCGCACCACCCCCGGCCCGATGGGGTCGGCTGCCTCAGCAAACATGACATCTGCGTCATCGATGAGCCGCGCCCCGTCGTCGCGCCGACCGCCGATCGTCCACGTCACCCCCAGGCGCACCATCGCGAGCGCCTCGCTTCGGGTCTCGCCCACGAGCCGCAGGGCCTCGACGGCGCGCTCGTGGTCGGCGAGCGCCCCGTCTCGGTCGCCGCGCTCGAGCCGGACGAGGCCGCGATTGCTCCACGTGATGGCGATCAGACGTTGATCGCGGGCCTGCTCCAGGAGGGCCAGCGCCTTGTCGTAACGCTCGAGCGCGCCGTCGAGCTGGCCTTGCTCCTGATCGAGCACGGCGAGGTTCGCCCACATGATGCCTTCGATGCGCGCATCGCCGACCGCTGCCGCGAGCTCGACCGATCGCTCGTAGCTGCGGCGAGCGGCGTCAGCGCGGCCCTCGTCGTGGTGGAGCGCGCCCAGGTTGCCGGAGACCCGCGCCATCGTCCGCTGATCTCGCGCCGCGCGCCCATCGCCGAGCGCGGTCATGTACGCGCTCCGCGCGCCCTCCCAATCACGGCTCGCGTGAAGCACGACGCCGAGGTCGAGCAAGAGCTCGGCCCGCGCGTCCTCCTCGCGCGCGGGCAGACCGGTGAGCGCGGCCCGCAGCTTCTCGGCCGCTTCGTCCAGCTCGCCCAGCGCAGCCAACGCCTGGCCGAGCCGCCCGGTGGCGCGCGCCGCGCTCACCGCGGCCGGAGGGGCGGTAGCCATCGCGAGGCACGCGCGGCGCCAGAGGTCGAGCCGCGTCTTCGCCGACGATCGGGTCGCGAGCACAGCGTCCGCGGCCAGCAGGATCTCGATCGCCTCCGTCGATGCGTCCAGACCGTCGACGGCGCGTGCGAGGGCCCGCCCGTGGACCTCGAGGAGGCTGTCGAGCTCGCGCGCGAGCGCCTCGCGCGCGTGGATGTCACCCGTCCGATCGACGCGGGCCGCGAGCTCGCGGGCGCGCTCGATGAACCACGCGTCGTGGCGGGCGACGAGCGCGGCTTGCCGAGCCGCGTCGGCGCCGAGCTCTTCGAGGACGAACTCGCGGACGACGTCGAAGAGCGCGTACCGCGGCGCCCCCGCCTCGTCGCTCTTCACGTAAAGGAGCGACTTCTCACGCAATGCGCGCACGAGCTCGGCGCGCTCGTGCGCCGGCTCGACGTCGAGCACCTGCTCGGCCGCCGCGAGCGAGAACGCACCGCGAAAGACGGCGCAGCCGAGGAGCGCGTCGCGCTCGGGTGGCGCGAGCAGATCCCAAGACCACGCGATCGCGCCGCGCATCGTGGTGCGTGACGCCGCCGCGCCGGCGGCGGCAGCGCGCAGGAGGCGGCGCGGCACATGCGACGCGGACGACGGTGGGCTCGCGTCGTCGACGGCGGCAGCGCAGAGCTCGATCGCGAGCGGGATGCCGTCCAGGCGTCGCAGCATCCGCGCCACGTCGTCCGCCGTTCCCGGGCTCCGGTCGCTGCCCGCGAGCCGATCGGCGAAGAGGCGGGCCGCGTCGGCCTCGCTGAGCGGGCCGAGCTCGAGCGTCGCTTCACCCGAGACGCGCAGCCGCTCCCGCGACGTGACGACGACCCGGAGCTCGGGCGCCGCCTCGACGAGCGGCGAGACGATCTCTCCCGCGAGGTCGGCGAGGTGCTCGAAGCCGTCGAGCAAGAGGATGCGGGGCCCGAGCCGCGCGAGGAGCCTGCCCGTGCGCCGGGCGAGGTCCGAGCCCGTTCTCGCCGAGACCGGCGCGACCCCGAGCGCACGCGCGATCGCGGCCAGGACCCCCTCGACCCCGGTCACCTCCGCGAGCGACACGGTATGGCTGGGGAGCTCGGCGCCGCGAACGTACTCGGCGGCGAGGCGGGTCTTTCCCATGCCCCCCGCTCCCCAGACCGTCACCACCCGCGAGGCGCCGACGAGCTCGCCGAGCGCGTCGAGCTCTCGCTCGCGGGCGACGAAGGCCATGCCGCTCGGTTGCATCGGGCATCCGATAGCGCCCCGGGCCATGCGCTCAAACTGCGAACTTTACGTTTGGGTGGCTCCGCCGGGGCTCGAACCCGGACGCCCAAGTGGGCAGCGGATTTTAAATCCGCCGCGTCTGCCGTTCCGCCACAGAGCCTTTACACCGGTGTAACAGACGAACCGATGCGCGGTGAGGAGCGGCGGGCGCCGGGGCCGATTGTTCGTGTTCAGCGAGTCAACACCCTGGCCGTGCTGCGGTCAGGGGCGCGCACTCTCGCTGGGGACACCGTCGCGATCGACGTTGTAGCGCCGCGCCGCACCCCGTAAGAGGCGCGTCGTGGAGAGCGCTCCGAGCTCCGACGCCCGTTGTCCCATCGGCTTCTTGTTCGCAGGGATCGCCTGCGGGATCAAGGTCAAGCGCCGAGACCTCGGGCTGATCCTGACAGAGGCGCCAGCTACGGCGGCGGGGTGCTTCACCAAGAGCCTCACGCGTGCGGCAAGCATACGACGATCGGAGGGTCTCCTACCACGAGCAGGGGTCCGGGCGGTGGTGGTCGCCAGCGGAAACGCCAACGCGATGTGCGGGCCCCAGGCCGCAGAAGATGACCGCGCCGTCGCTCGCGCCGTCGCCCGCGCGATCGACGTGCACGAGGACGAGGTGCTGACGGCCGCCACGGGGGTGATCGGCGTGCCCTTTCCTGCGGCCAAGGTCGCGGCGGGGGCCGACGCCCTCGCCCAGGCCCTCGTCCCCGATCCGGCCGGCATGGCCGAGGCCATCCTCACCACGGACACCACGGCCAAGGTCGCGCGGCGCGAGATCTACGTGTCCGGCAAGCGGGTTCGTCTGCTCGGGGTCGCCAAGGGCTCGGGGATGGTGCACCCGAACATGGCGACGGTGCTCGCGTTCTTGGTCTGCGACGCGACCATCGGCGCCGACCTCCTGGGCGCCGCCCTGCGGGCAGCCGTCGCCGATTCGTTCCAGATGGTGTCGGTGGACCGCGACACCTCCACCAACGACGCCGTCATCGCGCTCGCCAACGGGATGGCGCGGGCCGCGCCGATCGACTCGCTCGAATCGGACGCGGGCAAGGCGTTCGCGCGGGCGGTCTCCGAGATCTGCGTCGAGCTCGCGCGCGCCGTCGCCCGCGACGGCGAGGGCGCACGCCACCTCGTCACCGTGCGCCTTCGCGGCGCCGACACCGCCGACGGCGCGCGCGCCCTCGCCCGCGCCGTCGTCGAGTCGAACCTCGTCAAGGCCGCGCTCTTCGGCGCCGACCCGGGCGCCGGCCGCATCGCCGCCGCGCTCGGCGCTCGCGCGGCCGAGCGCGGCATCCCGCTCGACCCGTCCGCGGTCGAGATCGCGCTCCAGGGGTCGACGATCCTCTCCCAGGGCGCGCCGACCCTCGCGTCGGCCGACGCCCTACGCGCGCGCCTCCGCGAGGACGAGATCACGATCGACGTCTCCGTCGGCAGCGGCGCCCACGCCGCCACCGCGTGGGGCTGCGATCTCTCGTACGACTACGTGCGCATCAACGCCGACTACGCGACCGTCCTCGCCGACGGGCCGAGCGGCGCCGTGCGCCGCGACCACAGGCTCGAGACGAAGACGCCCGAGCTGAAGACGGAGGTCCTCGTCTCGGCGCTCCGGTTCATCGAGCGGTTCGCGGGAACGCGCGCGGTGATTCGCTACGGGCAGACCACCCTCAGCCGGCGCGATCTCGCGCTGCGGTTCGCCGAAGACGTGCGCCTCCTCGCGGCCGTCGGGCTTCGGCCCATCCTCGTGCAAGCGGGCGCGAGCGAGCTCGTCGTCACTTCGCTCGCGCGCGCGGGCGTCCGGGCGGTCGGGCTCTCCGGCGCCGACGGCAACCTCTTTCGCCTCGACCAGAGCAAAGAGGGGCTCTCCGTCGACCCCGACGTCGTCGAGACGTTGCTCGCCAAAGACTACATCCCCGTCGTGGTGCCCGAGATCACCGAGGAGCTCGAGGCGCGCGGTCCCACCGCTCCGGGCGTCGACATGGTCGCGGCCGAGATCGCGGTCGCTTGCGGCGCGCGCAAGCTCATCTACCTCTCGGAGGCGGCCGGGCTCACGTTCGGGGGGATGCTCGTCTCGGAGCTCTCGGCCGAAGAGCTCGCCAGCCGGCTCGAGGGCGGGGCGATCGACGAACGCGCGCGCCCGATCGCGCGCGGCGCCATGCGCGCCCTGCGCGGCGGCGTCGACTCGGTCCACTTCATCGACGAGCGCACCCCGCACGTCGTCGTCGCCGGGCTCTTCACCGAGGCCGGCGTCGGCACGATGGCGAGGTAGCGCCCGCGGTCAGTACCCCTTCTTCATCACCAGGATCGTGTCGCGCTCGATCTCGAAGCCCGCTTCGGTGACGATCGCGATCGAGCTCTTGTCGCGCGTCGCGAGGACGCGGATCTCGCCGAAGGTCTCGTTCGGGTACTTGTCTTCCGGGCCGTCGGTCTTGAGCTCGCTGAAGACCGCGTCGCGATCGTCCTCGGTCATCGCCTTGTCGTCGGCCGACGCGCCCGCACCGGGGAGCGTCTCGACCCAGCGATCACCGCGACGCACCGCGACGAAGCGGTTGCCCGGCTTGACCCCGTGCTTGGCGCCGCGGTCCAGGAACACGACCTGGTGCTGGCCGAAGAACTGGTGCGGGTAGAGCGCGGTGAGGATGCGCGCCTCGAGGTACTTCTCGTTCTTGATCGGCGGCACGATCAGAAACTTGCGGTTGATCTTGCCGACGAAGTCGCCGCGCTCGACCGCGTCCAGCGACTCGATGATCTGCGCGCGGATGAGGTGCGTCTTCGGGTTGTAGCGATCGACCCGGACCGTGGCGACGACGGCGACGAGCTCGCCCGCCGCGTCGGCCTCGCGGCCCCGCATCGTCCGAACCTCGCGGAAGACGGTCAGCTCTTGGCCGAGCTCGACCTTCTCGTCGCTCTCCATCTCGATGTACGCGTCGTCCCAGAACGTCAGGTACATCTGGTCTTCGGGCGAGCCCACGACCTCACCGCGCTTGTACTTGTCGATGTCGTCGACCCAGCCGTAGTTGCGCAGGAACACCGTGCGCTCGGGCACCGCGCGCCGGCGAAAGCCGGTCTCTTCGATGCGCAGGCGCACGCGATCGCCCGGGTAGATCCAGTGCGGGTTCTGGATCTGGGGGTTATACGACCAGAGGCGCGGCCACGAGTACGGGTTCTTGAAATACTGGCCGCTGATGCCCCAGAGCGTGTCGCCGCGCCGGACGCTGTGAGCGGTCGGCACGCCCGAGTCGCCGATCACGTACTGGCCGTCCTTGTTGCCCCGCGCCGAAGCGGCGGCGGGGTCGGAGCGGTTGAGGTCGAACTTGTCTTTGCTCGCGTTGATGTCGTAGAGCGACTGCGAGCTCGACGGCAGGTGGGTGTCGAGCTCGCCGTGCCCGGGCCCGCTCTGCTGCGTCGTCACCGTCGTCTGGGCCGGCCCCGGAATGAACTGGATCTGGGTGTCGCCGCCCGGCCCCGTGGTCGGCCCGCCCTGCTGAGGGGCGCCCTCTTGCGCTTGCGCGAGCGAGCCGAACACGACCGAGAAGAGGGCGAAGGGGATGAGTCTCGCTTGTTTCATGTCGATCTCAACGGCTGAGGCGTTTGGCGGCGGCGCTGTTCGCGTGCTCGGTGCGGAGGCGGTCGCGGGCGCGCTTGGCGGCCGCGGGGTCGCCGAGCTTCTCGCGCGCCTTGGCGAGCTCGAAGAGCACATCGGCCGCCATGTCGGTGCCGCCCGACATGGCGAGCGCGGCTTCGAGCTGCTCGGCCGAGCGCTTCTTGTCGCCCTTGATCGCGTAGCACTGCGCCCGCAGGAACGTCGCCTCGGGCACCTTCTCGTGGTCGGGGAACTGCGAGAGAAACTCGCCGAGCGCGAGCTGGGCCTGGTCGATCTGGCGGCGGTCGAAGAGGCCCTTGGCCTTGCTGAAGACCAACGTCGAGGCCGACGCCTCGGGTGGGCTCGCGGGCGCGACGGCCGGAGGCAGCTCGGGGGTCGACTCGGTCACGACGGGGGCGGAGGCCCCGTCCGGCCCCAGCTTGACGACGGCGAGCGCGGGGCGATCACCGTTCGGCCCGGCCGCGCTCTCGGCGGGGGGCCGCGCGGGGGTGTGCGCCGCGCCTGCGCC
>ERZ761602.8037-NODE-8037-length-10838-cov-10.965687_pt1 | contig 10838 bp, 9 predicted proteins | sample MGYA00512165_ERZ761602 | MGnify/ENA primary metagenome ERZ761602 (study PRJEB28899, sample SAMN02445085) | bioreactor sludge metagenome | biome: EBPR sludge; isolation source: Thorneside wastewater treatment plant | place: Australia: Brisbane, Thorneside...
TCATGCGCGACGGATTTTCCACGGCAATCTGCGCAAAGATGCCGTTCGGCACGTAGAGCGGGCGTTTGTCGAAGGTGCGGATGCGAGTCAGACGCCAGCCGATCTCTTCGACGGTGCCTTCGATATCCTTATCCGGCGAGCGGATCCAGTCGCCTACGGCGAAGGGACGATCGAGGTACACCATCAGGCCGCCAAAGAAGTTGGCGAGCAGGTCCTTGGCCGCGAAGCCGACGGCAATGCCGCCGATGCCGCCGAAGGCAAGGACACCCGAAATCGAGAAGCCCAGGCTCTGCAAGCCGACCAGAGCGGCGGTGATGAGCACCGATATCCGCAGCAGTTTGCCGATTGCATCGACAGTGGTGCGGTCGATCGACTCGCCTCGTGCCAGACGCTGGGCAACGATGGCGTTCTGAATATTGCCGATGAAGCGCACCAGAAACCAGGCGATGCAGGCGATCACGCCGATGATGCGCACCGGGTCGATGATTTCGAACACCGTTGCCTCGGTGCCGGCCTCGACGATACGCGCCGCGAAGCTCAGTCCGAGCACCCAGGCCACCACGGTGAGTGGCTGGCGCGCGGCCGAGACCAGGGCATTGTCCCACGGGGTCGAGGTCTGCAGCGTGCGCGCCTCCAGTCTGGCAAGCACGCGGCGCAGGATGAAGTTCGCGACCACGACGCCGAGCACGACCAGAAACACCTGCAGAACCAGCAGCAGGGTCTCGTCGCGTCCGACCAGGGGCGCGAGCGCTTTCTCCAGCCAATCGACTTTCATTCTTTCGTTCCGGGGTTGTCCAGGCTATGCATTCTAAACACGCCAATGTGTCGGGTGGGCGAGCAGCGCTCGAGGCAGCGGGCGCATCGGCTACAATGCTTGCCAACTGACGACAGGCGCTTGCCTAACGGTCATGACAGGTGGAGACACCCCTGATTATGAAAGCCATGACCGTCCCCCTCTTCCCCAGCCCTTCTCCCGCACGGGGGAGAAGGGAGCTTCGTGAGTCGCGGACGCGACTTTCACCGTAATCGTCGCCGCGCGCGCCGGCGCCTGTCAATACCGGAGACATCGCATGCCCCTTGCCGCCAGACGCTCTCTCCTCGCCATGTTTTTTGCCTGCGTTGCATTGCTCGGCATCGTTGCCAACACGCGCGCCGCAGATGCTGTCACGATCAGCATTGCCTGCTCGGGCGTTGGCCAGGAGCTTGAATTCTGCAAAGGCGCGGCCGAAGCGTGGGCCAGGAAGACCGGCCATGCGCTGAAGATCGTGACGCCGCCCAATGACGCCAGTGAGCGGCTGGCGCTCTATCAGCAGCTGCTCTCGGCGCGCTCCGAAAAGATCGATGTCCTGCAGGTCGACGTGATCTGGCCGGGCTTGCTGGGCAGTTACCTGCTCGACCTGCGGCCCTACGCCAAGGGCGCCGAAGCGCAGCACTTTGCGGGCTTTATCGCCAATAACAGCAGCCAGGGCCGGCTGGTGGCGATGCCCTGGTTCGCCAACGCCGGCCTGCTCTTCTACCGCAGCGACCTGCTGCAGAAGTACGGGCAGCCGGTGCCTACGACCTGGGGGGAGCTGACGGCCAGCGCACGCACGATCCAGGACGGCGAGCGCGCGCTCGGCAACGAGCGCATGTGGGGCTACGTCTGGCAGGGCCGCGCCTACGAAGGTCTGAGCTGCAATGCGCTGGAGTGGGTGGCCAGCCATGACGGCGGCGCCATCGTCGAGGCCGATGGGCGGATCAGCATCAACAACCCGCGCGCCGTGCTGGCGCTGCAAGCGGCGTCGGCGTGGGTGGGCAGCATCTCGCCGACGGCGGTGCTCAACTATGCCGAAGAGGAATCGCGCGGCGTCTTCCAGGCTGGAAATGCGGTGTTCATGCGCAACTGGCCGTATGCCTGGGCCCTGGCGCAGGCCGAAGGCAGCGTGATCCGCGGCAAGGTCGGTGTGGCGGTGTTGCCGAAAGGCGGCGGGGCGGGGCGGCATGCGGCAACGCTCGGCGGCGAATCGCTGGCGGTATCGAAATATTCGCAGCACCCGGCGGCGGCGGCCGATCTGGTGCTCTATATGACCAGTGCCGGGGTACAGAAGGATCGGGCGCTGCGTGGCTCCTTCAACCCGACGATCGCGGCGCTGTACCAGGACGCCGAGATCCTGCAGGCCAACCCCTTCATGGGCGAGCTGTTGGCAACATTCACCAACGCCCTTGCCCGCCCGACGACGGTCACCGGCACCCGCTACAACCAGGTCAGCCACCACTTCTGGAACGCGGCGCACGATACCCTGTCCGCTAAGGCGACAGCCGAGCAGGCACTAGCCAGGCTCGAGCAATCGCTGAAACGCATCAGCCGGCGCGGCACGTGGCGTTGAACGAAATGCGCTTGGCAAGGCCCTTGCGCGACCGCAGACCTTGCTCCCCTCTCCCCCTCGCGGGAGAGGGGCTGGGGGAGAGGGGGACGCATGCACCCGACGCCACGGCAGACTTGCTGCGCTGTTCGTCTTCTCTCGCAGTCGCTCAAGGGACTTGTGCTTAGCTTTTGCCGCCCCTCTCCCCAAGCCCTCTCCCGCGAGGGGAGAGGGGCTGTTGGCGATGTCGAGGGGAGCACTGCGCTGCTCGGGCGCAGCTGCGAGTCGCGCTGAAGAAGTGATGGCCAACGACATCCTTCGACCGAGACTCCAAAACGCGGCGCTGCGCGGCGGCCTGGCCGCCCAGCGCGTGCGCCGCGCCTGGTGGATGGCGGCGCCGATGTTGCTGGTACTGGCGGCGGTCGGCGCTTGGCCTTTGTTGCGCACGATCTGGTTCAGCCTGACCGACAGCGAATTGTCGAACCCTGGCGACTACGCGTTCATCGGTCTGGAGAACTACGTCGGCGAGTACGGCTTGCTGGCCAGTGCGGACTGGTGGCAGGCGGTTGGCAATACCTTGCTGTTCACCGGCCTGTCGGTGAGCCTCGAAACGCTGCTCGGGCTCGGCGTGGCGCTGCTGCTCAACCAGGCTTCGCGCCTGCGCACGCTCTTGCGTGCGGCCTTGCTGGTGCCCTGGGCGATTCCGACGGTGGTCTCGGCCAAGATGTGGAGCTGGATGCTGCACGACCAGTTCGGCATCGTGAACCACCACCTGCTGGCGCTCGGCGTCATCGCCGCGCCGCTGGCGTGGACCGCCGACCCGCAGCTGTCGCTGTTCAGCATCGTGCTGGTCGACGTCTGGAAAGCGACCCCCTACATGGCACTGCTGATCCTGGCGGCGCTGCAGATGGTGCCGGTGGACTGCTACGAAGCGGCGCGCGTGGACGGCGTGCCGCGCTGGCAGGTTTTCCGTCGCATCACGCTGCCCCTGATCCTGCCCGGCCTGCTGGTGGCAATGGTTTTTCGCACGCTCGACGCGCTGCGCGTCTTCGACCTGATCTACGTGATGACTTCCAACAGCCGCGACACACAGAGCATGTCGGTCTTCGTGCGCCAGCAGTTGATCGACTTCGGCCTGGTCGGCTACGGTTCGGCCGCCGCGACCTGCCTGTTCTTCATGATCGCACTGCTGAGCATCGTCGCCATGGGCTTGATGCGCAGGACTTTCGAGCGGGCGGCCGCATGAGCGGGTTGGTGAAAGCTGGCGCCGGTTCGCGGGCATTAGCGCCGGGCGCCGTACCCGGACAGCCCCGCTTTCCCTGGGGTTGCATCGGCTACTGGGCGGCCTCGCTGCTGTTCATTTTCGTTTCCGTATTCCCGCTGCTCTATGCGCTGTCGAGTTCGCTCAAGCAGGGCAGCGGCCTCTTCTCTCCGGAGCTGTGGCCCAAGGCGCCGACTTTCGCCAACTACAGCGGCGTTTTCGCTGAGCAGCCGTTCGCGCAAAACCTGCTCAATTCACTGCTGGTCGCCGGTAGCGTGGTCACGTTGTCGCTGGGCCTGAGTTTGATGGCCGCCTGGGCCTTCGGGCGGGTCGAGTTTCGCGGTCGCGGCCTGTTGCTGATGTTGATCCTGTCGGCGTCGATGCTGCCGCAGGTGGCGGTGTTGTCGGGGATGTTCGAGCTGGTGCGCGCTTTCGGCATCTACGATACCCTCGGCGCGCTGATCATCGCCGACCTGGTGTTGACCCTGCCGTTTACGGTATGGGTGCTGGTGACCTTCATGCGCCAGCTCCCCAAGGAACTGGAAGAGGCTGCAGCAATGGACGGCGTCGGCGTGCTAACCCTGGTTTTCCGGGTCTACATGCCGCTGCTCTGGCCGGCGATGGTCGCCACCGGCCTGTTGGCTTTCATCGCCGCGTGGAACGAATTTCTTTTCGCACTGACCTTTACCTTGTCTACCGAGGCGCGCACGGTGCCGGTGGCGATTGCCCTGATCAGCACGCCAAGCGGCTTCGAGCTGCCGTGGGGCAAGATCATGGCCGCCTCGGTGATCGTCACCCTGCCGCTGGTGGCGCTGGTGGTGGTCTTTCAGCGGCGCATCGTCTCCGGGCTGTCGGCCGGAGCAGTGAAAGGGTGAAAAGGGTGAAAAGGGCGAAAGGGGTGATTGCCGTGCGCGTACAAGGAGGGACGGGGCGATGAGTCGCATCGAGCTGCGCGGGATCAGCAAGCGCTTCGGCGACACGCCGGTGTTGAACGACATCGACCTGAGCATCGCGCCCGGCGAGTTCTGCGTCTTCGTCGGACCTTCGGGTTGCGGCAAGTCGACCCTGTTGCGCCTGCTCGCCGGCCTGGAAGATCCCAGCGCGGGCGAGATCGAGATCGATGGGCTGTTGGTCAATCACCTGCCGCCGGCAAAGCGCAACGTGGCAATGGTCTTTCAGAGCTATGCCTTGTACCCGCACATGAGTGTCCATCAGAACATGGCCTTCGGCCTGCAGCACCGCAAGCTGCCGGCTGCAGAGATCGAGCGGCGTATCGCCGATGCGGTGCGCATCCTGCAACTCGACGGCTTGCTGCAGCGTCGGCCCAAGGAGTTGTCGGGTGGGCAGCGGCAGCGCGTGGCGATCGCACGCGCCATCGTGCGCCAGCCGAAAGTTTTCCTGTTCGACGAGCCGCTGTCCAACCTCGACGCGGCGCTGCGCGTGCAGACGCGCCTCGAGATTGCCAGGCTGCATCGCGCGCTCGGCTCGGCGAGCATGGTCTATGTGACGCACGACCAGGTCGAGGCGATGACGCTCGCCGACCGCATTGTCCTGCTGCAGCCGCTGGCTGGCCGCAGCGACGTGCCCAGTGTGGCGCAGGCCGGCGCACCGCTGGCGCTCTACCATCACCCAGCCAATCGTTTTGTCGCCGGTTTCATCGGTTCGCCGGCGATGAACTTCGTCGACGCGACGGTCAAGGCGCTGGGCGACGGGCGGGTGCTCGTCGACGCGAATGGCATGTGCTGCGCAGCGCAGCTCTCGCCGCAGGGCCTGGCAGTCGGTGAGCCGGTGACCCTGGGCATTCGGCCCGAGCACGTATTGCTGGGGGAGGGCGCGCAGCGCGCGCGCGTCAGCCACGTCGAGCATCTTGGCGAAGTCAGCCATGTCTATCTCGAACTACCAGGCATCAGTACGCCGCTGCTGGCCAAGAGTTACCATGAAAAAATCGCGCTTGGTGAGCTGCTGCCATTCGATTTGCCGGCGCAAGCCATGCACCTGTTCCGTGCCGATGGCGTCGCGCAAGCGCGCGGCAACGCGGCAGGCCGATCAGTCGAGGCCGTCGACGGCTAGTCGCGTTCACCGGTCAACGCTGCGGCGAGTGCGGCATTTTCTGCGGCAATTGGCGAGCGCGTAGAATCGCGCCTGTACGACGGAAGATGACTTGCGCGATTTCCACGTTAACGGTCATGACGGTCGAGACACACCAGATGATGAAAGCCATGACCGTTTCCCCCTCTTCCCCAACCCTTCTCCCACAAAGGGGAGGGAGCTTCGTGAGTCGCTTGCGCGACTTTTACATTAACTGTAATCATTGTTTCCGTGGAGCAATGCTTCGTCTGCTGCTCTACACGCCAAAGTGGTCTGCGCCGCGGCAATTCCGTGTTGGCGCAGGCAGAAATATCGAGAGGTCTAGATGAATGATTTGTCACGTTCGCTGATTGCTGGCGTGGTCCTCCTGGTTCTCGCCGGGAGTGGCTATCTGTGGTGGCAGGAGCGGCAGGAGCGGCAAGAACGACAAGCAGCAGAGCTGACGCCGCTGATTGCGCCAAATACAAGCGCGCTTGAGGCGGTGACGCCGGCGCCAGCACCGATTCACCACGCCATCGAAGCAATCACGCCGCCAATCGAGGCGCCTCTGCCACCGCTGACCGACAGCGGCAGTGAAGTGAGTGACGCGCTGGTCGACCTGCTTGGCCGCGAGCAGGTACTTTCCTTTGTAGATGCGACAGGCTTTGCCCAGCGCGTGGTGGCGACGGTCGATAACCTGGCCCGTGGCCATGCGGCCTCACGCCTGTGGCCGGTGCATCCCGCACCCGGGCGCTTTCAGGTCGTCGAGCGTGACGGTGCAACCTATATTGCCGACGCCAACCGCGATCGTTACAAGGCTTTCGTGCGTTTTGCATCGGCCGTCGATACCGACGCTGCGGTGGCCTTGTACCTGCGCATGTATCCCTTGCTGCAAAAGGCTTACGAAGAACTCGGTTATCCGGGTAAATATTTCAACAACCGGCTGATCGAAGTGATCGATCAGTTGCTGGCGACTCCCGAGCTGCTGAAGCCAGTTCAACTGACCTTGGTCGAGGTAAAGGGGCAGGGTGAGACGCCGCGGCCCTGGGTGCGCTACGAGTACGCAGACCCGGCCCTCGAGGCGCGCCCTGCGGGCCAGAAAATCCTGCTGCGCATGGGGCCGGGGAATGCTGGCCCGCTGAAGGCCAAGTTGCGTCAGTTCCGCCAGCGGGTTGCCAGTAGCGGCGTGACCGGCTGAGGCCCCGGTCGCGGTGCTGCGCTCACTCCTCCAGCGGCCAATCGGCGATGGGCGAGAAAGCGATTCCCTTGCCGGGCATGAATCCGAGACCGGCCGCATGCGGCAGAAGCAGGCGACCATCGACGATCGTCGGTGGTGCGCCGGTATCAGCCGCCAGCCATTCCGAGGTCGCCAGCCCATGCGCCAGCTGATTGCCAATGGCGGTGGCGAGATGCGCGGCCGCCGTTACCCCGCAGGCGCTTTCGACGCTGCTGGTGACGACGCAATCCAGGCCGGCAGCGAGGGCTCGCTGCGCGAGCAGGAAAGCGGCTAGCAGGCCGCCGCAACGCGTCGGCTTGATCACCAGCCGGCGTACTGGTGCGTCTTGCAGGATGCGCAGCGTGTCGAGCCGCTCTGCCGATTCGTCGATGGCGATGGCGATCGTCGTTTGCCCTTGCAGGCTTCGCAGTTGCTCGAGCGTCGGCTCGGCGAGGGGTTCCTCGAGCATCTCTATCGGCAGGTCGGCGCAGCGGCGTAGGAAGTATTCGGCGGCCGCGCCGCTCCAGGCGCGATTGGCGTCGAGTCGCAACTGAACGCCCGGCGGCAGCAGCGCGACGATCCGTCGCAGCTGCTCGATGTCGTGATCAATCGGGGCCACGCCCACCTTGAGCTTGAGTATCCGGAAACCCGCCCTGCAAGCGCTATCTACGCTTTCGTCGGCAAGCCGGTCGATACTGCCCAGCGCGGCGTTCACGGCCAGCGCGGCGGGTGCAGGGCCTGCTGGGACGTCTTTCTGCTTGGCGCGCAGGTAGGTGGCGAGCGATGATTCGGCTGCCTGTGCGGCGAGGTCGAGGAGCGCGGTTTCGAGCGCCAGGCGCGCAGCCGGCGCGTCGCCGGGGGCGGGGCCGATGGCCTGCAGCGCATCGTCTACCTGCATGCCGATCAGCCGTCGTGCTTGCGCGCAGAGCCAGGACGCGGCGGCTGCGGGCGTTTCCGCTGCGCTTTCCGGTAGCGGCGCGCAATCGCCGTAGCCACTTGCAGCACGTGCACCGCAGCCGCTGTCGAGGCGCAGCAGCCAACCTTCGCGCTCGCCAAAGCCGCCGGCGGCAGTCAGCCAGCTGCTGCGCAAGGGCAGACGATAGGGGTGGAGCGCGGCCTTGCTGATCTTCACGCCATGACGCTACGCGGCCGCGACCCTACGGCCGGCGCCGGTATTTGGTGAAATCCGGGGCCCGTTTTTCGAGCCAGGCGTTGCGTCCCTCCTGGCCTTCTTCGGTCATGTAGAACAGGCCGGTGGCATTGCCGGCGAGTTCCTGAATCCCGGCCAGGCCATCTGTGTCGGCGTTGAAGCCGGCCTTGATCATGCGCAGCGCCATCGGCGACAGCTTGAGCATGTCGCGACACCAGCGCACGGTCTCTTCCTCGAGTTCGGCCAGCGGTACGACGGTATTCACCAGGCCCATGGCCAGCGCCGACGCTGCGTCGTACTGGCGGCAGAGGAGCCAGATTTCCTTGGCCCGTTTCATGCCGATGGTGCGCGCCATGAGACCGGCGCCAAGGCCGGCGTCGAAGCTGCCGACGCGCGGGCCGGTCTGCCCGAAGCGGGCATTGTCGGCAGCAATCGTCAGGTCGCAGACCAGATGCAGAACGTGTCCGCCGCCGATGGCATAACCGGCGACCATGGCCACCACCGGTTTCGGACAACGGCGAATCTGCATCTGCAGGTCGAGGACGTTGAGATGCGGCATGCCCGATTCATCATGGTAGCCACCGTCGTCGCCGCGCACGGTCTGGTCGCCTCCGGAGCAGAAAGCTTCGTGTCCGGCACCGCACAGGACGATCACCCCGACCTGTGGATCGAACTGCGCCAGATGGGTCGCGTCGATCAGCTGGGCGACCGTTTCTGGTCGAAAGGCATTGCGTCGCTCGGGCCGATTGATGACAATGCGGGCGATACCTTCGGCAAATTCGTAGCGAATATCGGAGTAGGCTTGGCTGGCGGCACGTGCCTGCCAGTCGAGAGCGGGGCGGATCATGGGGACGATTTCCTCGGCAGGGGGGACGGCCGGCAGTATAGCCGCTGCCAATGACCAAATGCCAATCGCCACGGATGGCAGAACGGTGGCCCGACGCCCAGCGGGGTGGTCGGGCAGGCTGAGCACTTCCATGCCCATCTTTTTCGCGACGGGAGAGTGACATGCATCGCAGGATACTGGCAGGTGACCGACTGATCGCAGCTTTCCTCACCGGTTGCGCGCTGTTCAATTATCCCTTGCTGTCACTGTTCGACCGGCCGAGCGAGATTTTCGGCATTCCGCTGATTTATGCCTACATTTTTGCCGCCTGGGCGCTGGTTATCGCCTTGATGGCCTGGGCCGTCGAACGGCATTTCAAGTAGGCGACGGCGATGCTTGAAGCGCCGGTACTGATCGCTGCCTCGCTGTTCTACCTCGGCCTGTTGTTTGCGGTCGCCTGGTGGGGCGACAAGCGTGCCGATCAGGGACGCTCACTGATCGCCAGTCCGACCATCTACGCCTTGTCGATGGCCGTGTACTGCACCACCTGGACTTTCTACGGCAGTGTCGGTCGCGCGGCGGTTTCCGGAATCGGCTTTCTGCCGGTCTACCTGGGACCAACCCTGGTCATGGCGCTCGGCTGGATCGTGCTGCTGAAGATGATTCGCATCGTCAAGGCCAACCGCATCACCTCGATCGCCGACTTCATTTCCTCGCGCTACGGCAAGAGCCATGGTCTCGGCGGTCTGGTGACGATCATCGCCGTGGTCGGCATCATTCCCTACATCTCGCTGCAGCTCAAGGCCGTCTCGAATACCGTCAGCCTGCTGCTCAGCTATCCGGAAATCGTCATGCCGCACCGCAGTGCGACGATGTCCGTGGGGGCCGACATCAGCTTCTACATCGCCTTGATCCTGGCCGCCTTCACCATCGTTTTCGGCACCCGGCATCTTGATGCCACGGAACGCCACGAAGGGATGGTGGCGGCGATTGCGCTCGAGTCGGTGGTCAAGCTGGTCGCTTTCCTGGCGGTCGGGGTGTTCGTTACCTGGGGCGTTTTCGACGGCTTTGCCGACATCTTCGACCGTGTTGCTGCGCATCCGGAACTGCACACCCTGATGACTGCGATTCCCTCCGGGCAGGGCTACACCGGCTGGTTTTCGCTGGTCCTGCTGTCCGGTCTGGCGATTCTTTTCCTGCCGCGGCAGTTTCAGGTCGCGGTTGTCGAGAACGTCAATGAAGCGCACCTGAAGCGGGCCGCCTGGTTGTTTCCCTTGTACCTGTTGCTGATCAACATTTTCGTATTGCCGATCGCCCTAGGCGGTCTGTTGCATTTTTCGGGGCAAGGGGTCGACGCCGATACTTTCGTGCTTACGTTCCCCATGTCGCAGCGGCAGGAAGGGCTGACCCTGCTGGTCTTCATCGGCGGCCTGTCGGCGGCCACCGGCATGGTTATCGTCGAAACCATCGCCTTGTCGACCATGGTCTGCAACGACCTGGTGATGCCGATGCTGCTGCGCCACAATCGCGCCGCGCTGGCCGAGTCGAAAGATCTCTCGGGCTTGCTGCTCGGCATCCGGCGCGGCGCCATCGTGGTCATTCTGTTGCTCGGCTACCTCTATTTCCGGCTGGCGGGTGAGGCCTACGCACTGGTCGCCATCGGCCTGATCAGCTTCTCGGCCGTTGCCCAGTTCGCGCCGGCGCTTATCGGCGGCATGTACTGGCGCGGCGGCACGCGTGGTGGCGCCTTGGCCGGTCTCAGCGCCGGTTTCGTGGTCTGGGGCTACACCTTGTTGCTGCCGTCATTTGCGAAATCCGGTTGGCTTCCCGGCGACTTCCTTGCCCAGGGATTTTTCGGAGTCGAGCTCCTGCGGCCCCAGCAGCTGTTCGGTCTTACCGGCATCGACGAAATTTCGCACTGCCTGTTCTGGAGCTTTTTCGCCAACATCGGTGCCTACGTCGGGGTGTCGCTGCTG
>ERZ761602.8038-NODE-8038-length-10838-cov-10.803023_pt1 | contig 10838 bp, 12 predicted proteins | sample MGYA00512165_ERZ761602 | MGnify/ENA primary metagenome ERZ761602 (study PRJEB28899, sample SAMN02445085) | bioreactor sludge metagenome | biome: EBPR sludge; isolation source: Thorneside wastewater treatment plant | place: Australia: Brisbane, Thorneside...
TGACCAAGGGGATTCGTGCCTTGCCGCGCCGTTCCCGACTCCGCTGTTTTACTAGGGGCCGGGGGTGAGGATCGGCTCGTCGCCTTCTGCGCCTCGGCGGGCGAACTCCGGAAGAGGAACCCTGAACCCTGATTCCTCCATTTTCCCTCTTCCCAATTCCACATTCCCAAAACCTTCGCTATACTGAACACCATGACAGCGGCGACGGACAGGAGGAACCGACGGGCCAACGCCCGCTCCCGCCGTCGCGCCGGAGTTGGGTCGTCGGCGCGAGCCGATCGGCTGACCACGATGCAGTCCGGGGGGACGACGGGGACGATGAGCTGGTTCTCGCGCGGGGCCATGCGCAACCAATACGAAACCGGCGTCATCAAGGCCACTTACGGCTATACCGACATCAACAACAACCTGCGGGTCGCGCAGGACGCCGCTGGCCTGACGACCAGCACCTACGACGGCGACAACCTGCGGCGCAAGATCGTGTCCGGGTCGGTCACCACCACGTTCGTCTGGGACGGGGCCGACTACCTGCAGATCAAGCCCTCGACCGGCGACGCTACGCTGCTGATCGCTCTGGAAGGCGAAGTGGTGGGGCATGTGAAGGGCTCGGAGAAGCGGGACTACATCGTGGATCCCCTGGGCTCGGTGGTGGCCTACCTGAACTCTTCGCAAACCCTCACGGACCAGTTCGAGTACTGGCCCTACGGGGAAATGGTCGCCGAAGTGGAAGCCGGCACCGAACCCTTCCTGTGGGTGGGAAGCCTCGGCTACTTCCGCGACTCCGACCTGCGGACCTACATCCTAGCGAGAGAGTACCGGCAGGACCTGGGTAGCTGGATGCAACTCGATCCCTTGTGGCCCCATGAAGCTGCTAGTACATACTGTCGCTCAAGGCCCACGACATTCGTTGATCCCATGGGTCTTGCGCCACAATGTGTCCTCTGTGCGCTTTGCGCCGGAGGAATCACCGTGGGCTTGCTCCTAGCATGCATGAATAGCAAGAATAAGGCGGGATGTGCGATACGTCTTCTACAAAGCCAGCCCGCGTTAGCACTTACTTTGGCAGGTTGTCTAGGAGTATGCGCCAGCTGTCTAAGTCCCGCAGTGTCGGCAGCAATCGCACGGTCAATTGGCAGTGGGCGACTGCAACCGCGCCTAGCGCCGGCTGGAGGCTTGCCCACCTTCCCTGAAGAAGAAGAACATCGAGACAGAATGGAGTGCCATTGCAGGGATCTGTGCTATCGATTCTGTGCGCCACTCACCGTAGCTTATGAGTACCTGCAGTGCCAGGACAAGTGTCAGTCAGAGTGTCTCCTTGGCGACTGCACCAGTCCATTTTATACATGGATCGGCACAACTGTATTTTAGGACCATAGTCTACCATGCCTTCGATATCTCGCATCAAGCTCATGCAGCATCCAATGACCGAGCAGATACGGTACGCTGGATCGCGATCAGATAGGAGCAGCCTGCAGCAAATGCAATCCAGTCTGGAGTCATCACTGCAGGACATTTCTATGCGACAGGACGGATTGCTTCTGGAGTTACACTCAAGGTGCTGCCAAGCCATGGGCGAGATCGCCCTTTCCCGTCAATCAGTGAACAGGCTTCTGCTTATTGAAGACGACCCGCGGGTAACTCGTTTGCATCGAACACAACAACGTAGTCCAGAGGCCTTTCCTCCATACAGCGACGCTACTTCTTTGGCCACTCTCAAGTGTGAAGTAGAATTTGTCGAACATGTCTTCATGCTCGCGGATAGCAGTCGTTCAGCATACGTCCGAGGGATGGCTCTAACGGGTCTCGCTTCAGCGGTAAAGTGCTGTTTGCAGGAGTTATCGTTTAAAGACGCTACAAAGTTGGCTAGTCGCGTCCCATCGCAAATCTTTGACACACCACATACATATGGCTGCGGTTATGGCTCGTCACATTTTGTCGCGATGTTCGCTGCCCTGAGTTTGACTGATTGGCATCAATGCCTGAAGTGGAGACAGCTGTTTCACTACACATTTCTCTCCGACGTTCCCTTGTTACTTCAGTAAGTGCGGAAGGCGAAGTCTAACAAAGTGATTCAGACTAACTGTCAAGCGAACGCTGTGTGTGGGGGGGCGCGGCGATGACGTTTTCGGCCTTAACCTGACACTTTTGTCGGCGTGTGATTTGGAACCTGCTTGCCATAGCGTTGTTGAGGAAGCTCGTTGTGCGGTTGGGATAGTGGTAGGTACGTGCCAAGCTTGCCGTCCCAACGCCCTCCGCACCGACTCGATTGGTGCAAGGTCTGGGGGTTGAGGTCCAGGGATCGCTCCATCCAGTCCGCGGCTTTTCCAACCGCCCTGACCGCCTGGTCTGGAACAACGTCTGGAAGAACGCGTACGACGGCAACCGGCGGCTGATCTCCAGCACCGATCCCCTGAACCGAACCTCCACCGTCGTGTACAACACCGACGGCACGGTTCAGGCGCAGATCGACCCGCGCGGATTGCGCACCATGTACCAGTACGACGCCTACGGCGACATGACCACCATGACCGCCTCGGACGGCGGGGTCTGGAAATACGCGTACGACGAACTGGGCCGGATGGTCTCCCGCTCGCTTCCCGTGGGAACGCGCACTTGGACGATGGCCTACGACGCCGCCGACCACCTGATCTCCAGCATGGACCCGGACGGGAACGTCAGCAGCCAGATCTACGACTCCTGCCTCCTCGCGGCGGTCGTCAACCCGCTGAACGAGCGCACCAGCTACACCTACGGGCGCTTCGGCAACCGGCTGACGGAGATGAATCCTCTCGGGTTCGTGACCAGTTACCTGTAGGACCTGATGGGCCGGCTGACCACGGTCACCGACTCGCTCGGCAACTCCAGGCAGATCGTCTACGAGGCCGCCATGAACCGCAAGCTCGCCGATGTGGACGCTCTGGGCAACGGCACCATGCACCTCTACGACGGCTCGAACCGGCTCAGCACGATCACCCTCGCCATCGAATGCCTGTTGGAGAACCACGGTCACGGCCAGAGAGCCGACTCGGGGTTGACAAACCCCTCGCTCGCGGCGAAGAGACACGGACGAACCCCGACGTGAAAGAGCTCTTCGAGGGGGAGAATCGGCGAAAGCAGACTTGCCGACCACATGCTCGACCAACTGTGGGGGGATGTGAATGTGAATCGTGAATCGTGAACCCTGGGGCAACCTGCCGACCACCTGCCGACGCTCGAGGGGGGATGTGAATGTGAATCGTGAATCGTGAACGCGCCAACGACTTGCCGACCACTGCCGACGCCCGTGGGGGGATGTGAAAGTGAATCGTGAATCGTGAGTGCGACCCTCCGTTTTCCGCTTTCCCGTGTTCCGCTTTCCAAACCTGGGGGGATGTGAATGTGAATCGTGAATCGTGAACGCGAAGGCAACCTGCCGACCCAATGGGACCACCCCGGCCTGCGGCCACCCCTCCGGAGGAGGGGAATCTCGGTTCGAGCGGTGACGCCGACGACTAAGAAAGTACCGCGCAGGCTTCTCGGTAGCCCTCGGGCGAGCCGCAGTCCAATACGCGCGCGTCGCCGATCGGGACGGCGGCGAAACGGTGGCCGGAAGCGATCACCCGCTGGATCAGCGGCGTAGGATGGTGTTCGCCGGGACCCTCGAAGAGCGAGGCCTCGTGCGCCAGTGCGTCGAGTGCATCCTTGCCGAACGCATACCGCCCCGCCACCGCCCAGCGGCTCGTCGTCGCCGAAGGAGCGGGCTTCTCCAAGAGGCCGACGACTTCGCCGCCCTCGCCGAACTCGACCATCCCGTACCGCGAGACGTCGGCATCGGCCACTCGGCGAACGGTGGCCCCGGCCCACGCGCCTTCCTCGATGGCTCGAACCAAGGCACGCAGCGCTCCCGGGGGCCAGATCAGGGCATCGGCCATCAGCACCAACGCCGATTCGCCCCGGATGCCTGAACAGGCGATGGCGTGGCCCAAGCCCAAAGGCCGGCACTGCTCGGCATAGCGAACCCCGGGCATGGAATGGACCAGCGCGTGCAGGCCGGGCTTTTCGGGCGAGCCGACCACGACGACCGAATGACAACCCGCTTCGTAGGCTTCGGCCACGACGCGTTCCAGAACCATCTTGGAGCCCAGCGGCAACAGCTCCTTGGGTCCGCCGCCAGTGACGCCGAGCATTCGGGTCCCCTTTCCGGCCGCAGGCACGATGCCTACCACGCGGGCACCTCGACCAGTTCGCGCAACTCCTCGAGCGCCGCAGGCAAGAAGTCGCCCAGAGGGCCGCGATTGCACTCGAGGCTGATCCGTCCATCGAAGCCGAGTTCGGCCAGTCGGGCGAAGAACGCGCGCATCATGGGGTCGTGCCGGTCTGGCGCCTGGCGGAAGAGGTTGGCCAGGTGTACGTGCGCGGGCTTGAACGGCATCTGGTCCATGAGATAGAACCTCGTGGGTTCGAGCCTTTCGGGATCGCGCTCGCGCATGTCGGCGTCCCATTCGTAGAGCACGTGGTAGGAGTCCGCCGTGTACCCGACGCCCACACGGTCCAGCGCCCGCGCCAACCACGGCAGGCTGTTGCCCACGTTGGTCTCGGCCCGGTTGAGGGACTCGGGCGCGACCGAGATCCCGAACGGCTCGGCGATCTCCTGCAGTTCCGACACCACGCCGATGAACTCCAGAGCGGCCCGCGAGGGAGCGACGCCCCCGGGCGCCTTGCGCGCGCTGCCGCTCCCGACCACCATCATCTCGACGCCGATGGACGCCGCGCGTTGGATGGTTCGTTTGGCGTAGCCCCGCCATTCGTCCGCGCCGTAGCCGATCAGGGCCATTCGGCCCGGAAAGAACACATTGGTCGCTTCGACGGCGAGGTCTCGGTACGCGCCAGGGTCGAAGTCCGACTCTTCGAGCACTCCGAACGATGCCGCCGGCAACTCGACGTAGTCCGCGCCCATTTCAAGGGCTTGCGGGGCTTCGTCCAGCGTGCAGCAGACCCCGAACCTCACGAGCCGACCTTCACTCTCCTTCCGCCGAGCTTGGCGCTGCGGTAGATGGCGAGGATGACCTTGAGCGGTTCGAGGGCCATTTCGCCGGTGATGAACGGGTCTCGGTTGTCGAGGACGGCTCGCGTGAAGTCTTCGAGCTGCAACCGGTGCTGCTCGCCCCAGATGGCCGATGGGTCGGAGGCGCCCGTGTTGGTCGTCTCCTCCTCGCCCTGCGTGTGGACGCTCGGGGTGGGTTGGGCCGTCACTCCCTTGCCGTAGGGCGAGGGGTCTTTGGCGGCCTCGGGGTCGATGTCCTGCCGCTTCACTCGGTCGCCTTCGACGATCACGGAGCCGCACGTGCCATGCACTTCGAGCCGTTCCGCAAAGCCGGGGTAGAAGCAGGTGGAGCCTTGCACGACGCCGATCGCGCCGTTCTTGAACTCGAGCACCGCCACTGCGAGGTCTTCGGCTTCCATGTTGTGGCCGACCGTTCGGCAGACGCCGGTGACCGATTCGACGCCGCCCATGATCCACTGGATCATGTCGATGTAGTGGACGCCCTGGTTCATCAGGCATCCGCCGTCGAGCTTGTGGGTGCCGCGCCACGCGCCGCTGTCGTAATAGGCCTGGGTTCGGTACCACTTGACGTAGGCGTCGCCCTGCAAGGGTTGGCCAAGTTCGCCGGACTGCACCATTTGGCGCACGCCTCGGATGGCCTTGCCGAAGCGGTGTTGGGAGATCACCGTGAGTTTGACACCCGTCGAACGCGCGGCTTCGACCATTTGGATCGCTGGCTTGAGCGTCACGTCCACGGGCTTCTCGCACACGACGTGCTTGCCCGCCGCGATGGCTTGCAGGCCCATCTTGGCGTGGAGGCCGCTCGGGACGCACAGGCAGACGGCATCCACATGCGGGAGCATGGCCTTCATGCTCCCGAAGGCTTTGACGCCGAACTTCTCGCCCGCTTCTTTCGCTCGGGGCTTCTCGATATCGCAAACGCCGACGAGTTGTGCGCCCTCAATGTTCTGCAAGGCTCCACAGTGGGTGCCGTGAATGGCCCCGCAACCAACGACTCCGAATCGAACGCTCATGATGCTGTCATCGCCTCCTGCAACACGTTTCTCAGGGCTTCGACGGCGAGCCCGAACCGCTCCGCGCCGCTGAAGCCGCCAAACCGCCCTGCATCCCGCAGGTGCGGCTCCAGGCTGAGCGTACCGCCCCAGCCCTGCCCAACGAGATAGCGGAACGTCTCGACGAACTGGCCGTCGCCCGCTCCGGATTCGACGATCTGTCCCGTTGCCGCGACCACGTCTTTGATGTGGCACGACTCCAGGTAGGGCAGCGCCCACGGGAACCAGTCGTCCATCGGTCGGTAGCCGAGCAGGACGGTGTTGCCGAAATCGAACACGAGGCGCAGACCGCGTGGCGCGAGTTCTTCGAACATGCGCTTGGCGTTGGCGGGGTACGCGCCCCAATACTTCCAGTCGTTCTCGTGCATCACGACGATGCCGTGTTCTGCGGCGTAGGCGAGCATTTCGTCGAGTGCGTCTCGGATCGCCGGCCACGCCTCGTCGTGTTGGGCTTCGGGGGCCTCGGGTGTGAAGATGCGGATGCGCGGCGTGCCGAGTTCGTGGGCCCTGTCCACGGCCACCTTGAACTTGGCCATTTCAGACGACCGTGACGCCTCGCCGAGGGGCACTTTGTTCACCGGCGAGCCGACGGAGTAGATCGCGAGGCCCCGATCTTGGCACGCTTCGCGGATCTCTTGGGTCTGGGCGGGCGTCAGGTCGAGCACGTTCGTTCCGCCAAGACTACGAATATCAACCGCTTGAAGTCCGAACCGTTGGACTGCGTCGAGTTGCGTCTGCAAGTCGGGCGCGATCTCGTCGATGAACCCGGAAAGCGTGAATGGAGACACCGGAGACTTCCTTTCGCCAGTCGGCTGGGCGTTCCTGCTCACGGTGCTCAGAAACTGGAGGCGGCCCAAATGGGAGACAATAGGGGATGACCGGCCGGTAGGCCGCCACAGGAGGATTCATGGTTCGAAAAGTCATCGCCGCTCTCGATACCGCCGATCTGGACCATGCGATCGGGCTGGTCAAGCGACTCTCGCCCCACATCGGGGCTTTCAAGATCGGGCATGCCTTGACGCTCAACCACGGGCTGGACGTGATCGACCGTCTTCAGGATGCGGGGGCGAGCCGCGTTTTCCTCGACCTGAAGTTCCACGACATTCCGAACGTGATCGGTTTGGCTGTACGCGAGGCCGTTCGCCGCAACGTGTGGATGATGACGATGCACATCTCGGGCGGGCCGGCGATGATGAGCGCGGCGGCGATGGAAGCCCGAAGCCGTGGCGAGAACGCGCCGATCCTGCTCGGCGTGAGCGTCCTTACCTCGCTCGACCAGCATATTCTCACGGATCACTTGGGCATCCAGAGGACGCTCGAAGACCACATGGTCTATCTTTCCCAGTTGGCTTGCGATTGCGGTTTGGACGGCGTGGTCTGCTCGCCCCACGAAGTGCAAGCGATTCGCGGCGCGCTCGGTCGTTCGCCGGTCATCGTGACCCCCGGCATTCGGGCGGCGAATTCGGACGTCCACGATCAGGTGCGGGTCGGCGACGCCCAGTCCACGCTTTCGGCGGGGGCCGACTACTTGGTGGTCGGGCGTGCCCTGACCGACCGAGCCGACGACCCGCAGGCGGCGCTCCGTTCGCTGGGGTTCGAGCCCTCGGCCTAGGTGGACGTCGCCTCCCGCGAAGGGTTGCTCGATTGGTATTCGCGCTACGCGCGGGACCTGCCGTGGCGGCGCACCCGCGACCCCTATGCCGTGTGGGTGAGCGAGGTGATGGCGCAGCAGACGCAGATCGCCACCGTGCTGCCCTATTACGAGCGGTGGATGGAGCGCTTCCCAAGCGTGGACGCCTTGGCACAGGCCGACGAGGACACCGTGCTCGCCCTGTGGGCCGGGCTGGGCTACTACCGTCGCGCACGGACGTTTCTGCAGGCGGCTCGGCTGGTGGCCCGCGACGGGTGGCCCGCGAGCGCGGACGCGTGGAGGAAGTTGCCCGGCGTCGGACGCTACACTGCGAACGCCATCGCCTCGATCTGCCTCGGAGAAGCGGTCCCCGTGGTGGATGGCAACGTCAAGCGTGTGTACGCGAGGTTCTGTGCGGATGACGGCACCGGTCCCCGGTTTGAGCGCTCGTGTTGGGAGTGGGCCGAGCGGGTGCTCGACCGGGAGCGGCCCGGCCAGATGAACCAAGCCCTGATGGAACTGGGCGCGCGCGTGTGCACGCCTCGGCAACCCAAGTGCGGCGAGTGCCCGTTGAGCCGACCATGCGCGGCGTACGCTTTGGGATGTCCGACCGACTTCCCCGCCCCGGCTCCCAAGGCCGAGGTTGTGGAGCGCCACGTCGTGTTTTGGGCGCACTTCTGGGGCGGAAAGTGGGGATTGCGTCGGGCCGAACCGGGGGAGTGGTGGGCCGGCATGTGGTGTTTGCCCACCGAAGTGCTCGCCCAACCCTTGGCTGAGGAGTTCAGCCTGGGACGGTTCAACCACACTGTGACCCGCCATCGGCTGCGATGCGTCGTGGCTTGGAAGGCGGCCCATGATGCCGACCTTGCGTGGTTTTCGACGGAAGATCTGAAGACCTTGGGCATCCCCACCGCGCACGGCAAGGCCCTAGCCATCGCCCTGCGGGCCTTGACCGATGCGTCCGAACATGATAGAATGGCCGTCGGGCGGGAATCCACCGCCTGAATCCGCACTGTGCCATGTCTTCTCTGACCGAGACCATCAGTTCGCCGCTCGTTGATCTCGACGAGTCCATGCCCCAGAACGTGGTTTTGCTGCACCACCCCACGACGGGCAAGTACGGTTGCTATCGCTACAACGGCATCCACGGCTTGGCGTGCTTCACCACCGAGAACGCCGCCATCCGGTTCGCCGAGTGGATCGACTTGGTGGGCATGACGTGCGACGAGGTGAGCTTCGACGAGGCTCGCCAGGTGGCCAAGGGGCGACCGTTGCCCGTGTGCTGCCTGATGCTTCTGGACAAGCTGGACGAGCCGGTCATCCACTACGTCCGCTAGGTCGGGCTGGTACCCTCGTGGACCACATGCCGCCCGTGATCCTGCCCCGCGACTCCAATCAGGCCCTTGGTCTCGGTCGCTATGCGATCGCCTTTTTGCATGGGGATGGCCACCCAGGCCCCCACACACGCCTTCGGGCCACCCAGTTCCACGCCGATTCAGTGCTGTGCGGGTTGAGTGCGTTGGCGCTGGGGACCAATGCTCCGACGGTGTTGCGGCGCGAGGCGCTCGAATACCCTTCGCCCACGGGGGCCACGGTGTTCGGATCGGGGGACCGCGTGATGGCCGAGAAGGCCGTGGCCGCCAACAGCGCCGCTGTGCGCGAGTGGGACAGCAACGGGACCAACTTCGGCTATCGGCCGGAACTGGGCCACACGGCGGGCGAGTTCGGCCACAACGACTTCTATCCCGCCGTGGTCGCCGCCTGCCAGCAGCGGGGGCTCGATGGACGCACCGCGCTGCTCGGCATGGTGTTGGTGGACGAGATTCGAGGTCGGCTGGCCGAAGTGTTCAGCCTGAAGTCGTACAAGATCGACCACGTTCTGCACGGAGCGATCGCGAGTGCGGCCACCTATGCGGCCCTCATGGGGGCGACCGAGGAGCAGATCGAGAGCGCCATCGGCATGGTGGTCGCCCACCACACGCCGTGGCGCGCCATCCGCGCCGGCAAACAGCTCAGCGATTCGAAAGGCGCGAGCGCCGCGATCAGCACCGAGGCCGCGATTCTTTGCGCCAAGCGCAGCATGGCCGGGTTCCGAGGGCCGCGCGACATCTTCCGGAACCCGGAGGCGATCTTCCGCTTCTTCGAACCGACGACGCACGGCGCGGAGCGTTGGAAGGAGCATGGCGACTCGCCGTTCGTCCTGCACCTCTCGAGCGAGGGCGAAGACTTTGCCATCAACGGGATGCACTTCAAGCTCGGCCTCTACGAGCACCAATCGGCCGGGGCGCTGCAAGGCGTCTTGGACCTGCTGGCCGCACACCCCGCGTTGTTGGCGGACGGCGGCGCCGGGATCAAGCGCATCACCATCGTCGCCTATGAGCCCGCCTACGGCATCATCGGCAACCCCGCAAAGAAGAACCCCACCACGCGCCAAAGCGCCGACCACAGCATGGCGTACATCGTGGCCACGCTCATCCGCAAGGCGATCGAAGCGGGCGGAGTGCCCCCCGGCGGCGCTTCGAGAGACGACGCCTGGAAGGCGCTGATGCTGACGCCGTTCGATTACGAGGTTTCGGACCGAGCCGTGTTCCACCCCTTGACCCGCTCGCTCATGGAGCGCATCGAGTTCAGCCACGGCGGCCCCGAATACGACGCGAGGTACCCGGACGGGATTCCGACGTCGGTCGTGATCGAGGACGGCGTCGGCGGGAGATTCGATTCGGGGTTGGTCATGTATCCGGCGGGCCACGCGCGGAACGCGACCGCCGACCTCGAGGGCATTCTTCGAGCGAAGTGGCGGACTCTGGGCGAAATCGCCTTGGGGGACGACACCGAGGCCTTCGTCGAGCGGTTGTTGAATCTGGAATCGCTGGATGCCGAAGGCGTGGCGCGGATGTACAGCGTCCCGTTTGCGTCCCATCCGTATCAGGACTAGGGCTTCGCCGTTCGGTGGTGCTTGGTAGAGTCTGGTTGGGTTCGGCATGAGGGCTGAGAGCCCCACTTCCGAGCCCAATCATCGGGTACAATCGTTGATCTGCGCTCGTAGCTCAGTGGATAGAGCACCAGCTTGCGGAGCTGGGGGTCGGAGGTTCGAATCCTCTCGAGCGCGCCA
>ERZ761602.8040-NODE-8040-length-10836-cov-3.857805_pt1 | contig 10836 bp, 10 predicted proteins | sample MGYA00512165_ERZ761602 | MGnify/ENA primary metagenome ERZ761602 (study PRJEB28899, sample SAMN02445085) | bioreactor sludge metagenome | biome: EBPR sludge; isolation source: Thorneside wastewater treatment plant | place: Australia: Brisbane, Thorneside...
GTGTAATAGAAAGATATTGCTAAATATAAGAATATTCCCGGATCCATCTTATACAATTATCTCCGCCTGCCAATATCCAAAGGTCTTTGTTTGCCCGTTATCCAGTTTGATATCTTGTGAAATTTTGCTTGTTCGCAAAATGGAAAATTCAACCTCTTTTCTGAATATTCCTCCCGCGTATGAAAACGTATGATATTCCCCGTTCTCTCCGCAAACATCTACATCCTCAGGAAAAGCGCTTATGGTCTTTTTGTCCAACGCTTTCCCGATAAATGTCTTGTCCAGTTTATCGGCCCGGGTCACAATAATTTTTGCTTTGATCCCTGATCCAAAAAAATCGCTTATGATCCCGGCAGATGATTTACCCCACAACGGCTCTACCACCTCGATACCTGATGGATTCAGTTTAGCTTCTCTAAGTTTTCGTACGTCCCCCAAAAAAATATCTCCAAAAATGAAATGAGCAACGCCTTTTTGCTTAAAATGCTCCGCCGCCTCAAGCATTTTCTCGTTATAGTTTGCCAGCCCCTTCGCCAATAATACGACATGAAGAGGGATGCCTATGCTATCGGCCTGTCTTAATAGCGCCGCTACAGGAATACCATGTACGGAAGATTTCAGCGTTTCTTTTTCAATTGTCGTCAATAACGCTATAACCTCAAACTCATTACCCTGTAATGTCTTTTGAAGCGCTAGCGCCGAATCCTTTCCTCCGCTCCAGTTAAATACGGCTTTTTTTCTTTTTCTCATGCCGCCCAGACCCCGTTCATTTCTGTCAATACCAATGGGGGCCCGTCAGTAACTACAATAGTATGTTCATGCTGCGCCATAAACCCGCCTTTATTTCCAACCATTGTCCAACCGTCATTCAGGGTCTCGGCATAGGTGGAATCTGTCGATATAAATGTTTCAATCGCTACTACAGCGTTTTTCTTAAACCTTTTCAGGTTAAACCGGTCTTTATAATTCGCTATTTCGGAGGGTTCCTCATGCAGGCTCCTGCCTATTCCGTGCCCTGTCAGGTTTTTAATTACTCTATAACCGCGTTTTTTAGCTTCCGTTTCCATAAGAAATCCTATATCGGCAATGCGGACCCCTCCTTTTATGCTATAGATGGCCTTATGCAAGATCTGTTTCGAAGCGTCTACCAGTTGTTGATATTGGTTGATGTCTTTCCCAAGCACGAAGGAACTTCCATTGTCCGACCAAAACCCGTCCAGTTCAGCAGAAACGTCTATATTCACCAGGTCTCCTTCCTTAAGTATTCTGGCATCAGAAGGAATGCCATGACAAAATTCATGATTCACGCTTATGCAGGTCCAGCCAGGGAAACCATAGGTCAGGTATGGAGCGGATCTTGCGCCATAACCCGACAGTATCTTTGCGCCATAGTCGTCCAGTTGTTTTGTTGTCATACCAGGTCGGGCATAGTCCCTCATTTTCTTCAACGTATAGGCAACCGCTTCGCTTGCCTTTTTCATCCCGGTCAGTTCTGCTTCTTTTGTAATTGACATGATTGTTTGTTTAATTTCAGGCCTTATGGATCTCATCCGCCACCCGGTTGGCCGACCTTGTGGCCGCTTCCGCGCCCCGGGAGAGCGTATCTGCATAGGCGCCTGCAAAATAGATCCGGCCATGAGGCTTGATTACCTCAGGCCAAAACTTATGCAATGTTCCAATAGGGAATGGCAGTCGCTCGCAGGTAGGGGCGAAACGCTCCTTTGTCCAGTCTTTGCCGAGCGCCAGCTCGATCGTGTCTTTGCCGGGGTAAACTTCCCGAAATACCGACAGGGCTCTTTGGGACGACATGCCGCCCGGGCCGGTGGCCAACAGGATAACCCTATGGGTGTCCACTTCGTTCGTGGATTCCCAAACCTGGTACATCTCCGTCGACCCCACGTCTATATTCACGCTGCCCACGCCATCCTCCAGCCAGAATTTTGAGCTTGCCTGGAATACAAACCGCTGATAAGAGCTATACGTAAGGTTGTCGAAAACATACTGCTTTTCGGGCGACATAGCCGGCTCTATCGGCATATTACGAAAAGCCGGCAGGGGAATACAATTGACATAATAATCAGCCGACATTTCCTTTTCCTCATTGAATCGCTTATACGTAACCGAAACCCCGTCATTATTATGCCTGATGGACAATATCGGCGCGTTCAGCCAAACGCGCTCGCCAAGCTTTTTGGCAAAGGTATTGGGCAGCATTTGATTCCCGCCTTTCAGACGATATACATCGATATCATGGCGCGGTATATTCCGTAAACGATACACTGCGGCAGACCATAATCCGAACAAGGCAGAATAATTATTCCCTCCAAGATGCCATTGGGCGGCTTCCGAAGCGCCCTCTTTTTTATAGATATCCGACATCGGAACCTTATCCAGGTGATCATATCCCACATTAAATGGCTGGTATTCGTCCGTGAATTTGTCGAGGTGGTTTCCGGTAAACAGGGAGGAGAAACTCCACCAGGGATGCTCCATCAGGTATTTCACCTCTCTTTCGTTCAGGCCAAACCCTCTTAACACTTTGGGGTCCGCAAGCATTTCCTCTGAATATAGTTTTCCCTGTATTCTTCTCAATAACTTATCCCGCCTGCGATAGGGCACAACATCTAGGTTAAACTCCTTGGTATACTTCCAATATAACTCATACCCTCCCTTCGTAAAATGCTCCTGTCCGTAGTCAGCGTACAATCCGTCCGACAAGCCATCGTGCGCGGTGAATATATGCCCCCCATGCCTTCCCGACGCTTCCAACACCACTACATCATGCCCTTTCTTCATCAACTCATAAGCGCAACAGAGTCCCGCTATACCCCCTCCCCCCACAATGATCTTTTTAGCTGCGCCGGTTTTACTTGTTTTATAGATCGCCGTTTCATTCTTTAGCTGGCCTATGGCATCATTGGATACGGCATCATTTAATAATACCGCTCCCATACCTCCCATTAATGTCTCTTTGATAAACTTTCTTCTTTCGAGATTGCCCATAGCAGGTTATTTATGGTGTATCATACAATTTAAGCTGTTTAAAGCAGGAAATCTAAAAATTGTCGGCAGCGCTTTCAGGGATATCTTCCATATACCATAGGCACGGGAAGGGGTCAATCCCTCCGCCGGGTAGCGATTCATTTTGAATTTTTATCTATGGCCCCATAGCGTTAAGACTGAAACTGAGTCGATACTCTACGCCTCCATACTTTGTGTTTCATGATTTTATTAGTAATTTCCTATATTGCTTCCCTTCTTAAAACTTAATTCCTCAACCAGATTCTTATGGTTTATAAGAATGCGCATGTCGTTTCCGTTCGAAGAGCTTTTTTATCTATCACCCTATACTGACTGGTCGGTTTATCGCGGAGATGAAGGGAGCCGGGCATATTCCGCGCTGGATCAGATCAACAAGGATAATATCCACGAACTTGAAGTGGCGTGGACCTATCATACCGGCGACGGAAGGGAAGGCAATTTTACTGCCATTCAATGCAATCCCATCCTGGCAAATGACATGATGTATATTACCTCTCCCCAACTGAAACTGATTGCGCTGGAGCCTGCATCGGGGCAGGAGATATGGAAGTTTGATCCCTTCAGCGGCAGGAATAGCGCCGGCGTGAACCGCGGCGTCGTCTACTGGGCCGACGGCGATGATAAAAGAATATTTTTTTCCGCAGGCCCTTACCTGTACGCCCTCAACGCCGATGACGGCTCTTTTAAAACAGATTTTGGCGATGGCGGAAAGATAGACCTTCGCGAGGGTTTGGGCAGGGATCCTGAAAAGCAGGAAGTAGACGCCAGCTCGCCAGGGATCATTTATAAGGATCTGCTTATACAAGGATCTTCTTTGGGCGAAGGCTATGAAGCGGCGCCGGGATTTATAAGAGCGTATAATGTAAGAACAGGAAAAATGGAATGGATCTTCCATACCATTCCTCAACCCGGCGAGTTCGGCTATGATACCTGGGAAAAGGATAACTATTTATATACCGGCGGCGCCAATGCCTGGGCCGGCATGTGCCTTGATAAGGAAAGAGGAACCGTATTTATTCCCACAGGCTCTCCCGGATTTGATTTCTATGGCGGTAACCGAAAGGGAGATAATCTTTTCGGCAACTGCCTGCTCGCGCTGGATGCGGCAACCGGCAAACGCAAATGGCACCAGCAACTGGTGCATCACGATCTGTGGGATTATGACCTGCCGGCTCCGCCTACCTTGGTAACCATTAATAAAGACGGTAAAAAGATTGAAGCTGTGGCGCAGATCACCAAGATGGGAATGGTATTTATCTTTGACAGGGACAGCGGCGAGCCGGTTTTCCCCATCGAAGAAAGGCCGGTTCCCTTATCCGATCTGCTGGGAGAAGCTTCTTCTACCACACAGCCTTTCCCGGTAAAGCCCGCTCCTTTTTCCCGACAGCATTTCACCGACGATTCTATCATTAATATTTCCGATAGTTCTTATCGTTTCGTGAAAGAAAAAGTAAAGAATGCCCTCAAAGGCGGGATCTATATGCCGCATAGCGTTCAGGGAACAGTACAGTTTCCCGGAACCCGCGGCGGAGGAGAATGGGGAGGCGCGTCCTTTGACCCCGGGACAGGGATACTGTATGTGAATGCGAATGAGGTTCCGATGCTGATCAGCATGAGAAAAATATCTGCCAACGATAAGCGTATAAGCTTCGGCGAAAGGGTCTTTGCGATCAACAATTGTGCGGAATGTCATGGGGCGGACCGCTCGGGCAATGGCATATTTCCCGCGCTGCAACAACTTTCAAAAAAATACAATGAGGTCCAGCTAGCCGATCTGATCAAAACTGGCAGGGGGCAGATGCCGGCTTTTCCCAATTTAAGCGATACAGAACGCGACGCCCTGGTTAATTTTCTATTGGATAAAAAGGAAGATCCGGAAGCGGCTTCAGCAGGGCAGGATACGATGGGCGTCCGTTATGCGCATAGCGGGTGGACGGTATTAACAGATCAGGACGGCTACCCCGGCGTAAAGCCGCCCTGGGGAACCTTGAATGCTATAGACCTGAACAAGGGAGAAATATTATGGAAGGTCGCCCTGGGAGAATATCCCGAATTGATCAAAAGGGGGCTGCCTGCCACGGGAACCCCTAACCTGGGGGGGCCTGTGACAACTGCCGGCGGACTGGTATTCATAGCCGCTACTAAAGACGAAAAGTTCAGGGCATTTGATAAAATGACCGGTCAGCTGCTGTGGGAATACAAACTACCTTTCGGAGGCTTTGCCACTCCCGGCTCTTATTTAATAGATGGAAAACAATACATTGTAATTGCAGCCGGAGGCGGAAGCCGGGTAGGCTCTCCATCGGGAGACGCATATGTAGCGTTTCGTTTAAAGGATAAATAGAAGGGCTATCTGAAATTAACAATATCAATTATGTCATAAACCGGGGAATCATTATGTTTGTTCCCGACAAGGTTTAACCCTTGGGGCTATCGCGCATTGTTGATCATCAAGCGCATAAGGCCGGGGCAATGATCAGGCCGATAACTACCGCGCCTTAGCGTCGGTCCGATCAGGAGTTAACTGATCTCAGCAATCTTAACATTTGCCCTCAACCAAAATTAATTTTGAACGGCTTTAATCCGAAAGCGCAATAAGCGTCTGACTATGAGAACAGCCGGCAATAATCCGGCTTAAAATCCGTTTAAAATTTTTGATCGAAATACATCCGTATGCTACTAAACCGTTTTTCCCTTCTGACCCTGATAACAGGTATATCGCTCGCTGGCTGCGAAAAAGAAATGAGCCTTGAACTCAGCCAGGAATACATTAAACAAGCCAATGATTTAAAAGAATTTGTAGAAGGGAGATCGTTCAGTCTGGTCGACTTTTACTCCAATATCCCTATTGACTATATTGAAAATGACGGGGAGGTAAGGGAGGAAACCAATCTCTGGACCTATGTAAGCCCATATTTGCGCGACGACCAATATATTCTTTACAGCAACAACACCCTTGACGTCGTACAAAACAATCTTAAAATACCTGGCAATACAGAGGATGTGCTGCCCAGAACCTATGCCATCGGCACGGACCAGGAAGGCGTTTTCATGAGGTTCCTCGACTACCAGTATAATCCATTGACATACCGGCTTCACGAAATTGGCCAGGATCATTTTATCCTTGCCATCTCCTGGAATCAGGGCGCTACCTTATATTCCCGGTATGAATTTGCTCCGTAGGCGCTAGCGAAAGCCCGATATCAATCAATTATTTATCTCAATCTTGATTTCTGATTTTAATTGGATTGTTCTATTTTTGCTGCCCATTTAAGGGGTCGACCCTAAATAAGGCGGGGTAGCTCAGGCGGTTAGAGCGCAGGATTCATAACCCTGAGGTCCGGGGTTCAACTCCCCGCTCCGCTACAAGACTGAAACACAGTACTATTCTGTGTTTCAGCTTCTTTAAAATCTCTCACGATGACAGTTTTTTAAGCTGCCTCTAACAAAGGCTCTAACAAAAATTGTCATGGCAAGAAACTATTTACCCAACGGGAATTACTATACGGACCTCTCCGTTAATCCTAAAAACTGGAAATCCGTCAAGGCTCCTACCAGAAAGCCCTGGTTTATTTTTTATCGATTTTATAGCACAGACGGACAAAACAAGCTTGTTACGATCCGGGGGATGAATGTGTATAAAACCCAACTGGAACGAATGCAGGCCGCCCAGGTGCTAATTGACGACGAATTACACCAATTAACCGCACTGGGGTACAATCCTATCACCAAAATTTTCACCCCTTTCTATGACCCCGACACAGAGATTACGCCTGAAATGCCCCTGCCGCAGGCCCTTGATGTCGCAAAAACAAAGCTGAAATGCGACCCGGATACAGTTAAGGATCTCGGCTATGCGCTGAATTTTATAAAGACTGCCATCAACCACATTAATCTGAACCGGCTTCCGGTTGGTCAGGTATCGCGCAAATACATTGTTAGGATCCTGGAAGCATGCGGGGCAGTGAAAGAAACCTGGACCGCAGCAACTTTTAATAAATACCGCACCTACCTGATTATGCTTTTTAAGGTGCTGGTGAAATATGAGGCATTAGAAAATAATCCAGTCCTGAGCATAGAGAAGGAGGTGGTTATCCGCAAACTCCGCGATGTGGTAACCCCAGAACAGCGTAGGGTAATTGCAAAACACCTGAAGGAAAATTATTATTCCTTTTACCGGTTCCTTCAGATCTTTTTTCACTCCGGTGGCAGGATCAAGGAGATGCTTCGGTTACAGGTTAAAGATATCGACCTTGACCGCCAGCTTTACAAGGTAACAGTTCGTAAGGGAAGGGCAAAAGAGGTCCTAAAGACTATAAAAAATATTGCCTTGCCGTATTGGCGCGAATTAATAGAAGGCGCGGATCCGGAAGACTATGTATTCTCTGCTGGACTTGTTCCGGGAAAAGAGCCAATCCGGCGGGAACAGATATCTAAGCGGTGGCGAATACATGTGAAAGAAAAGCTCCTAAAGCTATACGAAATGAAGATCATCGCAGATTTCTATTCGCTGAAACACTTAAATACCACCGAGGTGACCAAGCGGCTTAGCGAGGAAGATGCTGCCCGACTGAATTCGCACGACAGTACGGCCATGGTTGTGAAAATTTACGACGTGGGGAGAGAAGATAGGCAACATGAGCGATTGAAAAATGTCGGTAACGAATTTTAAAACAGGTCTTTTATATCGACCTCCAGGGCCTCGGCAATCTTGATAACCGTCACCAGCTCGACGTTTTTCTGCCCGTTTTCGATCCGGCTGATGTCGGAGTGGTTGATGCCAGTAAGGGCTTCCAAGCCCATTTGTCGCATTCCCTGATTTTTACGGATGCGTCTAATGTTTTGGCCCAGGGCATACAGGATGGCTTGGTGGCTGGGGTTCATGATTATTTTTTTAATCCGGATTCATTTCACCGAGCGCGGGCAATTTCTCCCACTCCCACGATTCATTTTTGGGAAGTCCATCGGGGCGTTCTTTGGCGCTCCTGATGGTATATACCGGATGATAATTCAATTCCTCAGAGGGCAGTTCATAATTTAATATCTCCTTATACCGATCTGGAGTAATATCTGGTTCTAGAAACTCCTTAGATAATTCGAAGGGCAATAAAAGTGGCATTCTCCCCCTGTTTTCGCCGCCGTTATGGATGTTGCGCATCACATCATTAGCCCCTCTCGTGATCAGCGTGTAGGTCCAACGCTTGACTAATTCACCAGTTTCAGTATCAGGTAGCTCTACCACTGAATAAAGACCCGGAATGAAAAATAACGGCTGATTTTTAAGCTGAATAAAATAAGGGACTTTCTTTTTCCACCCTTTAACCTCTCTATGCTCATAAAAGCCTGATATAGGAATTAAGCAACGTCTGTTGCGGATCTTATACCAGTAACTTTTCTGATCGTCTAAGATCCTTTCGCTCCGAGCATTGAGCATTGTGGCCCGTTGCCGTATGAAGTTTTTTTCTTCTTTAACATAAAATGGGATTGCCCCCCACTCCATTGGCCGGCAATGAAACAATTGATCATCATTATTAAAGTATATTATTGGATGATTACCGTAGGCATGACCCATAATGTGTACTGCGGCGGGCCCAAAGTCCATTTCAACCTGCACATCAAAAACCAGGTCTGGAAAGTAATCCGATAATTGCGGTAGGTTAACCGTAAAAGAGATATCATAACACATACTCAGGCATTTTCGATATCTTCTAATTTAACCCTTAAAGTTTGACCGGCGTACTTTAAAATGATAAAAAGTTCGCCAAAAATTAATTGCAGCGATGGCCTGATGATCTTATCTCGTCCGATTCGCCAGTTTGTGTTTTTTTCAATATAGCGCTTGAGATTATCTGGGAGCTTTGTATTTATTCGTTTCTCCAGATCTTTAGCATCCCGGACTACCGCCCAGAAAAGCCTGTATTTTGAGCCCTCCGATAACATTTCCTGTAGCTTCAATATGTGTTCAGTGTTCTGCAGGTCGAGAATTGCCCGAAAGGGGTCGTTCTTTAAGGCGTCCCAATGCGTTTTTGCAATAACCCGATCTTCGTAATCCGACAATAAAAGATTTATTTCTTCTCCAGTATCAAAATGCTCAAACTTTCGCATATAAGTTTGACTAACCAGGTAGCGTTTTTTAAGCTGAAGCAGACGTTCAATATATATCTGCTTAAAAGATTCAAATGGTTGCAGCATCAGCGCACTTTAATTATCTGATCAATATTTGTCGTGAAGCTTGGCGACAAATGCGCCGCTCGTAACCGGTATCGCTTTTCGTACCCTTGGGTGGCAATTCTGACTATATCTTTACCTAACAACCTGTTAACGCCGTCCATCGCTTCCATGATCGCTTTGCTTCTCCCCCGATTTTCCGTATCGAACAAGCTTGACTGCACGGCGTTTTCGGGAACCAGGTCCAGGGCGAAAATACCCGTTTTCTTAAATAGATACCCTTCTTTATAAACTATATCCAGCCCTTTGATAGCGTATTTAATAAGTTCGGAAGTATTATTTGACGGCCGATCCAGTTGAACCCGGATGGAGCGCATGTATTGTTTATGCTCGGTCTTATGAGGATTGGTCTGTATAAATATTTCCAGCATCTTACAGCAGCTTTTTTGCTTTCGCAATTTTAGGGCGCAGATCGCGACAAAATTACTTAACGCCTCCTGGATATCTGCTTTCGATGTAAGTAATTTACCAAAAGACCTGGAGGTACAGATGTTCTTTTTATCAGGCGTTACGTATTCGCTTTCTATAGCAGGGATGCCGCGCAGTTCATTGAGCAGCCTCTGTCCTACTACGCTCATATTCACCCGCACCCATTCTTCGGGAACCAGGGAAAGATCGTAGGCTGTATGAATCCTGTTACGCTGAAGCAACTTTGCGTATTGACCCCCAATGCCCCAAATGTCTTTAGCTTCTGTAGCCCGTAACATCTCATTCACCAGAGAACTGTTTGCAGCCCAAAATACGCCTACTTCTCTTTTATGTTTCTTGGCGTATCTGTTTGCCATTTTTGCCAGCGTTTTTGTCTCTGCTATGCCCACAGATGTAGGAATTCCGGTATTTTGTTTGATTGTTTTTCTGATCTTCATCCCGAGATGCAATAGATCAGTATAGGGCATATCGTGAAGATCCAAGAAGGCTTCATCAATACTGTATATTTCCAGGCGCGGACAAAATGTTGCCAGGGTTTTCATTACCCGGTCGCTCATGTCGCCGTATAACGTATAGTTTGAGCTGAAGACCGCAACGTTATGTTTTTTTAATAATTCTTCGATCATAAACGCCGGCGCTCCCATCGCCACGCCTATCGCTTTCGCTTCTTCACTCCTGGCGATAGCGCAGCCGTCATTATTGCTCAAAACCACAACTGGCCTGTTATTTAGCTTCGGGTTGAATACCCGTTCACACGAACAATAAAAATTATTGCAGTCCACTAGCGCATACATCCCCTCACTATTTTAGTTTCTGTGATGATAGTAGTCACTACGCCCCAAACTTTTAAGGTCTGTTCGCCCCTAATGGATATCTCCCGGTATTTCGGATTGGCGGGCACCAGCCAGCAGCGGAACTCATTTTTCTTTAGGAATTTCACGGTGAACTCCCCGTCAAGCTCAGCGAGTACAATATCACCGTTTTTAGGCGTAAGGGACCGATCTACCAGCAGCCTGGCGCCCGGCGGGATAAATGCGTTGATCATGGAATCCCCTGTGCATTCAACCATAAATGTAGACAGTGGATTGGGTACAAATTCCTTGTCCAGGCTGATTCTCTCTTCTGTATAGTCCAGGG
>ERZ761602.8042-NODE-8042-length-10834-cov-7.038501_pt1 | contig 10834 bp, 7 predicted proteins | sample MGYA00512165_ERZ761602 | MGnify/ENA primary metagenome ERZ761602 (study PRJEB28899, sample SAMN02445085) | bioreactor sludge metagenome | biome: EBPR sludge; isolation source: Thorneside wastewater treatment plant | place: Australia: Brisbane, Thorneside...
CGGCAGCCTGGGCTTCGGTCGCGGTCGCGGCGGCGTCAGCAGCGGCGTCGGCGGCCTGTTCCTGGTTCGAGCACGCAGCCAGGGCGAAACCCAGAGCCAGCGCGATCAGAGCCTTGTTCATGGTCATCGTTGAATTTCCTCGTCGTTAGTTAGGCAACGCGCAATTGCGCGCCTGCAACATGATGACAAGCCCATTACTGCTGTCAAGCGGCCGGCCGGTCATCTTTGTCAATCCGTTGTTAACAACTTCGGGGCGGAGAAAAGCCGTCGCTTTCTCCGCTCCCGTGTCGCGTGGTTCAGACCACTTCGACGGCGATGGCGGTGGCTTCGCCGCCGCCGATGCACAGGCTGGCGACGCCGCGCTTCAGTCCGCGCGCGCGCAGCGCGTTGACCAGGGTGACGACCAGCCGCGCGCCGGACGCGCCGATGGGATGGCCCAGCGCGCAGGCGCCGCCGTTGACGTTGACCTTCTCGTGCGGAATGCCCAGTTCCTTGATCGGCGCCATGGCGACCACGGCGAAGGCTTCGTTGATCTCGTACAGGTCCACGTCCTCGACCTTCCAGCCGACCTGCTTGAGCAGCTTGTCGATGGCCGCGACAGGCGCGGTGGTGAACCACTCCGGCTGGTGCGAGAAGGTGGCATGGCCGGCGATGCGCGCCAGCGGCCGGATGCCGCGCCTGGCGGCTTCGTCGGCGCTCAGCAGCACGGTGGCGGCGGCGCCGTCGGAGATGCTGGAGGAGCTGGCGGCGGTGACCGTGCCGTCCTTCTTGAAGGCGGGCTTGAGGGTGGGGATCTTGGCGGTGTCGGACTTGCCTGGCTGCTCGTCCGTGGCCACTTCCACTTCGCCCTTGCGGCTGGCGACCTTGACCGGGACGATCTCGGCGGCGAAGGCGCCGTTGGCGATCGCGGCCTGCGCGCGGCTGACCGATTCGATGGCGTAGGCGTCCTGGTCCTCGCGGGTGAAGCCGAACTTGGCCACGGTGGCCTCGGCGAACACGCCCATGGCCTGGCCGTCGTAGGGGTTGGTCAGGCCGTCCCAGGCCATGTGGTCCACCGCCTGGAAGTTGCCGTAGCGGTTGCCGGTGCGCGAGTTGGGGATCAGGTGGGGCGCGTTGCTCATGGACTCCATGCCGCCGGCGATCACCACGTTGGCCGAGCCGGCCTTGATCAGGTCGTGGCCGAACATGATGGCCTTCATGCCGGAGCCGCAGACCTTGTTGATGGTGGTGGCGCCGGCCGCGTCGGGCACGCCGGCCGCGCGCGCGGCCTGGCGGGCGGGCGCCTGGCCGAGGTTGGCGGGCAGCACGCAGCCCATGATGACCTCGGACACGTCGGCGGCGGGGACGCCCGACTGTTCCAGCGCGGCGGCGATGGCCGCGGCGCCCAGGGTGGGCGTGGGCACGCCGTTGAACTGGCCCAGGAAGGAGCCGATGGCGGTGCGCTTGGCGGCGGCGATGACGATGTCGGACATGCGTGGGGGCTCCCCGTGGTGTGAGGCGCCGATTATCCCGCTCTCGGCCGAGCCCGGGCAAATCGGCCGTTCGTCCCTGCATTTCCCCGGCCGCCCCGGCGTATGCTGGGCGGCGAGGAGGGGGACCCATGCCGGAACAGCATCCGACCGATCCCGCGCTGCGGCCGTTCGTCGTGCCGTGCGCGCGCCTGGGCATGGGCGCGCCCTGGCGCTGGCTGCGCGCGGGCTGGGCCGACCTGCGCCGCGCGCCGGGCCTGTCGCTGCTGTTCGGCGGCGCGATCGTGCTGGTGAGCGCCTGCATTTCCTGGCTGGCCTATGCGCTGGGGCGCTTCGCGCTGCTGGCGACCCTGCTGTCGGGCTTCGTGTTCGTGGCGCCGCTGATCTGCGTGGGGCTGTACTGCGTGAGCCGGGGGCTGGAGCAGGGCCGGCAGCCGCGGTTGCGGGATTCCTTCGTGCTGGCCCGGCGCGTGCTGGGGCAGGCGGGCGTGTTCGCGCTGGGACAGGGCGTGATCATCCTGCTGTGGTCGCGCGCCGGCATGGTGGTGGGCGCGCTGTTCCCGTTCGACGGGGCCACGCCGGGCGCCTTCTGGGAATATCTGGCGCTGGGCTCGGCGGTCGGTGCGGTGTTCGCGGGGCTGACGTTCGCGGTGACGGCGTTCTCGCTGCCGATGATCGCCGACCGCGACGTGGACATGGTCACCGCAGCGGTGTCCAGCGTGCACGCGGTGATGCGCAACAAGGGCGTGATGGCGCTGTGGGGGCTGCTGCTGGTCGGGCTGACGGCGGTCGGGTTCGCCACGGCGCTGCTGGGGCTGGGCATCCTGATGCCGTGGCTGGCCTATTCGGTCTGGCATGCCTACCGGGAAACATTGGACGCTTCGGCGTGGCCGTCTCTGGAGTGAGCGCGGTGCGGGGCCGGGGCGGGAGCGCGCCTGCAAGGGCGCATCGGCGACAGGGAGGAGGGGGAATGGAAACGAACGGCATGGGCGGACGCGCGGTCCGCGGGACGCTTTCGGTCTGGCTGGCGGCGACGACGCTGGCGCTGGCCTCCTGCGGGGGCGGAGGCGGGGGCTCGACGGTGCGCCCCGATCCGCCGCCTCCGCCGCCGACCGGGGTGGGATTCACGCCGAACGTGGCCATCGACGCCACGCTGACCCAGGTCAATGCGCCGGCCGTCGCCAACCAGAATCCGCCGGCGTCCCTGCCGCAGTACAGCCAGCACCTGCAACTGATCCGGGCCGCCGGCCCGCTGGGCTGGGGGCTGACCGGGCAGGGCGTCACCATCGGTTTCGTCGACACCGGGGTGAACCGCAACCACCCGGCGTTGAGCGGGCGGGTCGGCCCCAGCTTCATCCATGTCAACCCCGCCACCAACAACACCGGCGTGGACGACGTGGTCGGCCACGGCACGGTGGTGGCGCAGATCGCGGCCGGCCGCGGCATCGGCAACTGGGGCGGCGGCGTGGCGCCGGACGCGCGCATCGTGTCCTCGCGCATCATCAACGACACGCGCCCGGACGACGACGGCTCCGGCGAGGGCAACGAGATCCGCGCCGGGCAGGGCTACGGCGATTTCTTCCGCAGCATCAACAGCGAACTGGCGGGCGCGGGCGCACGCATCATCAACAACTCCTGGGGCGGCCTGTACTGGAACGATCCGGCGCTGACCGCCGAACTGGCCTCGGCGTACCGCGATTTCGTCGTCGGGCGTGGCGGCCTGATCGTGTTCGCCAACGGCAACGCCGGCGGCATTCCCGGCCTGCGCGCCAACCCATCCGACAACGCCGCGCTGCCCAGCCTGTCCGCGGCCGCCGCCGACCTGGAGCGCGGCTGGCTGACCGTGGCGGCGCTGGACCCGGACAACCCATTGCAACTGACCAGCTATTCGCAGGCCTGCGGCATCGCCATGAATTACTGCCTGGCGGCGCCGGGCAACGTGGTCTTCATCGATCCCGCCGCGCGCGTCGGCGACGCCGGCTACGACCTGTACCGCGGCGGCGGCACGTCGTACGCCGCACCGCAGGTGTCCGGCGCGGCGGCGGTGGTGTGGTCGGCGTTCCCCTATTTCACCAACGACCTGGTCCGGCAGACGCTGCTGGGCACGGCGCGCGACCTCGGCGCGCCCGGTGTGGACCCGGAATTCGGCTGGGGCCTGCTGGACGTGAGCCGCGCGGCGAACGGTCCCGGCAACTTCGCCTGGGGCGACGTCAGCGTGTCCTTCAGCGGCCACTCGGTGTGGCGCAACGAGATTGTCGGCGCCGGCGGGCTGATCAAGTCCGGCAGCGGCGTGCTGACCCTGCTCAACTACCAGTCCTATACCGGCGACACCCGCGTGCAGCAGGGTGGTTTGGACATCCGCTATGGCTTGTCGTCGAACCTGAGCATCGCCCAGGGCGCGACGGTGTGGGCGCGCGGCAGCCTCAACGGCAACGTCGCCAACAGTGGCCTGTTCCTCAACGGCGCCGAGAACGAAGCGTGGATCGTGAACGGGCACAGCTTCACCCAGACCGCCACCGGCAACCTGGGCGTCTGGCTGGGGAGCCCGCTGCGGGTCGGGGGCGCGGCGAACCTCAACGGCCAGGTGTCGGTGCTGGGAGTGAAGAGCGGCTACGTCACCCAGGCCCGGGAAACCCTGCTGACCGCGTTCGGCGGCGTCAACGGCACCTTCAGCAGCCTGAAGGGCGCACCCAACGTGTTCCTGCAGGCATCGCTGGCCTACGACCCCAACAACGTGTTCCTGGACATCGCCCGCATCGACGTGTCGCGCGCGGTGGCGGCGCTGGGGCTGCCGATGCCCACGCAGGCTTCGGCCGTGCGGGTGGAAGCGGCGATGTCGGCCATCGACGGCCAGTTGGCGGGGCAGGCGCCGGCCGGCATCGGGCAGGACTTCATCGACGCCGCCGGCAGATTGCAGCAGGCCGCCAGCGTGGCCGAGGCCGATGCGTCGCTGCGCAGCCTGTCCGGCGAACTGCACGCGGTCGCCGACGCGATGACCTACGACGTGATCGCCGCCGGCCGCCGCGCGCTGGGCGTGCACGCGGCGGGCCGCGCCGCGGGCGGCAGGGCGGGACAGGACTGGTACCAGGCGCTGGGCGCGCCGGGGCAGGGCGCGCTGGGCATCGCGCGCTACCGCGCGGACGGCTGGATGCTGGGCAGCGAGGGGCGCCTGGGCGCACACGGTTTTGCTGGCATGGCGTTCGGCGAGACCCTCGCCGCCGGCGGCGTGCAGGGAGGCCGCGACCGGGGCCGCGACCGCCAGACCCAGGCCATGCTCTATGCCGGCGCCGAACTGGACGGCGTGCATGTGGTGGGCCTGCTGGGTTCGGGCCGTTTCGACCGCCGGATCGACCGTGGCCTGTGGCTGGGCGAGCAGGTGCAGGGCGTCGCCAGCGGCCATGCCGGCCGCTACTTCACCGCCAGCGTGGAAGCCGGCCGCCGTCTCGGCGGCGACGACGCCTGGCTGGCGCCGTATGCGGGCGCGGAATACGTGCGCCTGCAGCGCGCCGGTTTCCTGGAAACCGGCGCGGACGGCTTCGGCCTGATGACCCGCGACAGCCACAGCCAGCGCCTGCAGGCGCTGGCCGGCCTGCGCGCGCAACGCGCATGGCGGAACACGGCGCTCGGGCCGCTGGCCCTGCACGCGTATGCGGAATGGCAACGGACATTGGACGCGCAAGGCGTCGCGGTGGATGCCAGCTTCGTCGGAGCGGACAGTTGGTCGCCGCTGGCGGCCGTGGACCGGCGCGGCCGGATGCTGGGCGCCGCCCTGGAATGGATGCCGTGGGAAGCCGCGACGCTTTCCTTCGGCTATGACCGGGGCGACAACGGCAGCCATGGCGACGACCGCCAGTGGTCTTCGCGGTTGCGGATCGGGTTCTGAGGAAACGGCGAAAGGATGGCCCGCTTCCCCGGTTCTTGGGAGGCGGGCAGAGAAGAGGAGCATGGCCTGTATGGCTACGCCGGGCGGGTCATCCCGTTCCGGTTGTGCGAAGCCAAGTCGGCGGGTCCGAGTGGCAATGCCGCTGCTGGATCAGCCGCGTTCCGGCCCGGCCCAGCAGGCCGTGCACTCGGATGACCTGCGCGGCAATGCCGCGCGAGCAAATCATCCTCGCCCTTCGAACAACTCCCGGCCTATGAGCATGCGGCGGATTTCGTTGGTGCCGGCGCCGATGGCGTAGAGCTTGGCGTCGCGCAGCAGGCGGCCGGCGGGATATTCGTTGATGTAGCCGTTGCCGCCCAGCGACTGGATGGCTTCCAGCGTCACCTGCACGGCGGCTTCCGACGCATGCAGCAGGCAGCCCGCCGCAGCCGCGCGCGAGCCGTGGCCGCTGTCGAAACCGCGCGCGACCTCGTAGGCGAACGCGCGGCTGGATTGCAGCGCGGTGTACATGTCGGCCAGCTTGCCCTGCATCAGGCCGAAGGTGCCGATGGCCGCGTCGAACTGCTTGCGCTCGCGCACGTAGGGCAGGGCGAGGTCCATCGCCGCCTGCATCAGGCCGATCGGGCCGCCGCTCAGCACCAGCCGCTCGGTGTTCAGGCCGCTCATCAGCACGCGCACGCCGTGGTTCACTTCGCCCAGCACGTTCTCCGCGGGAATCTCGCAGTTCTCGAACACCAGTTCGCAGGTGTTGCTGCCGCGCATGCCCAGCTTGTCCAGCTTCTGCGCGGTGGAGAATCCCTGCATGCCGCGCTCGACGATGAAGGCGGTCATGCACTTGCTGCCCGCGTCCTTGCCGGCGGTACGCATGTAGACCAGCAGCACGTCGGCTTCCGGCCCGTTGGTGATCCACATCTTGTTGCCGTTGGCGACCCACACGCCGTCCTTGAGTTCGGCGCGGCAGCTCATCGAGCCGACCACGTCCGAACCGGCGCCCGGTTCGCTCATCGCCAGCGCGCCCTTCCACTCGCCGCTGCACAGCTTCGGCAGGTACCTGCGGCGCTGCGCGTCGTTGCCGTTGAGGTAGAGGTTGGACACGCACAGGTTGGAGTGCGCGCCGTAGCTCAGGCCGACCGAACCGGACGCGCGCGAGATCTCCTCCATCGCCACCAGGTGCGCCAGATAGCCCAGGCCGCTGCCGCCGAACTCGGGATCGACGGTGATCCCCAGCAGCCCCAGCTCGCCCAGCTTGGGCCACAGGTCCTGCGGGAAGGCGTTGTCGTGGTCGATCTGCGCCGCGCGCGGCGCGATCTCGGCCTGCGCGAAACGCTGCACGGCTTCGCGCAGCGCGTCGATCTCTTCACCCAGCGGAAATGGCTGCATGGCCCCTCCTTGCCCATAAGAAAGTACGGCGCACCGCGCGCGTCCCCGTTGCGGAGTGTAGCCGGCGGCGCCGGAAATGCTGGCCTGCACCGCACCATGTGCGGGATGCGCGCGCCGCGCCTGTGCCGATCGAATGATTGACGGAGCGTTGTGCCGGGTACGTTCGTGCAGGCGGGAGGATTCTGGGCTCCGGTTCGCTCTCCCATCCCGGTCCTCCCCCGCGTGCGGGGGAGCGGGCGGATTGCGATGCGGGGAGCGATGTCGAAGTGTCAAGCCGTCAGGCCGCAGGCCCGACGGGGGAATCCCTCAATGCTCCCCGCGCAGATGCCCCATGAAGCGCGGCGCGGTGCGGCCCAGCGGCAGCTTGAGCTTGCCGATCGCGGTCATGCGGGCCTCGGCGATGCGGTCGGCCGCGTATTGCGGGGCGATGCCTTCCTTTTCCGACAGGTCGAAGATCCTGCCGACCGTGTGGTAGATGGTGCGCATCATGCGCATGGCGCGCTCGCGGTTGTAGCCGTCGATTTCCAGCGACACGTTCATCACGCCGCCGGCGTTGACCGCGTAGTCCGGCGCGTACAGGATGCCGCGCTTGGCCGCCTCCACGCCGGTGACGTGCGACATCTGGTTGTTGGCGGTGCCGCAGATGACCTTGGCCTTCAGCCGCGGCAGGGTCTGTTCGTTGATGGCGTATTCCAGCGCGCAGGGGCTGAACACGTCCACCGGCAGGTCGTAGATCTCGTCGGGCTTGACCGCCTCGGCGCCGTACTCCTCCACCGCGTGCTCCACCAGCGCCGGGTTGAGGTCGGTGACGAACAGCTTGGCGCCGCGTTCCTTCAGCAGCTTCACGAACTCCATGCCGATGTGGCCCAAGCCCTGCACGGCGAAGCTGTGCTTGCCGATCTCCTCGTTGCCGAACTTGCGGTTGAGCGCGGCCATCAGCCCTTGCAGCGCGCCGTAGGCGGTGAACGGGGCCGGGTCGCCGGAGCCGCCGTGCACCTGGTGCACGCCGACTACATACTCGGTCTCGCGGTAGACGTTCTCCATGTCGTTGACGTCGGTGCCCACGTCCTCGGCGGTGATGTAGCGGCCACCCAGCGAGTCCACGTAGCGGCCGAAGCTGCGGAACAGCACTTCGGTCTTGTCCTTGGTGCATTCGCCGATGATCACCGCCTTGCCGCCGCCCACGTTCAGTCCGGCCAGCGCGTTCTTGTAGGTCATGGTGCGGCTCAGGCGCAGCGCGTCGGTCAGCGCGGCGGCGCTGTCGGCGTAGGGGCGCATGCGCACGCCGCCCAGCGCCGGGCCCAGCACGGTGCTGTGGATGGCGATGATGGCCTTCAGGCCCGCGTCCGGGTTGTTGCAGAAGATGACCTGTTCGTGGCCGGACGTGTCGAGGGTTTCAAAGATCATGGGGTGGGCTCCGGTGCGCGGGTGGGACCGGCGCGGGCTTGCCTTCGGTGGGTGCGGGTAGTCGGAAAACAAAAAAGCGACGTTTCCGGAACACGGCCGTGGTCGTCGCGAGGCGGCAGTTTAAAGCAATCGGCCGCGGGCGAGACGACGGCCGCGCGACCCCGGCGCGCCGGGGCAGGGCGGGGCGGGGCGGCATTTGTGATAATCGAACGGTCGTGCTATTTATCGCCGCATGAGTCCCCAGGCCGCCACCCACAAGGGCAACGCCACACGCGAGATGATCGTCGCGCGGGCCTACGACATCGCCCGCCGCAACGGCCTGGAAGGGTTGTCGATCGGCGAACTCGCCATCGCCGCGGGCATGTCCAAGAGCGGCGTGTTCGCCCACTTCGGCTCGCGCGAGGATCTGCAACTGACCGTGCTGGACTGGACGGCCGAACGCTTCACCCGGGCCGTGATACTCCCCGCGCTGGCGCAACCGCGCGGCCTGGCGCGGCTGCGGGCCATCATGGACGGCTGGTTCGCCTGGGTGCGCGACAACCAGGACGGCTGCCTGATGCTGTCGGCCGCCAACGAATACGACGCCCGCCCCGGCCTGCTGCACGACCGCGTGGTGGACTGGCTGCGGCAACTGCGGCAGCAACTGGCCAAGGCCATCGCCATGTGCGTGGACAGCGGCGAACTGGCGCCGTCCACCGATCCCATGCTGCTGGCCTTCGAGTTGTTCTCCATCACCCAGGGGCTGCACAACGCCCGCCTGTACGACGCCGAGCAGGCGCCGTCGCTGGCGCGGCGCGCGCTGGAGCGCCTGCTGGCCTCCCACGGCGCCACCGCCGTCCTTCCTTCCGCCTGAACCTGTCGAGGTCGCCCATGGCCGTTGTCACTGTCCGGAGAAATAGCACGACCGTTCGTAAATCCTGGTCGATGCCGCTGCTGCGCGCCGCCTTCGCCGCCGGCAGTTGGCTGGCGCCGCGCAGCACACTGGCCCGGGCGTTCCGGCTGTTCTGCACGCCCATGCCCGGCACACGCGCCAAGGCCCGGCAGAGCGACAGTGGCGACGCACGCATCGGCGAACTGGCCTTCGGCCGCGAACGCCTGGCCACCTACACCTGGGGCGATCCGCAGCGCGAGCCCACGGTGCTACTGGTGCATGGCTGGTCCGGCTTCGGCCTGCGCTTCCTGCCGTGGGTGGAACCGCTGCGCCGCGCCGGCCATGCCGTGGTGGCATTCGACCAGCCCGCGCATGGCCGCAGCAGCGGCCGGCGCGCCACCTTGCCGATGTTCGCCGAGGCCACGGTGCGGGTGGCCGAACGCTTCGGCCCGCTGGCTGCCGTGGTCGGCCATTCGCTGGGCGGTGCGGCGGCGGCCATTGCGATGGCGCGCGGCCTGTCGGCCGAGCGCGTGGTCCTGCTGGCGCCCGCGGCCGACCCGTTCGATGCCGCCCGCCGTTTCGGTGGCCGGGTGGGCCTGGCCTCGCGCCTGAGCCGGCGGCTGTTCGACGAATACCAGGAGCTGACCGCGCACGACGTGCGTTCGCTGCATGCGCACGCCACCGCGCCGCGGATCGCGCGCCCGGCGCTGATCGTGCACGACCTGGAAGACGACGAGGTGCCCTGGTCCGAGGGCGAGCGCTATGCGCGTTACTGGCCACAGGCCAGGCTGCTGACCACCACCGGGCTGGGCCATCACCGCGTGGCCGTCGCGACCGAAATCCTCGACGCTGCGCTGCGTTTCCTGCGCGGCGAGGCGGTCGGCCAGCGCGTGGTATCCACGCAGGCGCTGCCGTTCGGCGTGGCGTGAATGCGCCCCGGACGCCGCCGTAGGGTGTGCGCCGCCTGTCCACTGGTGTGCAATTGGTGAGGTGGGCGGGCGCGAACGGCTACAATCCCGCGTCTACGCAACCATGTGCGAGTGAGGGCGCGCGTGAGTACACCAGCCTCCAGGATTCCCGCAGCCCAGGCCGACGCCACGCCGCTGCGCTTCGTCACCGCCGCCAGCCTGTTCGACGGGCACGACGCGGCCATCAACATCATGCGCCGCCTGATCCAGGGCGAGGGCGCTGAAGTCATCCACCTGGGCCACAACCGCAGCGTCGAGGACGTGGTGCGCGCGGCGTTGCAGGAGGACGCCGACGCCATCGCCCTATCCAGCTACCAGGGCGGCCACGTCGAGTATTTCAAGTACATGGTCGACATGCTGAAGGAGCGCGGCGCCGGCCACGTGCGCGTGTTCGGCGGTGGCGGCGGCACCATCACCCCCGAGGAGATCGCCGAACTCCAGGCCTACGGCGTCGAGCGCATCTATCACCCCAACGACGGCATGAAGATGGGGCTGGTGGAGATGATCCAGGATGTGGTGGCGCGTGCGCAGCAGGCGCGGGACCAGGGGCCGGAGGCCAGGGGCCAGGGAGAAAGCGCCGTCCCCGCCGTTGACGATGAAATGGCGATTGGCCGCGTGCTTTCCGCCATCGAGGATGGTGTTTTTTCCGAGTCGGAGTTGGCGCGTCTGCGCAAGCAATGGAGCCTGGCCGCCGGCGCGCTGGCCCCCGGCCTCCGGCCTCCGGCCCCCGTCATCGGCATCACCGGCACCGGCGGCGCCGGCAAGTCGTCGGTCACCGACGAACTGATGAACCGCTTCCTCTCGTGCTTCCCGCAGATGCGGATCGCGGTGATCTCGGTCGATCCCACCCGCCGGC
>ERZ761602.8044-NODE-8044-length-10834-cov-5.666574_pt1 | contig 10834 bp, 10 predicted proteins | sample MGYA00512165_ERZ761602 | MGnify/ENA primary metagenome ERZ761602 (study PRJEB28899, sample SAMN02445085) | bioreactor sludge metagenome | biome: EBPR sludge; isolation source: Thorneside wastewater treatment plant | place: Australia: Brisbane, Thorneside...
GGGAGTTCTCGCTGGCGGTGCTGGCGGCCATCCTGGCGGTGCTGGGCTACTCGGTCAACGAGTCGGTGGTCATCTTCGACCGCATCCGCGAGACCTTTCGCAAGTACCGCAAGTTCACGACGCCGGAAGCGATCGACCACGCGATCACGCGCACGATCAGCCGCACCGTCATCACCCACGGCAGCACGCAGATGATGGTGGTGTCGATGCTGCTGTTCGGCGGCCCGACGCTGGAGTACTTCGCGATCGCGCTGACCATCGGCATCCTGTTCGGCATCTATTCGTCGATCTTCGTCGCCGCCGGCATCGCGATGTGGCTGGGTGTCAAGCGCGAGGACCTGATCAAACAGGGGGTCAAGGAAGGCGACCCGAACGATCCGAATGCCGGGGCGGTGGTGTAGAGTGAAATCGCCGCCGCCAGCTGCCCGCCGCCACCGCACCTGACATGTCCACCAGCGCCTCGCCAGAATCCATAGCCGGGCAGGCGCGGCGGCTGTATACGGAAGAGCTCGTCAAGGGGCTCGTGCCGCTGGTCCAGGCCTGCATGGACGGCGCGCGCAACCTGCTGGACAAGCCCAGCGAGCATGGCGCCTTCCTGCGCCGGCGCGACCTGATGCAGGGCCTGAAGGACCACGCCCAGGCCTGGCACCGCGGCATGGTCGGCGGGCTGCGCCAGGTGCTGTACCACGGCGCCTCGGCCACGCGCTCGGCCGACCTGCCGCCGCCGGGCTCGCGCGACGCGCTGACGCTGGTCAGCGACGACACGATCGAGCTCGAGATCGTCACCTCGCGGCTGGCGCTGGCCATCATGGACCGCGCGTCCTGGGAATTCTCCGACCTGCGCTCGCGCGTCGCGCACCTGGAAGGGCGCACCGAGCTGGACGCCCACGACATGCTGCGCGCCCATGTGCTGGCGCGCATCGCCTTCGACGCCTGGCGCGCCGCCGGGCTCACGCTGGAGGGCTGGCGCGAGATCCAGCCGGTGCTGCACGAGGAATTCGCGCACCTCGTCGAGGAGGCCTACCACGAGACCAACCGCTGGCTGGTCGAGCACCGCGTGCTGCCCGAGGTGGACCTGCGCCCGTTCATCCGGCGCGCGCGCACGCACCCGAATGCGCCGCTGGGCTGGCAGGCCGGCGGCGGCGCCACCGGGTTCAGCGGCGATGCGCGCCCGTCCGGCCCCGGCTACCGCAATTCCGGCTTCCCGGCCGACGGCGGCGGCTGGACCAGCGGCCGCGGCGGCGCTTCCGGCGGCGGCGGGATGGGCGGCGTCGGCGACGAGACGCGGCTGATGACGCGCACCGCCCCGCTGGCGCGCAGCCGCGAGCACGCGGAGGCGGTGCTCGGCCGGCTGAACCGGCTGATCGGCCGCCACGTGCCCGAGTTCGCGGTCTCCACGCGCTCCGGCGGCCTGCCGGCGACGCAGCCGGCGCGGGCGCTGTCGCCCGGGCTCGCGCGTGCGATCGACACCGCGCAGCAGGGCATACGCCAGCGCCTGGCGCCCACCACCAAGGCCGGCGCGCCGCTGGTCACCACGCCGGTGATGCTGGAGGAACTGCACCAGCGCAAGCAGGTGCTCAAGCAGGCCGCGGCCACGCCGGAGGAGCGGGCGACCATCGAGATCGTCGCGCTGCTGTTCCAGAGCATCCTCACCGAGGACCGCATCCCGGCCAGCATCCGCGTCTGGTTCGCGCGGCTGCAGATGCCGGTGCTGCGCGTGGCGGTGTCCGAGCCCGACTTCTTCGCCACCATCGACCACCCGGCGCGGCGCCTGATCGACCGCATGGGCGCCTGCGTGATGGGCTTCGACAGCGGCGGCGCCAGCGGCGTCGGCGAATCGCTGGAGAAGGAGATCAAGCGCATCGTGCAGGTCGTCGAGGCCTACCCGGACACCGGGCGGCGCGTCTTCCAGACCGTGCTGATCGAGTTCGAGCGCTTCCTGGAGCACTACTTCAAGAACGAGAACGAGGCGACGAAGAAGGGCGTCTCGCTGGCCCAGCAGGTGGAGCAGCGCGAGACGCTGGCCATCCAGTACACGATCGAGCTGCGCCGCATGCTCAACGAGGTGCCGGTGCAGGAGGGCGTGCGCCAGTTCCTGTTCCACGTCTGGGCCGACGTGCTGGCGACCACCGCGGTGCGCCACGGCCCGCAGGGCGAGGCGACGAAGAAGATGAAGCGCGCCGCCGCCGACCTGATCTGGAGCGCCAGCGCCAAGGTCACGCGCGAGGAGCGCGCCGAGGTCATCCAGCGCCTGCCGATGCTGCTGAAGAGCCTGCGCGAGGGCATGGCCGCCGCCGGCATGGACGCCGCCAAGCAGGACGAGCACATCCAGCAGCTCAACAACTCGCTGGCCGCCGCCTTCACGGCCAAGGCCGCGGTGATCCCGGACGACCGCCTGCGCGAGCTGATGGAGCGCCTGGAGACGCTGGAGGAGCTGCTGCCCGACGCCACCGACGTCGAGATCGACGAGAGCATGGTGCTCGACCTCTCCGGCCACCAGAGCAGCGAGCTCGAGGTCGTGCTCGACGGCGGCTCGATGCCGACGCCGGCCATGGTGGCCTGGGCGCGCGAGCTGCAGGTCGGCAGCTGGTACATGCTGGACCGCGGCGGCCGCTCCGAGGCGGTGCAGCTGGCCTGGCACGGCCTGCGCAAGCAGCTGAGCCTGTTCGTCACGCCGCAGGGCCGCTGCGTGCTGTTCCAGCAGCACCGGCTGGCCAGTTACCTGCAGGCCGGCCTGATGCTGCCGGCGCAGGACGAGGCGCTGACCGTGCGCGCCACGCGCAGCGCGCTGGCCAAGCTGGACGTGGACGCCTCTCGCCTACTCCAGTAGCGGTTCGGCCCAGCACCCGGCACGGGACCGGCTCCGCCGGCCCGTCGCCGGAGCCCCCTCGGGGGGCAGCGACCGGGAGGGAGCGTGGGGGCTCAATGTATTACCCGGTCTTCGGCGTCGACGAAGAGTTCGTCGAGGATCAGCGCGTCCGGTTCCTCGCCCAGGCTCCAGAAGACCATCAGCACGATGATCTTCAGGTCGTCGAGGTCGATCGGCCCGTTGCCCACCGCCAGCGCGCGGTCGATGACCATCTCGCGCATCGGCGCCGGCAGCACGCCGGCGGACTCGAGGAAGGTGATGAAGCCCAGCGACGCCTCGTCCAGCACCTCGCGCTCGGCATCGGTATAGATGCGCATGCTGCCGGGCACCGGCGCGCCGGCGACCGCCTCGGCGCTGGTGGCCAGGCCGTCCAGCCAGCGCAGCGCGTCCTGGATCTCGTCGTTGTCGAAGCCCACCGCCGAGAGTTTGCGCGAGAGCTGCTTGGGGTCCGGACAGGCGTCGGGACGCCAGTAGTTCTCGTAGAGATAGACGAGCACTTCGAACATCGGCCCACTATACCCCACCCCCGCTGGCCGCCGGCGGCGGAAAAGCGGCGGCCCGGCCATCGGAAGTGAGCGTGTGCTCGCTGTCGTGAAATCTCAGCCGTGGCCGCGACGCTGATACAGCCCACCCGGCAAGCGGGCGACGCGGCCATCGAGTTCCAGGTCCAGCAGCCGGGCCGACAGCCGGTCCACGGTCTCGCCGGTGCGCGCCAGCAGCGCGTCCAGCGTCACCGGGTCGTGGCCCATCGCGTCGAGCAGCGGGTCCTCCGGTTCGGACGTCGCGGTCGGCGCCGGCGCCAGCGGCAGGCTGCCCTGCGGCGAATCGGGAGCGGCCGGGCGCATCGGCGCCCCGCGCAGTTCCTCGGCCACGTCCTCGGCCGTCTCGACCAGCTTGGCGCCCTGCTTGAGCAGCGCGTGGCAGCCGCGCGACTGCGGCGAGTGGATCGAGCCAGGGATCGCGAACACCTCGCGCCCGGCCTCGGCGGCCAGCCGCGCAGTGATCAGCGAGCCCGAGCGCACGGCGGCCTCCACCACCAGCGTGCCCGCCGCCAGGCCGGCGATGATGCGGTTGCGCTGCGGGAAGTTCTCCTCCAGCGCGGGCACGCCGGGCGCGAATTCGCTGACGATGGCGCCCTGGTGCACGATGCGGTGGGCCAGTCCGCGGTGCGACGACGGGTAGACGCGGTCCGGCCCGGTGCCGACCACCGCCACCGTGCCGGCGCCGCCCGGCCCGGCCTGCAGGGCGCCTTCGTGCGCCGCGGCGTCGATGCCATGGGCCAGCCCGGAGACGATGGTCCAGCCGCGCGCCGCCAGCGCGGCGGCGAAGGCGCGTGCGTTGTCGGCCCCCTGGGCCGTCGGGTGGCGGCTGCCGACGATGGCCAGCAGGGGCCCGGCCAGCCGCGCCGCGTCGCCCTGCACGTACAGCAGCAGCGGCGGGTCGGCGGTCTGCAGCAGCGCTGGGGGGTAGCCGGGGGCGGCGATGGTCAGCACCTGCCGCTGTTCGCCCCCGGCCAGCCAGGCACGCGCGGCGGCCAGCCGCTCGGCGTGGTGCTCGGGCTCCTTCGTAAGCGCCTCGGCGGCCTTGGCGCCGGCAATCTCGCGCAGTGTGGCCGCGCGCATGGCGAAGACCGCAGGCGCCGACCCGCAGGCCGCCAGCAAGCGCCGCGCCGGCCCGCGGCCGACCGAGCCGAGCAGGCGGAACCAGGCCTCGAACTCCTCGCCCGCGATGTCGTCGGCATGCATGGGCGGCAAGCGTAAACGACCGCGGCCGCTCGTCGCGGCCGCTGGTCGTGGGGGGCGCCGCGGGCCTAAGGCTGCGTGAAGCGGTCGCCGGCGCGCACGGGATCCTGCACGTTGAGGATCAGCGCATAGGACACGCGGTCGAAGACGCGGAAGACGAACAGCAGGCCATGGCGCTCGTCGGGCAGCTTCATCGCCACGCGCTGGCCCGGCGTGGTGGTGTCGGTGGCCGACAGGCCGGCCCGCCACAGCGCCAGCACGTGGCCGCGCTCCAGCCCATCGCGCGCGCCCTTGTTCAGCGACACGACCTGGTTCTGGCCGGCACGCAGGCCCTCGCCGTAGATGCCGACGACGCGGCCGTCGATGGCCTGCGCCGGCGGCCGCGGCACGTAGGCCACGAGTTCCTGCTGCGGCACCGGCGACAGGCGGTCGCCGACGCCGGCCTCCAGCCGCGTGCTGGTGATGCGGAAGCTGGCCGGCACGACGACGCCCTTGCCCTTCTCGTTGGCCAGGATCTCGCCGGGGCGCGTGTATTCGGCGGTGCCGACGTAGCGGCCCTCGTAGCCCAGCACCTCGCCGGTGATCGGGTCGGCCAGCGGCCGCAGCTCGCGGAAGAGCCGGAAGTCGCGCGCGCCGCCCAGGTCGCCGCGCACGTAGGCCGTCTCGCCGCGCGAGACGAGCACGCGGCCTTCCTGGGTGGCGACGATGCGCGGCGCGGTGTCCAGCTCGTTGGTGTTGAAGACCACCGCCTCGTTGAGGAAGGGGCCGATCAGGTGCAGCGGGATGGCCGCGATGGCGCCGTTCTCCAGCACCTCGCTGCGCACGCGCGGCGACAGCTTGACGGTATTGGTCGGCACGCCGTCGCCCGGCTGCGCCACGCGCAGCATCGCGCGGCCATCGCGCTTCTCGAGCACCAGCACCTGGCCAGGGTAGATCAGGTGAGGGTTGCGGATCTGGTCGAGGTTCATGCCCCACAGCTCGGGCCAGCGCCAGGGCGTCTTCAGGAACAGCGAGGAGATGTCCCACAGCGTGTCGCCGCGCTGCACCACGTGCTGGTCGGGCGCGTTGGGCGCCAGGTCCTCCAGCGGCACGCCGGCCTGCGCCACGCGCTGCGCGGTGTCGCGCCACTCGGGCAGCACCGGCAGCCGGCCGGCCTGCGCCAGCGCCGGCTGCGCCGCGGCCAGGCCCAGCAGCAGGGACGACAGCGCCGCCAGCGTGAACGTCTTGGTGGACCGTCGGTTCCGCAGGGCGGTGCGCTGGCGTGGCTTCATGGGGCTGGGGTCTCCGGACGGCAAACGCAGGCTGTGCGAGAAAATGCGGCGGGCGCGGTGCCCTGTCGTCGTTGTTTTTCGGCAGGGCGCCCCGACCCTTGAGCCCCTGCCGTCGCCGAGGCGGTGCCCGGGCCGCGACAATGCTCAATCGCTTTCGAGGATTCTGCCGCTAAACCCTTGATGTGGCAACGAAACCGCCATGCGGTCGATGACCGCGTGGTGGCCTTCACGCAGGTGCACGTTGCGCCTCGTCCACAGCTGTTTCGGCCTGTTTCGCCCGCTGCCTGCCGACCGTCCTGCCGCCCGTTCCCATGGCCCGCCTGAACATCCTGCGCTACCCCGACCCGAGGCTGCACACCGTCGCGCGCGAAGTGCGCGAGGTCGACGAGCGCATCCGCCGCCTCGTCGACGACATGCTCGAGACCATGTACGACGCCGAGGGCGTGGGCCTGGCGGCCACGCAGGTCGACGTGCACGAGCGCGTGATCGTGATGGACACCAGCGACAGCCGCGACCGCCCGCTGGTGCTGATCAACCCGCGCATCGTCGAGGCCAGCACCGAGATGGCGGTCAACGAGGAAGGCTGCCTGTCGGTGCCGCAGATCTACGACCGCGTCGAGCGCCACGCCCGCGTCACCGTGCAGGCCCTGGACCGCGCCGGCGAGCCCTACGAGCTGCAGGCCGAGGGCCTGACCTCGGTCTGCGTGCAGCACGAGATGGACCACCTGCTGGGCAAGGTCTTCGTCGAATACCTGAGCCCGCTCAAGCGCGACCGCATCCGCACCAAGATGCTCAAGCGCACGCGCGACGAGCTGCAGCGCATGCGCTGAGCGGCGGCACGCGAGACCGCCCCGATGCGCCTGGCCTTCGCCGGCACCCCCGAGTTCGCGCGCGCCGCGCTGGCCGCGCTGCACGACGCCGGGCACGAGGTCGTGCTGGTGCTGACGCAGCCCGACCGCCCGGCCGGCCGCGGGCTGAAGCTGCAGCCCTCGCCGGTCAAGCAGTACGCGCTGCAGCAGGGCCTGGCGCTGGCGCAGCCGCGCAGCCTGCGCCTGGACGGCAAGTGGCCCGAGGACGCCGCCGCGGCGCGTTCGGCGCTGCAGCAGGCGGCGCCGGAGGCGATGGTGGTCGCCGCCTACGGGCTGATCCTGCCGGCCTGGGTGCTGGCGCTGCCGCCGCGCGGCTGCCTGAACATCCATGCCTCGCTGCTGCCGCGCTGGCGCGGCGCGGCGCCGATCCAGCGCGCGATCGAGGCCGGCGACACCGCCACCGGCATCACGATCATGCAGATGGACGAGGGCCTGGACACCGGCGACATGCTGCTCGCCGAGGCGGTGGCCATTGCCGCCGACGACACCGCGGCGACGCTGCACGACCGGCTGGCGGCGCTGGGCGCGCGCCTCGTCGTGCAGGCGCTGGCGCGGCTGGACGGCTTGCCACGGCGGCCGCAGCCGGCCGCTGGCGTGACCTATGCGCACAAGATCGACAAGGCGGAGGGCCAGGCCGACTGGTCGCAGCCGGCGGCGCTGATCGAACGCCGCCTGCGCGCCTTCGACCCGTTCCCGGGGCTGCAGGCCGAGATCGCGGGCGAACCGGTGAAGCTCTGGCGCGGGCGTGTCGTCGCCGGGCAGGGCACGCCCGGCGAGCGGCTGGCCGGCGATGCGTCGCGGCTGGTCGTGGCCTGCGGCGACGGTGCGCTGGAGCTGCTGGAGCTGCAGCGGCCCGGCGGCCGGCGCCTGTCGGCGCGCGAATTCCTGCAGCGCACGAAGCCCTGATCCCGCGCTGCGCGGCCTCAAGCGTCGCGGCCGGCCGGCCGATAACCCGGGACCGACCGCTCGCCGACCGCCGCCCATGCGCCGCTTCGCCCTCGCCCTGCTCGCCGCCACGCCGCTGCTGCTGACCGGCTGCGACCTGCTGGGCATCGAGTCCGCCAGCGCCGTCGCCGAGCGCCGGGAAGCCGAAGGGCGCGCCATCGGCGCCGGCTGCCGCCATGCCGCGCGTTCGGTCGAGCAGTGCTTCGCGCTCAACCGCCGCGCCGACAAGGCCGCCGTCTTCGCCGGCTGGCGCGAGATGGAGGACTACATGCGCGAGAACAACATCCCGGCCGCCCCGGCGCCCGAGGACACCGCGGTCGCCGCGGCGCCGGTGCCGCCGGCCGCCGAGGCCGCGGCGGCGGACAAGCCCGCACCTGCCAGGCCCTGAGCCCGCGCATGCGATCCCGGAACGGATCGCAGGGCTGGCGAACGACGAACGGCGATCTCACGCCGCGAGGCTGGGTCCGTCCGGCGCCCCGACCCCCGGCGCCTGCCGCCACCGACGCCGCGCGCCGCCCGGGCGTCACTCCGTCGCCGGCATCTGCAGTCTGTCGCGCCGCGCTGGCCGCGCCGGCCCGGCTTTGGCACAGTCCGGCCCGAACCCCAACGACGGAGCCGACCCGATGACCCTCGCCGCCCTGACCACGACGTCGACCCGCCTGCGCGCGCTGCTGGCCGCGCCGCTGCTCGCGCTCGGCGCGGCGATCGCGCTCGCCGCGCTGCCGCAGGCCGCGCTGGCGCGCACCGTGGGCTCCGGCACCGTCGCGACCGAGTCGCGCAGCGTCGGCGAATTCCAGGCCATCGCGCAGCAGGGCGGCATCGACATCACGGTGCGCCAGGGGGCGGCGACCGCGGTGCAGGTCAGCGCCGACGACAACCTGCTGCCGCTGCTGGAGACGCTGGTCGAGGACGGCCGCAACGGCCCGACGCTGGTCGTGCGCTTCAAGCGCGGCGAGCGCATCACCACGCGCAGCAAGGTCGCGGTCGAGATCGTGACGCCGAAGCTGGTGGCGTTGGCCTCGGCCGGCTCCGGCGACCTGCGCATCGAGGACTTCCGCACGCCGTCGCTGAAGCTGTCCATCGCCGGTTCCAGCGACGCGCGGCTGAACGGGCTGCAGACCGACGAGCTGGCGATCAGCATCTCGGGCAGCGGCGACGTGCGCGGCAGTGGCCAGGCCGGCAAGCTGACGATCGGCATCGCCGGCAGCGGCGACGTCAAGCTGCCCGAGCTGCGCGCCGACGACGTGCAGATCAAGATCGCCGGCAGCGGCGACGCCGAGGTCCAGGCGACCAAGACGCTGAAGGTCAGCATCGCCGGCAGCGGCGACGTGGTCTACAGCGGCGACGCGTCGATGAGCACCTCGGTCGCCGGCAGCGGTTCGGTGCGCAAGCGCTGAGCCGCCTGCGCGGCGGACACGTCGCGGTCAAGCGGCGCAGGCGCGGCGGTTCCGCACGCCAAGACCCCCGGATCACACCGTGGCCGGACACCTGGGACAATCCCTAGGTGTCCATTGCCTTGCCCCTGCCGCCGATCTGGCGCCACCCCGAATTCCTGCGCGGCTCGCGCGAGATGCTGGGCACCGCGATCGGCATCGCGGCCTGGGGCCTGGTGGCCGGGGTCGCGATGGGCAAGAGCGGTTTCGCGCCCTGGCTGATGGTGCTGATGTCGCTGCTGGTCTTTGCCGGCAGCGCGCAGCTGGCGGTGCTGCCGCTGATGACCGCCGGCGCGCCGCTGTGGGTGATCTGGGCCACCGCGGCCTGCGTCAACCTGCGCTTCGTGATCTTCAGCGCCCAGTGGCGGCCGTATTTCGGCCACCTGCCGCTGCCGCTGCGCGTGCGCCTGGCCTATTTCACGGCCGACCTGAACTACGTGCTGTTCATGCGCCGCTTCCCGCAGCCCAGGCCGGCGCCCGAGCAGCTGCCGTATTTCTGGGGCGGCGTGACGACCAACTGGGTGGCCTGGCAGGTGCCGTCGATCGCCGGCATCTTTCTCGCGAATGCGGTGCCGGTGCACTGGGGCTTCGGCTTCGCCGGCACGCTGGCGCTGCTGGGGCTGACGCTGTCGCTGGTCACCGGCAAGGCCACGGCCGTCGCCGGGCTGGTGGCCGGCTGCGCCGCGGTGGCGGCCTATGCGCTGCCGCTGAAGCTCAACATCGTCGTCGCGATCGCCGCTGCGGTGGCGATCGGCCTGCTGATCGACCATACCGGTCCGCGGCGCGCCGAGCCGGCGGACGACGCCACGTGATGCCAAGGAATTACGCGCCATGCTGAGCGCCTGGGAAGCCGTGCTCGCGATCGTCGGCCTGACCGTGCTGACGGTGCTGACGCGCGGCTTCTTCTTCCTGACCGAGCGCGAGATCCCGATTCCCGCCTGGCTGATGCAGGGCCTGCGCTACGCGCCGCTGGCCGCGCTGGCGGCGGTGGTGGTGCCCGAGGTCGTGATGACGCAGGGTGCGCTGATCACGACCTGGCAGGACGCCCGGCTCTATGCCGTGGCCGCCGGCGCGGCCTGGTTCTTCTGGCGCCGCACCATCCTGGGCACCATCGTCACCGGCATGTCCGTGCTGCTGCCGCTGAAGCTGGGGCTGGGCTGGTAGCCGCCTAGAATCGCGCGGTACCCCCCACCCCACCTCCCGGAGCCTGCCCGATGACCGCCGTGATCCGTCTCGCCGACCTGGCCGCACAGGGTGCGCTGAAGGGCAAGCGTGTCTTCATCCGCGCCGACCTCAACGTGCCGCAGGACGAGCAGGGCCGCATCACCGAGGACACGCGCATCCGCGCCAGCGTGCCGGCCATCCGCATGGCGCTGGATGCCGGCGCGGCGGTGATGGTGACCAGCCACCTCGGCCGCCCGACCGAAGGCCAGTGGCGCGCCGAGGACAGCCTGGCCCCGGTGGCCGAGCGCCTGAGCCAGCTGCTCGCCGAGCCCTACACCGAGGTGCCGCTGGTGCGCGACTGGGTCGACGGCGTGGACGTCAAGCCCGGCCAGGTGGTGATGCTGGAGAACTGCCGGCTCAACAAGGGCGAGAAGAAGAACGACGAGATGCTGGCGCGCAAGATGGCCGCGCTGTGCGACGTCTTCGTGCACGACGCCTTCGGCACCGCGCACCGCGCCGAGGCCAGCACCTACGGCATCGC
>ERZ761602.8046-NODE-8046-length-10829-cov-4.392612_pt1 | contig 10829 bp, 8 predicted proteins | sample MGYA00512165_ERZ761602 | MGnify/ENA primary metagenome ERZ761602 (study PRJEB28899, sample SAMN02445085) | bioreactor sludge metagenome | biome: EBPR sludge; isolation source: Thorneside wastewater treatment plant | place: Australia: Brisbane, Thorneside...
CCGGGTTCGAACCAGAACATCGGTGTGAGCAACCTGCCGGCCAACTCCACGCCGGAAGGCTGGGCCTCGGGCCGTGGCCCGAACGAGGACAAGGAAAACTTTGCCCAGGCCGACCTGACCGTGAACCTGGGTGACGGCTTCCTGACCGCCTTCAAGACCGGCCTGCGCGCCACCCAGCACACCTTCACCAAGAGCGGCTTCCGCGGCGTGCACGCCGCCACCGCCGTGCCGGCCAGCAGCGCCAGCCTGTACGACGGCAGCCTGGAACTGGTGGGCGGCTGGAGCGTGCCCAAGCCCAACATCCCGGCCGCCCTGGCCAACGCCAGCGCCAACATCAGCCGCTGGGTGGAAGACCGCTCGGCCTACGGCCAGCTCAAAGAGGACAACCAGGCTGTCTACGGCATGTTCGACTTCGAGGCCGACAAGTGGAAGGGCAACTTCGGCCTGCGCTACATCCGCACCGAAGCCACCGCCACCAGCTACGCCTTCGACGGCACGCCGCTGGCCGCCGGCGATGTCGGCCAGAACAACGGCTGGGGCCGCAGCAAGACCGCACGCAAGAGCAACTACAACGACCTGCTGCCCAGCCTGAATGCCGCCTATGACCTGAGCGAGGACACCATCCTGCGCGTGGCCGCCGCCAAGGCCATCACACGGCCGAACTTCACCAATATGTTCAATTCGACGGTGGTGGGCTTCGACGACACCAACGCCAGCAACGACGCCTTCAACTACGGCAGCCCGGCACTCAAGCCGCAGTCCTCCAACCAGTTCGACATCGGCCTGGAGTACTACTACAGCAAGGGCAATCTGGTCTCGGCCAACTTCTTCTACAAGAAGATCAGCAACTTCATCACCACCCAGACCCTGGTGAACCAGCAGGTGGGCGTGGTGAGCCCGGACAGCGGCCGCGACAGCTGGACCATCAACCAGTACGTCAATGCCGGCGGCGGCAAGATCGCCGGCATCGAGCTGCAGCTGAACCACGCCTTTGCCGGTGGCTTCGGTGTGGCGGCGAACTACACCTACTCGGACGCCAGCGCCCCGGCCACCAGCTACCAGGACCAGCTGAACGTCTTCACGCTCTCGTCCAAGCACAACGCCAACTTGGTGGGCTACTACGAGACCAAGGACTACTCGGCGCGCCTGGCCTACAACTACCGCTCCAAGTACATGGTGCGTGAGAGCGGCTGGTACGGCAACCGCATGCACGACGCTACCGGCAGCCTGGACCTGAGCCTGGGCTGGAACCTCACCGACACCCTGCGCCTCTCGTTCGACGCCGTGAACCTGCTGAAGAAGGACGACGTGCAGTACGGCGCCGCCGGCAAGCAGACCACGCTGCGCCCCTCGCTGCAGTCGGGCTTCCCGACCTGGTACTTCGAGGGCGAGACGACCTACCGCCTGGGCCTGAGCGCGAAGTTCTGATCGAAGCCGGGACTGCCCACCAGCGCGCCGGGGTCTGAGCCCGGCGCCACCAGGCGCTTGCGATCGACTGCCAGTCAGCTCCCGCTGACTGGCTGTTTTTTCATTCAGCGAGCCCTGGCCTCAGCGCCGCGCACACGCAGAGAGTGGCAGAGCTTCCCGAGGTCACGCGTCTTCAGGTGTTCTTGCAGAAAGGGTTGCTGGGTGCTGACCGCAGCGACCTCTGCGGGGCTGCCCTGCATCACGGTGCGCAGCCAGTCCTGATAGGCGGAGACGCGGGTGTAGCGCTCCTTGACGCCGTACTCGCCCACCGCGTGCAGCCAGCTGTCGGTACGCGAGCTCACGCCCAACAGCCGGTAGCGGCCTTGCTGCTGCACATAGGCGGGGCCACCGCTGTCGCCATTGCCGGAAACGCCTTCCAGGGCTTCGGCTTGCTCGCCGCGGTCGAAGCGAAACAGCAGATCACCCCCCTTCACTGCCAGCACCCGGTTCTGGGCCCGGCGCAGCTGGCCGTCGCGGGCCTGGCTGGCCTGGCCCTTGAGCCCGGTGCCACTGCCCCCAGCGCCGATGAACCAGACGCGCTGGCCGGCTTCGTCCTGACCGGTATAGAGCTCGGCGGCCTGCACGGAGTGGACCGGGCGGGCCAGCTTGATCAGCGCCAGGTCGTGCGCGCCGTCCAACTGGTAGAGGTGGTGGCTGTAGCGCGCCTCCACCTCGACGATCTCCTGGCCCACCTGGATCGGCTGGCCCTTGTCCAGGCAGAACACGGTGTGCGCGGCCGTCAGCACCCATTGCGGGTGGATCAGCGTGCCATGCGCGCCCACCCGGTAGAAGGTGGCCAGCGGAGGGAAGTCAGCCGGGCGTGCCAGGTACTGCGCTGCGTCCACATCGTGACGCATCACGATGGCCGAGGCTGGCAGGGGCAGCAGCGGCAGCAGCGGCAACCAGGCGGCGCAGAGGATCCACTTGTTCATGACGGTCTCAATCTCTCAGATGAGTTGCCAGCCCGCTCGGCTGAGCGGCAGGCGTTCGATGGGTTGCCCAGTGGCAGCGAACAGCGCATTGGCCAGCGCCGGGCCAATCGAGGCCGGGCCTTCCTCGCCCACGCCCCAGGGTTGAGTGCCCAGGCCCAGGGCCAGCACGTGCAAGGCGGGGGTCTGGGCCAGACTCAGCAGGGGGTAGCTGTCGAAGCCGGCCTGTTGCACCTCACCCTGCTTCAGCGTGATCTCGCCATTCAGCGCGGCGCTCAGGCCAAACAGCGTGCCGCCCATCATCTGGGCCTGCACGGCGTCGGGGTGGATGAGCACGCCCGCATCCACCGCCGCGTGGATGCTTTCGATGCGAAAGCGCCCCGGCGCTGGCACCGAGATGTGGACGATGTGGGCACTACGCGCTGCGTTGCCCGCGCTCATGGCCAGGCCGCGAAAGTGCCCGGGCGGCAGGGGCTGGCCCCAGCCGGCGGCCTCGGCCAGGACCTTGAGCAGGGCCTGGGTCTGGGGTTTGGCGGCCAGCAGGCGCAAGCGGTAGGCCAGCGGGTCAATGCCCGCCAGCGCGGCAGCGCGGTCGACGCTGCATTCCATGAAGAAGGTGTTCTGTGAGGCCCCGACCGAGCGCCAATAGCCGCAGGGTACGCCGGGGTCCACCCGCGTCCAGTTCAGTTGCTTGGGGCCGAGCGCGTAGTCGTGGCCCAGCCAGCCCATGCTGGCCGTCCAATCCAGCGCCGGCTTGGGTTCGCCGTTGCTGAGCTGGCTGTAGTCCAACGGCGAGGGGCTGGCGCAATCCACCCGCAGCGCGGTCGGCAGACCATCGTCGCCCAGGGCCAGGCGCACGCGGGCGGCGGCGGCCGGCCGGTAGCCGCCGGCGCGCATATCGGTCTCGCGCGACCAGATCAGCTGCACCGGCCGACCCATGGCGCGCGCCAGCAGCGCGGCCTGCACCGCAAAGCCATGCTCGAGGCGCCGGCCAAAGCCGCCGCCGACCAGCATCGGGTGCACCACCACGTGCTCAGGCCGCAGGCCCAGGGCGCGTGCGACTCCGTGCTGGGTGTCCAGCGCGCTTTGGGTGGAAAGCCACAGCTCGGCGTGTGTCGGCCCCACATCGGCCAACGCATTCATGGGCTCCAGCGTGGCATGGGCCAGGTAGGGCACGTCGTAGCCCAGGTCCAACACCCGGCGGGCCTCGGCCAGTTCGGCTGCCACGGCGGCCGGGTCGATGGCAGGGTCGTCGTCCTTGCTGAAGGGCAGGCCCTGGCCGCGCTGGCAGGCCGCGTGCAGCTGCTCGCGCAAGGTTTCGCTGTCGGTGTCGGCATGCGGGCCGGCACTCCACTGCGGACGCAAGGCCAGCAGGCCCTGGCGGGCCTGCCAGTAGCCGTCGGCCACCACCGCCACGGCGCCGGGCAGGCGCACAACCCGGCGCACGCCGCGAATGGCCTTGGCGGGCCGCTCGTCCAGCGCCAGCAGTTCCGCGCCAAAGCGAGGCGCGTGCATCAGCGTGGCCACCCACATGCCGGGGCGGCGCGCATCGATGCCAAAGCGCGCGCTGCCATCCACCTTGGCCGGCAGGTCCAGACGCGGACTGCTGCGCCCCAGCAGTCGCCACTGCGCGCGCGGCTTGCGCTTGGGCTTGGCCGGCGGCGGCAAGCGGGCGGCCCGTTCCAGCAACTCGGCATAGGCCAGGGGCGGCCGGCCATCGGTGTGCCAGACCTGACCCTCGCGCGTGCTGCAGGCATCGGCATCGACACCCCAGTGCAGCGCGGCCGCTTGCAGCAGCAGGCTGCGCGCGGCCGCACAGATGCGGCCGACTTCGGCGAGGCTCAGCGGCAGGCCCAGGCTGCCAAAGGTGGCGTAGTTGGGCGGCTGCAGGCTGGGGCTGGCGTACTCGGGGCTGACCGGGGCCTGGGCCAAAGCTACCTGGTCCAAGGGCAGATCCAGCTCTTCGGCGGCGATCACGCAGACGGCCGTGTGCGTGCCCTGCCCCATCTCCACCACATGGCTCAGCACCGTCAAGCGGCCGCTGGCATCGAAGCGCAGGCCGCGATCAAAGCCGGTGGGCGCGGCGGCGCTTGGTGGCGTGGCCGCTAGCGCCGGCACCAGGCTGAGGGTCCAGGCCCCCGCAGCGAAGCTGGAGCGCAGGAACTCACGCCGGCTGGGGTTCATGGCGGCGCGCTTCATACGGACTCCGGGGCGGCGGCCAGAGTCGCGGCGGCCGCGTGGATAGCCGCCCGCACACGCGGATAGGTGCCGCAACGGCACAGATTGGTGATGGCGGCGTCGATCTGCGCGTCGCTGGGTTGGCGCTGTGCGGCCAGCAGGGCCGCCGCCGCCATCAGCATGCCGCTCTGGCAGTAGCCGCATTGCGGCACCTGATGCGCCAACCAGGCTTGCTGCAAGGCGCGGCCAATGGGGCCTGACAAGCCTTCGATTGTGGTGACGCGCTTGCCAACCGCTGCCTGCAGCGGCAGCACGCAGCAACGCATTGCCTGCCCCTCCAGATGTACGGTGCAGGCCCCGCACTGCGCCAGGCCGCAGCCGAACTTGGTACCGCTCAGGCCCAAGTCTTCACGCAGCACCCAGAGCAAGGGTTTGTCGGCCTCGGCCGTGACGCGCAGAGCGCGCCCGTTGACGGTCAGCGGGTGGGGTTTCATCGGTGGCAGCTCCCTGGGCTCTTGGCCGGCTTGAAGAAAGGGGCGCACGCTATTGCATGCGCCCCTTTGCCCAAGAAGGCCTTGCGACGAACTGAAGAAGCACCAGGACAGGCCGTGGCGCTCGTCGCTCAGGTACGGCAGCACCGCCGTGGGTGCAGGGTGGTGGTGAGCTAGAAGCTGTCCACGCTTTGGCGGATCGGCGGTTCCACTAGCAGGCCAAAGTTGATCTGGATGAGCGGCTCGACTTCAACCATCGAGCCGTTTCCCGGCTGTTGGCTGTTCGGGCTGCTGCCCCTATGCGCTGCAGAGCAGCACAGCTTGCCTGGGCTGCGCGCGCCAGCGCGCGTTCCCATCAAACTCGGCCCAACTGTCTGAACGGAGTGAGCTCTGCGAACGCAGTGAGTTTTGGGCCGGCCCAGGCAAGCGAGCAGCGCAGGGAACCCCTTGGCAAAGCCAAGGGGCTGCGCATCGGGGCTTGACCTTTTGGTTCCTTTTGGGTCAAGCCAAAAGGAACTCGCCTGCCGGGCTGAGCAGGCACCGAGCAAGGTCCTAATGGACCTTGCGACGGCCTGCGAAGGACTCGCGCTTGCAAGCGCGAGTGCGGCCTGCAAGGTCGAGACCCGGCGGGGTCTCACTTTGCGCCCAGAATTCAGCACGTGCAATTCAGTAGGACACGTGAAGCAGAAAGGTTAGCCCTGCAAGCGATTGACCAATTCAAATTCGCCCCAGCGACGACGAACAGGCTTATTCGCGAATGTGCCCCAATTGCTCACAAGCAAGCTTATTAGCCGCCAGGAGGATGCAGTTGCGAAAATCAGGTTATTCAATCAGGAAAAGCAAATGAGAACGCCATTTCTTGATTTCGATTTGAGTGATTTCTGGAAAGAATCCGACTACGCGCGGAAAGAATATGTTGGACCAGCAATCAATGATATTGAAGTGGCACGTACCGAAAGGGAGCTTGGGTACAAGATCCCGGAGGCATACATCGCACTCATGCGCACTCAAAATGGCGGTATCCCAAAGCGCACCAGCCATCGAACCAGCCAGCCAACTTCATGGGCAAACGACCACATAGAAATCACAGGCATCTTCTCCATCGGCAGCACCAGCAATTACTCTCTCTGTGGTGATTTCAAGAGCAGCTTCTGGGTAAATGAGTGGGGATATCCGCCGATTGGAATCTATTTTGCTGATTGCCCTTCTGCCGGACATGACATGCTGTGCCTTGATTACAGAGCATGCGGACCACGTGGGGAGCCTCAGGTAGTCCACATTGATCAGGAGTGGGACTACAAAATCACTGTCATTGCCAAGGACTTTGAGTCGTTTATTCGCGGCCTTGAGGACAGTGACACCTTTGAAGCCTAAAAGGCAAAATCGACGGCAGGCCAATAGTTATCCAATTGCGCTTCATCGGCCGTATGCAACGACCAGCGGTGGTCAACTCCCAATGCGCAACTCGGGCGTCCGCCGTCCGAATCAGCCCATCACCCTAGAAGTCGTAGAACGTATTCACCGTCAACCGCCCCCTGCGCGGATCACTGCTGATGCTGAGCGAGGGGTGAATGCACGCCGTGTGCAGCAGGCTGCCCGGGTAGACCACCAGCCGGTTGAAGCGCGCCGGGATCATGCCGAGGAACTCGAACTGCTCGTTGCCTTCGGCGAAATAGCGCAGCGGCGGCGGCTGGCGGTTGATCTCTTCGAAGTAGCGGTCCAGAAAGGGCTCACGGTTCTCGGCCGTGAGGCGCTGGATGCCGGTGGCGCGGTGGCGGTAGAAGCCAGTGCCGCCGTGGCGTTCGTCGCACAGATAGAGCAGCACCGCCATGTGGTGCGGGGTGCTGGCGTCGAAATGCGGGGTGCGCTGCAGCGGGCCGAGCTGCACGGGCGGGGTGGTGGTGAGCGAGAAGCTGTCGACGCTGGAGCGGATCGGCAGGTCTTCGGGCACGCCGAAGTTGATCTGGATGAGCGGCTCGGCCAGCTCGCGCAGGGCCTCGGCATAGGCGGCCGGCGCGGGTGCGCGGATGCCGGGGTAGCCCTTGCCCTCGGCCGCGCCCGGGCAGGGTTCGTAGGTGGCGGCGCAGGCGGCCTCCACCAGGGCCTGCGGGTCCTGCAGGAAGTTGTCGATGAAGACCAGCTGGTGCGCGCCGATCTGCACCGACTGGACATCGGGCGGCAGGCGCAAATTGAACACAGACACTTCAGTTCTCCTTGCCGTTGGAGCGGCACCCATTGCGCATGAGCCGGCGCCACCCAGTGCCACCGCGGAACCGGCTTTGCCGGGCCGCTGGTGGCGCCCCCTGGGGGGAGGCGCCGTAGGCGCTTCGGGGGGAGGGGGGGCGCATCAAACCTTGAAGTAGATGCGTTGGCGATCCAGCCCGCGCACGATCAACGCCCAGACGGCCACGAAGGCGAGCGCAAAGCTTAGCGACGCGGCCTTGGGGCCGGCGGCGCGCTGCAGCCAGCCAAAGCCTGCCGCATACAGCGGCTGCATCCAGCCCAGCCCCTCCAGCGGCACGGTGCACACCCAGGCGCCGGCGTAGGCGGCAATGGCGTTGACGCCAAAGGCGCGGCCCAGCGGGGGCCAGCCCAGCCGGTCCACCAGCTGGTGCAGGGCGGCCAGGCTCAGGGCGGCCAGGCCGGCAGTGAGCAGCACGAAACTGGGCGTCCAGAGGTTCTTGTTGACGGGCATCAGGCCGGCGGCATCGAGCGCCCAGCCGGCCAGCGCCAGGCCCACGCCCCAGGCCAGCAGCCTGCGCAGCGCGCCCTGGCGCAGGGCCTCGCCGCAGCGCCAGCCCAGCAGGGTGGTGGCCAACGCGCCCAAGGTGGCCAGCAGGCCCTCGGGGTCGTGGCCGCGGCCGCTGGCGGCGTCCCATTGGTAGGCATGGGGGCCGAACAGCCAGGCGTCCAGGCGGCTGGCGGGGTTGTCTTCGGGCGCCGTGCCCCCCCACAGCAGCAGGGCGCCATAGCCCAGCAGCAGGGCGGCGATCCAGGCCCACTGGCCGCGCGCGCGCCAGGCGATCACGATGCTGCCAGCCAGCGCAAAGCACAGACCGATGCGCTGCAGCACCCCGGGCAGGCGCAGCGCGGGCTTGTCCATCAGCCACCAGGCCAGCGCGTGCAGGGCCAGGCCCAGGGCCAGGATGCGCAGGCCGCGCCCCCACACCGCGCGCTGCAGCCCGCCCGTCTGGCCGCGCTCGATGCGCGCGCCCAGCGCCAGGGCCAACGAGACGCCGACGATGAAGAGGAAGAAGGGAAAGACCAGATCGGTCGGCGTCCAGCCCTGCCAGGCCGCGTGCTGCAGTGGGGCATAGACATGGCCCCAGTCGCCCGGGTTGTTCACCAGCAGCATGGCCGCCACGCACAGGCCGCGCAGGGCGTCCACCGAGGCCAGGCGGGAGGATGGGGAGGTCATCGGAAGGCTGTCCTTGGGGCTCATGCGGTTGTGGTCGGAAGATACCAATCAAATACCTGCCACAGAAGTGCGATTTTGGTATTCGAGTGGAATTTGTGGGCGCGCGACCCAGCTTGCTCTACCCTGCGCGCCCATGCGACCGAACCTCTTGCTCGCCCTGCTGCTGCTGGCCCTGCTGCAAGCCTGCGCCACGCGCAGCCCGGCCCCTTCCGCGCAGCGCGACGGCCCGGAACTCAACCCGCCGCCCGATTTGCAGCGCGTGCCCGATGCCGTGCCCCGCATCGAACCCATCCGCAGCGGCGGGCCGAACAAGCCCTATGAGATTGAGGGCGTGCGCTATGTGCCCCTGCTGGACGACCTGCCCTACGAGGAAGGCGGCCTGGCCAGCTGGTATGGCCGCAAGTTCCACGGCCGCCAGACCGCCAGCGGCGAGACCTACAACATGTACGCCATGACGGCCGCCCACCCGCGCTGGCCGCTGCCCAGCTACGCCCGGGTGCGCAACCCGGCCAATGGGCGCGAGGTGATCGTGCGGGTGAACGACCGCGGCCCTTTCGTCAAGGGCCGGGTGATCGACCTGAGCTACACCGCCGCGCTCAAGCTCGACCTGCTGCGCGGCGTGGCGCCGGTGCAGATCCAGCGCCTGAGCTTCGAGGACATTCGCACCGGCCGCTGGCGCCGGCCGGACGAGCCCGGCGCCGCCGAAGACACCCAAGTGGCGCAGTCGACCCAGTCGGCCCAGGCCAGCCCGGCCCTGCCCGAGCCGGTGACCGATGTGCGCGCCGCCAGCCCGGGCCTGTGGCTGCAGATCGGCGCCTTTCGCGCGCTGGACGGCGCCGTGGCCCTGAAGCAGCGCGTGGCCGAAGGCCTGGACGAACTGAGCCCGCTGCTGACCCTGCTGCGCGACCGCGGCCTGCACCGCGTGCAGCTCGGCCCCTTCGAGAGCGAGGCCCAGGCCCAGGACGTGGCCGCGCGCCTGCGCAGCGCGCTGGATCTGCCGGCCTTGCTGCTGCGCCGATGAACCGGCTCAGCCCCCGGCATCTGGCCGATCTGCAGCTGCAGGACGGTCGTGGCCAGACCCAGGCATGGTGCGCAGCCAGCGCCCTGGTGCTGCTGGGCGAGCGCCTGTATTCGGTGGCCGATGACGAGCTCGGTCTGGCGGCCTTTGAGCTGGCGGCGCCCGGCCGGCCCGGACGCTGCTGGCCCCTGGTGGCCGCGCCGCAGCTGCCCGAGCAGCCGGCGCTGCGCAAGGCCCGCAAGCCCGATCTGGAAGCCCTGTGCAGCCTGCCCGCCGCCCCCACCTGGCCGCAGGGCGCCTTGCTGGCGCTGGGCTCGGGCTCCACGCCCGCGCGCTGCGGCTGGGCGCTTCAGGCCCTGGATGCCGCCGGGCTGCCCAGCGGGCCGCCGCGGGCGTTTGATGCCCGCGCCCTGTACGCCCTGCTGCAGCGCGAGCACCCGGTGCTGAACATCGAGGGCGCCTGCGTGGCCGTTGGCCACGTCTGGCTGGCCCAGCGCGGCCACCCCGGCGGCCAGCGCAACCGCCTGCTGGGCTGGCCGCTGCAGGCGCTGCTGGCCTGGCTGCAGGGCGAAGCCGCACCCCGCCCACCCGAACAGGCACTGGACTGCGAGCTGGGCGCGCTGGACGGCGTGCCGCTCGGCCTGACCGATCTCTGCGCCCTGCCCGACGGCCGGATCCTGTTCAGCGCTGCGGCCGAGGACAGCGACAACCCGGTGGCCGACGGCGCCGTGGCCGGCTCGGTGCTGGGCTGCCTGGCACCCACCGGCCAGCTGGCGCTGCTGGGCCGGCTGCCGGGCTCGCTCAAGGTTGAGGGCCTGGTCGCACGGCCCGAAGGCCAGAGCTGGCGAGCCTGGCTGGTGACCGATGCCGACCAGCGCGGCCAGGCGGCGCAGCTGCTTGAGCTGTCGCTGCAGATTCCCTAGCGTGGTGTTGCACGCTGTTTGAACCTTATGTGGGAGGGGCATGCGGTGCAACCCTCGGGGGCTTCACCCCCGAACCCCGACCCCCTTTTCTTTGCTGCGCCAAAGAAAAGGGGGGAAAGAAAGGCGCTGAATGCACGCAGCCGGCCTCGGGCCGGCCGCGACTGCACGTCCGGCTCACATGGCTCCCACACCCCTCCTGGGACTGCGAAAACCTGCCCGCTAAGCTGGCCGGAGTACCGGCCGACTAGACCACCGCAAACCATCGCGGGCTCTCTGCGATGAATGGACCCCCAATGAGCGTCCTTGTGGGTGTGGCGCTGGTTGGGGGTTCGTCCTTCGGGGCTTGGCGCCCATGGTTTGCGGTGCCAGGGACGACCGGTACTCCGGGCGCCGACGACATCAGCT
>ERZ761602.8047-NODE-8047-length-10827-cov-5.849889_pt1 | contig 10827 bp, 9 predicted proteins | sample MGYA00512165_ERZ761602 | MGnify/ENA primary metagenome ERZ761602 (study PRJEB28899, sample SAMN02445085) | bioreactor sludge metagenome | biome: EBPR sludge; isolation source: Thorneside wastewater treatment plant | place: Australia: Brisbane, Thorneside...
TGGCCTGCCTGGGCCTGCTGGTCAAGCTGGGCGTGCGGCGCGAGAACATCTGGGTCACCGACCTCGCCGGCGTCGTCTACCAGGGCCGCACCGAGCTGATGGACGAGGACAAGGCGCAGTTTGCGCAGGCCACGACGCTGCGCAGGCTGGCCGAGGTGATCGAGGGCGCCGACGTCTTCCTGGGCCTGTCCGCCGGCGGCGTGCTCAAGCCCGAGATGGTGGCGAAGATGGCCGACAAGCCGGTCATCTTCGCGCTCGCCAACCCGAACCCGGAGATCGACCCCGCGCTCGCGAAGTCGGTGCGCCCGGACGCCGTGATCGCCACCGGCCGCACCGACTATCCGAACCAGGTCAACAACGTCCTGTGCTTCCCGTACATCTTCCGCGGCGCGCTGGACTGCGGCGCGACGACGGTCACCGACGCGATGGAGATCGCCGCGGTGCACGCCATCGCGGGCCTGGCGCAGGCCGAGCAGAGCGAGGTGGTGGCCGCCGCCTATGCCGGGCAGACGCTGGCCTTCGGCCCCGAGTACCTGATCCCCAAGCCCTTCGACCCGCGGCTGATGGAGAAGATCGCGCCGGCGGTCGCGCAGGCGGCGGCCGACTCGGGCGTGGCGCTGCGCCCGATCGCCGACCTGGACGCCTACCGCGAGAAGCTGAAGAACTTCGTCTACGCCTCGGGCACGACGATGAAGCCGATCTTCCAGCTCGCCAAGCGCGCGTCGGCGCGCCGCGTGGCCTATGCCGAGGGCGAGGAAGAGCGTGTGCTGCGCGCGGTGCAGGTCGTCGTCGACGAGGGGCTGGCGCGGCCGACGCTGATCGGGCGCCCGGCGGTGATCGCGGCGCGCATCGAGAAGTTCGGGCTGCGGCTGCAGCAGGACCGCGACTACGACGTCGTCAACGTCGAGCAGGACCACCGCTACCGCGACTTCTGGATGACCTACCACCGCATGACCGAGCGCAAGGGCGTCACGGTGCAGGTCGCGAAGATCGAGATGCGGCGCCGGCTGACGCTGATCGGCGCGATGCTGCTGCACAAGGGCGAGGTCGACGGCATGCTGTGCGGCACCTGGGGCACCACGGCCAACCACCTGCACTACATCGACCAGGTCATCGGCAAGCGCGCCGGCGGCAGCCCGAGCACGCAGCAGGACGTGCGCGTGTATGCCTGCATGAACGGCCTGATGCTGCCGGGGCGCCAGGTCTTCCTGGTCGACACCCATGTCAATGCCGACCCCAGCGCCGAGGAGATCGCCGAGATCACCGTGATGGCGGCCGAGGAGATGCTGCGCTTCGGCCTGCAGCCGCGCGCCGCGCTGCTGAGCCACAGCAACTTCGGCACCAGCGACCACCCCAGCGCGGTCAAGATGCGCCGCGCGCTGGCGCTGCTGCACGAGCAGGCGCCCTGGCTGGAGGTCGACGGCGAGATGCACGGCGACATCGCGCTGGACGTCGCGATGCGCAAGCGGCTGATGCCCCACAGCACGCTGCACGGTGAGGCCAACCTGTTGGTGCTGCCGAACATCGACGCCGCCAACATCGCCTACAACCTGCTGAAGACGGCCGCCGGCGGCGGCATCGCGGTCGGCCCGGTGCTGCTGGGCGCGGCCAAGCCGGTGCACGTGCTGACGGCCTCGGCCACGGTTCGGCGCATCGTCAACATGACCGCCCTCACCGTCGCGGATGCCGAGGCGGGACGTGCCTCAGGCCCTGCGGCCTGAGGCTCGCCCGCGTGACTGCTGTCGCCCTCCGGCCGGCGGGCATCAGCCTAATATGTGTGCGCACACCGACTTCTGGCGTTTGACAGACCGATGTCAACGCCGGGGCCACCCTCACGACAGATCCGGATCTAGCATGTGAGCGCCCACTGATAACCCCTCCTGTCAGCCCCAATCCTGGGCGGCACCTTGAGTTTTTAGGGGGGTTCGGGTAGCATTTCGGCTGATTTCTTAAGGGTTATCCCGTGTTCCGGACCGGTCAGGTCCCGTCGGGCCGACCTGCGGCAGGGGAGCCGGTTCGTCCGGCCGCCGCTGCGGCGGGTGTGCGACGGGGGTTGCGCAAGTGGGGGTGGGCCAGTGCCGTCGTGGTCGCCGCCGCAGGCTTCGCAGCCGGCAGTCTGACCCTGGTCCAGGCCCGCGGGCCCGAGCAGCCGTCGCCCGCCGCGACGGTCGCGCTGGCGGCGCTGCCGCCGGAAGCCCAGGCGACGCACCGGCTCATCCTGCGGGGTGGGCCGTTTCCCTACCAGAAAGATGGCACCGTGTTCGGCAACCGAGAGCGCCTGCTGCCCCTGAAGCCGCGCGGCCATTACCGTGAGTACACCGTGAGGACCCCCGGCGAGCGCACCCGCGGTGCGCGCCGCATCGTCTGCGGCGGCAAGCCGCCGACGCAGCCGGAGGCCTGCTGGTACACCGCCGATCACTATGCGAGCTTCCGCCTCATCCAGCCCTGAGTCCGCCATGACCGCCGAAGCGCTCGCCACCGATTCCGCCCTTTCCAGTCCCCCGTGGAGGATCGCGACCATGGAGTTGCAGACCGTCCGACCGAACATCGTGCAGGCGATACGCGCCTACCGCGTGTCCGACCTGATGCAGGCCGCCGAGACGACCGGCCAGCATTTCCTGTATGCCAACCTGGCCAATGCACAGACCAAGCAGGAGGTGCTCGAGGGCATCGCGCAGGCCTTCCTGTTCCCGGCGCACTTCGGCAAGAACCTGGACGCGCTGTACGACTGCATGACCGACCTCGTGCACAAGGCCGGCCAGCAGCCGGGCTTCGTCGTCGTGCTCGAACAGCTGCCGGACAACCCGCGCTTCGACCGCGAGGCGCGCGAGCAGCTGCTGGAGGTCTTCCGCGACGCCGCCGAGTTCTGGGGCGAACGACGAATACCATTCAGGTGCTTCTATTCTTTTCAGTAGCCCGCTCCCAGGAAATCGGGTCATGGGAGCGGGCTGCTGAGACGGCCCAGGCGAATGCGGTCAAGGCGACCAAGGTGGTGCCCAAGAACGGGACCAATCCGAACTTCGGCATGAACATGCCGATGATGTGCAGCGCCTTCGACACCGCGGCGTGGCTGCGCGCCGCTTGATCGTTCGCTGAAGCGCGCGGCCGGTTCCGCGCCCAATGCCGACGGGGCCCTCGTTCGCGAGGGCCTCGCCGCTTCGAAACGCGCCCGGCGGCGCGGTGCGTGCGTCAGGCGCTCAGGCCGACCGGCGCGCCAGCGCCAGGTATTCGGCCACCGGCACCTCCTCGGCGCGGCGCTGCAGGTCGAAAGGCGTCGTCACGCCCTGCTGCTGCAGCCAGCGGCCTAGCGTGTGGCGCAGCAGCTTGCGCCGCTGCGAGAAGGCCACCGTCACCAGCGCGCCCAGGCGCGCCGGGTCGACGCTGGGGTCGGCCGCGCGCGGCACCATGCGCACGACCGCCGAGTCCACGCGCGGCGGCGGCTCGAAGGCCTCGGGCGGCACGTCCAGCACCGGCGTGATCGCGTAGCGCCACTGCAGCATCACCGACAGGCGGCCGTAGTCCTTGCCGCCCGGCGCCGCCGCCATGCGGTCGACGACCTCCTTCTGCAGCATGAAGTGCTGGTCGGCGATCACGTCCGCCGCCGGCAGCAGGTGGAACAGGATCGGCGTCGAGATGTTGTAGGGCAGGTTGCCGACCACGCGCAGCGGCTGCGCGGCGGCTGCGGCGAGCGCGCGGAAGTCGACCTGCAGCACGTCGGACTCGATCACCGCGAGACCGGGCTCGCGGCGCAGCCGCGCGGCAAGGTCGCGGTCGAGCTCGATCACGGTCAGCGCGCCGCAGCGCGCCAGCAGCGGGCCGGTCATCGCGCCGAGCCCGGGGCCGATCTCGACCAGCGCCTGCCCGGGCCGCGGCGCGATCGCGTCGACGATCGCCGCGATGACCGATCCGTCGGCCAGGAAGTGCTGGCCGAAACGCTTGCGCGCGCGGTGCGGTGCCGCGGCCGGCGGGCTCACTGCGGCGGCTCGCGCAGCTCGACGTAGGCGCGCGAGCGCAGCTCCTTGGTCCAGTCCTGGTAGGCCTGGCCGAAACGCTGCTCGCGCAGCACGTTGCGCGCCTGCTCGCGCAGCTGGCGCGGCTCGAGCGCCACGTTGCGGCGCTCCAGCACCTGGATCAGGTGCACGCCGAAGCGCGACACCACCGGCTCGGACAGGCCGCCCGGCGGCAGTACATTCATCGCTTCCTCGAATTCCGGCACCAGCGCGCCCGGCGATATCCAGCCGAGGTCGCCGCCGCCGGCGGCCGAGCCGTCCTCGCTGTGCTGGCGCGCGATGTCCTCGAAGCTGGCGGCACCGCTCTCGATCTGGCGCCGGAATTCGGCCAGCCGGCGTGCCGCGACATCGGCGCCGGCCTGCGGCGAGACGCGCAGCAGCACGTGACGTGCGCGCGTCTGCGTGACCATGCCCAGCGGCACTTCCTTGCGCTCGAGCAGCTTCAGCACGTGGAAGCCGGCGCCGCTGCGCACGGGGGCCGGCGTCACCTCGCCGGGCTGCAGCGACCTGACCGACTCGACGAACAGGTCCGGCAGGCGCGAGGCCGGGCGCAGCCCGATCTCGCCGCCGCGCTCGCGGTTGCCGTCCTCCGAGACCTCGCGCGCGACGGCCGCGAAGTCCTCGCCGCCGCGCACGCGCGCCAGCGCCGCCGCGGCGATCGCGCGGCGCACCGCCACCGTGGTGGCGTCGGCGCCGTCGGGCACGGTGACGAGGATCTGCGCGACGTTGATCTCGGCGTCGGCATTCAGCGCCGCGCGGCGTTCGGCGAGCAGGCGGTCGACGTCCTCGTCGCTGATCTCGATGCGCCGGTAGACCTCGCGCTCGCGCAGGCGCTCGATCATGATCTGCTCGCGCACGTTGGCGCGGAAGCGCAGGTAGTCCATGCCCTCGGCCGCCAGGCGCTCGCGCAGCGTCGCGAGGCTGATCTGGTTCTGGTCGGCGATGCTCTGCATCGCGCGGTCGACCTCGGGCTCGTCCACGCGCATGCCGCTCTCGCGCGCGGTGCTGAGGATCGCGCGTTCGTCGATCAGCGCGTCCAGCACCTGGCGCCGCAGCTCGTTCTCCGGCGGCAGGCGCATGCCGGCGCGCGCCGCCTCGGCCTGCGCGCGTTCCAGCCGCCGTTCGACCTCGCCGGCGGTCACCAGCTCCTGGTTGACGACGGCAGCGATCCAGTCGCCGCTGCGCGGCGTGCCCGTGCCCTGGGCCGCCAGCGGCAGGTGCAGCGCGGCCAGCAGCAGCAGCAGCGTGCCGCGCAGCAGGCGCGGCCGGCAAGGGGACATCTCGGTCATGGGGATCAGGGCGCCTCGATCAGGCCGTCGCCGGCGGACGGCCCGCGCGGGTCTTCGCGCAGCAGACGGTAACCGGGGATATTGTCCCTCAAGACCCTCAGCGGGTTGGACCCGATGCGCGACAGGCCCACCAGTTCCAGCTGCAGCAGCAGCCGGCGTCGTACTCGAAGCCCAGCACCGAGTCGGTGATGCGGCTGTCCTTCAGGCTGTAGTTGACGCGGCCCACGGTATACCAGCTGCCGTTGCAGCCGCGGCGCAGGTGGCTCTCGTCGCGCTCCAGCGCGCGGCGCTCGACGATGGGCCACTGCCAGCCCAGTTCCAGCTGCTCGGACAGCCCGCGCGCCAGCCGGTAGGTCGCGCCGACCGTGCGGTAGGGCCCGGGCGAATAACGCGCCGAGACAATGGAGCGCACCGAGCGCTGGATGTCCGGGCTGTACTGCACCGCGGCGTCCAGCGTCCAGCCGGGCAGCACGCTGGTGGAGCCGAGCAGCAGCGCGTCGGACAGGCGCTGCGTCAGCGGCTCGCCATCGGGCGAGCCGTCGGCCTGCGGCGCCACGCGCTGCGGCCGGAACAGGTAGCGCTGCACCAGGCCCAGGCGCAGCGCCTCGGCGCCGCTGGCGCGGTCCACCAGCCGTGTCGTCAGGCCGGCGGTGAGCTGGTGCGCGTCGGCCACGCGGTCGACGCCGGAGAAGGCGTTGTCGCTGTAGATCGAGACGAAGTTGAAGTCCTTGGCGGCGGCGTCGAAATTCGGCAGGTGCGACTGCTCGCGGTACGGCGTGCTGACATACAGCAGCCGCGGCTCCAGCGTCTGGCGCAGCGCGCGCCCGAAGGCCTCGGTGTCGCGCTCCAGCTCCAGCCCGGTGTCGATGCTGAAGCTGGGGATCACGCGCGTGCGCTCGGCGGTCGCGTTGTCGCGCTGCAGCGCGTCGCGGCTGTAGCTGGCGGCGTTCACCGACAGGCGCGGCACCAGCCACCAGCCGGCTTCGCGCAGCGGCCGCGCCAGCGAGGCCAGCAGGTGCACGCGCTCGCCGTCCGGGCGGCCGTCGCGCGAGACGTCGCGGTCGGGCAGCGTGAAGCGGTTGTATTCGCCCTCGACGCCGAACTGCCAGCCGGCCGCCGCGCCGCGCAGCGTCAACCCGAGCTGCGGGCTGCGCTGGTAGGGCGACGCGATCGGCGCCTCGGCCGCCTGCAGCACCTGCCACTGCTGGGCGCGCGCGTAGGCCAGCCCTTCGACGCGCGCGCCGGCGCCCAGCGTGAACGGCCGCTCCAGCGCCAGGCGCTGCGCCAGCAGGCGCGGCGTCAGGCTGCGCGCGCCGTCGGGAAAGTCCTTCCACCAGTCGTCGTCGGAGACGCGCAGCAGCTCGGCGCGGTAGCCCAGCCCGGCCGGCAGGCGGCCTTCGTGCGTCCAGCTCAGCGCGTGGCGCGAACGCCGCGCGACGCGGTCGTCGGGCAGCGCCTCGACCTGCAGCGTGCCGCCCAGCGTGGGCTCGAGGTAGCGGAACTCGCCGTCCAGCCCGAGGCCGCGCCGCGTGATGATGCGCGGCGCCAGCGTGGCGTCGCGGTTGGGCGCGATGTTCCAGTAGTAGGGCACCGAGACCTCGACGCCGCTGCGGTTGTCGATGCCCACCGAAGGCGGCAGCCAGCCCGACTTGCGCGTGTCGCCGAGCGGGAAGCTCAGTGTCGGCAGCGCGATGATCGGCAGGCCCAGGAAGCGCAGCACCGCGCCCTCGGCGACGCCGGTGTTGGTCTCCAGGTCCAGCTGCACGCTGCGCGCGCTGAGCACCCAGTCGGGGTCTATCGTGCCGTCGCGCCGGCAGCTGGTGTAGCTGGCGTTGGTGGCGCGCGAGCGGCTGCTGTCCAGGAAGTCGATGCGGTCGGCGCGGCCGCCGGCGCCGAGCTCGAGGAACTCGAACTCCGGTTCGAGGAAGAAGCCCTCGAAGCGCTGCACGCGCAGCTGCAGCTCCGGGCCGCGGTAGCGCTGGCCCTCGCGCTGGATGTCGACGCCGCCGCGTGCGCTGGCCAGGTCCGACGGGCTGTCGTAGGACAGGCGGTCGGCGCGGATCACCAGCCCGCCGCGGCGGAACTCGACCTCACCCTCGGCGACGGTCTCCAGGTCGGGCTGGCTGCGGATCTCGCGCGCGCGCAGCACGATGGGCAGCCGACGCGCGGCGTCGCCGCGCGGCAGCGGCGCGATGCGGCGGCTGGGCTCGAGCGCCTGGCTGCCGGTCGCTGCGGCGGACGCCGCCGGCCCGGCTGCCGCCGGGGCCGGCGCGTCATCGCCCCGCGAAGGGGGTCCGGCCACCCACAGCAGCGCCGCCAGGGCCGCGGGGGCGAGGGGGGCGGCGGGCAACGCAGGCAGGCGGGACAACGCGGCGCGGAACGCGGGGCTGGGCACGGTCGGGTTTGTAGAATCGATTATCCATGAGGGGCACCCCCGATCCGGTCGGCTGGCCCGACGCTGCGCGCCAGGCCGCCTTCGAGCACTGGATCGCCGGCGTCGCGCCCGCGCACGGCCTCGAACTCGACTCGCTCGCGCCGGCTTCGGCCGACGCGAGTTTCCGCCGCTACCTGCGCATCGCCGCGACGCGCGCCCCGGGCGGCAGCCTGATCGTGATGGACGCGCCGCCGCCGCTGGAGGACGTGCGCCCCTTCGTGCATGTCGCCGGGCTGATCGCCGCCGCCGGGCTGCACGCGCCGCGCGTGCTGGCGGCCGACACCGCGCAGGGCTTCCTGCTGCTGACCGACCTCGGCAACCGGCTGCTGCTGGACGCACTGCGCGAGGCCGACGCGGCCACCGCCGACCGGCTGATGCGCCCGGCGCTGCAGTCGCTGGTGCGCTGGCAGCAGGGCGTGGACGCGACGGCGCTGCCGGCCTGGGGCGAGGCGCAGATCCGCGCCGAGCTGGCGCTGTTCCCCGAGTGGTGCGTGCAGCGCGAATACGGCATCGCCTGGACGGCGGCCGAGCAGGCGGCCTGGGCACGCGTGTGCGACGCGATCGTCGCCAGCGCGCTCGCGCAGCCCAGCGTCGCCGTGCACGCCGACTGGATGCCGCGCAACCTGATGCTCGGCCGTGGCGACGACGACGGCGAGCCCGGCATCCTGGACTTCCAGGACGCGGTGCGCGGGCCCATCACCTACGACCTCGTCTCGCTGCTGCGTGACGCCTTCGTGTCCTGGGACGAAGAGCAGCAACTGGACTGGGCGGTGCGCTGGTGGTAGCAGGCGCGCGGCGCCGGGCTGCCCGTGGACGACGACTTCGGCGAGTTCTGGCGCGCGCTGGAGTGGACCGGGTTGCAGCGCCACCTGCGCATCCTGGGCGTCTTCTGCCGACTCAAGCACCGCGACGCCAAGCCGCGCTACGCCGAGGACCTGCCGCGCTTCTTCGGCTACGCGACCCGGGTCGCGCTGCGCTACGCCCCGCTGGCGCCGCTGGCGCGGCTGCTGGAGCCGATGAGCGGCCAGCGCGTGCTGGCCGCCCACACGTTCTGACCGCGCATGCCGGCCGGGACGCGGGCCCCGGCCGGCGCCCGATCACTTCGGGATCACGACGCTGTCGATGACGTGGATGACGCCGTTGCTGGCCACGATGTCGGCCTGCACGACCTTGGCGTTGTCCACCGTCACGCCGCCCATCGTGCCCAGCGTCAGCTTGCCGCCCTGCACGGTGGCGACCTGGCCGGCCCGGACGTCCTTGGCCATCACCTTGCCCGGCACCACGTGGTAGGTCAGCACCGCGGTCAGCTTGGCCTTGTCGGCGAGCAGCGCGTCGAGATCGGCCTTGGGCACCTTCGCGAAGGCCTCGTCGGTGGGCGCGAACACGGTGAACGGGCCCGGGCCCTTCAGCGTGTCGACCAGGCCGGCGGCCTTCAGCGCGGTGGCCAGCGTGTTGAACTTGCCGGCCGCCACCGCGGTGTCGACGATGTCCTTGGCCTGCACGGCCAGCGAGGCGGCGGCCAGGGCCGCGGCGATCATCAGCTTCTTCATGGGGTCACTCCTGTCTGGGTTGGGGTGGGAAAGGACTTGCCCGGTGCCGGGCTCACTGCGGCGGCAGGATCACGCGGTCGATGACGTGCACAACGCCGTTGCTCGTCAGCACGTCGGTGGCCACGATGCCGGCGCTGCGCAGGCGGCCGTCGGTGATGCGCAGGTCGGCGCCGACCGTGAACGTGGCGCCCTGCAGCGTGGTCACCGGCGCACCCGGCACGATGCCGGTGGCCAGCACGCGGCCCGCGACGACGTGGTAGGTCAGCACCTGGGTCAGCAGCGGCGTGTCGGCCAGCAGCTGGTCGGCCGTGACGCCCAGCTCGGCGAGCAGCGCGGCGAAGGCGTCGTTGGTCGGCGCGAAGACCGTCAGCGGGCCCGGCGCCTTCAGCGCGTCGACCAGCCCGGCGGCGACCACGGCGTCGACCAGGATGCTGAACTGCGGCAGCGCCTGCGCCGTCTGCACGATGTCCAGGTTGGCCGGCAGCAGCACGCGGTCGATGGTGTGGATCAGGCCGTTGCGCAGCATGCGGTCGGTGGCGGTGATCGTCGCCGTGCGGTTGCGGCCGTCGGTGATGACGAGCGCGCCGTTGCGCTGGTCGACCTTGAAGATGCCGCCCTGCACGGTGGTGACCGCGAGGCCCAGCGGCACCACCGCACGCTCCACGCGCGAGGGCAGCACGTGGTAGGTCAGCACCGTGTTGAGCAGCGTGCGGTCGGCGAACAGCTGGTCCTTGGTCACGCCCAGCTCGGTCAGCAGGGCCGCGAAGGCGGCGTTGGTCGGCGCGAACACCGTCAGCGGCCCCGGCCCCGACAGGGTGCCGGCAAGACCGGCGGTGTCGACCGCCTCGGTGAGCAGGCTGAACTGCGGGTCGCTGCGCAGCTCGGCCATCAGGTCGGGGTCGTTCTCGTCGCCGCCGCCGCAGGCGGCCAGCAGGCCGACCGTGCCGGCGAGCACGAGGCCCTTGAGCCATCGAATCATGGGTTTTCTCCGGTAAGAGGGGACTGCACGGCGCGGGACACCGCGTCGCAATAGGCTTACGGGTCATAATTTGAACTGCTCGGTATATCCGAGCAACTCAAGGGTCATGCAGTAACTGGAGAGTTACATGTCGCGCGCCGACGGGTGCGGTTGCCGCGACCGGGTTTGCGGGCCGGCCGCGATAATCCGCGCCCGCCCACCCCTGCACCTTGTCCCGCCCGCGCGGCGGGCGGCGCCCCGCCCCGATGTTTGCCTTCTTCGAGAGCCGCCTCGCGCCGACCGCGCGGCCCGGCAGCGCGCCACCGCAAGCGCTGCTGCCCTTCTACTGGCACTACGTGCGCCAGGCGCGCGGCCTGTTCGGCGCGATGTTCGCGACCGGCCTGCTGGTAGCGCTGATGGACACGCTGATCCCGGTCTTCATCGGCCGCATCGTCGCGCTGATGGAGGCCGCCGACCGCGCTGCCGCGCTGCAGGCCGCCCTGCCGTCACTGCTGGGCATGGCGGTGCTGGTGCTGGTCGGCCGTCCGGCGGCGCTGCTGCTGGACAGCCTGGTGCGCAACAACGC
>ERZ761602.8048-NODE-8048-length-10824-cov-4.527347_pt1 | contig 10824 bp, 11 predicted proteins | sample MGYA00512165_ERZ761602 | MGnify/ENA primary metagenome ERZ761602 (study PRJEB28899, sample SAMN02445085) | bioreactor sludge metagenome | biome: EBPR sludge; isolation source: Thorneside wastewater treatment plant | place: Australia: Brisbane, Thorneside...
ACGCTCACCCTTCCGGGTATCGCGGGCCTCATCCTCTCCATCGGCATGACCGTGGATGCGAACGTCCTCTTCTACGAGCGGATGCGCGAGGAGCGCGGCCTCGGCAAGGCGGCGGCCAGCTCGCTGTCGGGCGGCTTCTCCGGATCGATGTCGGCCATTCTCGACGCCAACTTCACCCAGGTGCTCGCCTGCGTCATCCTCTTCTATCTGGGATCCGGACCGGTGCGCGGCTTCGCGGTGACGCTGGGGATCGGCGTCGCCGTCTCGATGTTCACGGCAGTATTGCTGACGCGCATCATGGTCGTGTCGTGGTATCGTTGGCGCAAGCCGAAGGTTCTGCCAATCTGATCCGAAGGCAAAACAGGGGGAAGGTAATGGCGGTCATTCTCACAAATCTCTATCGCACCGTGACGGCCGGTGTCGTGCTGGCGCTCGTGCTCCTTGCGGCGGTCGTCGTTCTGGGCGAGGTCGACATCGGCTCGGCGTTTGGCGGCAGGTACGCCTGGGCGTATCTCTTCGTCTGGATCCACGTCCTGGCCGGCATCATGTGGATCGGACACCTCTACTACTTCAACTTCGTGCAGATGATTCAGATGCCGAAGATCCCGGCCGAGCAGAAGCCGGCGGTGTCGAAGTTCATCGCGCCCGAGGCGCTCTGGTGGTTCCGCTGGGCCGCGATGCTGACCATTATCACAGGCCTCGTCGTCGCCTGGCTGCGCGGCTACCTGCACGATGCCTACGCGCTCGGTTTCGCCGGGCCGGAAGGCTTCGATCTGCCCAGCTTCTTCATCGGCACGGGCATGTGGCTGGCCACGATCATGTGGTTCAACGTCTGGTTCGTGATCTGGCCGAACCAGAAAAAGGCGCTGAACATCGCCAACGCCTATCCGGATCTGCCGCAGGCGGACAAGGACAAGGCGGCGCGGATGGCCATGCTGTTCTCGCGGACCAATGTGATGCTGTCCATTCCCATGCTGCTCGCCATGACCGGCGGCGGCATGAACTACGGCAATTCCGGGCTCTAGGGCCGGGATCGATCGGAAAGGCAGGCCGCCCGGCGACGGGCGGCCTGTTGCTTTGATGGACAGCACAACGGCAGCGGACCATTGCGCGGCGCTCGTGAAGGAGGCGGATCACGTCCGCTTCGTCAGCGCGCTTTTCGCGCCGGGAGAAGTGAGGCGCCGGCTTCTGGCCCTCTATGCATTCGACGTTGAGCTGCGGCGCATACGGCAGGCGGCGCGCGAACCGCTGATCGTGGCGATGCGGTTCCAGTGGTGGCGCGACGCGCTGACGGGCCTGCCCGAGGTCACGAAGGGCCATCCGGTCCTCATCGAGCTTGCCGCGGCCGGTGTCGGGACGGATGCACTGCTCGCCCGCGTCGCGGCGCGCGAAAGCGGTACCGAACCGGCCATGGCGGAGGGCGACCTGATCGCCCTCGCCGCAAGATGCTGCGGGGCCCCGGCCGGCCCAAACCCCATCGCCGCCGCGGCGGGCGTTGCTATTGTGACCGGCGAAATTTCCTTCCTGAACGAGGCGCGCCGGCTGTGGCGCGCCGAGCGGCAGGCCCGCAAGGCGGAACTGCCCGCCTACCTGCCTGCGACCTACGTCGACGCGCGCCACCCCGTGACGGCCCTGCGTCTGCATTGGCGCGCGCTGACGATGGCGCTGCGCAATCGCTTCTAGGCGGCTTCCGACTTGTGACCCAGCCAGTGTTCAAGCGCCGCGATGGCCCGCCGCGCCATCGCCTGCTTGCGTGCCTTGCCCCGATCCTGACCGCGCGGCAGCTTGCCGACTTCCATCTCCGGGAAGAGGCCGAAATTGACGTTCATGGGCTGGAAGGTCTTCGCGTCGCCGCCGCCGGTGATATGGCCGAGCAGGGCGCCCAGCGCCGTCTCGCGCGGCGGCAGGTTCGGCGTGCTGCCAAGCCGCTCGGCGGCGGCGAACCGGCCGGCGAGCAGGCCGATGGCAGCGCTTTCGACATAGCCTTCGACGCCCGTCACCTGGCCTGCGAAACGCAGCCGCGGCATCGCCTTCAGCCGCAGATCGCCGGTCAGCAGGCGGGGACTGTTGATGAAGGTATTGCGGTGAAGGCCACCGAGACGCGCGAACTGGGCGTTCTCGAGCCCCGGGATCATGCGGAATATGCGGGCGTGCTCGCCGTGCTTCAGCTTGGTCTGGAACCCGACCATGTTGAAAAGCGTACCCAGTGCATTGTCCTGGCGCAGCTGCACGACGGCGTGAGGCCGCAGTCCGGTGCGCGGATCGCGCAGGCCGACCGGCTTCATCGGCCCGAAGCGCAGAGTCTCCCGGCCGCGTTCCGCCATCACTTCGATCGGCAAACAGCCCTCGAAGTAGGGCGTGGACTTCTCCCAGTCCTTGAAGTCGGTCTTGTCGCCGGCCAGGACCGCGTCGAGGAACGCGTTGTACTCGGCCTCGCTCATCGGACAATTCACATAGTCGGCGCCGTCGCCGCCAGGCCCGACCTTGTCATAGCGCGACTGGAACCAGGCGACGGAGAAGTCGATCGACTCGCGGTGCACGATGGGCGCGATGGCGTCGAAGAAGGACAGCGAATCTTCGCCGGTCAGGCCGCGCACGGCTTGCGCAAGGGCGGGCGAGGTGAGGGGGCCGGTCGCCACGATCACGTTGTCCCAGTCCTCCGGCGGCAGGTCCGCGACTTCGCCGCGCTCGACTGCGATCCTGGGGTGCGCCTCGATGGCCGACTGGACGGCGGCCGAGAATCCGTGCCGGTCGACGGCGAGCGCGCCGCCGGCCGGCACCTGGTTGGCATCCGCCGCCCGCATGATGATCGAGCCGCAGCGCCGCATCTCGGCATGGAGCAACCCCACCGCGTTGTTCTCCCAGTCGTCGGACCGGAACGAGTTGGAACAGACGAGTTCGGCGAGACTGTCCGTCACATGCGCCTCGGTGCCCCGCACCGGCCGCATCTCGTGCAAGACCACCTGGACGCCCGCCTCGGCCGCCTGCCAGGCCGCCTCGCTGCCAGCCAGTCCGCCGCCGACGATGTGAATGCGCTTGAATTCTGCCATGATTGGCGCGGAACATAGGCAAGATGCCGCCCGGGTGGAACCCGTTCCGTTGAGGAGACCGCGTCATGAGACTGTTGGGACTGGCCGTTTGCGCCCTGGCCTTCACCGGAGCCGCCGCCGCTTCGGACAAGATCGAGGGCTGCGCCCTCAACGGAAAGGTCCTGAAGGGCAAGGTCCAGATCGTGACCAGCTTCCCCGACTTCAAGGTGCAGGCGGTGACCAGCTTCCCGGACCTCAAGGTCAAGTTCGTCGAGAGCTTTCCCGACGATTGCGGCGAATGGCAGATCGTCGAGAGCTTTCCCGACTTCACCATCCAGTACGTCACCAGCTTTCCGGATTTCACGATCCAGATGGTGACGAGCTTTCCCGGCGAACCTTGAAGGCTCCCGGATCGCGGCTCGGGTTCCGTCGGACGGTCTTCTGTCGCCGTTAATCTGACCGGCGCATGCTCGATTCATGCGCCTGATGCTCGTACTCATCGCCCTGATGGCCACCCCGGCCGCCGCCCAGAGCCCCGGCGGGGTCGGCGGCGACCAGCGGCCCTGCGAGTTTCAGGGTCACCGCCTGGCGGGTCGGGTACGGGTCGTCGACGCCTTTCCCGATTTCAACGTCAAGATCGAGGATGACGAACGCAAGGGTGAGCTTCACGTCCGCCGCGTCGAGCAGCCGGCCGAACTCTGCGGCGAATGGCAGTTCGTGGACGGCATGGCGGATTTTACGATCCGCTTCGTCGAGAGCGGCGAGGACTTCACCATCACCTGGGTGAAGGACAAGCCCGGCATCCCGGACGACCCGGTCCAGCGATAGCCGGCCTATTGCGGCTCGATCGCGATCTCCGTCAGCACCGAATTGGCGATGAAGCACTCTTCGTGCGCCTTGTGGTGCATCGCGTCGATGTCGGCTGCAGAGGGCGCCGCGCCGCCCCACGCGATTTTCGGGCGCAGCGTGCAATGGCTGACGAAGAGCTTGCCCTTGGCGTTCTTGGTCATCACGCCCGAGGCCTCGTCGACATAGGAGTCGACCACCAGCCGCTTGCGCGCCGCTAGCGCCAGGAAAGTCAGCATGTGGCAGCTCGAAAGCGCCGCGACCAGCGCCCGCTCGGGATCGACGCGCTCCAGCGTGCCGCGGAAGTCCGGCGCGCTCGACGCCGGCACATCCACCCCGCCGTCGATGTGCCAGACATGGTCGCGATTGTAGGTGTCGTAGGCGAAGTCGGCCGAGGTCCGCCTCCAGGCGATCGTGGCGCGATGTTCGGACATGGATAGGCTCCTTCAGTGGGCTGGGCGGCGCTGCCCCCAGGGCATCGCCTCTTCCAGCTGGGTTGCGAGGTTGAGCAGTGTCGCCTCGTCGCCATAGCGTCCTGTGAACATCATGCCGATGGGCAGCCCGTCGGCGCTCCAGGCGAGCGGCAGGGACACCGACGGCTGCCCGGTCATGTTGAAGGGCGGCGTATAGCCGAACACCCGCGCCTGCCGGGCGTTGACCTCCTTGGGGTCGAGGTTGACAGGATCGATATGCCCGATCGCTGGCGGCGGCGTGATCATGGTGGGGCACAGGAACACGTCGAAATGCTCCCACTGCGCCATGATGGGGCGCACCATGTTCTGCAGCGTCAGCGTTCCATAGGCGGACCGGTCGGCGCCGATTCGGCGACTGGCCTCGATGATCGACTTTGTCAGGGTTTCGAAATCGCCGTCTTCGGGCTCGCGGCCGACCTCGCGGATCGCGGCCAGGATGCCCGCCCCGAAATGCCCGGCCGAATGGGCGCCCTGTGCCCGGTAGAGGGCGCGCCAGTCGGCCTGCAACGGCCGTTCCGTCACGTCGTGGCCGAGGGCTTCGAGCGTCTTCACGGTGGCTGCGAGTCCCGCCGCGACATCGGGGTGGAGCGGCGTATGACTGGGATTCTCGGCCGAGAACGTGATTTTCAGCCTCTTTGGCTTGGCCAGCGCCGCCTCCAGGAACGAGTGCGGAGCGGGCGGGTAGGCGTGGGGAGAGTTGGGTTCGGGCGCCGAAATCGCATCGAGCATGGTCGCGCTGTCGCGTACGCTCACCGATACGACATGGCCCACCGACAGTCCGGTCGCCGGGGAGTTCCACTCCAGCGGGTTGCGGCCGCGCGTCACCTTGAGGCCGACCAGACCGTTGCAGGCGGCCGGGATCCGGATCGAGCCTAGGCCGTCCGTCGCGTGCGCCATGGGGACGATCCCGGCGGCGACGGCGGAGGCCGAACCGCCGCTCGAACCGCCGGCGATGCGGTTTTCCCCAAACGGGCTTCGGCAGGGGCCGAGATAGGCGCCTTCGGTCGTGCCGGTGATGCCGAACTCGGGCGTATTGGTCTTCCCGAACGGCACGAGGCCCGCGGCGCGAAAGCGCCGTGTCATCTCGGAGTCGGTCTTGGAGACATAGTCGCGGAAGAACCGCGAGCCGTTGCTCATCTTCCAGCCGGCGACCTCGCAATAGAGATCCTTGATGAGGAAGGGCACGCCCGCGAACGGCGCATCGGGATCGACCTTTCTCGCCGCCTGCCGCGCCTCGTCATAGGCCTTGTAGACGATTGCATTGAGCCTGGCATTGACCGCCTCGGCGCGCGCGATGGCGCATTCGAGAAGCTCCGAAGCCGTCACCTCGCCCTTGCGGACCAGCGCTGCCATGGCGACGCCGTCGAGAGCCGCATATTCGCTCTGCTGCATGACCGCCTCCTTCAGCCGTAGAGCCCGGGACGCTTGTCCTTCCAGGGCCGCGCCTTTTCCAGTTGCGCCGCAAGGCGCAGCAGCGTCGCCTCATCGCCGAAGCGGCCGACGAACTGCACCCCGACCGGCAGGCCGCTCTTCGACCAATGCAGCGGCAGGTTGATCGCCGGCTGGCCGGTGGCGTTCTGGATCGCCGTGAACGGCACGTAGTCGATGATCGGCGCGAAGGCCGCCTTCGGATCGCGCTGGCTGGTATCGACCGCCCCGACCTTGAGCGGCGGCGCGCCCAGCGTCGGGGTCAGCCAGACATCGTGCGTCTGATGCCACTTGGCGACCGCGCGCGCGGCGGCCTGCATCATCGTGACTGCGTTGAGATAGGCGCCCGCGCTGATCTTGCGCCCGGACTCGTAGAGCCCGAGAGTTAGGCCCTGCATAGTCTTTAGCGACGGCTTGGCGCCGGTCATCATCTCGAGCACCTCGACCTGTTGGGCGAGCCCCGCCGCCCAGATCGCCATGAAGGCGTCCGACAGGACGGCGAAATCGACCGGCGGCGAGGATTCCTCGACGATATGGCCGAGATCTTCGCACAGCTGCGCCGCCCCGCGTACGGCGGCGATGCACTCGGCGTGGACCTTCTTGCCGCCAAGATCCTTTGTCGCATAGCCGATGCGGAGGGTCTTTGGCTTGCGCTTGATCTCGTCCATGTAGTGGTAGGGCGGCGGCGGCGCGCAATAGGGGTCGCCCGCCTCCGGCCCGTGGGTCGCGTCCAGCATCGCGGCGGTGTCGCGCACCGTGCGGCTGACGATGTGTTCGGCGACGAGGCCGCTCATCACGTCGCCAAGGTCGGGCCCAAGCGGGTTGCGGGCGCGGGTCGGCTTGAGGCCGACGAGGCCGCAGGACGAAGCCGGGATGCGGATCGAGCCGCCGCCGTCATTGGCGTGCGCCATGGGCACGATGCCTGCCGCCACCGCCGCCGCAGAGCCGCCGCTCGAGCCGCCCGGCGTGTGATCGGTGTTCCAGGGATTGCGCGCCGGGCCATAGAGCGCCGGCTCGGTGATGGGAAGCAGGCCGAACTCCGGCACGTTGGTCTTGCCGAAGGGCACGACCCCCGACTTGAGGAAACGCTGGGTCAGCGTCGAATCGTACATCGCCGGAAAGTCGGGCATGTAGGCCGAGCCCTGGCGCGTCGGCACGCCCGTCAGGCCGCCCAGGATGTCTTTCAGCAGGAACGGCACGCCGGCGAAGGGCCCCTTGGACAGCCGGGCCTTGGCGCGCGCACGGGCCTGGTCATAGAATTCATGGACGATCGCGTTGAGCGCCGGATTGTGCTTCTCGGCCAGCGAGATCGCAGCCTCCAGGGCCTCCGCCGCCGAGATCTTCTTCTTGGCGATCAGTGCCGCGAGTCCCAGCGCGTCGTAGTCGGCATATTCGGCAAACGGCATGTCTCTCCCCAATCCTGCACGGCGCTCCGGCCCGCTGGGGGGGAGATTGATCCGCCGCCGGCGCTTTGTCACGCCCGGGCGGCGCGCTTTCCCTTCGCCGGTGCCGCCGCTGCGGCCGCCACGCCGCCCTTGCGCTTCAGCAGCGGCTTGAGGAACTGCCCGGTATAGGAGCGCGGCTCGGCGGCGATGTCCTCCGGCGTGCCGGACGCGACGATCTCGCCGCCGCCGTCACCGCCCTCGGGGCCGAGGTCGATCACCCAGTCGGCGGTCTTGATGACCTCCAGATTGTGCTCGATCACGATCACCGTGTTGCCCTGGTCGGCCAGCTCGTGCAGCACCTCCAGCAGCTTGCGCACATCCTCGAAATGCAGGCCGGTCGTCGGCTCGTCGAGGATGTAGAGCGTGCGCCCGGTCGCCCGGCGCGACAGCTCCTTCGACAGCTTGATGCGCTGCGCCTCGCCGCCCGACAGCGTCGTCGCCTGCTGGCCGACCTTGACGTAGCCGAGGCCGACCCGCTCCAGCGTCTCCATCTTCTCGCGCACGCTCGGCACCGCCTTGAAGAACTGGGCGGCGTCCTCGACCGTCATGTCCAGGATGTCGGCGATCGACTTGTCCTTGAACTTCACCTCCAGAGTCTCGCGGTTGTAGCGCCGGCCCTTGCAGACATCGCACTGGACATAGACGTCAGGCAGGAAGTGCATCTCGATCTTGATGACGCCGTCGCCCTGGCAGGCCTCGCAGCGCCCTCCCTTGACGTTGAACGAGAAGCGGCCCGGGCCATAGCCGCGCGCCTTGGCCTCGGGTAGCCCCGCGAACCAGTCGCGGATGGGCGTGAAGGCGCCGGTATAGGTCGCGGGGTTGGAGCGCGGCGTGCGGCCGATGGGCGACTGGTCGATGTCGATGACCTTGTCGAGATGCTCGAGCCCCTCGATGCGGGCGTGCGGCGAGGGGTTCTCGCGCGCCCCATTCAGCTTGCGCGCCGTCGCCTTGTAGAGCGTATCGACGACCAGCGTCGACTTGCCGCCGCCCGAGACGCCGGTGATGCAGGTGAAGGTGCCCAGCGGAAACTCCGCCGTCACGTTCTTCAGATTGTTGCCGCTGGCGTTGACGACGCGGATCGCCCGCTTCGGGTCGGCCTTGCGGCGCGCGGCGGGCATCGGGATCTGCTTGAAGCCGGTGAGGTACTGCCCGGTCAGGCTCGCCGGGTTCTGCAGGATTTTCGCCAGAGGCCCCTCGGCGACCACCGTGCCGCCGTGGATGCCGGCGCCCGGCCCCATGTCGACCACATAGTCGGCGAGGCGGATCGCGTCTTCGTCATGCTCGACCACCAGCACCGTATTGCCCAGATCGCGCAGCCGCTTCAGCGTCTCCAGCAGGCGCGCATTGTCGCGCTGGTGCAGCCCGATCGACGGTTCGTCCAGAACGTAGAGCACGCCCGTCAATCCCGAGCCGATCTGCGAGGCGAGGCGGATGCGCTGGCTCTCGCCGCCCGACAGCGTGCCGGAATTGCGCGACAGCGTCAGGTATTCGAGGCCCACGTCGTTGAGGAACCGCAGCCGTTCCCGGATTTCCTTCAGGATGCGCGTGGCGATCTCGCGCTGCTTGGCCGTCAGCTTCGGGTCGAGATCGCGGAACCATTCGTCCGCCTTGCGAATGGAGAGGCTGCAGACTTCGCCGATATGCCTCCCGGCGATCTTCACCGACAGCGCCTCGGGCTTCAGACGGAAGCCGCCGCACGCCTCGCACGGCGCGTTGTTCTGGTAGCGCTCCAGCTCCTCGCGCACCCAGGCGGAGTCGGTGTCCTTCCAGCGGCGGTCGAGATTGGGGATGACGCCCTCGAACGCCTTCTTGGTCTCGTAGCGGCGCAACCCGTCGTCGTAGACGAAGCCGATGGCTTCCGCCCCGGTGCCGCGCAGGATCGCGTCGCGCACCTTGGGCGCGAGGTCCTTCCATGGCGTCGTCATCGAGGCCTTGTAGTGTCGGGCGATGGCCTCCAGCGTCTGGGCATAGTAGGGCGAGGGCGTCTGGGTCCGCGACCATGGTGCGATCGCCCCCTCGCGCAGCGACAGCCTCTCGTCGGGCACCACCAGTTCGGGATCGAAAAAGATCTGCGTGCCCAGCCCGTCGCATTGCGGGCAGGCGCCCTGCGGCGCGTTGAACGAGAAGAGGCGCGGCTCGATCTCGTCGATGGTGAAGCCCGAGACCGGGCAGGCGAAGCGCGACGAGAAGATCAGCCGCTCCGGCTCGCCGTTTCCGTCGAGTCCGCCAGGCGCTGTTGCAGCCCGTCGCGCACCGCGACGCGGTCCACGACGACCTCGATGTCGTGCTTTTTCTTCTTGTCGAGCGCCGGGGCGGCGTCGATCTCGTGAAAGACGCCGTCGACCTTCACGCGCTGGAACCCGCGCTTCTGCAGGTCGAGCAGTTCCTTGCGGTACTCGCCCTTGCGGCCGCGCACGATGGGCGCAAGCAGGAACAGCCGCGTGCCTTCGGGCAGGGCCATCAGGCGGTCGACCATCTGGCTGACGGTCTGGCTTTCGATGGGAAGGCCGGTGGCGGGTGAGTAGGGCACGCCGACCCGCGCGAACAGCAGGCGCAGATAGTCGTAGATTTCGGTGACCGTGCCGACGGTGGAGCGCGGATTGCGCGAGGTCGTCTTCTGCTCGATCGAGATGGCCGGCGACAGTCCGTCGATGTGATCGACGTCCGGCTTCTGCATCAGCTCCAGGAACTGGCGGGCGTAGGCCGAGAGGCTCTCGACATAGCGCCGCTGGCCCTCGGCGTAGATCGTGTCGAAGGCGAGGCTCGACTTGCCCGAGCCGGACAGGCCTGTGATCACCACCAGGCTGTCGCGCGGCAGGTCGACATCGACGTTCTTCAGGTTGTGCTCGCGCGCGCCGCGAACGGATATCGACTTGTGCACCGGGCTTGACCGAATCTCTGAGTTGAGAACATAATAAGAACGATCCGGAACCGGCGAAAGCCCGGAAATGGGCTAGCGCCAAATCGGATGGTGAAGGCGGAGGGTCGCTGTGATTTAACGGCGCTTCTATCGTCTTGGCGCAATACGGAAAGTGGGAACTATGGCGGGCAGCGTCAACAAGGTCATTCTCGTGGGCAATCTGGGCGCCGACCCGGAAGTGCGGTCCATGAACTCCGGCGACAAGGTTGTGAACCTGCGCATCGCCACCTCGGAATCCTGGCGCGACAAGGCCACAGGCGAGCGCAAGGAAAAGACCGAGTGGCATCGCGTCGTGATCTTCAACGAGCAGCTCGCCAAGGTCGCCGAGCAGTACCTCAAGAAGGGTTCGACGGTTTACATCGAGGGCCAGCTTCAGACCCGCAAATGGACCGACAAGGACGGGCAGGAGAAATACTCCACCGAAATCGTCCTTCAGAAATTCCGCGGCGAGCTGACGATGCTGGGCGGCCGTGGCGACGGCGGCGGCGCGGCGGCCGGCGGCGGGGGCGGGGAACGCTCCTATGGCGGCAGCGCCGGACGCAGCTCCGGCGGCGGCGCTGGCGGCGGGCGCGACTATTCGGCCGATCTGGACGACGAAATCCCGTTCTGAGGGCCGCTGCGCGGGCCTGCGCGCCGGGGCTGGAATTCTCTTCGCGCCCGATCCCGCATTCCCGCTCTAAGTC
>ERZ761602.8049-NODE-8049-length-10823-cov-8.534082_pt1 | contig 10823 bp, 12 predicted proteins | sample MGYA00512165_ERZ761602 | MGnify/ENA primary metagenome ERZ761602 (study PRJEB28899, sample SAMN02445085) | bioreactor sludge metagenome | biome: EBPR sludge; isolation source: Thorneside wastewater treatment plant | place: Australia: Brisbane, Thorneside...
CCCGCTACGACCACAAGGGCCGGATCAAGGGCTACAATGGACCCAAAGTATCTAAAACTCTTGGCGGAGAATAGGCTCACCGAGCAGGTCGAGGCCCTGGAGGCTCTTCTCGCCGCCTGCACCGTTTGCCCAAAAGATTGCGGCAACGACCGCCTGAAAGACGAGATCGCCGCCTGCTATTCCGGCCGGCTGCCGATCGTCTCAAGCTACACGGCCCACTTTGGCGAGGAGCCGTGCCTTTCCGGTACCCGCGGTGCCGGCAACATCTTTTTCGGCAACTGCAATCTCCGCTGTGTTTACTGCCAGAATTTCCAGATCTCTCAAACCTGGAAAGAACAGAAAAAGAACGAGGTGACCCACGAACGCCTCGCCGAAATGATGCTTGAGATCCAGGCCCGCGGCTGCCACAACATCGGCTTCGTCTCGCCGACGCACTTCGCGCCGCAGATGGCGAGAGCGATCCTGATCGCCGCCGAACGAGGCCTTCGGCTCCCGATCGTTTACAACACGAATGCGTATGACTCGGTCGAGGTGCTCCGCCTGCTCGACGGCATCGTTGACGTTTATCTTCCGGACCTCAAATACGCAGATGCGGACGCCGGATTCCAATATTCCAAGATCCGCGATTACCCGCTCCACGCCCGAGCCGCCATCAACGAAATGCACCGGCAAATGGGCAGCGAGTTGGTGTTCGGCGACGACGGCCTGCTAAAACGCGGCCTGCTCATCCGCCTGCTCGTGCTGCCGAACGACATCGCCGGCCTCGAAGAAAATCTCCTTTGGATCCGCGACGAACTCGGGCCCCGCACCGCCATCTCGCTTATGGCCCAATACTACGCCACCAACAAAGCCGCCACCGACCCTCGCTACATCCTTCTCTCCCGCCGCATCTCCGAAGGCGAATGGTTCGAGGCCGTCTCGCTCCTCGAAACCTTCGGCATTGAAGACGGCTTTATGCAGGAATATGAAGCCGCGTCGTTTTACTACCGCCCGGATTTTGAAGATAAGAACGAACCGTTTAAGGATATTCGAGATTTTCAGTAAGCTAAGTCGAAGGTCATGTTATGGAAAAGAACAGGAAAGGCGAGATAAAACTCTTTGAGGAAAAGACTGTACGTGCCCTTTGGGATGAAGAGCAGGAAAAGTGGTACGTAGCGATCGTCGATGTCGTTGCGGCATTAAGCGAAAGTCTTAATCCGCAGGTTTATTGGCGCGTTCTAAAGAAGCGACTAAAAGCTGAGGGAAATGAAACCGTTACAAATTGTAACGCTTTGAAAATGCTCGCTCCTGACGGCAAAATGCGTTTGACTGACGTCGCTGACACCGAACAGATATTCCGTCTGATCCAGTCGATCCCGTCGCCGAAGGCTGAGCCATTCAAGCTCTGGCTTGCCCAATTAGGCAAAGAGCGTCTCGATGAAATGCAGGACCCCGAGCTTACGATCGATCGTGCGCTGCAGCAATACTTGAGTCTTGGTTACTCTGAAAACTGGATCAATCAGCGGCTGAAAAGCATCGAGATCCGCAAAGAACTTACGGACGAGTGGAAGCGTCGGGGGGTTGAAAGAGGGTATCCAGTTTGCAACCCTACCGGATATCATCACCAGGGCTTGGTCGGACAGAACCACGAAAGAATACAAAAAACTCAAAGGCCTAAAAAAGGAAAACCTCCGCGACAACATGACCAATACCGAGTTGATCCTCAATATGCTCGCTGAGGCCTCGACCAAAGACATCTCGCAGGCCACCGAACCGAAAACGTTCGATGAAAATAAGACGGTCGCTCAACAAGGCGGCAACGTCGCGAGGGTCGCCCGCCGCGAACTCGAAGAACGGACCGGGAAAAAGGTGGTCACTCCGCTCAACGCCAAGAGCCTGCAAAAGCAACTGACCGCTACACAAAAGAAATCTAGATAAACTGATTTAATAACAAAGATTGTTATTAATAACAAACTATGCTATTTTCTACGTGAGGCTATGCTATGAATGTATCTTTGACCCCGGAACTTGAGGCGATAATTGAGCAAAAGGTCCGCTCGGGAATGTATGGCTCGGCAAGCGAGGTCGTGCGGGAAGGCTTGCGGCTCTTGCAGAAGCGTGATCAGACACACGAGGCGAAGCTAAGTGCGCTCCGTGCTGACATCCAGAAGGGTATCGACAGTCTTGAAGCAGGGCGATATCGAGACGTTTCTGATGCGATGGCCGATATTAAAGAGCGTTTGATGGCGAAAAAACCCGAGAATGGTTAGGCCGATAATCACACCCGAAGCCGAGGAAGATATCGACGAAATTCTCGGCTATATCGCCGCAGACAATTTCGAATCGGCAATCACGTTGTATGGACGATTGACCGGTACTTTTGAGATGCTGGCCGAGAATCACTTTGCCGGACGCGAACGAAGCGATCTTAAAGAAGGACTAAGATATTTTCCCTCGGGAAGTTACCTGGTTTTCTACCGTACTTGGGCCGGCCGGGTCGCGATAGTTCGTGTGCTTCACGCCGCCCGCGACATTGATGAGATTTTTAGCTGACCCCGAGGATGAAAAAAATGAAAGTTGGCGAAGCAGCACCGAATTTTACGTTAAAAGACGGCGATGGTAATGATTGGACGCTTGGCGATCATCGCGGGCGGGTTGTTGTGTTGATATTTTATCCGGCGGATAATTCGCCGGTCTGCACGGCGCAGCTTTGCTCGGTACGCGATCATTGGTCGGAGTATCAAGCGACGGGTGCCGAGGTCGTCGGCATCTCGACCGATTCGGTCGCCTCGCACAAGGGCTTTGCCGAAAAGAACGAATTGCCGCTCCGGCTGCTCTCAGATGCCGACCGCAAGGTCTCGGCATTTTACGGAATGAAAAGTTGGCTGCCCGGCCGCTCGGCACGCGGCGTCGTCGTCATCGACCGCGAAGGCCGCATCGCCCACCACAAGGTCGAGACCCTCGGCCTCTTCCGCCCCGCCGATGCCGACACACTCACCGCCATCCGCAATGCCTGAGAAATTCTCGCCGGCGTTGTAGTTGTAGGTCCCGGTCTTGAAGGTTGGTTCTTCCAAGAATGTTTCGATAGACCTTCCGGTTCCTGCGAGCATTCCCCGAAATGTCCGTCCTCGGAACAAGCTCGCTCCGGATGGTCGTGACCAGTACGCCCGCACTGTAGGCATCCTCAAGAATGATAACAGGTGAAAGTGGGGGTTTTCGGCCGGGGTAGGAAAAAAAGTGGTTGGCGCAAGGCAATCTATGCCTCGGCACCGGCGAGTTTTCTGAGGCGTTCGACGGTATCGGCCGTTGCCGCGATCACCTTTTCCACTTCATCGTCTGTATTGAACCGGCCGAGCGAAAAACGGATCGATCCCATTGCCCGCGAGTAGGGAATCTCCATCGCCTTGAGCACGGCGGAGGCCTCCTGCGTCTCCGCGTTGCAGGCCGAACCGGTCGAAACGCAGATGCCGGCTTCATCAAGCAGGGCGAGGATCGCTTCGCCATTCGTTTCTGCAAAGGAGATGTTTGCGGTGTTCGGAAGCCGATCGCCCGCGGCACCGTTGCGAAATGTGTTCGCGACACGGCGAAGCAATTCACCTTCCAACCGGTCCCGAAGCTCAGCTATCTTGCTCATCATAGAGACGTCAGACGCAAGCCTTGCAGCGACGCCCATCCCGACGATCTGATGAACGGCTTCCGTCCCGGCCCGCCGGCCGCCTTCCTGCCCGCCGCCGACTGCGATACCCGGAAGCTCGACGCCCCTGCGGATATAAAGGGCACCAACGCCCTTTGGCCCATGGAACTTATGGGCCGAGATCGAGAACAGATCGATCGCCGCCTGTTCTAAGTCGATCGAGATCTTCCCCGCGGCGTTGACGCCATCCGAGTGGATCAACGCGTCCGATCGCTCCCGGACAGCGGCGGCGATCTCCGCGATCGGAAAAATAACGCCGGTCTCGTTGTTTGCCGTCATCACCGAAACGACCGCCGTATCCGGACGCAGGCTTTCAAGCAATTCGGCGATGTCGAGCCGCCCTTCGTCATCAACGCCGATCCGCGTCACCTCGCAGCCTTCAAGCTCGAGCCGGTCACAGAGTTTCCGCACGGCTTCGTGCTCGACCGCCGTCGTTACGATATGCCGCCGTCCCGGCATCGCCCTCAAGGCTCCGAGGATCGCCCAGTTGTCGCTTTCGGTTCCACCCGAGGTGAAAACGACCTCGTCGGCCGCCGCGGCCCCGATAAGCCCGGCCACACTCTCCCGCGCATCGCCGATCGCCTGCCGGACCGACCGCCCGATCTGGTGCGATGACGATGGATTGCCGAAAAGTCCGCTTAGAAAAGGTGCCATCGCCTCGGCAACTTCCGGGAACGGCCGCGTCGTCGCATTGTTGTCGAAATAGATGGTTTTTTGCATTGTCATAATGCCGCGAGCGGTTCATGCCGCTTGTCCGCTTTTAACATTTGCCGGTTAATCTTTACAATTAAACCAGACGTGGCTTCTTACCTAAAGATAACAGAACCGAACGGCGATATACGGGAGTTTCGCCTGATGCCCGGTGCCATTGCGACCATTGGCCGCTCGAAGGACAACGACATTGTTCTAAATGACCGACGAGTTTCTCGCAAACACGCCCATATCAAGGCCGAAGGCTCCGGATACAAACTGGTCGATGGCTTCATCGATAACGGCCAGCTTACCCGCAGCGTTAACCACGTTTTCGTCAACGGTTCCCCGATGCTTGAGAAAGTGCTGGAACCGGGCGATTCGATAATGATCGGTGAGTCGCGGCTTGTCTTTGGCGATACGGTTGCCGAGGCCCACATTGAACCGGCGTTCGTAGCCCCGCGTTCGGTGCTCGTTAACCCGAGCATCGCCCGAACCGGATCGGAAAGCGCACCGACAGTCGTCGATCTGCCAGGCGGCGTTGCCTTTGGCGACGAACCTCTCGGGCAGACCCAGCTTCTTATCTCCGCCAAGGAAATAATCGGCAGGCAATCGCATCTCTCGTTGGAAAATGCGATCGCGACGCCAGAAGAGATCAAGGACCTTCGCCGCAAGGCAAAGATGCTCGAGCTTCTCTACGAAATGAGCAAAACGCTCGGCAGCATTTTCGACCTCGGCGACGTATTCGGCAAGGCGACCGACCTGATCTTCCGCGGAACGCCGGCCGACCGCGTTGTTGCCCTGCTCGCGGATGAAACGCTCGATGGACGAATTCTCGACTTCAGCCTAAACCCTGTCGCAGTAAAGACCCGCGACGAAAAGATCGCCAAGCTGACCGAGAACATGACCATCAGCCGCACGATAACACAAAAGGTGATGCGCGACCGCGTCGCTCTGCTCTCACAGGACGCTCGTGCCGATGAGCAATTCTCCGGGGCTGAGTCGATCGTCTCGCAGGGGGTCCGCTCGACCATCTGCGCTCCGCTGATAACGGAAAACAACGTCCACGGCGTTATCTATGCCGACCGCCTCGATCCCTTCGCCGCGTTTACCAAAGACCACCTTGAGATGATCGGCGCCGTCGCCGCCCAGGCCGCACTGACGGTCGAAACCGTAAAAGCACACAACCGGCTTGCCCGCGAAGAGGTCGCCCGGGCAAATTACAGCCGCTTCATGCCCGAATACGTCGTCAAACAGCTTCTTGAAAACCCGCAGTCGTTCCGGCTCGGCGGCGTGAATCAGAAGATCACCGTGCTTTTCGCCGACATCCGCGGCTTTACGGCTATCTCCGAAAAGGAAAACCCGGAGAAGATCGTCGGCTTGCTGAACCGATACTTTTCGGCGATGTCCGAGATCATCTTCGAACACGGCGGAACGCTCGATAAATATATCGGCGACGGGCTGATGGCTCTCTTCGGAGCACCGAACGTCTCGGAAGAGGACGCGCTCAATGCCGTCAAGGCCGCCGTCAAAATGCAGAAGCGCATCCGAACGCTTAACGACGAACTCCGCCACGAAGGCCTCAGTGAAATATCCGTCGGCATCGGGCTTCATACCGGAGTTGCAACGGTCGGTTATGTTGGCTCGGAAAAGCGGTCTGAATATACCGCTATCGGGGATACCGTAAACCTCGCCGCCCGGCTTCAGGACATCGCCAAAGGTGGGCAGATAATAATGACCGAGGCCGCCCACGAAGCAAGCGGCGGAAGAATTCCGGTAAACGTTTTGGACCCGCTCACCGTCAAAAACCGCGTCGAGCCCGTCAAGGTGCTCGAGGTCCGATGGGCGTAGTCGCCCGCAAGATTTCTCTTTACGCCCCGGCCCTATTACCCGTATAATCTTTCAAACGCCGCAGATATGCTCAAGATCTCGTCACTCAAAAAGCTCGTGACCGACTCGATGGCGATCGACCTCGGAACGGCCAGCACGATCATCGCCGTCAAGGATCGCGGCATCGTGCTTGATGAGCCCTCGCTTGTCGCGATAAACGAGCTTACGGAAGAGATCGTCGCTTTCGGCCAGGAAGCAGCGGACATGTCCGGCCGCGAGGGTCGCGACATTATTGTAAAGGCTCCGCTGATAGGTGGTGTGGTCGCCGACTTTGAACGAACCAAGAAAATGCTTGCCCACTTTGTCCGCAAGGCGAAGTCGGGCGGCTCGAACCTCGCGATCCAGGCCGTGATGAGCATGGTCTCGGACGTAACGCACGTCGAACAGCGTGCTCTGCTCAATGCTGCCGAAGATGCCGGCATCGGCAAGGTCTTTATGATGGAGGAGGGCCTCGCGGCGGCATTTGGCGTCGGGGTTCTGCCTAGCGACAAGCGCGCCTCCGCTATCATCGATTACGGGGCTGGTTCGACTAATGTCGCCATTGTCGCGAAGGGATCCATCGTCACCTCGACCAGCGAACGCCACGGCAGCTTTGAGATAAACGATGCGATCGCCACGCACCTCCGCCGCCATCGCGGCATTCAGGTCGGCGAGGAAACGACCGAGATGCTCAAGACCTCATTCGTCTCTACCTTTCTCCCGGACGATATCTCAAAAACGATCGAGGTACGCGGACGCGACGTGCAGACCGGAAGCCCGGCGGCTGTTGAAGTGACGATCGGCGAACTCTACCCGGTGGTGGAAGCCGTCGTCCGCCGCATCGCCCAACTCGTCAAAGATACGCTGACGGAACTCCGGCCCGAAGTCGCGGCCGATATCTACGACCGCGGAGTGATCCTGACCGGCGGCGGCTCGCTCCTCGATGGGCTCGATCAGTATCTTCGGTCCTACATCAACCTCGCTGTTACTGTTGCCGATGAACCGCGTTACGCGACCGTCAAGGGGCTCGTAAAAATGTTCGAGGACCAAAAGCTGCTCGACCGCGTCAAGGCCAACGAGATGAACGTCCTCCGCGACGCCGAGATCCCGTTCGAAGCTTAGTCTTCGGGCAACTTCCAAAGAAAGCTTCCAATTTCGGGGCGAAGTTTGGTAAACTCCCAGAAAAAATTTTCCTGGCCCCCGGTGGCTCCCTGCAATGAAGTACGAACATTATATCTCTCTGATCAAGGAACTTGAGGCATTTGCCGAACGCGACCGGAAGGGCTACGAGCGACGAGTCCTCGGTCTCGCAGCACTCGGCTATGCCTATTTCTTCGGGCTCATTCTGCTCTTTATCGCTATCCCGCTCTCGCTCCTGACGTTGCTTTTCTTTGCTCCGCAGTCGCTCGGCCGGCTTCTGCTCTTCGCGATCCAATTCTGGTGGATCGTAGTTCCGGGCGTGGTCGTTTTCTTCGGCTTTCTCGGCGGTGCGGTCCGCTCGCTTTTTACCAAGTTTCCCGAGCCCGAGGGCCGCGAGATCAAAGAGGCCGAGGCCCCGGAATTGTTTGGCTTTATCCGCGAAACGACCAAGGCACTCAAAGCCAAATTCCCCGACAAGGTGCTTATCACCGACGAACTGAATGCTGCCGTCGTCACCATCCCGCGAATCGGGATGTTCGGCCGAAGGGTCTTTCTGCTGCTTGGCATCCCGATAATGAAAACTCTGACGCCGGATCAGTTCAAGGCCGTCGTCGCCCACGAGATCGGGCACATCTCCGGCCGCCACGGCGGTTTCGGCAAATGGGCTTATCAACTCCGCGAATCCTGGGGGCGGTTCATCGACTCGCAGGAATTGAACGATCATAAGTTCGCGTTCCTTTACGAGAAATTCGTCAATTGGTTCTTTCCGTACTTTCAGGCTTATTCTTTCGTGCTGATGCGCGAGCATGAAAAGGAAGCCGACAGCTACGCCGCAGGATTGGTCGGGGCACGGCCGCTCGGCGAGGCTCTGCTTGCACTTGAGACACGAGGGGCAGAACTGAACAACGTTTTCTGGAAGACTATCCACGAGGAAAACCTCGAGCGTTCAACGCCATCGCCTAACGTCTTTTCGCGTATGCTCGGCTCGCTCTCGTTTTTTGACAGCGACCGCGACCGCGAAACGGTTCTGGCCGCAGTCAAGCGCCCGACCGATTACAACGACTCACATCCCTCACTTGCCGATCGCCTAAAGATGCTCGGTTATTGGAAGGGCGAGGACCTTCCGCCGCTTCCGGTAACGGCAACGGTTTCCGCATCGGACCATTTTCTCGGTGAGCGGGCCGCGGAGCTTATCGCCGATTTCGAACAGCGGTGGGACGAACATATCGCATCGACCTGGGCCGACCGGCACACCCACTTTGAAAGCTCGCGAAAACGCTACGACGAACTCGAGAAAAAGGCGGCCGAGGGCGATTCGACCGCTGAGGAGATGCTTGAAATGGCCGGCCTGCTCGCCGAGCGAAAGGGCAACCTCGAGGCTCTTCCGCTGCTCCGGGAAACGGTCGAGAAGTTTCCCGAGAACGCCGAGGCACACTACACGCTCGGCAGCGTTCTGCTGATGAACGACGACGAAAGCGGGCTCGAGCACGTGCGGCGTTCGATGGCGCTCGACATCAAATGGCGCTATGCCGCCAGCGACATCGCGTTTCAATTCCTGCGGTCGAAGGGCCGTTTCGAGGAGGCAAAGGAATATGCCGCGACGGTCGAAAGCCAGGCCGAGGACTTTGCAAATGCCGAACGCGAACGCCAGAGCATCAGCGTGACGGATTCGTTCCTGGGCCATGAAATGACCGAGGAAAAGGTCGCCGAGATCGTCCGCAAGCTCCAATACTACGAGGAGATCACGGCGCTGTATCTCGTCAAGAAAGTGGTCAATTATTTCCCTGACGTTCCTTTCCACGTGCTCTTTATCGAGCTTCGCGAACGCGGGCTCCTGAACCGGACGAACGACATGAAGCCCGAAGACCTGCTCTCGGCCGTGGCTTCGCGGCTTGAGAATTCGGAGATCGGATATTTCGCACTTCTTCGAGGTGAGTTCATCCCGATCAAAGAGGTCTTCCCGAGGATCCCGAATTCAAAGATCTTCGAGCGAGAGTAGCTGGTAAACTGGTTTCTAAATTACACCTTTGAATGACATTCGGTGGTAAGGACACGGGCCGTGACTGCGGAGTGCAGCAAAGTGAGTAGCCGAGCCATAACCCTTATGGCCCGCAAATCCGTATTGTGGGAATTCGGCGTCGAGCCGCTTCATCAGATCGTCCCGGTAAGTTTTTGCGATCACCGACGCCGCTGCGATCGAGTAAGAAATGGAATCGCCCTTGATCAGTGCCTTTTGCGGCAGGCGGAGCGTGCGGAGCTGCAATGCGTCAATCAATAAATAATCCGCGGCCGGCTCGAGTGCCTCGACCGCCAGCATCATCGCTTTCTTGGTTGCTTCGAGGATATTGATCCGGTCGATCTCGTCGGCCTCGACCGCACCGATGGCAAAGGCGACGGCACTTTCGCGAAGCTCCGCGGCGATCGCCTCGCGGCGTTTTTTGGTAAGTTTCTTTGAATCGGTAAGCCCGGCGGGAACCGGCTTCGCAAGGTCAAGAATACAAGCGGCCGCAACGACCGGCCCCGCAAGGCAACCCCGCCCGACCTCGTCAACCCCGGCGATGAACCGATAGCCCTCGTCCCGTGCCTGCTCCTCAAAATCAAAGCCGATCTCCCACTCGAACCGCTCGGCCTGCAGCTTGAATCCGTTCACGCAGAGAATCTTATCACGATCTCAACAAGCCGTGCCCGCCGACGGGCTCGGTCTCGAAACGCTCGCCGAAGCCCGTGATCATCGGGCGGCCTTTTGCGATCGCGGCCTGGACACTCGGGAGCTTTAGCGAGGCTTCGTGGTTGGCTTTTGAGTCCCAAACTTCGGTGATCCAGATAGCATTCGGGTCGCCCGGATCGTTGGCGATAATGTAGCTCAGGCAACCGGGCATCTTGTCCGTTCCCTCGAGCAGGATCTTTACAAGCTCGTCTCGTTTGCCCTCGGCGACCTTCATTTTTCCGATCAGTCCGTACATCTTTTCACCTCCGTGAACTATCTCACCGCGCGATAAAAGGGCGTACGAGCTTGCTGCAACAACAGCAGCGGCAAACTCGCGACGCCCCATTTTTCTCATAGGCCCTTGGTCAGTTTCGGCTTACTTGGCGGCCTTGGCACCCTTGTTCCGGGTGTCTTTTTCCTTGATGCGGGCGGCCTTTCCGCGAAGTTCACGCAGATAGTAGAGCTTTGCCCGGCGGACGCGGCCGCGGCGAACTACGTCGATATGATCGACGACCGTTGCGTGGAGCGGGAAGATACGCTCGACGCCGACGCCGAAGCTTACCTTGCGGACCGTCACGGTCTCGCGGGCACCGCCGTGCTTGCGGGCGATGACAACGCCCTCAAAAACCTGGATACGCTCTTTGTTGCCTTCCTTGATACGGACGTGAACCTTTACGGTGTCGCCCGATTGAAAGGCCGGGATGTTGTCCCGGAGCTGCGTTTTCTCTACTGCATCTAGTCTGT
>ERZ761602.8050-NODE-8050-length-10820-cov-10.237157_pt1 | contig 10820 bp, 9 predicted proteins | sample MGYA00512165_ERZ761602 | MGnify/ENA primary metagenome ERZ761602 (study PRJEB28899, sample SAMN02445085) | bioreactor sludge metagenome | biome: EBPR sludge; isolation source: Thorneside wastewater treatment plant | place: Australia: Brisbane, Thorneside...
ACTTCGCCCACGGCGAGGTGGTGATGATCGGGACGATGGTCGCTTTCACGGTCATAGTTTCGCTCGCCGGTTCCGGCATGCCGCCGCTAATGATCCTCGGCATTGGCCTGCTGATTTCGGTGCTGGTGTGCATGGCGCTCGGCTGGTCCCTGGAACGAGTCGCCTATCGCCCGCTGCGCGGTGCGCCGCGGCTGACGCCACTGATCACCGCCATCGGCATGTCGATGGTCCTGCAGAACGTGGCCATGATCATCTGGGGCCGCAACTACATCACTTTTCCGCCGATGATCGAAAAGCACATCTTCACCGTCGGTGGGGCGACCTTCACCAACGTGCAGGTGGCAATCGTCACCCTCGCCGCGTTGGTGATGTCCGGGCTGATTTACCTTGTTCACCGCACCCGCCTTGGCATGGCCATGCGCGCCACGGCGCAGAATCCGCAGGTCGCGTCGCTGATGGGCGTCGATATCAATCGCGTCATCGCCATGGCCTTCGTCATCGGTTCGGCGCTGGGTGCGGTCGCCGGCTGTATGGTCGGTTCGTATTACGAGATCGCGCATTATCAGATGGGCTTCATGCTCGGTCTGAAGGCCTTTACGGCGGCTGTTCTGGGCGGCATCGGCAACCTCGCCGGGGCCATGGCCGGGGGTATTCTGCTCGGCGTCATCGAGGCGCTTGGCGCGGGCTACATCGGTCAGCTGACCGGTGACTTCCTTGGCAGCCACTACCAGGATATCTTCGCCTTCATCGTCCTGATCGTGGTCCTGATGTTTCGCCCTTCGGGTCTCTTTGGCGAGCGCACGGGAGATCGCGCATGAACGACCAAGTCAAGACATCTGTTCCCTGGCAGCGGCACTGGATGGCCGTGGTGCTCATTGGCGTCGTCCTGTTGGCCGTGCCTTTCGTCGCCGCCCTGGGTGGACAGGCATGGGTACGCATCGCCAACTTCGCGATTCTCTATGTCTTTCTGGCGCTGGGACTCAATATCGTCGTCGGCTACGCCGGCCTGCTAGACTTGGGCTATGTTGCTTTTTATGCGGTCGGCGCCTACGTCTATGCCTTGCTAGCGTCGCCACACTTCGGTTTGCACCTGCCATTCTGGGTCATACTGCCGGTGGGTGCCGGAATCGCTTGTATCTTCGGGATGCTACTCGGTGCGCCGACGCTGAAGCTGCGGGGCGACTACCTGGCGATCGTGACGCTCGGCTTTGGGGAAATCATCCGCATCTTTCTGAACAATCTGAATGCGCCAATCAACGTCACCAACGGCGCGCAAGGGATTACCCTGATCGACCCGATCAGGATCGGTGATTTTTCGTTTGCCGACACCACGACAGTTCTGGGAGTGGCCATCTCCGGGCCGCAGAAGTATTACTTTCTGCTGGTGGCGCTGGCGATCATGGTGATCATCGTCAATATCCGTTTGCAGAATTCTCGTGTCGGTCGTGCCTGGCAGGCAATACGCGAGGATGAGGTGGCCGCCAAGGCTTGCGGGATCAACACCCGCAACATCAAGCTGCTGGCGTTCGCCATGGGAGCGTCGTTCGGCGGCATCGCTGGCGGCGTCTTTTCGGCGATGCAGGGCTTTGTCAGCCCCGAGAGCTTCTCGCTGATGGAGTCGATCACCATCCTGGCGATGGTCGTTCTTGGTGGCATGGGGCATATCCCGGGCGTTATCCTCGGTGCGATTCTGCTGACCGCCCTTCCGGAAGTCCTGCGCTATGGTATCGAGCCTTTGCAGCAGGCCGTCTTCGGGCGCATGATCATCGATCCCGAGAGCTTGCGAATGCTCATTTTCGGCCTGTCGATGGTGCTCGTGATGCGCTTTCGGCCGGCCGGTTTGTGGCCTTCGCCACAGCGCCGTCGCGAACTTGCCGAGAGCGCGAATTGACCATGGGCGAACACCAGATTCTTCTCGAAGCTCATGATGTTGCCAAGCATTTCGGTGGCGTCAAGGCTCTGCATGATGTTTCGTTGACCATTCGGCGAGGCGAGATCTACGGCCTGATCGGCCCCAACGGGGCCGGCAAGACGACTTTTTTCAACTGCCTGACCGGTCTCTACAAGAACGAAAGCGGCCATTTCGTCTTCGACGGCGTAAAGCTGGCCGCCGACGCGCCGCACAAAGCGGCCGAAGTCGGGATTGCCCGGACCTTTCAGAACATTCGCCTGTTCGGAAACATGTCGGCGATCGAGAACGTGATGGTCGGACGGCATCTGCGTACCCATGCTGGAGTGCTCGGTGCGATCACTCGTAATCGGTCGACGATGACCGAGGAGGCTGCGATCACGCGTCGCGCCGAGGAGCTCTTGCACTACGTCGGTATTCACGAACGGGCGCACGATCTTGCCAAGAACCTTTCCTACGGCGACCAGCGCCGGCTCGAGATTGCCCGTGCCCTGGCCACGGAACCCAAGCTGCTGGCGCTCGACGAGCCCGCCGCAGGAATGAACGGCACCGAAACCGAAGCTCTGCGGATCCTTGTCGAAGGCATTTGCCGGGATGGCGTCACGGTGCTGCTGATCGAGCATGACGTCAAGCTGGTGATGGGTTTGTGCGGGCGGGTGGCAGTACTCGACTACGGCGAAAAGATCTGCGAGGACGTGCCGGCGGTGGTGCAGAAGGATCCTCGCGTCATCGAGGCCTACCTCGGTGGTTCGATCGCCTGAAGGAACAGAAAAACAATGCTTGAAGTTACCGGTTTGCGCGTTTCCTACGGTGGGATCCAGGCCGTTCGCGGCATCACGTTTCACGTCAATGAGGGCGAGATGGTGGCTCTGATCGGTGCCAATGGCGCCGGCAAGAGCAGTACCCTGCGTGCCCTGGCACGATTGCTCGAACCGGCGGGCGGCAGTGTCCGCTATCGCGGCAAGGAACTCGTCTCGCTACCGCCCTATCGGCTGGTTGGCGAAGGGATCGCCCTGGTGCCCGAAGGTCGCGGCGTCTTTCCGCGCATGAGCAGTCTCGAAAACTTGCGTATGGGCGCCTATGCGCGCAACGACAAGGCCGAGATCGAACGTGATCTCGAACATGTTCTGGGGCACTTCCCGCGCCTCAAGGAGCGCGCCCAGCAGACCGCCGGCACCCTTTCCGGTGGCGAGCAGCAGATGCTGGCCATCGGCCGTGCGCTGATGAGCAAACCCAGGCTGATGCTGCTCGATGAGCCTTCGATGGGTCTCGCCCCGATCATGGTGCAGAAAATTTTCGAGGTCATTCGTACGGTGTCTCTGGAAGGTATGACCATTCTGCTCGTCGAGCAGAACGCCAAGCTGGCACTGGAGGTCAGTCAGCGTGGTTACGTCATGGAGAGCGGCGAAATCACCGTCACCGACGAGTCGAAGAAGCTGCTCGCCGACCCCAAGGTACGTGCCGCCTACCTCGGCGAGTGAGTCGTGGCGCAGCCCTCGCGGGGCGATAGCTGACTGCCAACGATCGTCGCGTAGGTCTGAAAACCCTAGAACTCCATCGCCTCGGCGAATGCCTGTGCCTGCAGCTGCGCGCGATTGAACTGGTCTGCCGTCAGGCCGAGCATCGCCGCCTGTTGGGCGATCAGCTCGCCTTGAGTGCCTTCGCTGGACAGCGCCAGTTCGAGGAAGGGCTGATAGCGCCCGCCATTTCCCAGCAGCGCATCGCAGATGGCATCAGGTAGGCGCATGGCATCGAGCGCCTGCTCCATGCCAACGCCGAGCAAGACGTCGAGCAGCGAGAAAGCCCCGGTAATGAAGAGGTTGTCGTGCTCCGCCTTGTCGACCAGTTCGGCCGCCAGCAACTCCATCAGCCGGCCGCGCTGGAGGGCGGTGTACATGAGCGCCGGGGCCATCGGGTCCTTGCTGGCTGTCGCCAGCAACAGTGACAACCAGCGATTGAGCTTGTCATAGCCGAGCATGTTGACGGCGTGACGGAAGGACTGGATTTCGCAGGATAGGCCAAAACCGGCGGAGTTGATGTAGCGCAGTAGCTTGTACGACATCGCCACATCCAGCTTGAGCGCGGCCTCGATATCCCGAATCTCGCCGTTCTGGCGTACCAGATTGAGCACCCGCACGATGTTCGTCTGCGCCGGATTGAGCGATTTGGCCGGCTGGCTACTCGGCGCGGTGAAGAACCAGCCAGCGGCAGCGGTCATGCCGCCATCCATACATGCCCGGAAATCCTCACTGGTCTGGACATTTAACGCGATTCCCATGCCGTAGCTCCGGGTGCGCGCGGCCAGCAGTTTCAGCTGCGCTAGCGTAAACTTTGTGGTGTCAAAAGCGATGAAGCGAAACGGCACGTCGACCGATAGCGCCTTCGTGGCCTGGGCATCAAAAAGCAGACAGGCGGTCGGTTGCCAAGTTTGCAGGGCAGCAACCAGATCGGGTCCTTCGGCGCCGAGCAATGCTGCGGCGGGCAGTTCGATGGCCGCGTTATCGGGTGCCGACCAGTCCAGCAAGCCGGCGTCGCATTTGTTGGCTCCGCAGCTGATGAACACCGGTTTTTCGCTACGCGTCCAGATGTCGTCCAGGGCGCCAAGCGCATTCGCGGCATCCTGCATGTTCTCGTGCTTGCCGAGGTGGAGTGTCAAACGATTGGCGATGATTCTGCTCTGACGATTGAGCAGCGGTTGCCGGGACATGAAGACATTATTCATATTGGCCGACCTTTCGGTCCGTAGGAGGTAGGATGTCGATGGCCGCCAGGGTATCGGACGCAAAGTCGAAAGAGTCGGCGAAGAACTCCTCAGCTGGCAAGTGGCAAAGCGTCAGGAAATCATGCCTGGCGGCGGCGACCATCGCCGGTGAGCCGCAAACGTAGGCTTGATAGCCAGATAGGTCGGGATGGTCTGCCATCGCCGCCCGGTGGACGAGGCCGCGGCGGCCGTTCCAGGGCTGCTCCGCGGGCGCGTCGGAGAGCACCGGGATGAAGCGCAACTGCGCATGCTGCGCTGGCCACTCTTGGGCGAGCTGCAGGAGGTAAAGATCGGCGAGCTGCCGGCCACCCCAATAGACGACCATCGGACGCTCGCAATTTTCCGCAATCGCCTGTTGAACGACAGCCTTGATCGGTGCAAAGCCGGTACCGCCGGCGACCAGGAGAATCGGCTTGTGCGAGTCGGAGCGCAGGAAGAAGCTGCCCTGTGGTCCACGCAAGCGCAGCAGATCGCGCTCCTTCAGGGTGTTGAAAACGTGATCGGTGAACTGTCCGCCGGGTATATGGCGGACATGCAATTGCAGGAAAGCGTCTTCGTGTGGCGAGTTGGCAATGGAAAACGCCCGCCGCCTGCCGTCCCTGAGCAGGATGTCCACGTATTGTCCGGCGCGAAACTGCAGACGCTCGCTGGCCGGAAGTTTGAGCTCGACGATCATTACGTCCGGGGCGGCTCGTGTCAGACTGTGTACGCGTGCGGGCAGGGTTCTGACCGGAATGTCGGCGACGGAATCTACCTCCCTGCTTTCGATGACCAGGTCACTGCGCGCCATGGCGCAGCAGAAGAGGGTATCGCCGGTACGACGATCGGCTTCACTAAGGGCATCGAGCGTTGCCTTGCCATGTGCCACCTGCCCACTCAGCACCTTGCCCCGGCAGGCGCCACAAACGCCATCGCGACAGCCGTAGGGAAGGCATAATCCGTGCCTCAGTGCGGCATCGAGAATCGTCTCCTCTGGGTGTGCCTGGAAACTGTGCTGGCTTGGCTGAACACTGACCTGAAAACCCATTGCCTCTCCGCTGCTGTGCGAATCCGGTAAAATTGCGCGGTGCAAAAACTATTGATCGTCGGTTGTGGAGATGTCGCCCGCCGTCTCCTGCCCCGGCTGCTTGGCCACTACCGCGTTTTCGCCCTGGTTCGCGACCCGGAGCAACTCGCTTTCTGGCGCGATAAGGGCGCCAAACCACTGCTCGCCGATCTTGATCGACCCGCCAGCCTGCACCGTATTGCCGGCCTCGCCGAGATCATCGTCCACCTGGCGCCGCCGGCTACGCTAAGGCCATCCGGTGAAGCAGGTGATCGGCGCGACACTCGCACCCGCTGGCTGCTTGCCGCCTTAGCACGAGGGGTGAGTCTACCACAGCGCATCGTGTATATAAGTACCTCGGGGGTCTATGGTGACTGTGCCGGCGACCGCGTGGACGAGACCCGCGCCACCTGTCCAGGCTCTGCCCGTGCTCACCGCCGCGTTGACGCCGAGCGCCAGTTGCGAGACTTCGGTCGGCGTGGTGTCGTGGTCAGCATTCTGCGGGCGCCCGGGATCTATGCCGCTGACCGTCTGCCGCTCGAACGCCTGCGGCGCGGAGTGGCGGCGCTGCGCCAGGCCGACGATGTGTATACCAACCACATTCATGCCGATGATCTGGCGCAGATGACCTGTGCTGCGCTGCGCTATGGCCGCAGCAACCGCGCCTACAACGCGACGGATGATTCGGAGATCAGAATGGGCGACTATTTTGATCTCGTTGCCGATCATTTCGGTTTGCCAAGGGTGCCTCGTCTGCCTTGTGCCGAGGCACGACAACAGCTGTCGCCGCTGCAGTGGTCGTTCATGAGTGAGTCCCGCCGCTTGCAGAACCAGCGGATAAAAAAAGAACTCCGCGTCAGGCTGCACTATCCGCGCGTCGAGGATGGCGTGGCCGCGGCCGCCAACAGTGATGACGTAGAGAAAGATACCCGATCATGAGAGGCATGGCCGGCCCCCTCTCGCTTGCAGTGCGTATTGCCGCTTGCACGCCGGAATTGTTCACCGGGCAGGGAGCATACGCCCTGAATTCCCCGCCTCACCCCGGGCGCTTCTCCCGCGACGGAAGCAAGTTGATTCGTGAGTCGCGTACGCGAACTTCATACTGAGGAAAGGAAAAGTCAGTGCTCGTAAGCAAGGTCTTGCATCTGTGGTTGGTGGTCAGCTGGTTCGCCGGTCTTTTTTACCTGCCGCGCATTTTCGTCAACCTGGCGATGGTCGAGCCCGATAGTGAGGCCGAACGCAAGCGCCTGTTGATGATGGCTGAAAAGCTCTATCGCTTCATGACGCCGATCGGCATTCTAGCCGTTGCTCTGGGTCTCTGGTTGTGGTTCGGCTACGGTTTTTCGGGTGGCTGGCTGCACGCCAAGACCGGGCTGGTAGTGTTGCTGATTGCCTATCACGCTTACTGCGGTCGCCTGTTGCAAGGCTTCAAGGATGGTCGCATCAAGCGTAGTGATGTCTGGTTCCGCTGGTTCAACGAAGTGCCGGTGCTGTTGCTGCTGGCGGCAATTTACCTCGCCGTCCTGAAACCTTTCTAGTTGGAGACAATCGTGGAAACTTTTTTTGCCAGCTGTCCGCGTGGTCTCGAGACCCTGCTCGCCGAGGATCTGACAGCGGCTGGCGCGCGTGATCTGAAGCAGATCTCCGGTGGGGTGCACTTCGTCGCCGACTGGCCGGTCTGCTACCGGGCCAATCTCCATTCGCGGATTGCCACCCGCATCCTGTGCCGGATGGCGCACGGCCGCTATACGAAGGAGGAAGATATCTACCAGTTGGCGCTTGATACGGCCTGGCCACAGTGCTTCCTTCCCGAGCAGACGATTCGGGTCGACGTCAATGCGGTGAAAAGCCCCCTGAAAAGCATCGATTTCGTCACCCTGCGTATCAAGGACGCAGTCTGTGATCGCTTCCGCCGCGAGTTCGGCCGTCGCCCAAGCGTCGATACGCGGCAACCGGACGTGCGTATCCAGGGCTTCATCAGCAGCGACGAGTGTACGCTGTATCTGGATACCTCCGGTGCGCCCCTCTATCAGCGTGGTTTTCGCCAGAAGACTGTCGAAGCGCCGCTGCGCGAAAACCTCGCTGCCGGTATCTTGCGTCTCAGTGGCTGGCAGCCGGGTGTGCCGCTGCTCGATCCGATGTGTGGCAGTGGCACTTTTCTAATTGAGGCTGCCCAGATAGCGCTGGGCGTGGCGCCGGGCGCCAGGCGGGATTTTGCTTTCCAACAGCTGCGCCAATTCGATTCTCTCGCCTGGAAGACGCTGTACGACGCGGCGCGTGCGAGCGAAAAACCGCTCGCCAATGCCGGAATATTTGGCAGCGACATTTCGCCGGTGGCGGTGCGTGCGGCTCTGGCCAATCTCGACCGTGCCGGGCTGCTGCCTGCGGTCAGTCTGCGTTCGGGAGATTTGCTCGACGTCGAGGCCCCGGCTGGCAGCGGGATCATGGTCAGCAACCCGCCTTACGGCGAGCGCGTCTCCAGCGATGACGAGCTGGCAGCCTTTTACCCCTTGCTGGGCCAGACGCTGAAGCAAGGCTTCGCCGGCTGGACCTGTTACCTGATTAGCGCCGACACGCGTTTGCCGAAGATGATGCGCCTGACTCCCAGCAAGAAGACGCCGCTGTTCAACGGCGCGCTCGATTGCCGCCTGTACGAATTCAAAATGGTCGCCGGTAGCAACCGCGGAAAGGCGGGGGTGAAATCCGCATAGCGGATTGGTTGCGTACGCAGTCCGCCAGCTTATTGTGAAAGTCGCGCAAGCGACTCACGCCGCTCCCTTCTCCCCTCGCGGGGTGAGGCGGGGAATTCAGGGAGCATGCTCCCTGCCCGGCGAACGATTCCGGCGTGCAAGCCGGAACCCACGGCAAGGACAGAGGGGGAAACGGTCATGACTTCCATGATCCGGGGAGTCTCGACATGTCATGACCGTTAGACGATGTCCAGGTGGCCGATGCCGGCGGTGAGGTCGCGGTCTTGCGACTCCTTGCCGTGCAGCTTGATCTGCAGGCGTAGATCGTTGAGCGAGTCCGCGTTGCGCAAGGCGTCCTGATAGTTGATTTGGCCCGCTTCGTAGAGATCGAACAGCGCCTGATCGAAGGTTTGCATGCCCAGTTCGCGCGAGCGCTTCATGACCTCCTTGATCTCGTGCACATGTCCCTTGAAAATCAGGTCGGAGATCAGCGGCGAGTTGAGCAGCACCTCGATCGCTGGTACTCGTCCCCTGCCGTCCTTCTTCGGCAGCAGGCGCTGCGAGATCAGTGCACGCAGGTTCAGGGAAAGGTCCATCAACAACTGGTGGCGGCGCTCTTCCGGGAAAAAGTTGATGATCCGGTCGAGCGCCTGATTGCTGCTGTTGGCGTGCAGCGTGGCCAGGCACAGGTGCCCGGTTTCAGCAAAAGCAACGGCGTAGTCCATGGTCGCCCGGTCTCGGATCTCGCCCATCATGATCACGTTCGGCGCCTGCCGCAGGGTGTTCTTCAGCGCCACTTCCCAGGAGTCGGTGTCGACGCCGATTTCGCGTTGCGTGACGATGCACTTCTTGTGCTCGTGCACAAACTCGATGGGGTCTTCTATGGTAATGATATGGCCATAGCTATTGCGGTTGCGGTGATCAAGCAGGGCAGCCAGTGAGGTCGTCTTGCCGGTGCCGGTGCCGCCGACGAAGATGACTAGCCCGCGGCTGGTCAGCGAGATGTCCTTCAGGACTGCTGGCAAGGTCAGTTCGTCGAGCGTCGGCACCACCAGATTGATCGTCCGGCAGACCACCGCGACGCGCCCCTGTTGCACCAGCGCATTGACGCGAAAGCGACCAATGCCCGACGGTGAAATAGCGAAGTTGCATTCCTTCTTTTCTTCGAACTCGGTCGCCTGACGGTCGTTCATGATCGAGCGTGCAAGCTCGGCAGAGTGCTGCGGCAGTAGCGGCTGGTTGGATACCGGCATCACCTTGCCGTCAATCTTGATGGCCGGCGGGAAATGAGCGGTGATGAACAGGTCGGAACCATTCTTCTGGGTCATCAGCCGCAACAGTTCGTGCATGAACTTCAGCGCTTGATCGTGCTCCATGCTTATTCTCCTGCTCGCGAAGCGGGCTTAGGCGCTTGGGAAGGTGTCCTTGTTGGCGGCCTTGCTCTTGGCTTCCGCTGCGGACACGATATTGCGCCGCACAAGTTCGACCAGATTTTGGTCAAGGGTCTGCATGCCATGCTGCTGCCCGGTCTGCAGAGCGGAGTACATCTGGGCGACCTTGTTCTCGCGGATCAGGTTGCGGATGGCCGGCGTGCCGAGCATGATCTCGTGCGCAGCGACCCGCCCCTGGCCATCCTTGCTCTTCAGCAGGGTTTGCGAAATCACCGCACGTAGCGACTCGGAAAGCATCGAGCGAACCATCTCCTTTTCGGCAGCCGGGAAGACGTCGACAATCCGGTCGATGGTCTTGGCCGCGCTGGAGGTATGCAGGGTGGCGAATACCAGGTGTCCGGTTTCGGCTCCGGAGAGTGCCAGACGGATGGTTTCCAGATCGCGCATCTCGCCAACCAAAATGACGTCCGGGTCCTCACGGAGGGCCGAGCGCAACGCATTCTGAAACGACAGCGTATGCGGTCCGACTTCGCGCTGGTTGATCAGGCACTTCTTCGATTGGTGAACGAACTCGATCGGATCTTCGACGGTCAGGATGTGACCGTAGCTGTTCTCATTGACGTGATTGACCATGGCCGCCAGGGTGGTCGATTTTCCAGAGCCGGTGGGGCCGGTGACCAGCACGATGCCGCGCGGAAACTCGGCAATGCTTTGGAATATCTTCGGACAATTGAGTTCTTCAAGGGTCAGCACTTTCGACGGAATGGTCCGGAAGACGGCGCTGGCGCCGCGATTCTGAACGAAGGCGTTGACTCGAAAACGCGCCAGATTGGGAATTTCGAAGGAAAAGTCGCATTCCAGCGTGTCTTCGTACTGTTTGCGCTGGCCGTCGCTCATGATGTCGTACACCCTGGCGTGCACGTCCTTGTGCTCCATCGCTGGCAGGTTGATGCGGCGCACATCGCCGTGGACGCGGATCATTGGCGGCAGGCCCGATGACAGGTGGAGGTCGGAAGCCTTGTTC
>ERZ761602.8051-NODE-8051-length-10819-cov-8.890654_pt1 | contig 10819 bp, 6 predicted proteins | sample MGYA00512165_ERZ761602 | MGnify/ENA primary metagenome ERZ761602 (study PRJEB28899, sample SAMN02445085) | bioreactor sludge metagenome | biome: EBPR sludge; isolation source: Thorneside wastewater treatment plant | place: Australia: Brisbane, Thorneside...
CGCCCCCATCGCTCCCGCCCCCATCGCCCGCGCAGTCCTCGTCCTCCTCCCCGTCGCAGTCCTCGTCCCCGCCGCCGCAGTCGTCCGAGCTGCGGCCGGGGTGTACGTCCGCGTCCGCGTCGTCGCAGTCCGTGCCGCCGTACCAGTCGACCTCGTAGCCGTCGCCGTCCCGGTCGAAGTCGTTGCTGCCGTCGCAGTCGCTGTCGATGCCGTCGTAGGGGTAGTCGATCGCCTCGGGATGGACCGTCGAGTCCTCGTCGTCGCAGTCGTCGCCCCCGTGCGCCGCGCCGATGAACCCGTCACCATCCCAGTCGGTCGGATCGGGCTCCTCGCCGGTGTCGCCCCCGCCGCCATCGCCGCCGGGCCCGCCGCCGCCTCCGCCTCCGTCGCCGACCCCACCGCCGTCGCTCCCGCCGTCGCCACCGGTCTCGCCGCCGTCGCCCGGCAGGCCGGTGTCCCCCGTGTCGGGCGCGCCGCCGTCCTCCAGGCATTCCGGTCCTTCGCAGCTCTCCCCGCCGTCGCCGCCATCCCCGGTGTCCCCGCCGCCCCCGCCGCCATCCGAGGGCGCGCCGGTGTCCCCGGTGTCCCCGGTGTCCCCGGTGTCCCCGGTGTCCCCGGTGTCTCCAGGGTCCTCGGGCGGGTCCTGGTAGCTGAAGACGATGTCGTCCAGGCCCCAGTCGGAGGCGTCTCCCTCCAGCCGCAGGACCAGCTCGTCGACCCCGTAGTCGAAGACGAGGCCCACGAAGACGCCGCCGTCGAGGTCGTCGCCCTCGAGCTCGATCAGCGTCTCGTACAGAGGCGTGCCACTCAGGCTGCCGCTGACCGTCAGGATGCCCTCGCCGTCCGGCACCCAGAAGGAGACGGCCGGCTGGATGCGGTCGAAGGCCAGGGTGGTCTCCTCGCCCGAGGCCAGGGCCGCCTGGGTGTCCCGCGGGGCCGAGCCGCCGACGTCGTCGACCACGCTCAGCTCGCCGTCGAAGAGGATGCCGAGGTCGACGTACTCGTCGGTCGGCGCCACGCCCGCGGCGAGCTCCTCGAAGTCGATGCGCTGCGGCTCGATGCCCGCGGCGACCTCCCAGAAGGCCTCGTCCAGGTACAGGCTGACCCCGCCGCCGTCGACGGTCCCGTCGCAGTCGTCGTCGATGCTGTTGCCCAGGACCTCCTCGGCGTCGGGGTTGACGGCCGCGTCGGCGTCGTCGCAGTCCCCTCCCAGCTCGCTGTAGCCGTCCTCGTCCCGGTCGGTCTCCGTCGCCCAGACCAGGGCGATGTCGTCGAGGCCCCAGCCGGAGACTCCCTCGCCCGCGATCAACACGCGGTTGACGCCGGCGGCGAAGGTCATCCCGACGAAGACGCCGCCGGGCCGGTTGTCGGCCTGCAGGTCGACAGCCAGCTCCTCGAAGAGCAGGCTGCCCCCGCTCCAGGCCGAGAGGCGGTAGCTGCCGTCGACGTCGAGCATCCAGAAGGAGAGGGCCTCGATGTCCTCGTCGAAGCGCAGCTCGACCAGGTTCCCGCTGCTGGGGGTGTACTCGGCGGCCAGCGAGTCGCGGGCGGCGCTGCCGAAGATGCTGGGCTGGGCCTCGATGCTCCCGGTCGCGATGAAGCGCAGGCCGTCGGAGAGGTAGAGGCTGCCGACGTCGCTGCCCGCGCTGCTGCTCTCGAAGCGGAACAGGGTGGTCGAGCTCAGGCCCAGCTCGTCGAGCAGGTCCCACTCGAAGTGATCGGCCTCGCGGCGCAGCACCACGGCGTCGTCGATCCAGCCATCGCAGTCGTTGTCGAGCCCATCGGCCGGGACCTCGCCCGCGCCCGGGAAGACCGCAGGGTCCTCGTCGTCGCAGTCGATGCCCCCGGCGTCGATGGTGACGAAGCCGTCGGCGTCGGCGTCCAGGAAGTCCGGCAGCAGGCTGAGGCCGTGGACGGCTCCGGCCGAGTCGACCCCGTCGACGTCCTCCAGCGGAGCGCCCATCCACAGCTCGACCCGCCCGTCGCCGTCGTGATCCACACCGGGCCCGCCCACCGCCAGGGCCCGACCCAGGGAGGCCCCGGAGCTGCTGCCCAGGATGCGCTGGGCGGCCTCTTCGAAGACCGACCAGGCCGGCTCCTCCCCGCTCAGGATCGCCACCACGCCGCTGCCGGCGTCGCTGCCGGTCTGGTTGGGGGCCGAGACCGCCAGGTCGTCGTCACCGTCGTCGTCCAGATCGCCCACCGCCAGGGCGAGGCCGGCGTTGGCGTTGCTGCTCCCCCCCAGGACCGCTCGGTCCGCCTCCAGCAAGGAGAGCTCTCCGCCCGCGCTGAGGGGGTCGAGGAAGACGAAGGCGCCGCCCTCCGAGGTGTAGCTGTCGTCGAAGTAGGGGGCGCCCACGACCAGGTCGCTGAGCCCGTCCCCGTCCAGATCACCGATCGCCAGGGACATGCCGGCCCGGTCGTTCTCGCGCGCGCCGGTCACCGTGAAGCCGGCCGCGGACCAGAGGTCGCCGCCGCTGAGGGCGCCGCCCCCGAAGAGCACTGCGACCCGGCCCGAGCCGGCCGCGAGCCCGTCGGCCTCGGGCGCCCCGACGACGATCTCCGCCGCCCCGTCGCCGTCCAGATCGCCCACCGCGACGGCGGTGCCGGCGTAGCCGAGGTCCTCGTCCCCGTCCCAGCGCGCCCCGTCGTCCAGCTCGACGTCGCCGTCCATGGCGGCCGCCCCGCCGGTCCACAACCAGACCGCGCCCGCCTCGGTCGCTCCAGCGTCGTGGTAGGGCCCGCCGACCGCGAGGTCGAGGTAGCCGTCGCCGTCGACGTCCCCTCCGGCCACCGCCCAGCCAGCCCGGGCCCGGCTGGCCGAGGGCCCCAGCAGCGCGACGTCGTCGCTGTCCAGGCTGCGGCTCTCTAGCAGCCGGTCGCCGGGGGCCAGCCAGACCGCCCCGACCCGGGTGGTGCTGCCACGGTTGGTGTAGGGCGCGCCCATCACCAGCTCGCCCACCCCGTCGCCATCGACGTCGACCACGGTCACCGCCTGGCCCAGGCGGGAGGCCGCCAGGTCGCTGAGCTCGACGTCGGCATCGGAGAGCAGGCCCCCCCGGGCCAGCGGCGGCGAGCCCCCGCGGACGAGGTAGACGGCGTGCTGGTCGGCGTTGCCGACGACGAGCTCGCCGAAGCCGTCGCCGTCGACGTCTCCGGTCCCCAGGGCCGAGCCCGCGTACTGGAAGGTGCTCTCTCCGGTCCAGGTCCAGCTCAGGTCGCCGACCTCGCGCTCGCTGGCCATCGGCCGACGCCCCAGGGCGCCGAACCAGGCCGAGCTGCCGCTGTCGAGCACCCCATCGCAGGACCAGGCCAGCCCCGAGCCGCCGCCGCCCTGGGCGCCGATGAAGGCCATGGCGCCGCCGTCGACCGCCGCATCGCCGAAGTCCACATCCTGCAGCAGGATCACCGCCTCGGAGCGGGCCTCGACGAGCCAGGCCTGGACGGCCGCCTCGCCCCCGTAGACGGCGTGCGGGGACCGCCACTCGATCACGAAGGCCCGGTATGGGTAGCGGCCGAAGGTCGCGGTGCGGACGCTGCCCGAGCCGAGGTCGTCGGCGAAGGCGGCCACCCCGGACCAGGACCCGCCCTCTCCGGGGCAGGCCAGGTCGTCGGCCTCGCCCGAGAAGAGCAAGGCGCCGTCCGCCAGGACGGTGGCCTGCAGCACCTCGCTGCCGTACCAGTCGAAGGCGAAGGGCAGGTCCAGCAGCAGCGAGCCGGCCTCGCCCAGGTGCAGCTCCTCGGCCGGGACCGCGCCGAGGTCCAGGGCCACCGCCGGAGGACCGCCCGCCTCGTCGCTGCCGGTGAAGACCAGCCCGCCCGAGTCCGGGCCCCCGCCGGTCAGCAGCGCCGGCACCGAGAGCAGGACAAGCAAGCGCCAAGAGGGAGAGGGGTGGACCTTCATGGGCCCATGGTAGCCCCAGAGAGTCCGGTGGAGGCCGAAAAAAGGGGACCGCCGGGGAGTGGGGCCCCGGCGGTCCAGAGGGAGTGCTCAGCGGCGATGGTGGCTGTTGTAGGCCACTCCGCCCCCGGGGCGCTCGTGCGAGCCGCGGCCGCCGACCTCGAGCGAGCGGGGATCGTAGCGGTCGATGACGACCTGGTGCCGCTCGATCTCGCGACCGTGGCCGTCGCGCAGCACGATCCGGTGGCTGCCAGGGCTCAGCTCGATGCGCTGGCTGCTCTGGGGGGAGAGGGAGGCGCGCAGCACGCCGTCCACCTCGACCCGGACGAGGCCTCGACCGCGGAGGTTGCTCAGGGCCAGGATGCCGGTGCGGGGCGGGGCGACGGACGCGCGGGCCGAGTCGAAGGCCCAGACCTGCACCCGCAGGCTCTCGATCGGCTCTCCCCCGTCGACGCGGCGGGCCTCGACCACCAGCCGACCCTCGGACAGCCCGGCGAAGCTGGCCTGGCCGTAGGCGGCCACCACCTGCTCACGACCGCTGGGCAGGCGCAGCCTCACCGCGATGGGCAGGGGGTTGTGGACCACCAGGTCTCCGACCCGGGGGGGGTTCGGCGACCAGGACAGGCCATGGCAGTCGGCGCTGACCGTCAGGGTCTCGCTGACCAGGGTGCGGCCCTCCAGCCGAAGCTGGAGCGAGCGGCGCCCGAAGGCGAGGTCCAGCCGAGCCGAGGCCCAGGGCCCCAGCGTGGCGCGCTCGACGCCGTCGACCAGGATGCTCACGGGGCGGTCGAGGGGGTTGCTGACCAGGACGGGCGCGTCGACCGCCTGCAGCGTGATCGAGACGGTCTCGCCGGGGCTGCTGCGGTGCCAGGCGCGGTAGAGGACCTCTCCGGAGGGCGCCCGGACGAGGACCTCGCGGGTGCCCGGGCGGGTGCTCAGCACCTGGCGGGAGCGGGCCGGGACCGCGCCGGCCGAGGCCCGGTCGATCTCGACCTGGACCGCGGAGCTGCGGTCGTTCTGCACGCGGATGTGCGCGACTCCTGCCCAGGCCTGGCCGAGGCCAAAGGTGAAGGCCAGCAGGAGCACACTGGCGAGGCGCCTGATGATCCCGAGTGTCCGAGCTGCGTTCATCTCTCCTCCAGCGGTCCGTGGGTGGACCTGTGCAGGCGACGAGCCCGACAAGGCCTCCATTCGCGGGCTGACAACTGGTGACATCCCAGGCCCTCGAAGCAGCGCCACCCCGCCAGCGGCAAACGACGACTGCGCCAGCGGCAAACGACGCGCGCGCCAGCGGGATACGCCGCGCGCGCCTCGCTCCTCGGTTCCCCATGGCACCTCCCGCCGAACCCCACCCCGGTGGCCCTCCTCCAGGGGGCCCTCCCCCGCGCATGGGCAAGGCCGCCCTGCTGGCCGGCGCCGCCAGCATGCTCGGCCGCTTCTCCGGCCTCGCCCGCGACATCGTCTTCACCGCCTTCTTCGGGGCCGGGGCCACCGCGGACGCCTTCCTGGCGGCCTTCCGCGTCCCCAACCTCTTCCGCGAGCTGCTGGCCGAGGGCACCCTGGCCAACGTCTTCGTGCCGATCTTCGCCGAGACCGGCGAGCGCGAGGGCTGGCAGCGGGCCGCCGCCCTGGCCAACGCCATGCTGGGCATCCTGCTGCTGATCCTGGGCGCGGTCACCCTGCTCTTCTTCGTCTTCGCCGAGCAGTTCGTCACCCTGGTCGCCGCCGGCTTCCTGGACAACCCCGACAAGTTCGATCTGACGGTCTGGCTGACCCGCTGGCTGGCGCCCTTCCTGGCGGGCTTGTCCATCGCCAGCTTCTTCGGCGGCATGCTCAACGTGCGGGGCCGCTTCTTCCTGCCGGCGCTGGCCCCCTCGATCCTCAACCTCTTCACCATCATCGCCTGCGTGCTGGGCGAGCCGTGGGAGCGGTGGACCGGCCTGCCGGCCATCGGCGCCGTCGCCCTGGCCTCGACCCTCTCCGGCGTCGCGACCGCGGCGGTGCAGTACCCGGTGCTGCGCAAGGTCGGCTTCCGCTTCCGGCCCCACCTGCGCGGCGACCCCAAGCTCAAGCGGGTGGCGGCCTTCGTCGGCGCCGCCCTGATCAGCGTCGCCGTGGTGCAATTCAACCACCTCGTCGAGACCCAGATCGCCAGCCGCTTCGGCGATGGCCCGGTCAGCTGGCTGGTGCTGGGCTTCCGGCTGGTGCAGATCCCGCAGAGCGTCTTCTCCGGCAGCGTCGCCGTGGCCGCCCTGGCCGGCGTCAGCCTGCTGCTGGCCCGCGGCGAGAAGGTCCAAGCCCGCGACGGCCTCTGCCGGGCGCTGGAGCTCAACTCCCTGCTGGTCCTGCCCAGCGCCGTCGGCATGTTCATGCTGGCCGACCCGCTCATCCGCATCTTCTTCGAGCGCGGCGAGTTCACGGCCACCGACACCGTCGCCACCGCCTCGGTCCTGCGCATGTACGCCGTCGCCACCTTCGGCATCTGCACCTACCGGGTGCTGCTGCCGGCCTTCTTCGCTTTGCAGGACCCCTACGCCCCGATGCGCGTCTCGCTCGTGGCGATGGCCGCCAAGCTGCCGATCGCGCTGGGCATGGTCTACACCCTGGACCTGGGCATCGCCGGCCTGCCCCTCTCCCACGCCGTCACCGTCACCGGCGAGGTCGCGGTCCTGGCCTGGATGCTCAGCTCCCGCATGAACGGCTGGGCGCCGGGCTTCTGGTCGCAGCACCTGCGCATGCTGGTCGCCTCGGCCCTGATGGCGCTGGTCCTGCACCTGCTGCGGCCCTGGGCCGACGGTCCGGCGCTGCTGGTCGTCATCGGCATCGGGGCGGCCGTCTACGGGCTGGCGGCGATGCTGCTGGGCGTGCGGGAGACCCGGACCCTGCTGATCAAGATCCTGATCAAGCTCCGACTCTACAGGGGCCCCCCTCCTCCGGGCATGGGCCCCCCTCCTCCGGGCATGGGCCCCCCTCCTCCGGGCATGGGCCCTCCCCCTCCGGGCATGGGAGGCTGAGTGTTCGAGCGCCTGATCGCCGCCGGAGGCCTGCTCCGCAGCCGCGCCGTCGAGGTCGAGGGCCTGGTCCTGCAGATCCCGCCCGGCGTGCTCGACCCGGTGCTCTTCCGCAGCGGGGCTTGGTTCGCTCGCCAGGTGGCGCAGCGGGTCCAGCCGGGGATGCGGGTGCTGGACATGGGCTGCGGCAGCGGCATCGTCGGCCTGCTGGCAGCGCGGGCCGGCGCGCGGGTGGTGGCCGTCGACATCGAGGCCCCCGCCGTGCAGGCCGCGCGCGACAACGGCCTGAGCGATGTGCGCCAGGGCGATCTCTTCGCCCCTCTGGTCGGTGAGCGCTTCGATCTCATCGCCTTCAACCCGCCCTACCTTCGGGGCGAGGCCCGCGGCCGGCTGCCCGCCTCGCGCTCGCTCTCCCGCGCCCTCTACGGCGGCCCCGAGGTCGAGGTCGTGCGCGCCTTCGCCCAGGCGGTCGGCAGCCACCTCTCCCCCGGCGGGGCGGCCTGGGTCTGCTGGTCCGACCGGGCTCAGGACCCGCCGCGCGCCGTGCTCGGAGGCGCCTGGAAGGAGGAGACCCGCGCCGTCGTCCAGGCCGAGCTGCTCAGCCTCTACCGGCTGCCCGGCCCCACTCCGCCCGGGGCATGACCGTTCGTGACAACCAAAGCGCCTGGGCGAATGTAGAGAGCGCCCATGGAATCGGCCCTTGAACGCACGGATCTGAGCACCCGACCGTCGGGGCCCGGTCCCTGCGAGACCCAGAGCCGAACGGTCCCGATGGACCTCGCGGTGGCGCTGGAGACCACCCTGACCGATCTGGCCAGCGGTGTCGGGCCTGAGCCCCGCCTGGCCGGCCACGCCGCCGTCAGCGCCGCCCTTCGCCAGGGCTTGAACCGCAGCACCTGGCTCCACCGCGGGGAGCGGCGCTCGAAGAACCGGGATCGGATGCGCCGAGGGCCAGACCGAAGCCCGCGGGACTGAGCGGGGGACTCCGCGCGGGAGGCCCCTGGGGTGCGAAGAGCGGAGGTGTCGATTAGCCCGCCCACCCCCTCGGGAGCCTCCCCATGTCCGAGCCGACCCTTCCGCCCTCCGACTCCGCCGCGATCACCCGCGAGGCCGCCCGTCGCCGCACCTTCGGCATCATCAGCCACCCCGACGCCGGCAAGACGACCCTGACCGAGAAGCTGCTGCTCTACTCGGGCGCCATCCACCTCGCCGGCTCCATCAAGGGCCGCAAGGTCGGCCGCCTCGCCGTCAGCGACTGGATGAAGATGGAGCAGGAGCGCGGCATCTCCATCACCTCCTCGGTGCTGCAGTTCGAGTACGAGGGCTCGGCCCTGAACCTGCTGGACACCCCCGGCCACGCCGACTTCAGCGAGGACACCTACCGGACCCTGGCGGCCGTCGACAGCGCCATCATGCTGATCGACCACAGCAAGGGCGTCGAGGGGCGCACCCGCAAGCTCTTCGAGGTCTGCCGGATGCGCAAGCTGCCGGTCATCACCTTCATGAACAAGCTCGATCGGCCCGGCCTGGAGCCGATGGACCTGCTCGACGAGGTCAGCTCGACCCTGAACCTGCGGGTCACGCCGCTGAACTGGCCCATCGGCAACGGCAGCGACTTCAAGGGCGTCTTCGACCTGCGGACCCGCAAGGCCATCCTCTGGCAGGCCGAGGGGCGCCACGGCACCAGCCTGCTGGACGCCCGCGAGATGAGCCTGGACGAGGCCCGGGCCGTCGTCGGCGACACGCTGATCAACCAGGTGGAGGAGGAGCTGGCGCTGATCGAGGGGGCCGGCGACGCCTGGGACCACGAGGCCTTCCTGCGGGGCGAGCTGAGCGCCGTCTTCTGGGGCTCGGCGATGAGCAACTTCGGCGTCGAGCCGCTGCTCAGCTTCATCGCCCAGCACGCCGCCCACCCCGCCTCCCGCCAGGGGCGCGAGGGCCCCGAGGGTGAGCAGCCCGTCGAGATCGCCCCCAACGACGATCGGTTCAGCGGCTTCGTGTTCAAGATCCAGGCCAATATGAACCCCCGCCACCGCGACCGGGTCGCCTTCATGCGGGTGGTCAGCGGCCGCTTCGAGCGCGGGATGGACGTGGTCATCGGGCGCAACGGCGAGACGCTGCGGCTGGCCAAGCCCCACACCTTCATGGCCGACGAGCGCTCCATCGTGGAGGAGGCCTGGCCCGGCGACATCGTCGGGCTCTACGATCCCGGCCACCTGCGCATCGGCGACACGCTGGGCCAGGGCCGTCGGCTGCGCTTCGATGGCATCCCCCGCTTCGCGCCCGAGCACTTCTGTCGCACCGTGCTCAAGGACCCTCTCAAGCGCAAGAAGCTCGACGTCGGGCTGATGCAGCTCTCGCTGGAGGGCGTCATCCAGCTCTTCTTCCGCCCCGCAATGGGCAAGCAGGACCCCTGGCTGGGCGCGGTCGGCCAGCTCCAGTTCGAGGTGCTCAAGGAGCGCCTGAAGATCGAGTACGGGGTCAACATCGAGCTGGAGCCGCTGCGCTACAGCCTCGCCCGCTGGGTCGGCGGCAAGCCCGAGGGCCTGGCCTGGCTGCAAGGGCGGCGCGACTACACCGTCGTCGAGGACCGCAACGACCAGCCGGTCGTGCTGGCCGAGACCCCCTGGATGCTGCAATACGCCCGGGACAACGCCCCCGGGCTGGTGCTGCACGAGGTCGAGCCGCTATAGACAACGCCCTCCCGACGCCCCGGATGGCCCTCGTGTTGCCGCTCCTGCTCCTGCTCGCCTGCCCTCGCACCGCCCCGACCCCGGCCCCCACCGCGGGGCCCACGCCGGTCGCGCCCGAGGTCCTCGCTCCGGGCCTGAGCGCAGCGCCCGCGGCCGGCGCGCCCTCCCTGCCGACGACCGTGCCGCCGTCCGGAGCGCCCCCGGCTCCCGGCCTCGCGGGCTCCGTCGAAGCCATGGAGTTCTCCGGGACCAACAAGAGCCGCCTCGTCTTCACCCTGGGCGGAGACCTGACGCCCCTGGACGCCATCGACCAGGGCGAGCTGGCGGTCCTGACCGAGCACCTCGCCGCCAACCCGCGCTGGCGGCTGACCCGCTGGGAGGGGGCCCTGATCGCCATGCTGCGGGTGGACGACAGTCGGCTGGGCCGGACGGTGCCCTGGGCCGGCTACCATCGGGGCGAGGCGGAGCAGTGGCGGGCCTCGCTGCGCCTCAGCGCCCGGGACGAGGCCAGCGCCTGGCGCAGCTCCTCGCTCGTCAACCGCTTCACGCCGGCCGACAACAGCCTGAAGATCCACGGCTGGCAGCCCGAGGGCGAGGGCATGTACGCCTGGCGCTCGGCGGCCCTGGAGGCCAACGGCACGCAGGTCGCCCTGGAGATCCACGAGCTCTCGCCCGACCTGGAGCTCAGCCGCACCGCCGACGCCCTGCGCGAGGCCATGCGCAGCCTGCTCAACCTCGACCAGTTCAAGGAGGACGGCGATCTCGCCTCGGCCCCCTGGGGCTGGCTGCCGCCCGGCGAGCCCTCGCCCGACCCGGCCGGGATCTGGGTGCAGGCCACCGACCATGGCCTCGACCTGCGCGGGCGGCTCAACCCCGGTGCGCCGGGCTGGACCTGGGCGCGCATCACCGACGCCCAGGGCCGGGCCTGGCTCGACGAGCTGGTCGCCGCCGCGACCTTGGAGCGTATCGGCTGGTCCACGCAGAGCAGCCAGACCTTCTGGTTCCAGGGTCGGGTGCCGACGGAGCTGGCCCTGCCGCCGGGGGCGGTGGTCGAGGCCTGGTTTCAGGCGGACAGCGGCGGCGCCGCGACGCGGATTGGCCGGTGGAGTGCGGGGACCTGAAGCGGATGAGCCGCGTCACGTCTCATGGACACCCGCCCAGGAACAGGCTCAGCCGGCCGTAGCCCAGCGTGTCCTCCGGCCAGTTCGGCTCGG
>ERZ761602.8052-NODE-8052-length-10818-cov-6.036421_pt1 | contig 10818 bp, 7 predicted proteins | sample MGYA00512165_ERZ761602 | MGnify/ENA primary metagenome ERZ761602 (study PRJEB28899, sample SAMN02445085) | bioreactor sludge metagenome | biome: EBPR sludge; isolation source: Thorneside wastewater treatment plant | place: Australia: Brisbane, Thorneside...
CTTACATTCCTGCATCCAGGCCATGTCAGCACCGCTTTCCTGCATCATTTTTAAACCCCATTGTTCCGATTTTACCATTCCCTGTGATCCGGCCAGCCTCGGACCGATCTTTTTTGTCAGGTAACGCAGATTCTCATATGCCTTACCATTACTGAGTATCTCATCTGAAATTCGCTTGATCTGAATTGAATCCTCATTTTGTGAAAAAATCGTAGTTGAGGAAATAACTGCCAGTAATAGAAATGTAAATTTTCTCATGTACCGAATTTTGCTAAAATTACCAGAAATAAAAAATGAAGATAATTATTTAAGATAAGCGGCAAACCAAACCCATACAAATCCTTTACCTTAGATGTCCCTTAAAGGAATAGTATGAAAATCGGAATTGTTTGTTATCCTACATTTGGCGGATCGGGAGTACTTGCTACAGAACTGGGTAAAGCCCTGGCCCAGAAAGGGCATATGGTTCATTTCATTACTTATCAGCAGCCGGTTCGGCTTAATGAATTCATGCCGAATATATTTTATCATGAGGTGCAAGTCCCAACCTATCCATTATTTGATTATCCCCCTTACGAAACCGCATTAGCCAGTACCATGGTCGATGTGATAAAGAATAATAACCTGGATCTGCTACATGTACATTACGCTATTCCTCATGCCTCTGCGGCGTATATGGCCAAACAGATATTAAAGAAAGAGGGAAAAAATATTCCTGTAATCACAACATTGCACGGAACAGATATAACACTGGTAGGCAGGGATAAAACCTATGCACCTGTGGTAACCTTTTCTATAAACGAAAGTGATGGCATAACTGCAGTATCACAAAACCTGCGGGATGAGACATATAAGCATTTCCAGATAGAAAAAAATATTGAGGTAATTGTCAATTTTGTTGATGTCAGCCGTTTCAGCAGAAAACCACTGGATGCTTTTAAAAAAGTTATTGCTCCAAACGGTGAACGGATTTTATTACATGCCTCTAATTTCCGAAAAATAAAGAGAGTGCAGGACGTTGTTAAGATCTTCTATGAAGTACAAAAGCAAATCCCCTCTAAACTTTTATTTGTGGGCGACGGCCCGGAGAGAAGTACTGCAGAAGACCTGAGCCGTGAATTAGGTGTATGTGATGAAATAAGATTTGTAGGTAAACAAGAGCAAATGGAAGACATTTTGGCTATTGGTGATCTGTTTCTGCTTACCTCTGAATATGAAAGCTTCGGTTTAGCAGCTTTGGAAGCAATGGCCGCCGGAGTTCCAGTCGTTTCTACAAATGCCGGTGGCTTGAAAGAGATAATTGTACAGGGAGAAACGGGTTTCATGAGTGATGTTGGAGATATAGACTCTATGAGTAAGCAGGCCCTTAGTATATTAAGTGACAACAAAACCCTTCAGTCTTTTAAAGAAAAAGCTGCGGCACAAGCCAGGAAATTCGACATACATAATATTATTCCGGTTTACGAAAAGCTATATGAACGATTTCTGAAATAAAAAAAAGACCTGGTTAAACCGGGTCTTTTTAGTTGTATAATATCAAAATACTTATCTTCTCAACCAAGGCAAAGGATCAACATTTTTCGTTTCAATCATCAAAATAAAATCCCCCTGGCCACCACTACCTTCATCATCTTTACCAGCCTTACCTATCTGTTGCCCTGTTTTAACAACAGAACCCTTTGTAACAGTTACACCAGATAAGTTACTATAGGTTGTAAAATATTTACCATGCCTGATGGTTACCACCATTCCGTCTCCAAGGTTATAAACGCCACTGACTTCTCCGTCAAAAACAGCTTTCACAGCCACACCGGTAGAAGGCGTTGAAATTGTAATACCGGGATTATCGAAAGTCAGCAGTGTATTTTCAATCTTATTGGAGCCAAAACGAAGAGTAACTACACCATTATCAACTGGCCACGGCAACTTAGCTCTGTTGGCTGCAAAACTACTGTTGAGTGCAACATCTTTTGCATTCAAATCAAGATAGCTTGCCGGTCTGCTAGTAGGTTCATTTCTTTTTGTAACGGCAGTCGTAGTAGTTGGCGTTGTTCCCGTAGGTGCAGGATTTGTTTCGGGTTTTACAACTGTATTGTTTTTCTTAGCCAGCTCCTCATCCTTCTTTTTGGCATCCGCTTCTGCCTTAGCCTTGGCTTTTGCTGCATCTTCAGCCGCTTTTATCTCTCTTCTTACTATGGCCAGAATAGCATTCTGAAGGTCCCTGTCCTTTTTCTTTTTTGCTGCAATTTGCTTTTCCAGGTCTTTTTGCTTTGACTTCAATTGGGCAACTACCACATCTTTTTCTTTCTTTTGAACGGACAGTTCCTGCACCTGCTTAGCCTGGTTTTGCAACGCAACATTCTTCTGATCCTTTCTTGACAGTTGCTGTTTTTTTCTTGCCGCAATCAACTGCTGGGTTTCCTGTATTGTATTCACCTGCCTTTCCCTGTAATCTTTATAACTTTTCAGGTAAGCAATTCTTTTTACAGCATCATTAAAACTATTGGCCGAAAAGATAAAATTTAGATAATCATAGCTACTCCTGTTTTTATAAGCATAGACTATTGTTTTTGCATACTGTGTTTTCAAAGTATCCAGTTGCTTTTGCAGTCGATATATTTCCAGGTTACTCAGATAAATATCATCATCTATAGACTTGATTTCCTTATTAATACTGCTGATATACTGTTCATAAAGACTGATCTTCCTGTTCAGTACATTCAACTGTCCAAGGGTCTGCTTGGTTTGCCCTTTTACCTTATTGTAAAGGGTCTGTATCTCTTGTAACTCCTTCTGAATTTGCTGCCTTTCTTTTTCCAGTTGAGTTTTATCCTGTGCAAATACCGTTATACCGGCAAAAAGAATGAAGAATATCAGTAAGCTTATTTTTCTCATGCTAAAGGGATATGGGTTTTATAAAAACAGGGTGCGGAATAATTCCTGAATAACGATGAGATGCAATTTAAATTTTATTACCTAATTACGTTTGTAATTTTTCGGAATAGAAAAGGGGAAACTTAACGTTTCATTAAAGTCATATTGCCTGAAATCCAGTTCAATATCCAGTTTTTTCTTGTCTGTAACCGTAATTGAGCGCCGTGTTGAAAAATTATATCCCCTTTTATTTTCGTAAGCCGAATAAGTGAGATAACAAGTTCTGGCTCTTGTTGAGTCCAGGTCATTGAGTTTACAGCTTTGAAGATATTTATCAGACTCACCGATGGTTAAAAGGTTATTAAAGAACTCCCCGGCGCTGAATAAAGAAATGCTTCCGGGAGAAAGACTGTATCCAGTAATAGTTGAGTCAAAAAAAATGGGATTACCGGCCAGCAAGTTTTGCAGTGAGGAAAGATCAAGGGGCAATTCAGTCACTTCCTGTAAATAAGAAACGCTACGGGCCGTATAAATTTTATCCTGTTTGTTCAGGAGTTTTACAGAATCCTTTGTTATATATGCCCTGATACCCTCAATGCCTAACGGACCAGTAAGGGAAAGCCATATTACGCTGTCTTTATACATTCTTAAATGAGCATTGGCATTGATGTCTTTGCCATCGGCATCCCTGTATTCTACATCGATCTTAGCATTAAAAGTTGTGAATTGAATCTGGCCGGCTAGTATTCTATCATAATTTTCTTTAATAACTCTGGCAGAGTCTTCTTTCGGATTATCGGTTGGAGTAACAGCTATTGAAATTGTATCGGCAACGGGGGGGGTAGTTTGAATATTTCTTGCAGGCCGGCAGGCATATAAAAAGCAAGTTATTGCGATAAGTGAAACTGATAATTGATTCATGCCGATTTAAGTTATTGATGACCTGTATGACCAAATCCCCCTTCATTTCTGGCAGTTATGGCCAGTTCGTCTGTTTCTTTCCAGCATGCTTTTTCCACTTTTTGTATTACTAATTGTGCAATTCGGTCACCATGGTTTATGACTTGCTCCTCACCAGAAAGGTTGATCAATATTATCTTAATTTCTCCCCGGTAGTCAGCATCAATGGTGCCAGGTGTATTAAGGCAAGTAATCCCCTGCTTAATAGCTAATCCGCTTCTGGGCCTCACCTGGGCCTCGTAGCCGGCCGGTAATTCTATAAAAAGGCCCGTAGGTATGAGCAGCCTCTGCAGGGGCCTGAACGAAACAGGTTCCTGCAAACTTGCCCTGAGGTCCATCCCGGAAGAACCAGCGGTGGCATACTCAGGGAGTGGGTTCGTTGATTTATTAATGACATTTATCTCTATTGCGGGCATGCGGCAAAGATAGTTATCGGCAGACGGAAAAAATTTCGATTCTGTCAGGCTTTTCTTTCCAGCAGTACAGTAGCATAGGCCATCAGGCCTTCTTCACGGCCAACAAAACCCATATTTTCTGTCGTTGTGGCTTTTACAGATACGTCTGAAGTCTGAATACCGGAAATATCTGCAATTACTTTCTGCATGGCAGATACATAGGGTTTAATTTTTGGCTCTTGCAGGCATAAAGTTGAATCAATATTTACAATGCGGTACCCTTTATCCCTGACCATTTCAATGGTCTTCTTCAACAATAACTTACTGTCAATATTTTTGTAAGCAGGATCATTATTAGGAAAATGTAAGCCAATATCGCCAAGGCTTAATGCCCCAAGCAGTGCATCACAAATAGCATGCAACAATACATCAGCATCACTATGGCCAAGGGCACCCTTATGATGCGGAATTTTTACACCCCCAATCCATAACTCCCTTCCTTCGGTCAATTGGTGAAAATCAACTCCAGAGCCTATCCTGAAAGACATCTTGTTTTTTTTTTGCAAATATCCAGAAAATAAAGCGTCCTGCCATTTGGCAGGACGCTTAGTATATAATCAGCTATATATATTATTTGGCAGCAGGTCCGTTGAAATCAAACAAAATAGAGAAACGCAGTGTGTTTGACAATGGATTGCGGCTAACACCACTTCCTGTAGGAACCAGGTAAGCAAAGTTGAAACCGAAAATGTTGTATTTAACACCCAGACCAGCTGTGAAGTAACGACGGTTACCTTTTGTTTTGTTCTCGTAGAAATAACCTGCACGGAGCATGAACTGGTCGTTGTACGTATATTCAGCGCCCAGAGATGCCTGGAATTCTTTGATTTCTTCGCCAAATCCATCAGGAGCATCACCGAAAGAACTGAACCAGCTACCGATTACACTCTTGCTTCTGTAATCAGCCAATTCCTGTGCAGTTGCAGGATCAGCAGGAGGTGTAGGCACCAACAGTTTGTTCAATTCTACGCCGAATGAAATTTTATTCTGAGCATTGAATTTTTTAGTATAGTTAGTACCGAAACCGAGATTAGCAGGAATGAAATCTTTTGCATCAGCATTATCAGTATAAGAGATCTTAGAGCCGAGGTTAGATAAAACAACACCCCAGTTCCAGCCACTTCCTGTAGCACCAACACCATTGTGGAACCAACCGAGGTCAGCAGCAACAGCATTACCAGCTTTGTAAGTTGTGCTACCAACTGTAGTATTTCCAGCAAGATTAGAGTTGATGTACTTTAAAGTAATACCAATACCATTTTTTGCATTCAGCTTACGGGAATATCCGATATCAATACCGAATTCACGGGGGCGGAAGCTTCCGAAATCGTTACCCAGGTTATCGGTAAATGTGATATTACCGAGGCTGAAATAACGAACAGCACCATGAATGGCCTGATTGTCAGCAAATTTATAATATCCTGCAAGTGAAGCAAGGTAAACATCATTTACCAGGTCTTTCAACCATGGAGTGTAAGTTGCACCAACACCTCCTTTACCTGTATTGAAAGCTACTTTACCCACATTCCACAATCCAGAATAAGCATCAGGAGAAGTGGCTACGCCAAGATCTCCCATACCACCTGAACGGGCATCGGGTGAAATACGCAGAAAAGGAACGGCGGTAGTAACAACGTTTAGGGGTTCAACCTGAGCTTTTACTGTGGAAGATAAACCACATAAGAGCAGGAATCCGGCAGTTAGTTTTAAAGCAGTTGGTCTCATTAGTAAGTTTTTAATAATGGTGTAAATATAGAGCTTTTGATTAAATACAAAACTAAAATAGAGAATTTTATCCGAAACCAAAAAAAACTGGTTTTTAATGGCTTTGGGGCTTTGTAGCGATAATCGCAGCTCCGGATTTGGTCGCAAATTTCGAGAAAAAACGTATTCTTTCCGGCTTTTATTGTTCAAATTTTATTTTAGCTGACGAAAATCATTCCTACATGCCCGGTCAACAGGTTTTCGGTTTCGAATCCGAAGACAATTTATTTTATGATTTCGCTGCCCAAACCTCAAATAATTCTGATTAATCACATTTTGCAAGTTTCTCTTCAGAGCATAACTAATTTACCCAACACCTCTTTTTGCTTCCTGCCGGGCGCAATAACCCGCAATTTGTACAAATACACCCCTCTTCCCGGTTTGTCCCCATATTCGTCTCTGCCATCCCATCTAATATCCGCTGACCTGTTTCCCTCTGTAATCACTACCTGTTCCAATGTTTTTATTACTCTTCCGGTAACAGTCATAACCTGCAATTGAACAGCTAAAGGCAGGCCGGGTTTGTTATGTTCAAACCAGAATGTGGTAGCATTTGTAAAAGGGTTGGGATAATTAAGCACATGATTAAGCTCCAATTCAGTATCATTTACCACTATAAAATCCAGCAAAACCTCGTTTGAATTATTCACTACATCCCACGCCTTTATTTTTAATGTATGGGGGCCGGGATCGAGGACAGGAAGTTGAAAACGGACCGTGCCCTGCTGGTAACTATTAAGTTCACCCTGGTAGAAATCATTGAGAATAAAATAACGGTTATTGTCATTGTCTAATGTGGCAATAATATCATGCCCGATTCCTGTACCTGCCGTATTGATTCCGGATGTATCGGCCAGATTAGCAATCAAAACCGGATTCTGATTGGTTATTCCTCCATTTACGAATAGCTCATCGTTTAAGTATGCTTTTATTCGGGGACCTTCTTTATCAGCATCTGTTCCGCTACTACTTCCACCTACAACAAGGTTGGTTAAAAATCCACTGGCATCAGATATTCCGTTTTCTGCATATAGACTTACCCTTCCATTCCCAAACTGGTAGTTGATATCTTTTGGTACTTTAAAAGTGAAAGAAAAGCGGCCATTGGTTACCGTAGCCTTCCCCTTAAACAAAAAGTTACCCTGTGAAGTAAACGAAGTAACCTGGCTGCCGGGGTCATTACCAAGCGTATTAATGAATTTGGGTTTGTCAAAAACAGATGGGTATACATTGCCATTAAAATCACTTAATAGATTACCCTGCCAGTCGGTAATCTCACCTTCCATCGTTATTTTCTCCAGGGCATTTAAGGTATCGGCAATTGATATATCAATTCCGTTCACCCGGGAAATTCTTGACTTCATTTTAGGAAATGCTAACGTCAAAGCCGGATCTCCCAGTAAGGTAAATTTCCTGTTATTGGCAATGTCGCCAGAATTCTGGTAGGTAAAATTTTTGGCATCTTTTACGGCATCACCCAATGACCGGTATTTTCCACTGGCATCCGGTTGTAAAGCAAATTGCAGGTAATTATTATTGATAATCCTGTTACTAAAAGCAAACACCAGCCGGGTAGTTGTCATTAATGCGATAGCTCCTGTTTTTGGCCTTAAAAGTATGTTTTCGCCTAATGAATTGACAAACGGGTTATCGTAAGGTGCAAAATCACAGGTAGCAGTGATAAACAAGGGCAACCGCTCCGGATTATTCCAGTTATTTACTGTCGGCTGATCCAGGATATTTTCTTCTGCCAAACGGGAAGATCCCCCATGACCATTATAATTCCATATTAATGTGCCGTTGTACACCTGGTTGTTACTGGCTTCATTTGCCTGAGGATAGCGACTGCCCCCAGCACCACTTTCTTGTAAAAAAGCATCCAGGTAAATCTTTTGCTGGTCAAAAACAGGACCTACATTACCGGCAGTGCCGGTAATGATCTCTGCATCCTGCAGATGAAGGTTGTTGTCCTCATCATCAGCAATAAAAGTGAGATTATTTCGCCACGAGCCAAGACTTTGTGGTGAAAGATAGACCGCCACTTTATCAACGAAATTTTTAGCCTCTTCTGCATTCTTTGCAGGAACTCTGCCAATACCAATATCCAGAAGGTTAGTTACCAGGCCCGAATTGATATCTTCATTGTCATCCAAAAAGCCAAAAAAATCATCAGATGCATAAGTAGAAAGAGGATCTAATGAAAAATTGTTCTGCCATGCCGGAACCAGGTTGGTATTATTGACCAACCTGTCTTTATAATCATAAGAAGCATCCCCAAAAAGCAATAAATATTTAGGCCTGTTTACCTGGTTGGATCCTGCTTTGTCATAAAACATTTTTACAAAATCCCGGATAGCCACCGGATCAGGACTACCGGAAGAAAATTCGTGGTAGACCTGTTCCGTTGTAACAACCAATGAACGTAAATTATCATTTTGCTGGTGTAATTGGGCAAGCCGTTGTGACTGGCTAAAAAAAAGCGGATGTGTGATGATTAAAAAATCTGCAGCAGGTGCGCCGTGAAGATCCTGGTTGCTGATCTTCCCTGCAGAGACCGGTGTTTTAAACAAACCGGTTGTGGTATTAAAAGCAACATACTCTCTTAATCTTTCGCAGGTATTTACAAACCTGAATTCACTATTAGAAAAAGTTCCCTGTATACGAACGGGGTTATTGAAATCCGTAATATCCCAAACTTGAGTAGAGACTGTGGCATTCCTTACAACAAATTCACCATTATTAATTCCTACACTGTTCCAGTCCCGGAAAAACAGTGACTCATTGCCATTGAGACTAATATTTCTGCGGGCAAAAACTTCCAGCCAGTTGATCCATCCCTGCGAATTAAAACTTCCGGGCACATAAGTATAGTTTATAGTAACTGCTTCCGATAGGACATTGGCACTTAAAACCGATGAAGATGACTGTGCAAAAAGATCATATAAACCACTACCAATCTGGGGGATAGTTATTTGACCAGCCGGTTGGTTATTAATAGCAATATCAAACCGGCTGGAAACCCCTGAAGATCTAGCTATACACTCTGTCTTTAAGGCAAGAGCTGAATTTTGAACAAGGCCGATAATATTGAAAGAGAAATTCCTTGATAGTGATCTCCCTGGCAAACCGGAAAGCTCCTCGCCATACCATTCTTTACCACTACCCAGAAAGTTAACTGTGTCGAGTTCATGAAAATATCTTTCGGAAAATGAGCTGATAGTGATGGCCGGTGAGGTGACAAGCGGAGCAGTTATGATCCGTTTTCCATTATTCCCGATGGTTAAAAAATAATACGACTTGTCACTATAAATGTTCTTTCTATGAGAAAATCGCTGATTGACTGAATCCTTCAGCCACTCATCGGGTCCCGGTGCATAAAAAAGGAAAAAGTCAGCTCCGCTAAAGATACCATCCCCCCCGTCTGCCATATAAATGGCCACCTCCTGCAAATCATCAGTTCGGCTGACCGCATTATTTTCTGGCAGCATCTGCCCCCCATTTCCAAATAGCTTTATAGATGAAGAGCTGAGATTTGATGTATTAATACCCAAGGCGGCCAAAAAAGCCAGATCAACTTTATAAATTCCGGCAGAACTAATACTCAGCTTGTACCAGTTGCCCGAAGCCAATACCGAATTGGATGCATAAATACGCTGTCCTTTTACGGCTAAAAAGCTGCTGATCAAACCGAATCCAAGTAACAACAACCGGAGCTTTATCATGCTTGTAAACCAATGGGTTTTAAAGGGATTTTCCGCCCGAAAAAAAGTATTTCTGCGTATCTGTATATTACGAAAGTGCCTATATTCGCAATCCCGGCAGGTAAAACCTTTTACCAGGTGCAATATTTTTACCTCATCCGGCGTTAAAAATATTCCAATTCATAGGTTTATGCAAAAAACATTGAGTGTGAAAAACTTTACAATCCTTTTATCCTGTGTGGTGCTGCTCGCATCTTGTAAGGGCAAAGGCCTTTTTGGCAAGAAATACGATAAGTCAGACGTCACCGGCTGGAACTACAATGACAAAAACCAGGGTGGTTTCCAGGTATCCAAAGCCAAAGAACAGGGTCTCGGTCCCGGTCTGGTGTTTGTTCAGGGTGGTACATTTACCATGGGACAAACAGAGGAAGATGTAATGGGCGACTGGAATAATATTCCCCGCCGTGTATCTGTTCCCTCCTTCTACATTGACCGCACTGAGGTTGCCAACGTTCACTACCGTGAATACCTCCACTGGCTGTATAAAGTATTTGATCCTTCAGACCCTGCTAATGCCAAAATTTTAGAAGGTGCACTGCCTGATACGCTTTGCTGGAGAAGTGAGCTGAGCTACAATGAGCCATTGGTAGAATTTTATTTCCGCCACCCGGGTTTTAACGATTATCCGGTTGTAGGTGTTAGCTGGCAGCAGGCAAAGGATTTCTGTCTTTGGAGAAGTGACAGGGTGAATGAAAATGCCCTCGTTAAAGATGGTTATATCAATAAAGCCAATCAAAAACCAGGCGCTCAGCAGGGTGATAATAACTTTACAACAAAATCTTACCTGTTAGGTCTGTATACAGCGCCTCCCGGTAAAAACCTGAAATCTAAGAAAGGACAGCCTGCTATGGCGCCTACCATGGAATCAGGAAAGCTGCTCCCGGACTATCGCCTTCCTTTTGAAGCTGAGTGGGAATATGCCGCCTATGGCCTGATTAATCAGAACCCCCGCCCCAGTGTGAAAGAAGGCAAGAGAGGTGAAGAATTAGCGCAAAACAAACAAT